>OKFK01000011.1_pt1 | contig 168900 bp, 157 predicted proteins | sample 1612051 | NCBI WGS metagenome assembly OKFK01 (sample SAMN04436776, study PRJEB24849) | human gut metagenome | biome: human gut; feature: NICU; material: stool | host: Homo sapiens | place: USA: Saint Louis, MO | collected 2011-03-25
GTGGGTTTCACACAAGAGAACAATTCCCCGTCCGTGTGGCGGTAGTCGTATTGCACAAGTGTCCGCTTGCGTCTGCCGATGCCTGTTTGGAACTTCTCGTATTTCTCTGTCCCTGCTTTCGTGCAGGTGCTTACTCCGTTGATGGTCATCCGTGTACTCATAATCGTTGTTTTTTTAGATGGTTAGAAATGTACTGACAAAACTCTGTTCTGCATCACCATTTCGGGATTGCTTGTGTAGCGTTGGTGCATGTAGAAATGGTGTGAGCCGAAGCCGTAAAGGAAGAACTTGTCAAGTTCGTGCTTCTCGGCAAAGTCCTTGACACTTGCCCTTAACTGCTCCTCACTTTGACAAAAAGTGAGGAGGTTCATAAACTCAAGGAACATCGTGGGAATTTTATCGTCCCACAAGCAAACCATACTTTCAAATCTTACTTCCATATTGTTCTGTATTATAGGTTAATGTTATGCTGCGTTCATCCGCTGACGGATAAGTTCGGTATTGTCCTCCACAAGCCGGATGATGCGGTCATGGTACTCGGTATTGGAATTGCATACCCCTCTGCTCTGTACCACTTTCAGCGTTTTCAGTGACACTTCTATCGTTTCAATCCGTTTGCCGTCAATGGTGGCGGATAGGATAAGGGAGTTTGCCTTGTTATGATAACCGCCCACACAATGGTGCATCATCCGTCCTTCCTCTACCATTTCCTCAACGCTCTCTATGACCTTGATGCAGATAAGGCTGTCAGAGAACACAAGTCCGAAGAAGATGCCTTTGGCTTTCAGATAGTTCTTCTCGTCTTCAATCGCCTTTTGCCGTTGCTGTTCCGTCCGCTCACGCTCCCTTTGCAGGTTGCGTTTTCTCACCAACTTATCGTGTTCCGCTTTGAGGTCGGCAGGGCAGACGTATTTCGGGCTGTTCGTGTCCTTGCCAAAATGACGCAGGAGGTCAATGGTGTCGCACCATACGGAGCCGTCCGAAATGGTGTAACCGTTGCGGATGCAAATCTTGACGGATGCCCAATACCGTCCCATATCAAAGGAACTACGGATATAATGCCGCAACATGGCATATTGCCCTGCTTTCAAGAGTGTTTCGGCTCGGCTGTCGGAAAGGATAGCCGTGAAAAGGTCATACGGCAGTGTGTTGTGATAGTCCCCATTGAAGCCGTTGCGTTTCAGTTCGGGGATGAAACGCTGTCGGGGATAGGTACACATAGGTGCTATATCGTATGCGTGAAGCCTGTTGTTCTTGCGTACCTCCATGTCGCTGTATTCAGACCATTGGTCATAATACAACATTGACATTCCACGCAGTCGGGCAACGGTCGTTGTCTTTCCATCGGGCGAAATCCACCTCTGCACCACTTCATAAATGGAATACTCGGCTGCCTGCCCTGCCTTGTATCGGGACTTGACGAAGAAGAAGCGTATCACTTGGTATTGCTTGCTGGTGGTGACGATGGAGAAGTATTCGTTTTCGCTGAAAACGCTCTTTCGGGTGCGCAACGCTTCCAATGACATACCGCAATGGGGGCAGGTACATCCGCAAAGGGTGTCCGCAAGGTCGTGGTCGCTCTTCCACGAATGTCCGCACTCAGTGCAGATGTTCGTGCCGTCCGCTCTCTTGATTGCGTAATGCTTGAAGCAATGGCGGAAAGCGTATGCCTTTTGCGTGGCGGTCAATCTCGGTAGTCGCTTGCTCAGCCGTGCGACTTCCTGCTGTATCTGTGTTCTCGGTTTCATAAGCCTAAATCAAATAATGAGGGTTGTTGTACTTCTTGGGTGGTCGCTTTGGTGGCGGTTCTCGGCTTGTTGCGGTTCTGCAACTTGCGGACTTCCTCCTCTTGATATTGTCGGAGAGCCTTCTGACGTGCCTCCGCCTTTTCCTCTGTGGTGAGTTCCACCACGTGGTTCACGGCTATCTGACACTGGATAGGCTTGCCCACCTCTATCTCGTTCTCGTCATAGTAGTGTACGGCTTGTCCGTATATCTCCCCGTCCGTGAAGCCGTTGCAACCGCTTTTCTGCACATAGTTCAGAATGTAGGTCACGCAGTCATCTATGTTCTTGGCAGGGTTGCGGTAGTTCTTCGCAAAGAGCGCATCTTCCGCTGCACGTTGCTCCAAATACATCTGTATCGTTCTCTTGAAATGGTCTGTCGTTTTCATATCGCTGTCGGTAAGATTAAAGGGTGAATAACCAAAGGATGAAGCCGAATAAGGCGATTGTGGAGAGGATAGCCACGATTATGCCTATCGCCACTCGGAACACTCCGTTTACTATCTCTCTGACGATGCCCCAAAGGATGCCGGATACCCAAAGGACGATGCGCATGATTAGGGTGCATATCGCAAGCCCTATGTATTGCGCCACTTGTTTGAAGTCTGCCGTTGCTGTCATATCCTCGCTATTTTTCAAGTTCTACAATGTTGTCTATCCTGCCGTATAGGTATCTGCGAAGTCCGGTCTTGTCTGTTGCCTTGTATTCCGTCCAATGTCCGTATTGGCACACGATAAACGTGCGGAGTACATCGGAGAAGTCAAACCTCCAGCCTTGCAGGAGTATTGCGCTCTTGAAATAGGTGTTGCTGTTCACGTTGCGTGTAAGCCAATCCTTTTCCTCTCGGTTCATCTGTCCTCCGTTGTTCAGTTTCTCACGAAGAATGTAAACCTTACTGCCTTTTAGTGCTTCCAATGTTGGCACTTCCCAAGCCACGAATTTTGTTGCCATTGTTGTTCCCATATCCGTTCTGTTTTTGATTTTTTGTTTTTAATGCGGATTCAAGAGCTGAGGGAGTTGAGTTTCAAACTATCTTATCTGCCTCTCGTTTATCCGACATTTTTTTTATGCGTCTTTCTGTCGCATCGGTCGTTTTCGTTTCGGGTGCTTAAAAAGGTAGGGATTAGGGAATGCAAGTTTTTTCGGGAAAAATACTACCCGAAGGGCTGGAGATTTTTCCCGAAAACAGGAGGCTTGACCTTGCTTTCCCGTCAAATCCCGGAGTTACCTTTGCGCCCAGAACGGAAATGACTGCCTGATGCGACTCACTGAAAGGCGCGAAAATGGAGGTAAACGGAAGTAGAGGCAGATTAGACAGAAAACTTCAAAAGAGAAATCCGTGAAAAAAGGAAGTCCCCCCAAAAAAGGACATAGTCGGTAGCGTGAAACCGGGCAAACCACCTGCAAGGAAGTATGGTTTTATCTGTCTGGCCGGACGTGTCGGGGCGGGCAGATAAAATCATTCTTCCCGGTTTGCCAGCTGTGGGTGACGGCTTGTTCCATTTATGGGCAAACGGTCATACACGGCTTTCCGCTTCCGGCTCAAAAGAACAGCGAAAAAGAAAAATCATCTGAAAAACCGTAAAAGCACCTCTTCGGCATAAGCACAAAAGAAATGGGCCTTGCCTCATCAGTCTAAACTGTCGTTTAGGCGTGAGGCAAAGCTCTTTTCTCCGCTTATGCAGTAGTCGGCACACGTTCGTTCAAAATCCTTTTGGGCGATGGTGTGCCGACGAATAAAGCCGCTTTTACGGAAAAACTTGTATGAGATAGAAAAAAATCAGGGAGATTCATATCAAAATCTCCCGTTTTATTGTTACTTTTGCATACGAAGAGTTCTTTGAAGGTTACGCAACGCGCAGAAGAATAATGCAGCAGATAACTAACTAAATCGTAACCTATTACTATCATGAGCGATTAACATATGCTCATTTCCAATAAAATACACTATTTTCGTAACTTCGTGACACAAAGATAAAAGAAATCCCGCACATATTATGAATTTTGACTAACTTTGCAAGATAGATTTAAAGATACACGATGTTACAAATAGACAATGCATGCATTGCTTTCGGCGAGGATATACTCTTCTCGGAATTTTGTATGCGACTAAATAAAGGCGAGACAGCTTGCATAGCAGGTCAATCAGGACGTGGAAAAACCTCTCTACTCAATGCAATCATGGGATTTGTCCCATTAAGAAAAGGCAAAATCAAAGTAGGAGGTATCTTGCTTGAACCTACTACTATCGATGCCATACGCAGACATATAGCTTGGATTCCACAGGAGTTAGCCCTGCCCTCCGAATGGGTAAAAGAAATGATATCGCTTCCTTTTGCATTGAAAGCCAATCGACACATCTCTTTTTCAAAAGAAAAGCTTTTCACTTGTTTTGATGAATTAGGACTGGACAAAGAGCTCTATCAGAAACGGGTAGGCGAAATATCGGGTGGTCAGCGCCAGCGCATTATGATAGCCGTTGCAGCCATGCTGGAAAAACCTTTGATTATTGTAGATGAACCGACATCTGCACTCGATGCCGGTTCCACAGACAAAGTTTTAGCTTTCTTCCGTAATCAGGCAGAAAAGGGAACGGCTATACTCGCCGTTTCTCATGACCGGACATTCGCTTACGGATGTAACCAGCTAATCACACTGTAGTATATGGGAACTATTGATATATCTTACTTTAATCTGCTTATAGGGCTACTGTTATTGGTAATCCCACTTTTTTATCTTTGGAAGTTCAAAACCGGATTACTGAAAGCCACCCTGATAGGGACAGCACGCATGATCGTGCAACTCTTCCTGATAGGTATGTACCTGAAATACCTTTTCCTGTGGAATAACCCATGGATTAACTTCCTGTGGGTTATCATCATGATTTTTGTAGCCGGACAAACAGCTTTGGTACGTACAGGACTTAAACGTGAAATACTCCTGATCCCTATATCAGTAGGTTTCCTCTGTAGCGTTGTGCTGGTGGGCATGTACTTTATTGGCATTGTATTACAACTGGATAATGTATTCAGCGCCCAGTATTTTATTCCCATTTTCGGAATCTTAATGGGAAATATGTTATCAAGCAACGTGATTGCCTTGAACACTTATTATAGTGGATTGAAACGTGAACAGCAATTGTACTGTTACCTGTTGGGCAATGGTGCCACTCGTCAGGAAGCACAGGCACCATTCATACGGGAGGCGATTATCAAATCTTTCAGCCCACTGATTGCCAATATCGCGGTTATGGGATTAGTAGCACTTCCAGGCACGATGATCGGGCAAATTTTGGGAGGCAGCAGTCCGAACGTTGCCATAAAATATCAAATGATGATTATGGTCATTACTTTCACAGCCTCTATGTTATCATTAATGATCACCATCTCGCTGGCATCCCGTAAATCGTTCGATGAATACGGACGTATTTTGCAAGTAACCAAAGAATCTCAAAAGTAGCCGTACTATGACATCAACCGACTCCATTTTACAATTAATAAGTGAAATACATATCCCGGGATTTTTTATTACCGTAGACTTCCTGCAAATCGGAGAGGCTATTCCTCAAGGAATAAGCGGCTTTTTAAAAGAAAAGTACGATAAAATATCTCATGGTGCCAGCGGAAGAAAATTTATTTATCAAGAATCAGGTTGGCGCATGGCATTTACATTCTATCCTACCGACCGGGTAGTCGATGAGAAATATGCAATGAAGAACAAAATGATAAAGAAGCGATAATTGCATGATTATTGATATAAATCATAGCATAACTATCAATATTTACTATATTTGTGCAAATATTAATAATTAATCGATACTATCAGGAATATGCACATCAGCCACATTGCCATCTGGACTACCCGTTTAGAGGAACTTAGAAATTTCTATATCACTTATTTCAACGGAACAAGTAATGAAAAGTATATCAATCCTAAAAAAGGATTTGAATCTTATTTCATCAGTTTTGATCAGGGATTTGCTTCTCTGGAAATTATGCAAAGACAAGATATCACAACACCTGCATTAAAAGACTGCCTCGGGTTAGCTCATTTTTCCTTTTCTGTCGGTAGCAAAGAAGCTGTATTGGAACTCACAGAACAACTCCGTAAGGATGGTTTTGTTATCGAGAGTGAGCCACGAACCACCGGAGACGGCTATTTTGAAAGTGCTATTCTTGATCCCGAAGGAAACATAGTAGAAATCACTATTTAACGCGCCTTGCAAGTGCAGGTATATAACGGAGTTGGACGTATTGTTCACCCGGATTGATATAGCCGTTATCCATCAAGATTTTCTTAACCTTGAAATCTTTCAGTCGGTAACGGATATATCGTTGTGCATTCCCAGGCTGTTGTTCCACAAACGACAGAAGATCGATTGTCCCATCATTCCGAATGACGACTTTAGCCTTAGCCGTACGGAAAGTAAGCACATCGTCCTTTTTCAGCTCTTTCATATGATATTTATCAAGCCAAAAAATGGCTGTCGCACGGGGAAGGCTATCGGCCTCCTCTTGCAATTCATCTTCTTCATCGATAGGAGATATAGTAGCTTCTTTGTGTTGCTGGCATGAAATAATAAAGAAAAAAGAGAAAAGTAACGGTAAAAATGCCTTCATTGGTTTGAGTCTTTATAAATTAGGAGGTAAATATATTAAAAAATCAATAAAAGCAAGGCAAGATGCTATCTTTTTCTTATATTTGCAGGCAAATTTTCTACTAAAAATGAAAATTAAAGAAATAGTAAGCGCCCTTGAACGGTTCGCGCCTCTGCCATTGCAAGACGGATTTGATAATGCCGGCCTGCAAATCGGATTGACAGATGCGGAAACAACAGGGGCTTTGTTGTGTCTTGACGTTACCGAAGCTGTGTTGGATGAAGCCATCGCGTCCGGATGTAATCTCATTATATCCCATCATCCTCTTATTTTTAAAGGTTATAAATCAATCACCGGTAAAGATTACGTTGAACGATGCATTCTGAAAGCAATCAAAAACGACATCGTTATTTATTCGGCCCATACCAATCTGGATAATGTTCCGGGCGGAGTCAATTTCAAGATAGCCGAGAAGATAGGATTAAAAAATGTACGTATACTCGACCCTAAAGAAAGCAGTCTGATAAAATTAGTCACATTTGTTCCGTCTGCCCAGGCTGAAGAAGTCCGTAATGCTTTGTTCACAGCAGGATGTGGATGTATAGGCAATTATGATTCGTGTAGTTATAATACAGAAGGGGAGGGAACTTTCCGCGCACAGGAAGGGAGCCATCCTTTCTGCGGAACAGTGGGAGAACTTCATCACGAAACAGAAGTGCGGATTGAAACGATCCTGCCTGAATATAAGAAAGGAGAAGTTATCCGTGCATTGCTTTCCAAACATCCATATGAAGAACCGGCTTATGACTTATATCCTCTCCACAATAGTTGGGCCCAAGTCGGATCAGGAATTGTCGGTGAATTGGAAGAACCGGAATCCGAACTCGAATTCCTGAAGCGAATAAAGAGAATATTCGAAGTCGGATGTTTGAAGCACAACAAACTTATAGGCCGCCTGATTCAGAAAGTATCCCTTTGCGGAGGGGCAGGAGCTTTCCTTATTCCCCAGGCAGTCCGTAGCGGAGCTGATGTCTTTATCACGGGTGAAATTAAATATCACGACTATTTCGGTCGTGAAACTGACATTTTGCTTGCTGAAATAGGACATTACGAAAGCGAACAATATACAAAAGAAATTTTTTATTCTATAATACGGGATTTATTTCCTAATTTTGCACTCCAATTTAGTAAGGTAAACACGAATCCCATTAAATATTTATAAGTAAAATGGCAAGAGAAGCTAAAAATGAACCGAAAGAGTTGACAGTGGAACAGAAGTTGAAAGCTTTGTACCAGCTGCAAACAACATTATCTAAGATTGACGAGATTAAAACGTTGAGAGGTGAACTTCCATTGGAAGTACAAGACCTTGAAGACGAAATTGCCGGTCTGAGTACACGTATCGACAAAATCAAGTCGGAAGTAGACGAACTCAAATCAGCTATCGCCGGTAAGAGAGTGGAAATTGAAGCAGCCAAAGCTTCGGTTGAGAAATATAAATCACAGCAGGACAATGTTCGTAATAACCGCGAATATGACTTCCTGACAAAAGAGATCGAATTCCAGTCTTTGGAAATGGAACTTTGCGAAAAGAGAATTAAAGAATTTACTGCAGAAGAGCAGGAGAAATCTGAAGAAATAGAGAAAAATACCAAAGCGCTGGAAGAACGCCAGAAAGACCTCGACCAGAAGAAGAATGAACTGGATGAAATCATCGAAGAGACCAAACAGGAAGAAGAGAAGTTGAGAGACAAAGCAAAAGATCTCGAGACAAAGATAGAACCCCGCCTGCTTCAATCTTTCAAGCGCATCCGTAAAAATTCGCGTAACGGTTTAGGTATTGTATACGTACAGCGTGATGCATGTGGTGGTTGTTTCAATAAAATTCCGCCTCAGAGACAACTGGATATCCGTTCACGTAAAAAAATTATCGTTTGCGAATACTGTGGACGTATCATGATTGACCCGGAACTGGCAGGTGTAGAAATAGAACACAAAGTAGAAGAAGCACCGGTTACCACCAAAAGAGCTATCAGAAGAAAAGCTGAATAAAGCTCGATAGTCCGATTCCGGAGGACTAGTGAGACATATTATAATACTATTTAAACCCATAATTTTACTATAATTCCTATTGAATTTTAGTAAAGTTATGGGTTTTTGTTTATGAAATACCCATTTACTTTTTAAAGAAAACAGATTCCCTTTTGAGCGTAGCCATTCTCTTGCAGAGCGGATAAACAAATACTTCTTTTCGTTGTTATGTTTTCATTTCTAAATAACCTAAGCTTATGAAACTACGAATAGGAAGTATCACATTCTTGCTGTTTCTTTCATCCGTTGCCTTTCCACAGGCCACGAGCCGCTATCTGGACAAACCATTACCACAAGGATGGGAAGAAGATACACAAATATTTCAGCAAGTATTGCCAGTGGACGACCAATGGTGGAAAGCATTTCAGGACCCCGTTCTCGACTCACTCATCTCCGTTGCAGTCAAGCAGAATTATTCGGTACTGACTGCGATTGATCGTATCAATATGGCAAAAGCCAACTTAAGAATGGAACGTGGAAATTTTTTCCCAACAATCGGGTTGAATGCCGGATGGACCCGCCAGCAAAGCAGTGGCAACACCAGTGACTTGCCACAATCGACTCAACATTATTATGATGCCTCGCTCAATATGAACTGGGAGTTAGACCTCTTTGGAAGCATACGCAATCGCGTAAAAGCCCAGAAAGAGAACTTTGCGGCCAGTAAAGAAGAATATACCGGCACAATGATATCACTTTGTGCCCAGGTAGCCTCAGCATACATCAACCTGCGGGAGTTGCAACAAGAATTGGCCGTAGTGCAAAAGAACTGTGCATCCCAAGAGGCGGTATTAAAAATTACAGAAGTAAGATACAACACCGGACTCGTATCTAAACTGGATGTGGCACAGGCTAAGTCGGTGTTCTTCAGTACCAAAGCATCGATTCCTCAAATCGAATCGGGCATTAATCAATACATTACGACCCTTGCCATACTATTGGGTACTTATCCCCAGGAAGTGCGGCCAGCTCTAACCGCTCCCGGAACATTACCGGACTATATGGAACCTATCGGAGTGGGGCTTCCGGCCGATTTGTTACTTCGCCGCCCGGACATACGCAGTGCCGAACGAAGCGTCAATGCACAAGCCGCTTTAGTAGGAGCGTCTAAGTCGGACTGGTTGCCTCAGGTCTTTCTAAAAGGATCGGTTGGTTATGCAGCAAAGGACCTGAAAGACCTGACCCATCATAAAAGTATGACCTATGAAATTGCTCCGGCACTGAGTTGGACGCTTTTTAAAGGAACTCAACTAGTGAATGCTACCAAATTGGCCAAAGCACAATTGGACGAAGCTATCAACCAGTTCAATCAGACAGTATTGACCGCCGTACAAGAGACAGACAACGCTATGAACGCTTACCGGAATTCTATCAAGCAAATAGTAGCTTTGCGCGAAGTGCGCAATCAGGGACAAGAGACCCTGACTCTCTCGCTGGAACTTTACAAACAAGGATTGACCCCATTCCAGAACGTACTGGATGCCCAACGCTCACTGCTCAGTTATGAAAACCAGCTGGTTCAAGCCAGAGGATATTCTCTGCTGCAACTGATAGCTATGTACCAGGCATTGGGAGGCGGATGGTCCGGAAACCTGAATAATTAACTATAAAGACTTGTCATAATGAAAAAACTAATGTATATTTTCCTCATCCTCCCTTTGATAATGAGCGGATGTAAAGGGAAAAAAGAAACCGAAAGAGGAGGGATGCCTACTCCGGAAATCAGTGTGGCATATCCACTCGTACAAAACATTACCCTAACAAAAGATTATCCGGGATATCTGACTACCGAACAAACAGTAAATCTGGTAGCCAGAGTCAACGGTGCCTTGCAGTCCGCCTCTTTCACACCGGGAACTCGTGTGAAGCAGGGGCAACTCTTATTCGTAATCGAACCAACGATCTACAAAGATAATGTAACTCAAGCCGAAGCCCGACTGAAAACCGCACTTGCACAGTTGGAATATGCCCGTAACAACTATAGCCGCATGAAAGAGGCTCTAAAAAGTGATGCGGTCAGCCGTATACAAGTATTACAAGCTGAATCGAATGTAGCCGAAGCCACTGCAGCAGTCAGCAATGCCGAAGCCACTCTGAATACTGCACACACCAATCTGGGCTATTGCTATATCCGTGCCCCTTTCAACGGAACTGTCAGCCGCTCGCTTTACGATGTGGGCAGCTATATCAGCGGAGCCGCACAACCTGTCACTTTGGCTACGATCTATAAAGACGACCGCATGTACACCTATTTTAATGTTGCCGACAACCAATGGCTTTCAATGCTACTCTCTCAAAACGGTAAAGAAAAGGAACTCCCCAAAAATGTCATCGTGCGCCTGGGTGAGAACGGCACACAAAACTATCCGGCCACATTGGATTATTTATCGCCCAATGTCGACTTGAACACAGGAACACTCAACGTGCGCGCCAATCTGGATAATCCGAAAGGTATTCTGAAAAGCGGACTATACGTCAGTATCACATTGCCTTATGCTGAGGCAAAACAAGCAGTGCTTGTTCCGGAAGCTTCCATCGGTACAGATCAGTTGGGGAAATACCTATACATCGTAAACGATTCGAATATAGTACGCTACAGGCATATCGAACCGGGACAACTGGTCAATGACACATTGCGCCAGATAAAGAGCGGACTTTCACCCAAAGAACAATATGTCACCACAGCACTGATGAAAGTACGTGATGGCATGAAAGTCAAGCCCGTATCAGTCAATCACGAGTCATCAACCTCTAATCGTTAACTGCATGTTTTCAAAGTTCTTTATCAATCGACCTATATTCGCCACGGTACTGGCATTGATCATCGTGGTGGCCGGATTGGTAACATTAAATATATTGCCTGTCGCACAGTTTCCGGAGATAACTCCGCCTACAGTACAGGTATCTGCCTTCTATCCGGGGGCAAATGCTGAGACCGTAGCCCAGACTGTCGGCATTCCCATAGAACAGCAAGTAAATGGCGTAGACGGTATGCTGTATATGAGCTCTACAGCGTCCAGCTCGGGTGCCTATTCGTTGACCATTACTTTTGCTGTCGGTACAGACATAGATATGGCCACTGTACAAGTTCAAAACCGGGTAAGCGTAGCACAATCTTCGTTACCGGAACCTGTCATCGTTCAGGGAGTAACGGTACAGAAGCAATCGTCCAATATTGTGATGTTTCTCACGATGCAGGCACAAGACTCTGTATACGACGGGCTTTACCTTACGAACTACGCTCAGTTGAATCTGGTAGACCAATTGACACGTGTACCCGGCGTAGGGGCTGTCAATGTAATGGGAGCGGGCAATTACAGCATGCGCGTCTGGCTCGATCCGGAAGCAATGCGCATCCGTAACCTCTCGCCGGCACAAATCTATCAGGCTATCCAGTCACAAAACATAGAGGTCAGTGCCGGTTATATCGGACAGCCTATTGGCAAAAACAACAATAATGCCTATCAGTATACCTTGAATGTACAAGGTCGCCTGACGTCTCCCGAAGAGTTCGGCAACATTATTATCCGAACTGAAGAAGGAGGGAAAATGCTCCGGCTAAAAGATGTGGCGCGCATCGACCTCGGCAGTTCTTCGTACAACGTAGTGTCCAAACTAAAGGGACACCCTACTGCTGCCATCGCTATCTATCAACAACCGGGTTCGAACTCGCTCGATGTCTCTAAAGGAGTCAAGGCAAAAATGCAGGAGCTTGCACAAAACTTCCCGGCCGGAGTCAGCTATAACGTGACCTTGGATACGACCGATGTCATCAATGCATCCATTGATGAAGTACTCGTTACTTTTCTGGAAACAACCTTATTGGTGGTACTCGTTATCTTCCTGTTTCTACAAAACTGGCGGGCTGTCATCATTCCATGTATCACCATTCCGGTATCACTGATCGGTACACTGGCAGTCATGGCGGCACTTGGATTTTCAATCAATACTTTAACTCTATTCGGATTGATACTTGCCGTAGCAATAGTGGTGGATGATGCGATTGTGGTAGTAGAAAATGCTTCACGTTTGCTGGAGACAGGACAGTATTCTCCCAAAGAAGCCGTCACCAAAGCAATGGGAGAAATCACAGGACCAATTGTCGGAGTGGTATTGGTATTATTGGCAGTTTTTATCCCTACCACATTAATCAGCGGCATCTCCGGACAACTTTATAAGCAATTTGCCCTAACCATTGCTGCATCTACCGTATTAAGCGGTATTAATTCGTTGACACTGACCCCGGCATTATGCGCACTGTTTCTGGAGCATAACAAGCCATCCAATTTCTTCATATACAAGGGATTCAATAAGGTATATGATAAGACACAGAATCTATATGACCGTATCGTGAAGGGATTACTCGTCCGTCCCGGCCTTGCGTTGATCTCTTATGGTATTATTACGGCAGTGGCTGTTATCCTGTTCATGAAATGGCCTTCAACCTTCGTCCCTGATGAAGATGACGGCTACTTCATAGCTGTCATCCAGTTGCCACCGGCTTCAAGTCTGGAACGCACACAGGCTGTGGGTCGGAAAGTCAATCAGATTCTGGACAGTTATCCTGAAGTAAAAGACTATATCGGTATCAGCGGATTTTCTATTATGGGAGGTGGCGAACAGTCCAACACAGGTACTTATTTCGTTGTCTTGAAAAACTGGGACCAACGGAAAGGAAAAGAGCATACTGCTGCGGCTGTGGTCGAACGTTTCAACGAGATGGCTTATGGCATCCAGGAAGCACAGATATTCGCAATGGTACCTCCGGCCATTCCCGGATTAGGAGCTTCAGGAGGGTTACAGCTACAATTGGAAGATCGCAATAACCTGGGGCCGACTGAAATGCAACGGGCTGTCGAAACCCTGATGGCTACTTATCACACTCAACCCGCTCTCGCATCCATATCCAGTATGTACCAGGCCAATGTACCACAGTATTTCCTGAATATCGACCGTGATAAAGTACAGTTTATGGGCATTCAGTTGGATAACGTATTCTCTACACTGAGTTATTATATGGGAGCGGCCTATGTCAATGACTTTGTTCAATTCGGACGTATCTATCAGGTAAAGATAGAGGCCGGAGAACAAGCTCAAAAAGTAATTGACGACGTGCTGAAACTCAGCGTCCCCAACGCCAAAGGAGATATGGTCCCATTTTCATCCTTTACCAAAGTCGAAGAGCGCTTGGGGATGGACCAGATCAGCCGTTACAACATGTACTCGACAGCATCTATCACCTGCAATGTGGCTTCGGGAAGCAGTTCGGGTGAGGGAATACAGCAAATGGAAGACCTGATTAAGGAGCAACTGGGTAACGAGTTTGGCTACGAATGGACCTCGGTAGCCTATCAGGAGACGCAAGCAGGCAACACAACCACCATCGTATTCATCATGGCATTATTGGTGGCATTCCTGGTACTGGCAGCCCAATACGAAAGCTGGACAAGCCCCTTATCAGCAATTATGGGATTGCCAATGGCTTTATTGGGAGCAATGATAGGTTGTTCTGTCATGGGGACCCCTGTGAGCATTTATACTCAGATCGGTATCATTTTACTGATCGCCCTTTCTGCGAAAAACGGAATCCTCATTGTTGAATTTGCACGCGACTTCCGTGCCGAAGGTAACTCTATTCGCGATGCCGCCTATGAAGCCGGACATGTCCGGCTGCGTCCGATCCTGATGACCTCTTTTGCATTCGTATTGGGAGTGATGCCTCTTCTGTTCGCCACAGGGGCCGGAGCGCAAAGCCGTATCGCACTCGGCGCAGCTGTTGTTTTCGGTATGGCCCTGAACACGTTACTGGCAACGATATATATCCCGAATTTCTACGAGCTGATGCAAAAGTTCCAGGAAAACGTATTGGATCGCAAGAAAAAGAAATAGTCCTCTATTTCAAGTTCTCTATTGTAAAAAACGTCTTTTTCATTTCACAGCCTATTGTCACCGGACAGAGTTTCGGGTGTCAATAGGCTTTTTTATAGTTGTCAAAAAGTCAACCAAGCATTTTCATCTTAGCGCCATACCGATACAATGAAAATTAGCTTTTGAAACAAAAGTATTGATTACAAGCCGTTTATTATACGAACAATCCATCATTACGAAGTTAACTTTAATAGTGTGTTAAAGTTAACTTCGTAATGATAAACAATTAACTTCTTGCATTTACGATATTAACTTCCTGGAAAGAGGATAATAGATGCCGGAAAGAGTCATTAACATTGTTAATTTTATAAAGCGTCATAATCTGGAATATCCGACAGAAACGAATAACTTTGAGTATCATAATCCATCCGGCAACAATAGTGTTGCATCCCATTACTGACAACCAGATAATCAACTTTCAAAACCATATTATAGCGGGTGATCTGATCAAAAACAGCCTGCGTAATCTCAATGTGGGGAGCTTTATATTCAACAATCATTCTGGCACTAAGATCGCGTTTGTATAGCACTGTGTCACATCGTTTTTTAGTCCCGTTCAGGTTCAGCAGCACTTCATTTGCCATCAAAGACGACGGATACCCCTTATGAACAATAAGAAAGTGTACAAAGTGCTGACGGACCCATTCTTCAGGGGTCAATGCGACATAACGACGGCGAATCACATCGAAAATAACATTTTTTCCATTTCGAGTGGCGATTTTAGTGTCAAATACTGGTAGGTTTAACGATAACATTTACTATTTTTGTAAGTTAAATAATGGCTTCCTGCTATTGGAAGCACAAATTTAATGGAATCTTATGAAAACAAAGCAAGAAATCGTAGCTAATTGGCTACCCCGTTACACCAAACGTAACCTGGAAGACTTTGGAGAGTATATCCTGTTGACTAACTTCAACAAGTATGTAGAAATATTTGCAGAGAAATTTAATGTTCCCATTTTGGGTAAAGACGCCAATATGATCTCTGCCAGTGCAGAAGGAATCACAATCATCAACTTTGGCATGGGAAGTCCCAATGCCGCCATAATTATGGATCTGCTGAGTGCCATCTCTCCAAAGGCCTGCCTGTTTCTGGGAAAATGTGGCGGAATCGATAAAAAAAATAAAATAGGTGACCTGATTCTGCCAATTGCCGCTATCCGCGGTGAAGGTACCTCAAACGACTATTTCCCGCCGGAGGTTCCGTCCCTGCCGGCATTTATGCTGCAGCGTGCCGTATCATCGGCTATCCGTGACTATGCTCGCGATTATTGGACAGGAACAGTCTATACAACCAACCGCCGTATTTGGGAGCATGATGACACCTTTAAAGAGTATCTGAAAAGAACTCGTGCAATGGCAGTTGATATGGAAACGGCAACTCTGTTCAGTTGCGGTTTTGCCAATCATATCCCGACCGGAGCTTTACTACTCGTATCCGACCAGCCTATGATTCCGGAAGGAGTGAAAACTGATAAAAGCGACAACATCGTTACCAAAAACTATGTAGAGGAGCATGTAGAGATAGGCATCGCCTCGCTACGAATGATCATTGATGAAAAGAAAACTGTAAAACACCTGAAATTCGACTGGTAACGCCACACTTATATTTATATGGCCAAACAAGAACTGACTTGCGATGACATCCTCAAAGAACTGAGGGCCAAGCAATATCGTCCCATCTACTATTTGATGGGAGAAGAATCGTATTATATCGACTTAATAGCCGATTACATTACCGACAACGTACTGACGGATACTGAGAAAGAGTTTAACCTGACCGTAGTATATGGTGCAGATGTGGATGTGGCGACTGTGATTAATGCCGCTAAGCGCTACCCGATGATGTCAGAACATCAGGTAGTGATAGTAAAAGAGGCACAAGCCATCCGCAATATAGAAGAACTATCTTATTACCTGCAAAAACCGTTAAACTCAACAATATTAGTGGTTTGTCATAAACATGGCGCTCTGGACCGCAGAAAGAAGTTAGCTGCAGAAATTGAAAAAACAGGTATTCTTTTCGAATCCAAAAAGATAAAAGAAGCACAGCTGCCTGCATTTATCAGTTCATATATGAAACGTAAAGGGATAGACATGGAGCCTAAAGCTACCGCAATGTTAGCTGATTTTGTGGGTACGGATCTTAGCCGTTTGACGGGTGAACTGGAAAAACTGATCATCACATTACCCGGCGGTCAGAAACGCGTAACTCCTGAACAAATAGAGAAAAACATAGGGATAAGTAAAGACTATAATAATTTTGAATTGCGTAGTGCACTGGTCGAAAAGGATGTACTCAAGGCCAATAAAATAATAAAATACTTTGAAGAAAATCCTAAAACAAATCCGATACAAATGACGCTTTCTTTACTATTCAACTTTTACTCAAACCTAATGTTAGCCTACTATGCACCGGATAAATCAGAACAGGGAGTGGCTACCATGTTAGGGCTTAAAACCCCGTGGCAGGCCCGCGATTACCTGACGGCAATGCGGAAATACACTGGAGTGAAGACAATGCAAATTGTAGGAGAAATACGATATGCAGACGCAAAATCGAAAGGTGTAGGCAATACCTCGATAAGCGATGGAGATATTCTTCGTGAATTAGTATTCAAGATTCTTCATTAAAAAACAATTTATTTCAGTATCTGCTCCCTATATCATACTTTTACCAATATCGAAGTGTGGTATGGGGAGTAAATGTATCCTCCGTAATCAAATACCTTCTTCTCTGGTGGTAACTAACCTATTTTTTTACATTCTTACTTAGCCTTTTGTTATTCTGCCTCCTTAATGCCGAACCTAATCAAAATAAGGGTCTATTTCCCATAAAATAGATTTCTCAGTAAAAGCAGTATGATACATTCCTTATCCCAAAGGCAGAAAAGGATAAAAAGAATACAACACATACTATATAATAGAAACACAATGAAGCTAACCCTTATTGAAGATACCAATAAATATTCATAGCCTTATCATGATGCTAACAGAATATCATAACCTGTATCATAATGTCATTTTCATACATAAAGTATCTATATTTTCTGGAATAGAAAAAAAATCAGCCTAACAAAACGCACATATAATACTGTAGATCAATTATTTATAATAAATTAAAGCCTCTCAGAATTGAATAATTTCATTTAAACGGGCATTTATATGGAAATAATGCAATATTTTGGCATTATAGCCTATATGTAAAACTATGAGTGACAAATTTTACTTGAAGAGTTCTCCAGTGACAAGAAAAAATAGATAAATATCTACTATTTGTTGCATATTTAACGATAGGATATGACAGTTGTGAAGTGTGTATGTAACACAATATACATTCACAAAAGTAATATCTTTGTTTTTATACAATAAAATCATGAATTACATTTGTGATTACAGCTTCATTACATATATACATTTACAATTGTGGATGTAATAGGAGAGTGGTTAACACTTATTTTAATACCAGCTAATGATTAAATACTCAATAAGAAAAAAAACAATATATCAATCTAATATTCAGGTAATAGTCCAAGATACAGAAACATTTGTGATATAAAGAGTATCAAGGTATATGGCAACGCATAAAAGTGATTGTTTTTCAGACATATACAAGTTTTATATAAACTAAAAATTTAATGGATATTACAATCATACACATCGATACCCAAAATATTAAGAGCAATATATCACACTCTCTTTACAAATCTAAAATATTAATATTATATTTGTAATTTGCTTTTGTGATTTTTATTTTTTACTTTTGTGCGAAGCTAAATAAATGCTTTACTTTTGTGAATCAACTAATAAGTCATACATTTGTAAATCTTCAAAGGATATGGAAATAAAAGATAGGATTAAAATTATCATGGAAAAAGAGAATATGGCTTCCGGTGCTTTCGCCGAAAGCATAGGTATTCAGCAATCCACTCTCTCTCATATTTTGAATGGGCGGAACAACCCCAGTTTGGATGTTATTATGAAAGTACATCAGAAATATAACTATGTAAAATTGGAATGGCTGTTGTATGGGCAAGGCAATATATCCGAAGAAAGCATCCAATCAGCTTCTGATTTTCAACCTTCCTTATTTGCTGAGAATGCCATAATTCCGCCCAACGGGACAGTTACTCCGGAAAATCGCAGGGAAATGCCGTTAGAAAGTCCCCAAAACACCCCGAAAGAGATTGTAAAACAAGAAATTAGATATATAGAAAAGCCTTCCAGAAAAATAACTGAAATAAGAATTTTCTTCGATGATAATACGTATGAGACATTCAGAGGAGAAAAATAAGACAGATAAATCACTGTTTGCACAATTTCCCGTATCTTTGCAGGACGAATACGAATTTACTTTCAACAATACATGAAAAAATTTATTTTAGACCTGACAGTAACTGAGAATCTCAGATTGCATACCAACTATGTGCTGCTGAAATTGACCTCTCAGACCGTCCTCCCGGATATGCTACCGGGACAGTTTGCGGAAATTCGGATAGATGGTTCACCCACCACTTTCCTGCGTCGCCCCATTTCTATTAATTATGTAGACAGACAACGCAACGAAGTATGGTTTCTGATCCAACTTGTAGGTGATGGAACAAAACGTCTTGCGCAAGTAAATCGAGGAGAGATTATCAATGTAGTACTCCCACTCGGAAATAGCTTCACAATGCCCGAAAAGCCTTCTGATAAGCTATTATTAGTGGGCGGAGGTGTAGGGACTGCCCCTATGCTCTACTTGGGTGAACAACTTGCTAAAAACGGCAGTAAACCAACATTTCTTTTGGGGGCACGCAGCAACAAAGATCTGCTCCAATTAGAAGATTTTGCCGCTTACGGAGAGGTCTATACTACAACCGAAGACGGCAGCCATGGAGAAAAGGGATATGTGACCCAACATTCCATACTGAATAAAATAAAATTCGAGCAGATTTATACATGTGGCCCGAAACCCATGATGATGGCAGTAGCCAAATATGCCAAAGGTAACGATATCAATTGCGAAGTATCATTGGAAAATACAATGGCATGTGGCATAGGAGCCTGCCTCTGTTGCGTTGAAAACACCACAGAGGGGCATTTGTGCGTTTGTAAAGAAGGTCCTGTTTTCAATATAAATAAACTATTATGGCAGATTTAAGTGTAAACATTGGTAAACTACAAATGAAGAACCCGGTAATGACAGCTTCGGGTACATTTGGATATGGTGAGGAATTTGCGGATTTTATTGATATAACGCGAATAGGCGGTATCATTGTAAAGGGTACTACTCTTCACAAACGTAAAGGTAACCCGTATCCCCGCATGGCAGAGACCCCTTCCGGTATGTTAAACGCTGTAGGACTGCAAAATAAGGGTGTAGAATATTTCTCAAATCACATTTATCCCCGTATCAAAGACATTCAGACCCACATGATTGTGAATGTTTCCGGATCAGCCATTGAAGACTATGTAAAGACTGCAGAGATCATTAATGAACTTGACAAAATTCCTGCTATCGAATTAAACATCTCTTGTCCTAATGTAAAACAAGGAGGTATGGCATTTGGGGTGACAACTAAAGGAGTATCAGAAGTTGTACAAGCAGTGCGTTCTGCTTACAAAAAGACACTTATCGTCAAGCTATCTCCCAACGTTACAGATATAGCAGAAATGGCACGGGCAGCCGAGGCCAACGGCGCCGATAGTGTATCATTAATCAATACATTGCTGGGAATGGCCATCGATGCTGAGCGCAAACGCCCCATCCTTTCAACAGTGACAGGCGGCATGTCCGGTGCAGCAGTAAAACCCATCGCACTAAGAATGGTGTGGCAAGTTGCTAAAGCAGTAAATATTCCGGTCATAGGACTAGGCGGTATCATGAATTGGAAAGATGCTGTCGAGTTCATGCTTGCAGGTGCTTCAGCCATACAGATTGGTACGGCAAATTTCATAGATCCGGCTATCACCATCAAAGTTATAGATGGTATAAACGATTACCTGGAAAGACACGGATGCAAGTCTGTTTCTGAAATTATAGGTGCACTTGAGGTATAGTCAAAAACACATCATACCCCTTCGCTGCAGTTTGACTTTAAAATGCTATCCAAATGCGGATACGCTTATCTCAGTCTGCTCACGGAACCAATCGAAGCACCCCGGACCGGAAAGTATGAGTTTGCTCAAAGACTATTCCTTTTATTAATAATATATTTCATAAAAAAAGAATGCCTTTCTCCATTAGAAAGGCATTCTTTTTTATATACAACATAAGTTAATCTTCCAACAGATCCGGACGCAGTCTCCTAGTACGTTCCAACGACTGTTGGAGTTCCCATTCCTTAATCTTCGCTTCGTGCCCTGAAAGCAGAATCTCGGGTACTTTCCACCCCTTATATTCTGCCGGACGAGTATAAACAGGTGCCGCCAACAAATTATCCTGGAAAGAATCAGAAAGGGCGGACTGTTCATCAGAAATCACACCCGGAATAATTCGAACGATAGCATCCGCCATAACGGCGGCAGCCAATTCACCGCCGGTCAAAACATAATCTCCAATACTGATTTCTTTTGTGATCAAATGCTCCCGGATGCGATAATCGATACCTTTAAAATGCCCGCATAAAATGATAAGATTACCGGATAAAGACAAACTATTAGCCATTTTCTGATCAAACTGCTCTCCATCAGGTGTGGTAAATATCACTTCATCATAATCACGCTCTGCTTTCAGGGCATTAATACACCGTTCAATAGGTTCTATCTTCATCACCATACCGGCAAAACCTCCAAATGGATAGTCATCCACCCGGCGATACTTGTCTTCGGTATAATCACGTAAATTGTGAATATGAATTTCAGCGAGTCCTTTGTCCTGGGCCCGTTTCATAATAGAACAATTGAAAAAGCCCTCAATCATTTCGGGCAAAACCGTTATAATATCGATACGCATAATCTTTAATTTTTCGCAAAAGTACAAATATTTGAAGAGAAACCCGTATTTTTGCCTAAAACAATCCTAAGAATATATGACTGTAAAAGAAAAAATAGAGCAACTCCGTCTCCAACTCCATCAGCATAATTACAATTATTATGTGCTGAATGCCCCGGAAATCTCAGATAAAGAATTCGACGATTTAATGAGGGAACTTCAGGACCTGGAACAGGAACATCCGGAATATAAAGACGAAAACTCGCCTACTATGCGTGTAGGTAGCGATATCAATAAGAATTTTACCCAAGTAGCGCACAAATATCCGATGCTTTCATTGTCGAATACATATTCGGAGAATGAAGTAACCGACTTCTATGACAGAGTGCGTAAAGCTTTGAATGAAGATTTTGAGATTTGTTGCGAGATGAAGTATGATGGTACCTCTATCTCTTTAACTTACGAAAATGGTAAACTGATCCGCGCGGTAACCCGCGGTGACGGTGAAAAAGGGGACGATGTAACAGACAACGTAAAGACCATTCGGAGTATTCCTCTCGTCCTACATGGAGATAATTATCCGGAAGTTTTCGAGATTCGTGGAGAAATCTTGATGCCATGGGAAGTTTTCGAAGCATTAAACCGGGAAAAAGAGGCCCGCGAAGAACCTCTCTTTGCAAATCCGAGAAATGCCGCATCGGGAACATTGAAATTACAAAATTCCGCCATCGTGGCTTCCCGTAAGCTGGATGCCTATCTCTATTATCTGCTTGGCGATAATCTGCCGACTGACGGACATTATGAAAATCTGCAGGAAGCAGCCAAATGGGGATTTAAGATTTCCCCGTTAATGCGTAAGTGCCAGACACTACAAGAAGTCTTCGACTTTATCAACTATTGGGACGTAGAGCGCAAAAACCTGAACGTTGCTACAGACGGAATCGTACTGAAAGTAAACAGCCTCAAGCAGCAAAGGAATCTTGGGTTCACAGCCAAGTCTCCCCGCTGGGCCATTGCCTATAAATTTCAGGCTGAACGTGCACTGACCCGCTTGAACATGGTAACCTATCAGGTAGGGAGAACCGGCGCCGTAACACCGGTAGCCAATCTCGACCCGGTACAACTTTCGGGCACAGTAGTGAAACGCGCATCATTGCATAATGCGGATATCATTGAAGGACTCGATTTGCATATAGGCGATATGGTCTACGTAGAAAAGGGAGGAGAAATCATCCCCAAAATAACCGGTGTGGATACGTCGGTCCGCTTCATGATCGGTGAAAAGGTAAAATTCATCACTCACTGTCCGGAATGTGGCAGTAAGCTGATAAGATACGAAGGAGAAGCCGCCCATTATTGTCCGAATGAGACCGCCTGTCCACCACAAATCAAAGGAAAAATAGAGCACTTCATCAGCCGGAAAGCAATGAATATAGACGGATTAGGACCTGAAACCGTCGACATGTTCTACCGTTTAGGACTGATTCATGACACAGCCGACCTCTATCGACTGACGACAGATGACATCAGAGGCTTGGACCGTATGGGAGACAAATCTGCGGAAAACATCATTAAAGGAATCATGCAGAGCAAAGAGGTACCTTTTGAAAGAGTAATTTTTGCATTAGGTATTCGTTTTGTAGGCGAAACGGTAGCTAAAAAAATAGCCAAATCTTTTAAAGACATAGAAGAATTGGAAAATGCAGATCTGGAAACTCTGATCAATATCGATGAAATCGGTGAAAAAATAGCTCGGAGTATCCTTAACTACTTTGCGAATGAATCAAATCGTAAATTGGTAGGCCGATTAAAAACAGCAGGATTGCAACTATACAGACCTGAAGAAGACTTGAGCGGACATACCGATAAATTGGCCGGACAATCCATTGTCATCAGTGGAGTATTCACCCACCATTCAAGAGATGAATACAAGGATCTTATCGAAAAACACGGTGGCAAGAACGTGGGAAGCATCTCTTCTAAAACCAGTTTTATTCTGGCCGGAGACAATATGGGACCTGCGAAATTAGAAAAAGCAAGTAAACTGGGAATTAAAATTATGAACGAAGAGGAATTTTTAAAGCTTATATCGTAACATTTTTCTGCAATAATCTTATTTTATATATTATTATTGCTGTAAAAAAAGAAAATATTCGTACTTTTGCGAGCAAAATATTTAGAGATTATTATTAATACTCATGATACAGACTAGATTGAAAGGAATGGGGGTAGCGCTGATTACTCCTTTCAAAGAGGATGAAAGCGTTGATTACGATGCGTTAATGCGACTGGTAGACTATCTGCTGCAAAATAATGCAGATTTTCTGTGTGTGCTGGGAACTACAGCCGAAACTCCGACCTTGAGTGAAGAAGAAAAAAAGAAAATCAAAAAGATGGTAATCGACCGTGTCAACGGAAGAATCCCCATCCTGCTGGGAGTCGGAAGTAACAATACACGCGCAGTTGTAGAGACACTCAAAAACGACGATTTCACCGGAGTAGATGCTATCTTATCCGTTGTCCCTTACTACAATAAACCCTCACAAGAAGGAATTTATCAGCACTATAAAGCAATTGCAAGCGCTACAGAGCTTCCCATCGTATTATATAATGTTCCGGGACGTACAGGAGTTAATATGACCGCAGAGACCACTTTGCGCATTGCTAAGGACTTTCAGAATGTTATAGCCATTAAAGAGGCTTCTGGTAATATCACCCAGATGGATGATATCATTAAAAACAAACCGGCTAACTTTGACGTTATTTCCGGAGATGACGGTATTACTTTCCCGCTGATTACATTGGGAGCCGTAGGAGTCATTTCGGTTATTGGAAACGCCTTTCCACGTGAATTCAGCAGAATGACCCGTTTGGCGCTGCAGGGCGACTTTGCCAATGCACTGACCATACACCATAAATTTACGGAACTGTTTAACCTCTTATTTGTAGACGGAAACCCAGCCGGAGTAAAATCCATGTTGAACGCTATGGGAATGATCGAGAATAAACTCCGTTTACCACTAGTACCGACACGCATCACCACATTTGAAGCGATTCGTAAAGTACTCAATGAACTGAATATAAAATGTTAACGACCAAAGTAATCCCGAGGTATCAATAATTTTTTCATCAACTTACGGAATAAAGGAGAGTGCGTCATAACTTACCACAGAATTTTGACACATTCTCCTTTATTTTTCCTAATTCAGCTGAAGCGTCCCATTTAGTATATTTATATGATATTTATTTCTTTGTTGTTTCTAACTTCTCGATAAGTTCTGCCACATTACGCCCATCCATAAGAGCGTGATGACCGGAAATTGAAATTGGAAGCAGGTATGCACCATTCTCTTTTATTAATTTTCCAGTGGAAATGCGCGGTACAGAATCACCTCTGCCAAAAGAAACAGCATGTTTCATCTCTGAAAATGCGAACCAAGGCAAAGCCGAATAGCGGATAAGATCTAACCGCCCTATATTTTCGGAAAAAGACAGGCCAGTACTGTTTTTCACTCTTTCTATTTCTTTTTCAGCATTTTGTATAAATACTTCAAGGTCTGCATCGTATTCAAAAAAACCGAAACCGAATGTTCCATCTTCACGTCCTATGGTAGGTGATAAATGGATAAAATCATATTTCACTACTTGTTCGCCTTCAATGCGTAATTTAAAAGCCTCTACTTCATTTACACATTGCAGCAGAAAATGTACAGAGTACAAAAAGAAAGACTTTTTCTCATCCTTACTTTGATGGTAGGTATTCGTAAAGTCGACCAAAGTAGTGATCCCAAAGAATGGGTCGTCAAAAGCAGAAAAGAATTTAAAATGTTCTTTTCTATTCCAATTTTCTAAATCAATAAGCTGTTTCATGCAGTATATTTATTTTTTTCGTTCAGTATATGAATGCCCGATGAAAAATAGACTTTGACACAAAAGTACTCCATATCTATAAGTAATGGTGTCATTTACATAGCTTGTAATATTTCCCTCTCTCGTCTCGCCAAGGAAGATACAACAATTTCATACGATTGCTTTACCAGGTCCTTAATCATTTTATCCGGAACGTCTTTATCAAAATAGACACTAATCCAATGTTTTTTATTCATGTGATAGCCCGGTTGTACTCCTTCATATTTGTCTAGCAAATCCTCTATCTGTCCGGCATTACATTTTATATTACAGAAATCGAATGCGTCTATATTCACAAAACAGAACCATTTATCCATTACATAAAAGACGAGTAAATCTCTGTCATATTCAGATGTTGCTTTTTTAAAGGGCATCCGGTCATGCACACCTTTAAATGAAAGGCAATATTCTCTAAATTCTTCTATATTCATAGCCTATTCTTAAATCTTCTCTGCCATATATCCTTGATATTCTGTATTGCAAATATAAGGAAAGTACCGTTTGCAACGAATAGCCAACAATACTTTTTTATTGTTTTTCAATGAGATAAAGCTGTTACAGTTTCATTCTTCTGCGCTTTTCCTTTGCTACTGTCGGTATAGAGTGGAAACACCACCATTATAAAATCCCTAAACGTTAAACAAAGTTATATCATACACCTTATAAGGTCACTACATTAATTAAATTTCATACATTTAACAGGTTACTAATAATTTAATATTCAAATAAATGAAAACACTCCTAAATATTAAACTCCATTTATCTAAAAAGAATATATTTACCATCTTAGTTTTTATTCTTGTTTTAGGTGGTACTACCGGTTGCATTCAACACAAATCCGACCAGAAACGACTGCCTGCTCTTTCTTTTACTGTAAATGGAGAGAGCTTTGAAATGATTCCGGTAGAAGGCGGAACCTTTATTATGGGAGGCACAAGTGAGCAAGGTAATGATTGCGAAAGCAATGAAAAACCAACGCATGAGGAAACTCTACCGTTCTTTTATATCGGGAAGTATGAAGTTACCCAGAAACTGTGGAAAGCAGTTATGGGGACTGATTTCGATCAATCATACAATTCAGGATGTGAAGATTGTCCGGCAGAGTATATCAGTTGGAATGACACGCAAAAGTTTATAAGCAAATTGAACACCCTTACAAACAAAACATTTCGCCTGCCTACCGATATTGAATGGGAATATGCCGCACGCGGTGGCAAGTATAGTGAAAAATACAAATACAGCGGAAGTAATGATATCGATGAAGTTGCCTGGTATATTGAAAATTATCAAAAAAGTAAATATGGAGACAAAGGGACTACACATCCGGTAGGTATGAAAAAGCCTAATGAATTAGGATTGTACGACATGAGTGGCAATGTATGGGAATGGTGTGACAATTGGTACACTCAAGAATACTCTCAAAACGGTAAATCTGTCCATCCCGGATGGCCATTTAATGGTACATCTGCCTTTTTCCGCCGGGTCTTGCGAGGTGGTAGTTGGGGTGGTACTGCAAAAGGCTGCCGAGTGTCATATATTGACTATGACGTGCCAAACTATCGTGATGAATATGGAGGTTTTAGGCTTGTTTTAGTACCGGACTCAGTACAGACTGCCAATTAAAAAGAGGAATCCCTCAGAATTTAGGTATGATCCAATAAAAGAGATAATGCAAGGAAAGCAAAAAACCTCCATAATTTGATTATGGAGGTTCTTGTGATCGCGACAGGATTCAAACCTGTAACCGGCTGATCCGTAGTCAGCTACTCTATTCAGTTGAGCTACGCGACCATTGTTTTTGTTTAACGGGTGCAAAGATACGGCCTTTTCTTGAATTTGCAAGCTTTTGGGGAACTTTTTTTGCAAATAAATTATTCGATGAACCGGTAATTAAACAGTTGCCAGCCGAGTGTCAGCCCTACATTCCACTCCCTTCTTGGTGAGCTATAATGATTTACATATGCAGAGATAGCTCCAAATGGTAATTGACAAACCACTGAAATTTCTCCTAAATATTCGAATCGGGAAAATGCTTTTCCATAATAAGCCTTATTAATGGAGTTCCGTTCAATTGGGAAAATAGGCAAAAAACCATAAAATTCTCCACGGACATGAAACATCTGGTTTAAACGATAAATGGGACGTATTCCGGCAGCAACATATTGATTGGCACGGAAAGCTTCGTTATACGTCAATTTACTATGTGCAGTGGGGGCAAACTCACTAGCCTGCATCATAGTGGCCGTATAGTTCTCTGAGAAGTTCTTAGAGGCATAAACTGCGTCCAGATACCATCCCAATATCCAATTAGCACCCATCTTATGATATTTCTCCTTCATATATGACAATTGTAACCACGAATGCTTTTCTTTTACGGGCTTTTTATTCTCCGAATTAACCCCCGGACGAAAACTTTCATTTCCCGTAAATATCTGAGCAACCAAGGCCTCTCTTGCACCTTGAATCGGGAATTGCCTGGAGTTCAGTGTACTGCCATTAAAACTAACGGAACCACCAAACAGGCGATATCCGCTCTTATCATATTTGTCCTTATCAAAATCAATCACATTATTCTGAAAGTATCGATCCTCTATCTGCGCAATTCCAAAGCCCAATTCCAATCTTTTGCTGGATAAGAAAGGAAGAGCGACCTTCAATTTCAGGAATCGTTCATCCTTCTGATTAAAAGCCGGTTTATCGTTTTTAGAGAAAAGCTTATCTTTTTTAAAATAATCGAAAGTACTGATGGAAGCGATAAAACGATAGGATGTCGGGATAGTAGTGGCAAAATCGACTTTGGCCATGAACTGAGCATTATTATATATTTTGCCCAACTGTCCGTCAAGCGTAAACTCTTTCGAATAATAGTTCAGATTCTGGTATGCAAGTCCCAGATAAATCTGATTGGAGCTGGTCGTAGACACATTACCTCCCACACGAACCGAAAATTCATTCTCCATCTTTATTTTCAGATGCAAATCGTACGTATCATCTTCCGGATTGAAAACGGCATGGGGAATAATCTCCGAAATCATGTTATCCGAAAGTAAACGGAAATATCCCCGTTTCAGATCCTCATACGTAAATTCTTTATCGTCCGAGGTATGAAACTCTTTCTTTATGTACACCTGTTGGTGAGTATTAGCTCCGTCGATATAGATGTTTTTAAATCTGAGTTCAGGATAATTGCTTTTATACACCAACCGCCTTAAACGGATATTATCCACATTAACCCTACGGTGAATACGGCTTTTGATGGAGTCCATCAGGCTCATTGTACGGTCATATCCTATTTTCTCGAGCTCATCGATGCGTTGGAAGTCCATCAGACTTACATCATTATATTTGAAAGTCATCAAAATACCGGCAGAATCAGGAAGAGAGTAGTCTGTCTTCTGCATAACCATATTTTCTATCTGGCTCATCAGATCATTCTCTTTCGGCTTTCCCGGATTGGTAGATACAACGCTACCGATAATGATGTCCGGATGAAAATCCTCACGCATCACGTCGGTTGGAAAATTATTATAGATTCCACCGTCGTAAGCCAACATGCTGTCTATCTCGATAGGCTTGAACATAAAGGGAAAACTCATAGAAGCCCGTACGGCGTCACCCAGATCACCACGCTTCAGAATCAGCTGCTTCTTGTTATACACATCCGATGCGATACAACGAAATGGTACAAAAAGTTTATCAAAGTCACCGTCACATGCAGCCGTAGCGCGCGCATACAGATCGATAAAGACAAGGTTCATCTGGATAGGATTAACAACACTGGTCGGCAGAAACTGCGGCTTCAGGCTCAACGAGTCCTTAAAGGAAAAGCGTATATTGAAAAACTCCGGCGTGGGAAGATTCTTCTTAAAATAGTACATGTATTTTTCTTCCACCTCACCGGAATACCATCGCTTGAAATCTTCTGATTTCAGTAAGGTTTCCATGTCGTCAGGCGAATACCCCATGGCATAAAGAGAGCCCACAATGGCTCCCATAGAAGTACCGGTTATATAATCTATCGGGATATTATTCTCTTCTAGAGCACGAATAATTCCAATATGCGTCAGTCCTTTAGCACCGCCGCCACTCAATACCAATCCGACTTTCTGTGCCTGGACAAGCATTGGCAAAAACAGTAAAAAAAGAAATAACAATAAAAGATTTTTCTTCATAAGGTCCAGCAAAACACTATATAGAGGGTTAAATCATCGTTCAAATATATACAATAGTTTCCAATTTACCGACAGCTGACATACATTTCTAATGAAAAAAGAGCATTACGATACATTTTCATGCACGTAATGCTCTTTGAATGATATTATGAAATTAAAAAGCGGCTGCTTAAATCAGCTCAATGCTTCTTTTTACAAAGTTATTTAATGCTTCACCTTTCAGCATATTGTTTTGCAACAATGCCAGATCGATCAACTGACGTACCACTTTGTTTTTGCCTGCATATCCGGCAAAAATAGAATCTTTCTGCTGCTTCAACTCATCCCATTTCTTATCCAGATCATTGAGTTCATCTTTCTCCGCAGTAGGGATATCTTCGTCTTTCTTGCCTTCTTGTTTTTTCTTGAGTGCATCACGACGTTTTGTCACATCTTCCAGTTCCGTCTGTATAGGAGCAATGGCAGCACTGCACTCTTTTTCTTCATCAGCCAATACTTCTTTCACCAATTTATGGTCTGAATTCAATACCAGATTAAACATATCGGGCATTTCACCATAGAAACTCATGCCAGCCTGAATATTGGCCATTTCCTTCATACGGCGCATATATTCGCTCTGGGTTATCATCACGGGAGAGCCGTTTTCGCCTAAAGCCTGAGTCATGACATTAAATTCAACCTTTTCCATTTTCGGCAACTGACTCTTGAAGGCTGCTGACAGAGCTTCTTGTTTTGAAGCCTCAAGCACATCGCTCTTCTTATCTTCTTTCACAATCAGGTTGTCGACAACATCACTGTCTACACGGGTGAAGCGAGATTTCTCCAGTTTCTGTTCGAGCATACTTACCATGGCCACATCCAGTTGCCCGTCCATCAACAGCACATTGTAACCTTTATTTTTGGCAGCTTCGATATAGGCAAACTGTTCGTCCTTATTATTGGCATACAGATAGATCAGGTTTTTATCTTTATCTGTCTGATTATCTTTAATCAAAGTCTGGTACTCCTCAAAGGTGTAATGTTTGCCATCCGTATCGGTGAAAAGGGCGAATTTTTGTGCTTTATCATAGAAATCCTCTTGAGTGAGCATTCCATAATTAATAAAGATTTTTAAATCATTCCACTTCTCTTCGAACTGAGCGCGATCATTCTTAAAGATAGATTGCAGACGGTCTGATACCTTTTTCGAAATATAGGTAGAGATCTTCTTCACGTTCGAATCACTTTGCAGGTAAGAACGGGATACATTCAAAGGAATATCCGGTGAATCGAGCACACCATGGAGCAGAGTAAGGAAATCCGGAACAATACCTTCTACAGAATCCGTAACATAAACCTGATTACAATACAACTGAATCTTATTCTTATTCAAATCAATATTGCTCTTTACCTTCGGGAAGTAGAGGATACCGGTCAGATGGAACGGATAGTCTACATTCAAATGAATCCAGAACAAAGGTTCGTCTGACATCGGATAAAGCTCACGATAGAATTTTTTATAATCTTCGTCCGACAATTCACTCGGTTTCTTTGTCCACAAAGGAATGGTGTCATTGATGACATTATCTTCCGCCGTCTCTACTTGTTTGCCGTCTTTCCACTCTTTCTTTTTACCAAAAGCGATGGGAACGGGCAGGAAGCTGCAATATTTCTTCAGGAGGGCAGAGATGCGTGACTCCTCGAGAAACTCCTTGCAATCATCATCAATATACAATACGATATCTGTACCACGATCCGCTTTCTCCACCTCTTCAAGTGTAAACTCCGGACTACCGTCGCAAGTCCATTTTACGGCCTGCGCACCTTCTTTATATGATTTGGTGATAATTTCAACCTTCTTGGAAACCATGAATGCAGAGTAGAACCCAAGTCCGAAGTGTCCAATGATGGCATTCGCATCGTTTTTATATTTTTCAAGGAAATCGTTAGCTCCCGAAAAGGCAATCTGGTTGATATATTTATCAATCTCTTCAGCAGTCAAACCGATACCACGATCGGAGATGGTAATGGTGTCTTTGCCTAATGAAACGTGAACGGTCAAATCACCCAGTTCGCCCTTAAATTCACTGATAGAAGCCAATGTATTCAACTTCTGAGTGGCATCAACGGCATTGGATACTAATTCCCGCAGGAAGATTTCATGGTCACTGTACAAAAACTTTTTGATGATAGGGAAAATGTTCTCTGTTGTAACCCCAATATTACCTTTTTGCATAATAACGTATATTTTTTAAATGATCTTGGTTATTAATAATTGAATTTCTTTATTGCCTGAATAGAGACAAAAAAAATGCCAGACCATGCTGGTCTGACATTTTGACGTATGTTTGAAAGAAACAGTCGGATTATTCAGCCGTTTTGGCTTCATTTTTCATTTCCAACTCACCCTTTTCTTCATTTAAAGAGACAGTGATCGTATCTCCTTCATTCAGATCAGCCGAAATGATAAGTTCCGATAAGCCGTCTTCCAGATAGGTCTGGATGGCACGCTTCAGCGGACGTGCACCGTACTGGACATCATAGCCTTTTGAAGCGACAAACTGTTTAGCCTTGTCTTCAATGACCAGTTTATAGCCGATAGATTCGATTCTGTTATACAGTCCTTTCAACTCAATATCGATAATCTTCGTTATAGCTTCTAATGACAACTGGTCAAAGGTGATGATTTCGTCAACACGATTTATAAATTCGGGTGCAAACGATTTATTCAGAGCCTTCTGAATCACGCTGCGAGAGAATTCTTTATCGTCAAGACGGCTTTGAGTGGCAAAACCGACTCCACGCCCAAACTCTTTCAACTGGCGGGTTCCGATATTCGATGTCATGATAATAACAGTATTCTTGAAGTCAACCATTCTGCCATAACTGTCAGTCAGCCGACCTTCGTCCATCACCTGGAGAAGCAGATTGAACACATCGGGATGCGCCTTTTCTATTTCGTCAAGCAATACGATAGAATAGGGTTTACGGCGTACTTTCTCTGTCAATTGTCCGCCTTCCTCGTATCCTACGTATCCCGGAGGCGCTCCAACCAAGCGTGAGACTGTGAATTTCTCCATAAACTCACTCATATCGATACGGATCAATGCATCCGAAGAACCAAACATATATTTAGCCAATTCCTTGGCCAAATGAGTTTTACCAACGCCGGTAGGGCCTAGGAACATAAATGTACCAATCGGTTTATTCGGATCTTTCAGTCCGACACGGCTGCGCAGAATGGCCTTGACCAGCTTTTTGATAGCATCGTCCTGAGCTATCACCTTTGATTGCAGGTCTTCTTTCATGCCTGCCAACTTGATGCCTTCCGCCTGTGCCATACGCTGTACCGGAATGCCGGACATCATTGATACGACATTTGCGATTTCTTCCTCATCCACCGTCTCACGATTATCCTTCAAACGTTCCTCCCAGTCTTTCTTCATCACATCCAACTGGACAGCAAGTTCTTTTTCCTTATCGCGAAAACTGGCAGCAAGTTCGAAATTCTGTGATTTGACAGCCTCGTTCTTGTTATTTTTAGCTTCTTCGATCAACTTCTCCTGATCTTCTATTTCCTTGGGTACACTCACATTGGTAAGATGTACACGCGAACCGGCTTCATCGAGTGCATCAATAGCTTTATCCGGGAAGTTACGGTCGGTTATATAACGGTCTGTCAACTTGACACAAGCTTCCAATGCCGCATCCGTATAATTTACGTTGTGATGATCTTCATATTTATCCTTAATATTACGAAGAATCTGCAACGTTTCGTCAGCTGTAGTAGGCTCTACCATTACCTTCTGGAAACGACGCTCCAACGCCCCGTCTTTTTCGATATTCTTCCGATATTCGTCAAGGGTAGTGGCACCGATACACTGAATCTCTCCACGCGCCAATGCCGGTTTCAACATGTTGGCAGCATCCATCGATCCGGCTGCCGATCCGGCACCTACAATGGTATGTATCTCGTCAATGAACAGAATCACATTCGGATTCTTCTGCAATTCGTTCAAGATGGAACGAATGCGTTCCTCAAACTGTCCGCGGTACTTGGTACCGGCAACAACCGCAGTCATATCGAGTGCAACCACACGCTTGTCAAACAGAATACGGGACACCTTTTTCTGTATAATACGAAGTGCCAGACCTTCCACTATGGCCGATTTTCCGACTCCCGGTTCACCGATCAAAATGGGGTTATTCTTCTTACGGCGACTTAATATCTGTGCCAGGCGCTCGATTTCCCGCTCACGTCCCACCACAGGGTCAAGACGGCCTTCCTCGGCGGCCTTAGTCATATCAGTACCAAAATTATCAAGCACCGGAGTATCATTAGTCGGCTTCCTGGAGGCAGTCTGCGCCTGTTGCTGACGTTCACCGGATCCATGGGACGAACGGGATTGATTCATCTCTTCTTCGTCATCATCATCTTCTGTAAATCCCATGCCGGCACTGATATCCGGCTGTAAGGACAATTGTTCGAATACCTGCTGGTAATTCACATGATTCGCTTCAAGAACCGTTGCTGCCAGATTATCCTTATCTTTAAGGATGGCCAGCAGTACATGTTCCGTATCTGCAACTTGACTTTTCATCACTCGTGCTTCTAAAATACATAGTTTCAATATCTTTGCAGCTCCATTTGACAATGGAACATCGGCATCAGGCAACAGCATGTCGTCTGCATGCTCTTTCAGTATGGCCTCAATCTGCTTCTTTATGTCGGTCAGGTTTGTTTTGAGTTTAGACAATATCTCGATTGCTTTTCCCTCACCATCGCGAAGCATACCAAGCAATAAATGCTCAGGCCCTATATAGCTACTTTTCAGGCGATTTGCCTCTTCTTTGCTATATACGATAATATCGGAAACTTTTTGTGAGAATTGATTATTCATACTTATCTTCCTTCTTCTAAGAGGTTATTCACTGGCAAATATACGCATTTCATATTGTTTGCATGCGCTTCATTTGCTTTATTTATTATATAACAAATGTCGTGCCATTATTTCCTTTGTTCTTATACATTATAATATAATAAAACAATTAAGTATAGAAAAAAACATTAGATACTGATAAAAGCACCTCCGACACCCGGATGTCGTGATGCCTGACACCCGGGTGTCGGAGGGTACGAGACCCGGGTGTCACAGACCTAAAGAATAAGGGTAGGGCACTCTTACAAAAAGCAAAAAACTTTCTTCGTTAAAGTTTTCGTATATCAAGGAAAAGTAGTACTTTAGCGTGGTTTTTGATAAACCGCAAATGTATAATTAATAATCTTTTTAAATGCTTGAACAAGACAGAATTATAAAGATTAACATCGAGGAGGAAATGAAGTCATCGTACATTGACTACTCCATGTCGGTCATCGTTTCACGTGCCCTTCCCGATGTTAGAGATGGATTTAAGCCCGTTCACCGCAGAATTCTCTACGGAATGATGGAACTGGGAAATACGTCAGACAAACCCTATAAGAAATCAGCCAGAATCGTAGGTGAAGTACTTGGTAAGTATCACCCGCACGGAGACTTTTCTGTATATTTTGCGATGGTACGTATGGCTCAGGAATGGGCAATGCGCTATCCGCTGGTAGACGGGCAAGGTAACTTCGGTTCTGTAGACGGCGACAGTCCTGCTGCCATGCGTTACACTGAAGCACGTCTGAACAAATTAGGTGAAGAAATGATGCAGGACCTCTACAAAGAGACTGTAGATTTCGAACCTAACTTCGATAATACGCTGATGGAACCCAAAGTGATGCCGACACGTATTCCGAATTTGCTGGTTAACGGTGCTTCCGGTATTGCTGTAGGTATGGCAACCAACATGCCGCCCCATAATCTGTCTGAAGTCATCGATGCCTGCGAAGCATATCTTGACAATAAAGATGTGACCGTAGAGGAACTGATGGAATATGTAAAAGCGCCCGACTTCCCTACAGGAGGATATATATATGGCATAAGCGGCGTACGTGAAGCCTATCTTACGGGACGCGGACGCGTGGTTATGCGCGCGAAAGCAGAAATCGAATCCGGACAGACACATGATAAGATCGTCGTTACAGAGATTCCCTACAACGTGAATAAGGCAGAATTGATTAAAGCAATTGCTGATCTTGTCAATGAAAAAAGAATAGAAGGCATATCAAATGCCAACGACGAGTCCGACCGTGAAGGTATGCGCATCGTTATTGATATCAAACGGGATGCAAATGCAAGTGTAGTGCTGAACAAGCTCTATAAAATGACAGCCTTGCAGACGTCATTCGGTGTAAATAACGTTGCACTGGTCAACGGACGCCCTAAAATGCTGAATTTACGCGACTTGATTGTTTACTTCGTAGAACATAGACACGATGTGGTAATTCGTCGTACTCAATTTGACCTGCGTAAGGCCAAAGAACGTGCACACATCTTGGAAGGTCTGATTATCGCTTCGGATAATATTGACGAAGTAATTCGTATCATCCGCGCCGCCAAAACACCAAACGATGCAATCTCCGGACTGATGGAACGCTTCAACCTGAGCGAAATTCAGGCACGCGCCATCGTTGAAATGCGCCTGCGCCAATTAACAGGTCTGATGCAAGATCAGCTCCATGCTGAATACGAGGAGGTTATGAAGCAGATAGCATATTTGGAAAGTATCCTGGCCGATGATGAAGTATGCCGTAAAGTAATCAAAGACGAATTGCTGGAAGTAAGAGCTAAATATGGTGACGAACGCCGTTCTGAAATCGTTTATTCATCAGAAGAATTCAATCCGGAAGACTTTTATGCGGATGATCAGATGATTATCACCATCTCACACATGGGATATATCAAACGTACACCATTGACAGAATTCCGTGCTCAAAACCGCGGTGGAGTAGGCTCGAAGGGTACTGAAACCCGTGATGAAGACTTTGTTGAGCACATCTACCCGGCAACAATGCACAACACGATGATGTTCTTTACTCAAAAGGGTAAATGTTACTGGCTGAAGGTATATGAAATACCTGAAGGAACAAAGAACTCTAAGGGCCGTGCTATCCAGAACTTGCTGAACATTGACTCGGACGATGCTGTTAATGCATATTTGCGTGTGAAGAGTTTGAATGACCAGGAATATATTAACAGTCATTATGTACTGTTCTGTACCAAGAATGGCGTTATAAAGAAGACATCTTTGGAACAATACTCACGCCCGCGCCAGAATGGTGTCAATGCAATTACTATCCGTGAAGACGACCGAGTAATAGAAGTGCGTATGACCAACGGAAACAACGAAATCATCATAGCCAACCGTAACGGACGCGCAATACGTTTCCATGAAGCAGCAGTTCGCGTAATGGGCCGTACAGCTACCGGAGTTCGTGGTATCACACTGGATGACGACGGACAGGATGAAGTAATAGGCATGATTTGCATTAAGGATCTCGAGACAGAGTCCGTAATGGTTGTCTCCGAACAAGGCTATGGTAAACGTTCTGATATTGAAGATTATCGTAAAACAAACCGTGGCGGCAAAGGTGTGAAGACCATGAATATTACCGAAAAAACAGGTAAACTGGTTACAATCAAGTCTGTAACAGACGAAAACGACCTGATGATCATTAATAAATCGGGTATTACAATTCGTCTGAAAGTAGCTGATGTCCGCATCATGGGCCGTGCAACTCAAGGAGTCCGTCTGATCAATCTTGAAAAACGTAACGACCAGATCGGTTCTGTATGTAAAGTTACATCCGAAAGCCTGGAAGATGAAGTTCCGGAAGAAGAAAGAGAAGGAAATATTCCAAGCGATCCGGAAACAAATACACCGGTAAATGAAACAGAAGAATAGACATAATATTAATAATTAATCAAACAACAATCATGAAAAGAGTATTATTTTCAATGGTTTTACTGATGGCAGTAAGTTTTGCATTCGCTCAGGAGAAAAATGTAAAAGAAGCGAAAAGCATTGCCGGAGAAGTAAAACCTGACTTCACAAAAGCTGAACAACTGATTAACGAAGCATTAACTAACCCTGAAACAAAGGATAATGCGGCAACTTGGGACGTAGCAGGTTATATTCAGAAAAGAATCAACGAAAAGGAGATGGAAAATGCTTATCTGAGAAAACCTTATGATACATTGAAGGTATACAATAGCGTACTGAATATGTACAATTATTACGTTAAATGTGACGAACTGGCACAGATTCCTAATGAAAAGGGTAAAATTAAAAACAAATACAGAAGCGCCAACTCAAAAACAATTCTGGCAGAACGTCCTAACTTGATTAACGGTGGTATTCAATACTTCAATTTAAATAAGAACGAAGACGCATTAAAATATTTTGCAGCTTATGTAGATGCAGCTACACTGCCTATGATGGAAAAAGAAAACTTGCTGGAAAAAGACACCATTTTGCCACAGGTAGCATATTATGCCACTTTGGCTGCAGATAGAGTAGGTGACAAAGATGCTGTCATGAAATATGCTCAATATGCTCTGAAAGACAAAGAAAATGGCCAGTTTGCAATGCAATTGTTGACAGATGCTTACAAAGCTAAAGGTGATACTGCTAAATGGGTAGAAAAATTGCAGGAAGGTATTGTTAAGTTCCCTGAAAATCAATATTTCTTCGCAAATCTGGTTGACTACTATAGCAGCTCCAACCAAAATGATAAAGCAATGCAGTTTGCTGATGATATGTTGGCTAAAGATCCGAATAACAAATTATATCTGTATGTGAAGGCATATCTGTATCATAATATGAAAGATTATGAGAAAGCAATTGAGTTCTATAAAAAGACTCTCGACATAGATCCTGCATATGCAGAAGCATGCTCTAATTTAGGTTTGGTATACCTGTTACAAGCACAAGAATATGCAGACAAAGCACCGGCAGATATCAATGACCCGAATTATGCAACAGCACAAGCTGAGATCAAGAAATTCTACGAAGCTGCTAAACCATATTACGAAAAAGCAAGAGAGCTGAAACCTGATCAGAAAGATTTGTGGTTACAAGGTCTTTACCGGGTATATTACAACTTGAATATGGGACCGGAATTCGAAGAAATCGAGAAAATGATGTAATGATCAAATAGATCTTTTTTCGCAAAGATTTTTGTGAAAGGGGTTGCCTGATTCGAGAAATTGGGCAGCCTCTTTTTTTTGCTTGATCTGATCCTGAACAATAGCGTAACACAAAAAGAGAAATAGGTGAAATCTATTTCTTATTCGTTTCATGGTGAATGAAATGACTAAAACCTGTCAGGATGCAGGTTCTTATTTTTTTAAGAGCTAAAGAATGCCAAATTAGCAAGATGGAAATAGGGATTAAATAAAAGAGGCAATTTACTATATATAAGTAAATTGCCTCTTTCTTATTAAACATAATGTTGATTATTCCATTAATTTAAAGCTTATTTTTTTAGGTGTCTGATCATCCGTTAATAACTAACAACGGTGTATCTGAATGGAAGATCATCTTACGAGCAATACCGGGATTGAACAAACGGGAAAATATATTCCGTTTATAAGAAGTTAATGTGATAATGTCAATCTGATTTGTTTTAATGTAATTATCCAAACTATTCAGAAAATCATTACTCATCACCACATCATAATGAATCTCAAGATCCGGATATTGCTTTTGGAAATAATCCTTAATACCAGCTAATTTTATTTCATTCCATGTATCTTTTACATCCGATAAATGAATAAGAGAAACAGAAAAATGAAATGGGCTAAGTCCATTGATGAATGAATCGAAAGCAATCAAATCACGTTGGTCAAAGTTCGTCATAAAGGCAATCCGTTTCACTTCATTGAAACGATTGAAAGGAGTATTTTCGGGAATAGCCAGCACTGTAGTATGACTACGTTCAATTATCTCGGCAGTTACACTACCAATAAGATCAATATCCTTCTGATTCTTACCTCGAGTACCCATTATAATGATTCTGGGACGATGTTCTTTATTATATCTGAGTATTTCTTCTTCCGGGATACCTTCGCGCAAGACACACGTATATTTGACATCAGGAAACTCTCCGGATGCTACTTTTTGCTTAATCTTCTCCGACAGAGTATTCAGATCATCATGTACTTTATGCAATACATTCTTCACAGTCTCTTCATCACTAATCTGATAGTTAAATACATCTCCATATGGCAATGATGAAGCATAAATTGGTGTAAAGTAGACATGTAGCAAGATAACCTCCGCATCAAAAGATTTGGCAAAATTGAAACCAAATTCACAAGCTTTCATTGAATAGTTAGAGAAATCAACCGGAATAAGGACCTTCTTAGTGCGATGCTCCACTTTAGGGGTCTTCTCTCCTACTATACTTTCAGCAAGCCAGGCAGAACTCTCGGTAATCTTCAATGCACGCGGCAAATCACTTTCTTTAATACGTAAACGCACACCGGATGAAACAACCGGCTGTATCTGGTTTACATTGTGAATATACGTCTCTATACCCTCATTCTCAAGAACATTCTTCAATATCTGAGCTTTTGTATAAGTCAGAATAGCTAAAGTTACTAATTTCTCTTCCATAATTCGTTTATTTATTGAATTCAACAAATAAGAAATCCCAATTGTTTTGCCAATTGGGATTCTGACTTTATCTCTTATTTAAACCTGCACAGATTCGGTAGCTTCTTCTTTACTCATATTTAATTCATCCAATATTCTTAATGCCCGATCGAGCACAGTGGTATCATCAATCATAACCAATCCACCATCCGGACCAGGCTCAAGATGTATTCCGACACTTTTCCCTTCCTTAAAATTATGACCACCAAAGAAGTTTCTCACTGTATCGACGTTTAAATTGAGTTCGTCTGCTATTCTATGCATGCTACCGCTAGGCAATGAATCTTTAATTTTACGGAGTTCATTAAATGTTATTGTTCTCATGTCTCATAAATTTAATGGTTAATACTATGTGACTTTATTATCACGCTATAAACTTAAGGAAAAAAAAAGATAAAACAAAACAAAAGCTTCTCTTTTTTCGCTAAAACAATCTAAATCAACGATAACTTGTTATAATACAATAAAGTCCGCCTCCAATAAATCTTAGATTATTGAGGGCGGACTTTGATGAAATATTTATAGATTCTATTCTTAAATAATTTCAATTGAACCAACCGGCACCCATCCCACTTTTCCATCTTCAAGGCGGATTTCTTTCCAGTCTTTCATTGAATCATCTTTAATGTTAACCTTATGCCCTTCATGAAGAATAAATAGGCTGGTACCATTTTCACTAGGTGTACTTCTAACCGTTACGCTCGGACTCATTATTATCGCAGTATCCCTGTTCAACAACTCTTCTTTCTGCTTAGAAGCAAAAATATTTGCCATTACAACAACTATCAAAAAGATAATGCCTGTAATAAAACCGACTTTCTTCAACACCACTTGTTTCGAGAAAATAAAGAAATATAGAGAGACAATTAGCAGCAAGAAACTCACAATCCCCCATATGGCCCATGAATCCACGCTCATACTATTAATTAATGCCTTTGTCCATGTAACAAAGAATATCTCAGGAACAACTTCTACTTTATCTACAGTCTTACCACGAGCTATCTCCAAATTGGCACGAATATCTCCGTTACCGGGCTGAAGCAACAAGGCCTTTTCATAGTTTAAAATGGCTTTTGCTATCTCATTTATTTTATAATAGCTATTACCAAGATTATAGTATACATCGGCCGACTCGCCTTTACGCAAAAGTGATTCATAAATCTGGATTGCAGACGCAAAGTCATTTCTGATATATGCACTATCTCCCTCAGCTTTTGTGGCATCTTCTAATTTGGAACCGGAAAACTCTGCATTATGGATACTGACAGTATCTCCCTGTATCATCTGAGTAGAATCTGTTATTAACGAATCCTGCCCGAAAGAAGTTACTGCCATTAACAAACCCAAAGCAATAAACAATATTTTTTTCATGACTTATTCTTCTCTAAATTAGCGTTTTATTGAATTTTCCATCTTACTCATAACTTCCAATGACGATGAATAAACTTTATCCATAGCCTGACTCTCATCTCCTGGAGCAAAACGTGCAAACTCACATTCATTCAGAGTATTCAGGAAATCCTTTATTAATTCGTCACTGACTCCATAATTTCTAAGTTTCTCTTCTACATTATCTTTAGACAAACGAGAAACCGGAATATTAAGTTTATCACTGATATATCCCCATAGAGCTTTAAGTACTTCATCATAAAATGCCTCCTTGCTATTCTCCGCAAGCAATTTACCAGCTAACTTCATTCGTTTAGTAGCCACTTTATTGGCTTTCTTTGTACGCATCTTGGCTACATTGGCATTCTCGGCAGCCTGTTTGCGATAAACTATAAAGAAGACAATAAACACCACGGCGGGAACAATGTAGAATAGCCAATAAAGTAAAGAGCCAAACAAAAGATTATCTTTTGGCTGAAGCTTCACATCATTTAGTTTTATATAGCGAATATCTTCACCCAATACTTTCAGATCTTCTTTATTAGTAAAGTTGGCAATAACCTGATCTGCATTTCCTGCTCCTTTTTCCACCTTAACCTCATAATCTTCGGTATTCAGTGTTTTATAGGATTTCGACTTGATATCAAAATAACTGAAGGATACTCCTGGTATTTTATAAACTCCTGCATGTCTCGGAATAGCAAGATATTCAATAACTTTATTACCGGAAAGTCCTTCTTGAGTCAAACGAACTTTGCTATCCACCTTTGGATCATATACATCAAAATCTTCCGGGAATTTTATTTCCGGATTTGCAATTAATTTTAAATTACCGGTTCCCGAAATCACTAACTTTATTGTGATAGCATCATTCGTTTTCACTTCTTTAGAATTAATGGAAGAAGTGATACTAAACTCCCCTACTCCTCCGGAGAAATTGGCAGGTTTACCTGTCGGTAACGGATTCACATTAACCGTAATCTTAGGAGTTACAATCACCTTACTTACATTCACATAATTGCTTCCACCATTAAAGAAAGCATCAAACGGATCATCAGATTGTACAGCTTTAGCAATGGTAGCATCAAAACGTGCAGGCTCAATAGTCAGTTTTCCAGACTGCTGTGGGAACAATACAAATTGACGATACACTGTCGTAAAATAGTTCTTTCCCTTATAATGTTCCTGTGACCATTTTGCATTAGCAGGCATCTCTATTTCTTGTGAATGAAATCCCTTAAAATCAGGAAGCTTCACATTCTCAAAGCGAAGTTGAGACTCTCTTGTGTAAATCTTAAAAGTTAATAGAAAGGCTTCCTGCTCATATACATTCGTTTTATTGGCCGTCGCAGTTATAAGTAAGTCTTGGTTAGAAACAGAGGAAGACGTTCCACTTTGATTGCCAGACGATGCAGTTCCTTTGCCATCTGCCGTATTCCCGGTTTTATCCGGAGGAAGAACTTTAATTTTTACCGAATTAGAAACCATCTGATTCCCGTCAGCCGTAATCGTTGCACCCGGAATAGAATACTCTCCTTCAGCCGTAGCCATTAAGATATAAGTAAAGGTAATACTATTATTAGTAACCCCATTAATCGATTGCATACGTTGTGAACGGTTAGGTCCCATTAACACCTCAAATCCTTTAATAGAAGGCACACGAAAATCTCGTACTTTTATCGTATTTACCGTATACGATAACCTGAACTGGTCACCTACTACTACAGCATCGGGGGCAGATGCAGTAAACACTACCTTTCCGTCAGCCTGCGCTTGCGTAGTCATGGCTACCAGTGCAATCAATAAGAAAATCAATTTTCTCATTTCATCTGAAGTTTTTATCATCAATTATTTTATTATTACCAGTCTTTTTCCAGACGTCTTCCTTGAAGAGTCTGTTGCTTTTTCACTTTATCCTGAACCCCTTTTTCATCTTGCATCACAGAATTGAGCAGCTGTTCCGCATTCTCCTTAGACATTTCGTTATCATTTTTCTCTGATTTAGGAGGTTGTTGCTGTTGTTGATCTTTATTTTGATCATTCTGCTTATTCTGATCTTTTTTATCTTGTTGCTTTTGTTGATCATCTTTATTCTGATCCTGATTCTGATCTTGATTCTGCTGATTTTGCTGTTGATCCTTCAGCAACTTTTGAGCTAATGCCAGATTATAGCGGGTTTCATCGTCTTTCGGATTATTTCTCAAAGACATCTTATAAGCTTCAACCGCTTTTTGATAATCTTTACCAGACTGGAATAACACTCCCATATTATGATAAATTTGTCCCAGTTTAGCTTTATCTTTTTCTATACTGGTTGCCGCAACGTATTGTTCCATCGCATCTTTGAACTTTTGCTGCTGCGACAACGTATTACCCAAGTTATACATGGAAATAGTAGACTTAGGATTTGCCTCTAATGCTTTACGGTAATTAACTTCAGCATCCACAAAAACACTGTCTTTAAACAGACGATTGCCTTTACGGATATAATCACGCTCGGCTTTTTGTGCAAACGCACCCGCAGAAAGCGATAGCAACAGAGCAAACAATATATATTTATTTCTTGACATATACATTACTACTTATTAGAAAACAACCTGATGTTCTTAAACAATGGATTTTTGCGGTCCAGAATCAACATTTCCACCAATAACAAGAGCAATATCATCCATGCAATCACTTGGAACTGTTCATTGTAATCTGTATAAACCTTAGATTCAACATCCGATTTAGCCATTTTATTAATCTCTTGATTAATAGCTTTCTGAGCAGAATTAGAATTATCTACACGAACATAAATACCATTTCCTTCCTTTGCTATCTCTTGACACATTGCCTCATTCAGACGAGTCACAATTACATTCCCTTCACGGTCACGACGAAAGTCGTTACTGCCCTCAATCGGAATGGGAGCTCCATCGGGTAAGCCTACTCCCAATACATTCACCTGAATTCCCTTTTTAGCCGCCTCTTTGGCAGCTTCAACAGCTCCCCCTTCATGATTTTCACCATCGGTAATCACCACAATAGCACGTCCCACTCCTTCTTGCGGAGTAAAACTACGGGCAGCAAGATTGATAGCAGCACCGATAGCTGTACCCTGTTTAGATATCAACGAAGGACTGATTGATTCCAAAAACATTTTAGCAGAAATATAATCGCTTGTTATAGGTAACTGAGTAAAGGCATCTCCTGCAAAGACAATCATTCCTACCTTGTCATTCTCCATACCATCTACCAATTTAGATATAAGCCGTTTAGCTTTTTCTAAACGACTGGGCTGAACATCTTGGGCAAGCATAGAATTTGAAATATCCAATGCAATCATAACCTCCACCCCTTTGCGCTTTACTGTCTCCAATTTAGAGCCGAATTGCGGACGAGCCAATAGTACAGCAAATAGACCTATGGCAGTAAATAACAACCAGAATTTTACATCCGGACGATATTTAGATACATCAGGCATCAATTGTGCCATCAACACCGGATCTCCGAATTTACGAATAGCCTTCCTCTTTCTATAATTAGAATAAAGGTAGAAGGCTGCCAGCAATGGTAGCAGCAGCAACAAATATAAATATGCAGGTTCTTCAAATCGAAACATCTTTTTATCAATTTTATGGTATCTTCTTCAATATTGAGTTCCGTAACAGTACCTCAAGCAATATACATAAGAATGCAGCTAACGCAAACCAACGATATTCTTCCTGACGTTTACTATACTCTTTCACATTCAGCTTTGTTTTTTCCAATTTATCAATCTCTTCATAAACCTCTTTCAGCTTCGAATTACTGGTAGCACGAAAATAGTTCCCATCCGTAGTACCTGCTATTTGAGTAAGAGTCTTCTCATCAATCTCTACCGGAGTATTAATATACTGTGTTGTACCACCAACCCGTACCGGATATGGAGCCATACCGTTTGTTCCCACACCAATAGTATAAACACGTATACCAAAACTCTTCGCAATTTCAGCAGCGGTCAATGGAGAAATATCTCCTTTATTATTGGTACCATCCGTCAACAAAATAATCACTTTTGATTTTGCTTTACTATCTTTCAACCTGGTTACTGCATTGGCAATTCCCATACCAACTGCTGTTCCATCTTCAATAATATCGCACTGTATCCCCTGAAATAAGTTAAGTAATACAGCATGATCTACTGTCAAAGGACACTGAGTAAAACTTTCACCGGCAAACAGTGTAATTCCTATGTTATCATTCGGGCGACCGTTGATGAATTCCGCAGCCACATCTTTGGCAGCTTCCAATCTGTTGGGTTTCAAATCTTCTGCCAACATACTGGTTGACACATCAATAGCCAACATAATATCAATACCTTCAATTTCGCTGTTCTGCCAGCTGTTTGTTGTTTGGGGACGTGCCAAAACCAAAATAATCAATATTAGAGTGATGATACGCAGACCAAACGGTACATGAAGCAGATAATTCTTGTAACTTTTAGGGGCATGCGCATATACTCGTGCATCAGAAATCTGAAGAGTCGGCTCAGTCTTTTTCCGCTTCATTATGTACCATACAATATATGGCACAAGCAACAGCAGCAAAAACAAATATTCAATATTGGCAAAAACCATTCTATTTATAATTTACTATTTCTTATTTTAAACAATAAAAGTCAAAATCTATTATCCAAATAGATTATAGAGTTGCAACCCAATATAGACGAAGGTCGCAATAAGAGCTGCCGACAGGAATACGATACCACAGATCAGCAATATCTTCGTACGTAAAGATCGTTTCTCTATTATCGTGATTTCAGTAGGTTGCGGCTTCTGATTCTCTTCTTCCAATTGTTTTGTTTCATTTATAAAGTCAATTGCATTGATCAAATTCGCATCATTCTCATTCATCTGCGGATCATGCTTGGCAAACTTTACTAAATCAGCTGTCTGGAATAAATATTTCAAATCTGATATAGCTTCTTTATCATTAAATTCCAGCAGTTTATCTATTATTTCAGATGAAGTCATCTCCAATGCATTAAAGCCAAATCTATTTTTAATATATGTACGAAGAGCATCTGTCAATTCAGTATAATACTCCTTCGATTGTCCTTTTTGCCAAATTTTTTCAGTCTTTATTCGCTCAATCTCTTTCATCGCCAATTGATGCGGAGGCAACTTAGGTTCAACTTTCACTTTACGAATAATAGGCTTATTATCACGGATACGGATGATCAGATAAATAAGCAATCCGAGCAATGGTAATGCCAGAAAAGAGCAAGCAATCAAACCATACCAATCCTCCCAGGCAAAGGGAGCTTTCATGACAGTCTTCTGACCAAAAAATTGATCAGGATGTAACGTATCTACAGGCATTGAATATACCTTCAATGCCAACGCCTTTGATTTATACTCTTTATTATCAATCTTTACTCCCATAGGAGGAATATAATATAATGCCGAATCAAAAGAAGTTACCGTATATTCTTGAGTAATCAGCATTCTCTGGCGATCATTCAAATATTGTGTATCAGGTTTAGCAATATCCACAATTTCCACACCACGTACCAATGTATCTGTAAATGACGGAAAAACAGCCCTCTGCTTCGCATCCATCGCTACTTGTAATTGCACTTTCGCCTGTTCTCCTATCAGAATTTGCAAAGAGTCTATTTTGGCATCCACAGTCACTGACTGTGCAGCAATTCTGCCAGAAACCAGAAATAACAATACTATCAGCAATATATATTTATTCATCTTTCCCGTTAATTTCGTTTAGCAAACAAATTCAGTAATGCTTTGACATAATCCTGATCAGTACGTACCGAAACAGAATCGACATTACTTTTGGTAAACGTTTCATCTAACTCAGTTTGTTTATTCACCCACCATTCATGATGTGCCCTACGTACTCCAGCCGAAGATGTGTCGATCCATTGTTCATGTCCGGTTTCCGCATCTTTAATCCGCATCAGACCTACTGCCGGCAACTCGGCAACTCGCCTGTCATATACTTGAATGGCAACTACATCATGTTTCCTATTCGCTATGGTCATTGCATTCTTAAAACTTTCCTGATCGATAAAGTCAGACAGAATAAAAGCGGTACAACGTCTTTTCATTACATTCGTCAAATATTCCAAAGCAAGACGTATGTTGGTCCGACGACTATCGGGCTTAAAATCAATCAATTCACGAATGATATATAGAATATGCTTACGTCCTTTTTTAGGAGGAATAAACTTTTCTATTCTGTCTGAGAAGAAAATAACTCCGATTTTATCATTGTTCTGGATAGCAGAAAATGCAAGAGTGGCTGCAATTTCTGTCACCATGTCCTTCTTCAGCTGTTTTACAGTGCCAAATTCCAAACTGCCGGAAACATCTACCATCAACATTACCGTCAACTCGCGTTCTTCTTCAAACACCTTCACAAAAGGTTTATTGAAACGCGCTGTCACATTCCAGTCAATGTCACGGATATCATCGCCAAACTGATATTCGCGCACCTCGGAAAAAGCCATACCTCTACCTTTAAAGGCTGAATGATACTGGCCTGCAAAGATATTGTTAGACAGTCCACGCGTCTTTATTTCAATCCGACGAACTTTTTTTAGAATTTCACTTGTTTCCATCTATTTAATTGAGAATTGAAAATTGGTAATTGAGGATTGTTCATTCTCAACTAAAATTAAGGCACTTCTACCTTATTCAATATTTTGCTGACAATTTCATCAGAAGTCACATTGCTAGCCTCCGCTTCATATGTCAATCCGATACGATGACGAAGTACATCATGCGCAACAGCACGTACATCTTCTGGAATCACATAGCCACGACGTTTGATAAACGCATATGTACGTGCAGCCAAAGCTAAATTAATAGAGGCACGAGGTGATCCACCGAATCCAATCATATCTTTCAATTCTTTCAAATCGTATTTTTCCGGATAACGTGTAGCAAACACGATATCTACAATATAACGTTCAATCTTCTCGTCTAAATAAACTTGACGAACCACTTTACGTGCCTCGATAATCTCTTCAGCCTTCAAGATAGGCTTCACATTAAATTTCTCTCCATTGATATTTTGGCGAATAATTAATTTCTCCTCTTCCTGTTTCGGATAATCAATAATCACCTTTAACATAAAACGGTCTACCTGAGCTTCCGGAAGCGGATATGTACCTTCCTGTTCTATCGGGTTCTGAGTAGCCAAAACAAGGAACGGTTCAGGTAACAAGAATGTTTCTTTACCAATAGTTACTTGACGTTCCTGCATTGCTTCAAGCAAAGCACTTTGAACTTTAGCGGGAGCACGGTTTATTTCATCAGCCAATACAAAATTAGCAAAAATCGGACCTTTCTTCACTTGGAAACTTTCATCCTTCTGACTGTAAACCATCGTACCGACAACGTCAGCTGGCAATAAGTCAGGCGTAAACTGTATGCGGCTGTATTTTGCATCGATCAACGAGGCCAATGTCTTAATGGCCAAAGTTTTTGCCAAACCAGGTACACCTTCAAGCAGCACGTGTCCATCAGAAAGTAGTCCGATTAACAGTGACTCTACCAAATGTTTCTGACCCACAATGATTTGGTCCATGCCTGTTGTAAGATTGGTAACGAAAGCACTCTGTCTTTCAATCCGCTCGTTCAATTCGCGGATGTCAATTGATTCAGCCATAAATACTAATTATTTTATTGTTTAATTTTCTTTTTAATAATATGAGCAAAGCCTATGTTGTAAGGCTTTTTAATTTCGATTCCAAAAGTACACTATATCTTTAACCATTCCAACTAATTTTTATTAAAAAACAATGCGAAGTCTTTAGATTAAGGTACTTTCATACGCTTTTGTATTTGTATAACATAAACACAACACCCGAATGTATAAACTTGTATACACCCGGGTGATCACATTAGACTGTCATTTTTTAACCAATTCCGGTATTTTAAGTACAGTACCATACGGTACATTATTCGGATTCTTAATCACTCCCCGATTATGTTTAACGATATAGGGCCATAAATCTTTTGTACCATAAAACCGTAGAGATACCCTAGTCAGAGTTTCACCTTCTTTAATTGTATAAGTCGCCTTAGTACCGGTAATTGTATAATTCACTGAATCCGGCTTGACCGGGATTGCCACTGTTTTAGTGCTCTTTTCCCGGGATACCGATTCACTTTCTGAAGTTTTATCTACTTTCTCCGACACATTGACACGCTCAGACATCTGTTTTATCTCCTGTTGATTCGGAGTCTTTGCTACCACCTTGACAATAGTATCCGCTTTTGCAACAGTATCCAATGGAATTTCCCGTATCGGTTCTTTTTTCTCTACAGTCTCTGTGGTTATTGACTGTTCCGATTCTTTTTTAGAAAACAAATCCGGATAATAAATAAAAACTAATGCTGCACCGCAAAGCGACATAACAACTACTATAATTACTATTAAGTAAGGAACAGGAGATTTTTGGTTTTCCGGTTTAACTTCCTTCTTTGGGCGCTTTTCCTTTTTTACAGGGATAGTCGATACTTCTGCTTTTTGAATCTCCCGTGCTATAATTTCTTCGGCAGTCAATTTAGGAGAACCTTCGTCTTCTATCACCTTTTTTAAATTATCTGTAGTTTCTTGCCCTGTATCTCCAGTGAACTGGATTGGCTCTTCAGAATTTTCCACTACTTTATCCAATCCACCCTCTTCTCGAACCTCAGCAATGGATGAACCTTCTACTACAGCTTCACTACCTTTATGTATGCTAACATCTTCAACAGTTTCAAGTATGTCAATATCATCTACAACCTCTGTCCTTTCGGATTCCTTCATAACTTCCGAAACGTCTTCTGCAACTTCCACATCTGACGACACAACATCCTGCCCTTTTGAGGTTTCCGGTTCTACTTTCCCATTCGCCTCTGTTTCAACCACCTTCTCCTCTGCTTTTGCTTCCTCTCTCTCTACGGTCTCTGTTATTAACGGAAGCTCAGTTGTTTCGGATATATTCCCTGATTCTTCCTCCAATTCCTCTATTGGCGTATCTTCCAAGACTGTATTCTCATTCAGCACTACTGTTTCGAAATGTGAAAAAGGTCTATTTATGATATCTCTTAAAGAAGGGTCAGGAGTAAAAGAAATCTTAGTATGTCCCTCTATTTTAATACGTTCACCCGTATTGACATTTACACTTTCACGACTATTGACCCCTATCAATTTGAATGTACCCAATCCTTTGATTTTCACATATTGATCAGCGTCCAAAGCTTGTTCTATCAATAAGAAAAACTCCCGGACGAAAACATCAGCATCTTCTTGAGAAACCTCATGTCTGTTAACCAGTAGTTCAACAAGATCTTGTATAGTCAACTTTTCATTCATACGGAAATGTTTCTTTAAACTTATCTTTTAATATAGGACTCGGCTTAAACGCCAGTACTAACTTGGGTGGAACCAACAGTCGCAACTTAGTGACGGGATTGATGACAATACGTTCTGCTTTCTTTTTTACCTCAAAAGTACCAAATCCCTGTATTCCTATAGCATTGCTTTCCTGCAATTCCTGAGTAATATCAGACAGCAGAGATGTTATCAGTTCAGAAGTATATTTTGTATTATACCCCAATCTGCGAGAAAGTTCAGAAGTAAATTCTTTATTATTCAAAATCCTACAATTTTAAAAATATGTTGCTATATTAATCAATCCAGATCAAAAAACAAATTCTTCAGGAAATATATTTAAATTATTTCACCAAAAAGATCGAATTCATCGGAATCAATCACTTGTACTTGATAAAAGTTACCAATCATTAAATTATCCCCTTCACACCTTATTAAAACTTCAGGATCTACTTCCGGAGAATCAAACTCTGTACGCCCAATGTAATATTCACCTTCTATACGATCAATAATGACTTTCATTTTTTGTCCAACTTTTGATGCACTTAATTCAGTAGAAATTCCTTGCTGAATAGCCATTAACTCATCCAATCGTGCCTGTTTTAGCTCCTGAGGAATAGAGTCTTCATAATTAGCCGCAGCATATGTTCCTTCTTCTTCTGAATAAGTAAAAGCCCCCATCCTGTCAAAGCGCACTTTACGTACAAACTCTTTCAATTCCTCAAAATCCTCTTCTGTCTCTCCTGGATGTCCCACCATCAACGTCGTACGCAAATGAATCCCGGGAACTTCCTTACGAAATTGTTCAATCAACCGGTAAGTCTCCTTTTTCGTCACATGACGACGCATACGTTGCAGCATATTATCACTGATATGCTGTAATGCAATATCCATGTATTTACATACATTATCTCGTTCACGCATCACTCGGAACAACTCTTTAGGGAAATGTGCCGGATATGCATAATGTAAACGTATCCATTCTACACCCGGAATCTCAGAAATGCGTTCGATCAACTCCGGAAGCATTTGCTTCTTATATAAATCCACTCCATAGTAAGTTAATTCCTGAGCAATTACCTGAAACTCCTTTACACCATTGGAAACCAAATATCTCACCTCATCCAAGATTTCTTCTATAGGACGAGATACATGTCTTCCTGTAATAATCGGTATAGCACAATAAGAGCATTTACGATCACAACCCTCTGATATTTTCAGATAAGCATAATGTTTGGGAGTGGTAAGAGTACGCTCAATATGAAGCTCCTCATGGTAAGCTTTACCCAAATCCTGTAACAACCCCTTCCAATTGAATTTTCCATAAAACTTATCAACCTGAGGAATCTCAATCGCTAATTCCTTTAAATAACGTTCCGAAAGACAGCCCATTACAAAAAGTTTCTCCAAATTGCCTTCTTCTTTTTCTTGTGCAAACTCCAGAATCATATTAATCGATTCTTCTTTTGCATCACCGATAAAACCACAGGTATTGATAACAGCTATCTCTCCTGTCGGTTTTTCCGAGTCATGGGTTACATCATATCCGGCTTCTTCCAATTGACGCATCAACTGTTCTGAATCCACCAGGTTCTTTGAGCACCCTAATGTTATGATATCTATAGTTTTTCTTTTCATGCATTCTCTCCAAATAAGGAGTCTACAAATTCTTTCTTGCGGAACACCTGTAGGTCTTCCATACCCTCACCCAATCCGATATATTTCACCGGAATCTTAAACTGATCTGAAATTCCGATAACAACGCCACCTTTTGCCGTCCCATCCAATTTGGTTATAGCCATAGCAGTTACTTCTGTTGCAAGTGTGAATTGTTTTGCCTGCTCAAAGGCATTTTGTCCGGTCGAGCCATCAAGCACCAACAACACCTCGTTTGGAGCATCAGGCACTACTTTCTTCATTACATTTTTAATTTTCGTCAGCTCGTTCATCAAGCCAACTTTATTGTGCAAACGTCCTGCTGTATCAATAATCACCACATCAGCGTTATTAGCTACTGCAGAACTTAACGTATCAAACGCAACAGAAGCCGGATCGGCCCCCATCTTTTGTTTAATGACCGGAACATCCACTCTCTCGCCCCATATCACCAATTGCTCCACTGCTGCTGCACGAAAAGTATCGGCTGCCCCCAAATATACAGATTTACCGGCTTTCTTAAATTGATAAGCTAGTTTACCAATAGTGGTTGTTTTACCAACTCCGTTTACACCCACCACCATAATAACATAAGGCTTTTTCTCTACCGGAACATCGAAATCGGCAACATCATCCGAATTATTTTCAGTCAGTAATGCAGCTATTTCTTCACGAAGAATCGAATTCAACTCTTGTGTATTTACATATTTATCTTCTGCTGCTCGTTTTTCGATACGCTTGATGATATTAAGAGTAGTCTCTACCCCTACGTCCGATGTGATAAGAACCTCTTCCAGATTATCCAGCACTTCATCATCCACCTTCGATTTTCCGGCCACCGCACGGGCAATCTTGCTGAATACACTTTCTTTGGTTTTAGATAATCCTTTATCTAAAGTTTCCTTCTTTTCCTTTGAGAAAAAACTAAAAAATCCCATGATTACAATTATTTGTATAATACATTATGCTACAAAGATATAATAAAACTGGCGTAAAGTAAAAAATGAAGCGAATAAAATTGGCAAAAAAAATCCCCTCAATGAATATCAGTGAGAGGATTTTTCGGATTGCTATTTATGCAACCGGCTTATTTCTTAAAAAAGTCTTGTACTTTTTCGTTAGGAACCATTTGTTCATCAAAAATGTAAGCTCCAGTTTTCGGAGATTTAACCATTTTGATAACCTTAGTATAAGCACGACCTTCTTTAGATCCTTCGTGCAAACTTGCTACTGTTTTCTTTGCCATGGGTTATACTCTTTCTTTATTATTTAATTTCTTTGTGTACTGTTACTCTTTTCAGAATTGGGTTGTACTTCTTCAACTCAAGTCTTTCAGTAGTATTTTTTCTATTCTTAGTTGTGATATAACGAGATGTTCCCGGCATACCGCTATCTTTGTGTTCTGTGCATTCCAGAATCACCTGAACTCTATTACCTTTTGCTTTCTTTGCCATAATCAGTTTCTCCTCTTTTTAACGTTTTAGCCAACAACTTTAATGGTTTTCCAATCACAATACCCTTTGGCAACCGCATCATTCAAAGCAGCGTCCAAACCTTTTTTATTAATAATACGCAAACCAGCAGCACAGAGGCTCAGGCTGATCCAGCAGTCCTGTTCTACATAGTAGAACTTTTTGTTAAACAAGTTCAAATCAAAGGTTCTTTTAGTTCTTCTCTTTGAGTGTGAAACATTGTTGCCAATCATGGCTTTCTTTCCGGTAATTTGACAAATCTTCGACATTTCTATCTTATTTTTATAGTTTTAATCTATACTTCTTTCAAACAGAGCGCAAAGTAAGCACTTTTATGTATATAAAACAAGTATTTCCTAAATAAATTCATTATTGAGCGGTAATTTTTCTTCATTTCACCAATTTTCGAAGCAATAGAAGGGCATTATTGCTTGCTCTCTCCACATTCATCTCTCTTCCACGATTAGTTTCCTGCTTCATAGTGCAAATTTCACTTTTATAGGCAGCAGCAATCCAAACTGTCCCAACGGGCTTCTCTTCAGTCCCCCCGCTGGGACCTGCGATTCCAGACGTAGCTACAGCACAGTCAGTTTTTAGCGCTTTCATCGCACCTTTTACCATTTCAATCACCGTTTCCTCACTTACCGCGCCTCTTTTTTCAAGCGTTTCCATCGATACACCCAGCAACTCCGTCTTTACTTCATTGGCATACGCTACTATGCTTCCTTTAAAATATTCCGAACTGCCGGCAACCGAAGTTATACGGGCTGCAATGCTTCCACCGGTACAACTTTCTGCGGTAGAAAGAGTCAAATTCTTCTTCTTTAAAAGTTCGCCTATCAAAATTTCAATCGGAGTATCTTCCTCATCCAAAATATCTTCTCCTAAAATTGCCTCAAGTTTGGCACTCTCAGTATTTACACAAGCTTCTACCTCGCTACGATTCTGCCCGCGTCCCGTCAATCTTAAACGAATCAAACCCGGTTTTGGTAAATAAGCCAGTTTAAGACAAGCAGGTAATGCCATTTCCCAAGATTCCAATTTCTCAGCCAACACCGATTCGGGATAGTTTTGTACAGTAAATGTTCGATGAACAATTGCATCCGTACGAAACTTTGCACACAAACGTGGAATAACCTCTTCACTCATCACAGTGGTCATTTCCTGAGGAACTCCCGGCATAGAAACAAGTACCTTACCATCTTTCTCAAACCAACTGACAGAAGCACTCCCTACCCGATTATTAATAACGATGCAATCTTCAGGTACCATTGCCTGACTTTTATTCAACGCATTCATCGGTATTTTTCCCGCCAATACCCGTTTTATGTTTTCAAAGACAGCCTCGCTAAAGATCAGTCTGGTACCGAAGTATTTGCAAAGAGTCTGTTTGGTAATATCATCTTTGGTGGGTCCCAAGCCCCCTGTCACTAGTACAATATTTGCCCTTTTCATCGAAGCATCTACAGCTTCAATAATCTCATCTGCCCGATCTCGTACAGACACGACACGAATCACCTCTATACCTACTTTATTTAATTCGCGCCCCATCCATGCCGAATTGGTATCAGTCACCTGTCCTATCAACAGTTCATCACCAATAGTTATTATCTCCGCAAACATAGGACTCTTACAAAGTTACACGTGAATAAGCAGGCTGTTCTATAGAGCAGAAATCTTTATCCTGATATTTAAAATATCCGGTGATAGCGATCATTGCGGCATTATCTGTAGTATAGCTGAACTTGGGAATAAAAATTTTCCAACCATATTTCTCTGCATGCTCACGAAAGGCATTACGCAAACCGTTGTTAGCAGAAACACCGCCCGCTACAGCCACTTCATTAATTTTATATTGCTTGGCTGCTTTACGAAGTTTATCCATCAAAATGTCTACTACCGTTGCTTCAAGCGAAGCTGCCAAATCGTTCTTATGGTGTTCGATGAAATCGGGATCCTCTTTCATCCAATCACGCAGAGAGTAAAGAAACGACGTTTTCAATCCGCTAAAACTATAATCCAAACCAGAAATATGAGGTTTACTAAAAGTATAAGCCTTCGGATTGCCCTGACGTGCCAAACGGTCAATTATAGGTCCCCCCGGATAACCAAGTCCCATTACTTTCGAACATTTATCAATTGCTTCTCCGGCAGCATCATCAATAGTCTGTCCCAGAATCTCCATATCATTATATGCTTTCACCAATATAATTTGAGAATTACCTCCGGATACCAGCAAACAAAGGAATGGAAAATCGGGCTGTTCATTTGCTTCTCCTTCCTCTTTAATAAAATGCGCTAACACGTGTCCTGTCAGATGATTAACATCAATCATCGGGATATTTAATGAACGTGCAAAACCCTTTGCAAAAGATACTCCAACCAGCAATGACCCCATCAACCCAGGCCCCCTTGTAAAGGCTACCGCACTCAGCTCTTCCTTGGTCACTCCTGCACGCTTCAACGCTTCATGCACCACAGGTACTATATTCTGTTGGTGAGCACGCGATGCCAATTCCGGTACTACTCCACCATAAGCTTCGTGTACAGCCTGGCTAGATACCACATTCGATAACAAATAACCATCTTTAATAACTGCAGCTGATGTATCGTCACAGGAAGATTCAATTCCTAATATAATTGTACTCATACGCTTTTTGATATTTAAACGATGCAAAAGTAATGATAAAAGTAGGATTCATAACGAACTATTTTATATTTTTGTTCTCAAAATCAAAACAACCGCCTATCAGAACGCTGAAGAAGACTGTACGTTGGGTTATCGGTATCATATTAGGTATATATATCGGAACTATTATTTTGCTGAATATTCCATATATTCAGCGAAATATGACTACGTTTGTCACAAAAGAACTATCCCGGACTTTGGGTACAGAACTGACTATCGGTAAGATAGACATTGGATTATTAAACCGTATCATTATAGATGATGTATTGCTTGACGATCAATCGGGAAAAGAAATGCTCAAAATTACACGTCTTTCTGCCAAATTTGATATTATTCCTTTATTCAACGGAAAAATCACAATCAGCAGCGTGCAGTTATTTGGCTTTAATATCAACTTGAATAAGCCCGCTCCGCACATGGAGCCAAATTTTAAATTCGTCTTGGACGCATTTGCATCCAAAGATACAGTAAAAACAAAAAAGGACATTGATCTACGTATTAATTCCATATTAATACGCCGTGGTAAACTATCCTACGACGTATTATCGGAAGAAGAAACGCCCGGAAAGTTTAACCCGCAACATATCAAACTACACAATATCATTGCCAACATTTCACTCAAGGCACTTCAAAACGATTCGATCAATGCAGCCATCAAACGCCTGAGTGTAGACGAACAATCGGGCTTTGAACTACGAAAGTTGAGCCTGAAAGTCATTGCTAATAACAAAGGCATGAAAATAGAAAATTTCGCAATAGAAATGCCGGGTACCGAAATGAAAATGGATACTATCCGAATGGAATATGACAGTTTGAAAGCACTCAACCATTTTGCCGATAACGTTCGCTTCTCTTTCCGTACTTTACCATCTCATGTGACTTTGAATGACATTTCAGCTTTTGTCCCGGCATTATCCAATTTTAAAGAAAAACTAGATCTCAACATTGATGTAGAAGGTACGCTCAATCAACTGAATTGCAGGACACTGGAAATCAACGCAGGAGATAAGTTCCGACTAAAAGGAGATGTATCTTTACAAGACTTATCACGTCCTCAAGACGCTTACGTTTATGGACATCTGGCCAACCTCTCTGCCAACAAAGAGGGGATCGGATTTTTAGTGCGCAATCTAAGCCCGCACTATAATGGCGTTCCCCCTGTATTACAACACTTAGGAAATACCTCTTTTCATGGTGAAATATCAGGGTACTTTACAGACTTGGTTATGTACGGCCTGTTCCGTACTGACATAGGCTCCGTCCAAACCGACTTAAAGCTTAGTTCCGATAAAGCTAAAGCGCTGTTTTCTTATTCAGGAGGCGTAAAGACCACCGATTTTGAGTTAGGGCAACTGCTAGGAAACAAGCAATTGGGCAAGATTACCTTTAATCTGGATGTCCGAGGAAACCACTACAAGAGCCAATATCCTTCCATTACGTTAAAAGGTTTGATAGCATCCCTCGAATACAGTAATTATAAATATGAAAACATCACGCTGGACGGAGAATTCAAACGCGGTGGTTTTGACGGTAAAGTGGCATTGAATGACGAAAACGGTTCGGTACATTTAAACGGCAACATCAATGTAGTCGAAAAAGTCCCTACTTTTAACTTCAATGCAGTCATAGACAAAATACGTCCACACGACCTGAATCTGACAAAGGAGTATCCGGATGCAGAATTTTCTTTGAAACTAAAAGCTAATTTCCGGGGTGGTTCCATCGATGAAATGATGGGTGAAATCAATATAGACAGTTTACAATTTACCGCACCAGAGAAGAGCTATTTTCTGGATAATATCAACATCACTGCAACCCGCCAAGATAAAGAGAACCAATTGAAACTAACCTCCAGTTTCTTAAAAGCAAGTATCGAAGGCAATTACCTGTATCATACGCTTCCGGCAAGTGTTATGAACATTATGCGGCGATATATTCCTTCACTAATTCAACCGGATAAAAAGCCTATTAAAACCAATAATAACTTTAGTTTCGATATTCACATATTTAATACAGAACTGTTGTCGACAGTATTTGACATCCCATTGAAAATATATTCACACTCGACTGTGAAAGGTTACTTCAACGATCAGGCACAACGCTTGCGTGTAGAAGGCTATTTTCCACGTTTACAATATCAAAACACGTTTATCGAGTCAGGTTTGGTACTTTGTGAGAATCCTACCGATCAGTTCAAAGCAAAGGTCCGGTTCAATAACCTAAAGAAAGAAAGTGCTGTAAGCATCTCTCTGGACGCACAAGCCAAGAATGACACTATAAATGCCAATATCAACTGGGGTAACAATGCCATCAGTACTTATAGCGGACGATTATCTGCCGCCGCCAGTTTCTTCCGCGCAGCCGAAGAAAAGTCCCCACTGAAAACTGTCGTAGATATTAAACAGACAGACATCATCCTGAATGATACTCTATGGCAGGTTCATCCCTCACAAGTTGTCGTCGATTCAGGAAAAATAGATGTGAATGATTTCTATTTTTCACATCAGGACCGTCATATCCGTATCAATGGACGCATTTCAGAACAAGCCAAAGATACATTAAAAGTAGAACTAAAGGACATCAATGTAGGCTACGTGTTCGATGTGGTAAACTTTGACGATGTGGACTTCAAAGGAGACGCTACGGGAACAGCATATGCCAGTGGCATTTTAAAAGAACCGGTCATGAACACCCGCCTGCATTTTAAAAACTTCACCTTTAATGATGCCTCGTTGGGGGCTATGGATATTTACGGTGCGTGGAAGAACGACATGCGCGCTATCTTTCTTGATGCACACATGGAAGAAGAAGGAGTATCGAAGACGCATGTCATCGGGCATGTCTATCCGTTAAAACCGGAAAGCAAACTAGACTTGAATATAGAGACGGAGCATACGAATATCCAATTTCTCCAATACTTCATGCGTTCCATTGTTGAAGACCTGCATGGACGTACCAGTGGTAAAGCCCATTTCTACGGAAAGTTCAAGGCACTCAATATCGAAGGGAACCTGATGACGGACGCATCCTTAAAAATAGGAATACTGAATACTTCGTTCGCTGTAACAGACACCATCCGTTTGTCCACCAGTGGCATTAGCTTCGATAATATACGCATAGCAGATATGGAAGGACATCAGGGTACTATGAACGGCAAACTGAATTTCCGGCATTTCAGGGACCTAAGTTATCATTTCGAATTCAACGTGAACAACATGTTACTTATGAATACGAAAGAAAATCCGGATATTAACTTTTACGGAAAAGTATATGGAACCGGTAATGCAATGTTGATTGGAAACCCGCAGGAATTACAAGTCAATGCAGCTGTCACTACCAATCGTAACACCAATTTTGTCTACATAACCAACGCAACAGCTTCAGCAGCCAGCAACCAGTTTATTAAGTTTGTCGATAAAACGCCCCGCAGGTTTGTGCAGGATTCCATTAATGTAATGTCAGAATACGATCGGTTACAGCAAGAGATGGAAGAGGAAGAATCCAAAACGGATATTCGACTGAACCTGCTGATAGATGCTACTCCGGATGCTACAATGAAAATTATCATGGACCCTATTGCCGGAGATTACATCAGCGGTAAAGGCTCCGGTAATATACGTACAGAGTTCTTTAATAAAGGAGATGTGAAAATGTTCGGTAATTACCGTATCAACCAAGGTATCTACAAATTCAGTTTGCAAGAGGTCATCCGCAAAGATTTTATCATTAAAGACGGAAGCAGCATCACTTTCAACGGTCCCCCATTGGATGCGACACTTGACATTCAGGCTAGTTACACGGTAAATTCAGCTTCACTGAACGACCTGATTCCCGACGCTTCGGAAACGATTACCCAACAACCTAATGTGAAAGTGAATTGCATCATGAATCTGACAGGAATTCTCTGGCGTCCTAACATCAAGTTGGGAATTGAACTCCCCAATGAACGGGACGAGATACAGACACTGGTACGCAATTATATCAGTACAGATGAACAGATGAACATGCAAATTCTCTACCTGTTGGGCATTGGCAAGTTCTATCCGCAGGAAAGTACCGGAGGTACCCAAAACTCCAACATGACATCATCGGCCCTGTTCTCTACCCTATCCGGACAGTTAAACAATCTGTTGTCACAAGTATTCGATAACAACAACTGGAACATCGGCACTAATCTCAGTACAGGTGACAAGGGTTGGACGGACATGGAAATAGAAGGCATCTTATCCGGGCAGTTGCTGAACAACCGCTTGCTAATCAACGGGAATTTCGGCTACCGGGACAATCCATTGGCAAATACCAACTTCATTGGAGACTTTGAAGCAGAATGGTTACTCAACCGTTCGGGAGACATACGCCTAAAAGCATACAATGAAACGAATGACCGCTATTATACGCGAACCAACCTGACTACACAAGGAATCGGTATCATGTATAAAAAGGACTTCAATAAATGGAGTGAGCTTCTTTTTTGGAATAAATGGAAACTGAGAAACCTGAGACGGAAGCAAGCTGCCGCTAAGGACAGCATACCGAATGATTCGGTGAAAGAGACCCCAAAAGCGAAATCGGAAATGAAAAGAGAGCATCCAATGTAATGCTCTCTGTCTTTTTACTGATGACAAAACTACCAAATAGAAATGAAACAGCTCTTAGAGTAAAACTTGCTAAATGCGCCGAAAGAGCATTTCATTTAGAAACTTTTGTCGACAATCACCTTTCCGAAAGGAGTCAAAGCGAGTCCGGCTAACTTAAAGTGCTGCTTTCCGAACGGTATGCCGATAATGGTAATACAAAGCAAAATCCCCCACCCCAAGTGAGAGAGGCTGATCCAAATTCCACCTAGAAACAACCAGATGATATTCATTATGATACTGAGGCAACCTCCAGAATCAGGAGTACTTCTCACCTCTTTGCCAAATGGCCATAAAGCAAGTCCGGCCAATTTCAATGTCTGAAAGCCGAATGGAATACCAATAATGGTAATCATCATTAAAAGACTTGAAATAAGATATTCTATCGCAGTAAAGATGCCGCCACAAAGCAGCCAGATAAGATTTAACAATGGATTCATAGAATTATCAGATTAATGATAAAAAAGAAAAAGGTCGGAAGTTCACATTTCGGGTACCTCCAACCTTTTCTTTCTATACTTTATATTAATGATTAATAAGAACGAGCAAATATCACACGGCAAGCAGACGGTTTTCCTGTCACCATACACTTACCCGGCTCTTTGTCACCTTCAACAAACGATTCGAACGGAATGCAACGAATCGTCGCCTTTGTCTCCTCTTTGATCTTTTCCTCCGTCTCCACTGTTCCATCCCAGTGAGCCAGGATAAAGCCGCCTTCTTCGATTTTCTCCTTAAACTCATCATAGCTATCCACCGTAGTGATACGTGAGTCACGATAAGTACGTGCTTTCTTATAGATGTTAGCTTGGATCTCTTCCAGCAGATTCTGAACATACGTCTCAATTCCATCGCAAGTCACAGTCTCTTTCTCCAGAGTATCACGACGCATTACCTCCATCGTATTGTTCTCCAAGTCACGTCCACCCATCACCAGACGGACAGGCACACCCTTCAATTCATAATCGGCAAATTTAAAGCCCGGACGTTTATTGTCAGCATTATCATATTTCACTGAAATGCCCAATTGCTTCAATCTTGCCACAATACCTTCTACCTTAGCATCAATCAGCTTCAACTGCTCGTCATTCTTATAGATAGGAACGATCACTACTTGGATCGGAGCCAGATGCGGAGGAAGTACCAGACCGTTATCATCCGAGTGAGTCATGATCAGTGCCCCCATCAGACGGGTAGAAACACCCCAAGAGGTAGCCCATACATATTCAAGCTTGTTCTCTTTATTTACAAACTGAACATCGAATGCTTTTGCGAAATTCTGTCCCAAGAAGTGTGAAGTACCACTCTGCAATGCCTTACCATCCTGCATCATTGCCTCGATGGTATACGTGTCAAGTGCACCGGCAAAGCGCTCATTAGCCGATTTCACACCTTTAACTACCGGAACTGCCATATACTTCTCTGCAAACTCGGCGTATACATTCAACATACGGATAGCCTCTTCTTCCGCCTCTTCGCGCGTTGCGTGTGCTGTATGACCTTCCTGCCACAAGAATTCCGCAGTCCGGAGGAATAATCGCGTACGCATTTCCCAACGGAAAACGTTAGCCCACTGATTACATAAAATAGGCAGATCACGATATGACTGGATCCAGTTTTTATAAGTATTCCAAATGATTGTTTCAGAAGTCGGACGAATAATCAACTCTTCTTCCAATTTTGCAGCAGGATCGACCACCACACCCGAACCATCTTCGGCATTTTTCAGGCGATAATGTGTTACTACGGCACACTCCTTGGCAAAGCCTTCTACGTGTTCAGCTTCACGACTCAGAAATGATTTCGGAATCAGCAACGGGAAATAAGCATTAACGTGTCCGGTTTCTTTAAACATGTCGTCCAGCTGACGCTGCATTTTCTCCCAAATAGCGTATCCGTAAGGCTTAATCACCATACATCCACGCACAGCCGATTGTTCTGCCAAATCGGCTTTCACCACCAAATCATTGTACCACTGCGAATAGTTTTCGCTGCGTTTGGTCAGGTCTTTCAGTTCTTTTGCCATTATATTTTTCTTCTTTTAAAGTTTTCTATCTTCAAAACAGGATGCAAAAATACTAAAAATGGGTGAACTGTGCTCATTCTTTATCTATAATTTTAAGAGAGGTCATACCAAGGTTATATATAAATCAGCCGGTTTATGGTTTCTCTAAAGACAAGAGATCACCATTTCCTGCCCTTCTCTTCCAACGGGAGCCATACATATTAGAGGATTAACGCATTCTTTATCACCCAAAGAACAGATCGTCAAAACAAAGAGTTGCTTATGAACGTACCTAACTTTTCACCGGTTCATTGATACCAAATCCGAAAAGAGCAAAATCTCCCTTTACCGGATCATCCGGCCATATCTCCCGCAACGCATCAGTAATGCAACGTGCTGTTTTCAGGCATTTACGTGCATTGGTCAATCCAAGATCAGTCGAGATGCGATGTACATGAGTGTCAAGAGGGATAATTAGATCTGAGGGACTGAGACTCCGCCAAATACCGAGGTCGACAGGAGAATCCCTACGAATCATCCAACGCAGAAACATACACATTTTCTTTGCTTCGGAAGCACTTGACAAAGCAGGCATCCCATTGATATGTCCGAACACCGATTGCAATCTTTCCAATGGCGTACCGGAAGAGAGAGAATGGCACAAATAGGATTCCAGATCCCCATGCTCCCGGTAGGCAGCATACAAAGTCTGGCAGAGTATATAGAAATCATTCCAGGAGTAATAGCGATAAAAACTGGATGTTACTCCCCGATATTTCCTCCATTCTTCACTTAATATATATCGATATGGAGCATTCAGGAAAAGCTCGTGATCAATCCGGTCACCACTTTTGATAATGGCCTTTCTATTACCGGTAGCGATCCAGGAAGCGATCAGTCCGGAGATCTCAATATCAGCTTTATCAGTATACCGATGGGGAAACTGTATCGGATCATCCATAATAAATTCTTCCACCTCATATTTATCCGCTAAAAGCAAAAGCTTTTCCTTTAGTTCTTGTTTCATATAGATTTTAAAAACTGTACATTAAAAAAACGCCACAGATTGTATGGATTCATACAGAAATAGGGAAATAAGTCTGTGGAAATCCATAGAATCTGTGGTGAACAAGCCTTTTGCTACAAAGGCTTATCAGTTTATTTACTAAAATCTCTCGGAGCAGGTACCGGAGGCAACGGTTTACGATCTTTAAGCTGTTTCATAACCTCTTCGATGGCTCTGTTCAGTTGCTGGTCTTCTCCATTCCACTCCTTCACCGGATCATTGTCAATCAAAATATCCGGATCTACTCCATGGTTCTCAATAATCCATTTCCCGGTCTTCGGGTCATAGCTCGTAAAGAATGGCACACGTATGTCCGTACCATCCATGTATGGCAATGATCCGCTGATACCCACAATGCCTCCCCAGGTACGAGTTCCTATCAACTTACCCAAGCCAAGTGCGCGGAGGCCCCACGGGAACAGGTCGCCATCTGAAGCGGAGTATTTATTAATCAAACAAACCTTCGGTCCCACCTGTACAGCATCAGGCACTGTTCCCACATGGCTGGTACCTCTACCCATAGTCAGACGATAAGGTTCACGGGAAAGACGTTCCAAAATCATTGGTGAAACATTACCTCCACCATTGGCACGATCATCGATAATCAACCCTTCTTTATCAAGTTGCGGATAGAAATAGCGGGCAAACTCGTTCAAGCCTTCCGGCCCCATATCCGGAATATAAATATATCCGATACGTCCGTTGGAAGCCTGGTCCACCTTCTTTATATTATCCTGTACCCAATTGTAATGTATCAAAGGATATTCATTGGCAAGCGGACTGATCACAACCTTACGTGCTCCGGAAAGCTGAGGTTTGGCATTCAGCGAAATTTCAGTAGGTATCTCTGCTTTACCCACCAGTAAAGAATACATATCTTTAACTGTATTAGTCGGCACACCGTCAATAGCTACGATGTACTCTCCCACTTTCACATCAACACCCGGTTCCGTAAGCGGAGAGCGCAGTTCTTTGCTCCAAGATGCTCCGGGGAATATCTTCTCCAGACGGAAAAAGCCACTCTTGTCGCGAGTTATTTCCGCACCAAGCAGGCCGGTATTGATCCGTTTGGGTTGTTCCGTTTCTCCCGGATTGACATAAGCATGTCCACAGTTCAATTCACCTATCATCTCACCGATAATGTAATTCAGGTCTAAACGAGTTTTAACGTAAGGCAGCAAGACCGCATATTTTTCTTTAATTGCTTTCCAATCTACACCGTGCATGCTCTCCTGATAGAATCCGTCACGATAGGCACGCCAAGCTTCATCAAAGATTTGTGCCCACTCTTTCGGATAATCCACAGTAATCTTCATATTGCTTAAATCGACCGGAGCGGTCAGTTCTGTCTTACCCGAAGGAAGATTGGTCACATAAATCTGACGGCCTTTAAAGAAAAGTGCCTTCTTACCATCGTAAGTAACATCCATCGAAGCTCCATCGGCAATCGATTCCTCTTTCTGACTTGCCAAGTCATACATTTTCGTACCACCGCGTCCCCAGTAGTACACCTTGTTGCCATCCGAATAGAAGTTACCATAATAAGACGGAGACAAGGGCAAGCGAACGATGCGATCGGTAATGCCATCCGGATCGAACTTCACCAACGAAGCATCGGCCACTTCCTTCTTATCTGCCGGTTTCTTATCCCCGCTTTTGGGGGTAGCATTAGATACAGCCACTTCCGCATCTTTCTGCATGAAAGGAGACGATGTATCCTTAGACAGCAAAGCGATGTACACACCATACATATTATTATATACATGGTTCCATTCCAATGATCCGTAAGTCGGGTTAAAATCACGGGCAGAAGAGAATATCAGATACTTTCCATCGGCACTGAACACCGGAGAAGAAGAGTTATACCATTTGTCGGTCACCGGATATTCTTTCTTTTCCGCAATGTTGTAGACATATACGACATTGATTTCATTTTTACCCATCCGTGTATAAGTCAACCACTCACTGTCCGGAGAGAAAGTAACTCCACCCGGCACTCCCACCGGATCTTGCAATAATAAAGAAACTTTCCCGGAAGCCACATCCAGCAGATTAACTCGGTTCTTACGATCCATATACACTATCTTCTTAGAATCCGGACTCCATTTAAAGTCACGGATATATGTATCGTTCTTATGAGTAAACTGCATCGGCTCGCCACCTGCCGCATTCTGCAGATAAAGTTCGGTTTCCCCTGTGGCATCAGAGATATAAGCAATCTGTGTTCCGTCCGGTGACCACTGTGCATCACGATCGTGAGCTCCCGGCGAACGAGTTATATTTTTTGTAACCCCTTTCTCTACCGGCAGATTGAATACTTCACCCCGGCTTGTCACTACCATCCGTACTCCATCCGGTGAAAGGCTGGCCGCAGTCACATAATTCGCTCCCTCTTTCAAATCGGTGCGGGCATAGATATTATCAGAAGCCAGTGTAATGTTTACCTTTTCAGCTTTCCGGGCCACAGCATCCATCTTATAAATATATCCGCCGTTTTCAAAAACGATGGTATTGCCATGGACGCTTGGGAATTTCACATCATACTCAGTGAAGTTCGTCACCTTTACAGTCTGTTTGGTCTTCGTATTGTATGCGAAGATATTCATGATACGGTCACGGTCGGAAAGGAAAAAGATTTCATCGCCAATCCACATCGGAAAAATGTCCTGAGCTACATTATTGGTTACATTCTCCACTGTTTTGTTTCCCGGATTATACACCCAGATGTCATCGGCCATACCGCCTTTATAATACTTCCAGGTACGAAATTCGCGCATCACCCGGTTGTATGCCAATTGTTTTCCGTCCGGTGAATAGCTGCAAAAGCCTCCCTCGGGAAGAGGAATGACTTCTGACAATCCGCCTTCTTTGTCTACTGTAAAGAGTTTACCGGAGAATCCGTCGCTGATGCGATTACGATACACGATACGTTGTCCGTCCGGAGTCCATGTCATAACAATGTTGTTAGGTCCCATACGGTCACCCAAGTCGTCACGGCTATTGGTAGCCGTGTAGGTTATCCGTAGTGGTTCGCCACCCGTTGCAGGCATGGTATACACTTCTGTATTTCCATCGTACTGCCCGGTGAATGCAATCGTTTTGCCGTCCGGAGAAAACCGGGGAAACATTTCGTATCCCACATGGGAAGTCAGGCGTTGTGCTTCACCTCCCGAAGCAGGCACTTTATACAAATCGCCCGCATACGAAAATACGATCTCATTTCCGTTCGTAGCGGGGAAACGCAACAACCGTGCTTCTCCTGCAGCCGACAGCAGCATAGGAGCACCTGCCAGAACGAAAATAGATAGGATTAGTTTCTTGTTCATGTGATTATCTATTAAATTGATTCACAAAGGTAAGAAAAGAACAAAGAGTGACAGAAGAAATACATAAAAAAACCGCAGATCCATCATTCTTTTCCTACAAAAAGACTGGAGAAATCTGCGATATTCTATTTTAGTTGAGGAGATAAACTTTTGAGCGGTAGGCGAGGGTCGAACTCGTGACCTGCGGCTTGGGAAGCCGCCGCTCTGCCAACTGAGCTACTACCGCATGTGTTGCTTTTATTTTGTAAAGCCATGCAAAGATAAATATTGTTTCCGAAATACCCATAACAATGGCACAATATTTTGCATCCGGGAATGGAAATATAAAATATTACCGTACATTTGCTAACCGAAAATACACAGATAGATTCATGAAACAGATCATACTCATCACCGGAGGAGCCCGTTCGGGCAAAAGCAGCTATGCCGAACGCCTGGCGTTATCCCTCTCTCCTAATCCGGTTTACTTGGCCACCTCACGTATCTGGGACGAAGAATTTCGTCAAAGGGTATTGCGCCATCAAGCCAACCGCGGACCGGAATGGACCAATATAGAGGAAGAAAAAGAATTGAGCCGCCACTCTTTGGAAGGGCGTGTAGTGCTGATCGATTGTGTAACCCTCTGGTGCACCAATTATTTCTTTGATCTCGAAGCAGACACCGACAAGGCACTGACTGCTGTTAAAGCCGAGTTTGACCGACTGACACAACAGGACGCGACCCTTATTTTTGTCACCAACGAAATCGGTATGGGAGGAACTTCAGAAAACCTGATACAACGAAAGTTCACTGACATGCAAGGATGGATGAACCAGTATATAGCCTCCCGGGCCAATCGGGTAATACTAATGGTATCGGGGATTCCTGTGAAAGTAAAAGACGAAAAGTAAATGATAGAATAACCCTTATAAAATGAAAACATTTCAAATCACCAGACCGGACGAAACCATCCGGGAAGCACTGACCGACAAAATAAATAATCTGACCAAGCCCAAAGGCTCTCTGGGAACACTTGAAGAACTGGCCTTGCAGATCGGGCTTATCCAGCAAACACTTACTCCCGAGCTGAGACATCCTCAAAATATCATATTCGCAGCCGATCATGGCATTGTCGACGAGGGAGTCAGCCTCTCTCCCAAAGAGATCACCTGGCAACAAATCAGCAATTTTCTTCACGGAGGGGCGGGTGTCAACTTCCTTTGCCGCCAGCACGGATTCGAGTTGAAGATTGTAGATGCCGGAGTGGATTACGACCTCCCATACGAGAAAGGAATCATCAACATGAAGGTACGCAAAAGCTCGCGTAACTATCTGTACGAGGCAGCCATGACAGAAGAAGAAATGAATTTGTGCATCGAGCGCGGAGCGGAAGTAGTCCGTCAGTGTCATGCCGAAGGTTGCAATGTGCTTTCTTTGGGCGAAATGGGTATCGGCAACACTTCTTCGTCTTCCATGTGGATGACGTGCTTCACCCATATTCCTCTCGAACTGTGTGTCGGAGCAGGCAGCGGACTCGACAATGCAGGCGTCCGTCATAAATATAATGTATTGCAGCAGGCACTGGACCATTATCAGGGAGACGGAAGCGCACACGACCTGATCCGCTATTTCGGCGGACTGGAAATGGTAATGGCAATAGGCGCCATGCTTCAGGCAGCCGAGTTAAAGATGATTATCCTGGTAGACGGATTCATCATGACAAACTGCATCCTTGCAGCCTCCCAACTTTACCCTGAGGTATTGCATTATGCCATCTTCGGTCATCAGGGAGATGAAGCCGGACATAAGCTGGTACTTGATGCCATGGGAGCCAAGCCATTACTGAATCTGGGTTTACGTCTCGGAGAAGGAACCGGCGCCATCTGCTCCTATCCTATCATTGACTCTGCCATACGGATGATCAACGAGATGGACAACTTTGCACATGCAGCCATCACCAAATATTTCTAATAAGATTTGCCGATGAATATATTAGCAGCATTTATCTTTTTTACCCGCCTCCCCTTCTGGCGTATCCGCGAAGTTCCGGCAGAATGTTTTAAACACGTTGTGCCTTACTGGCCTTTGTCCGGATGGCTCACGGGCGGCATCATGGCAGGAGTACTTTGGTTGAGCGCACAGATCCTCCCCTTCTCCGTTGCCGTATTGTTGGCACTTGCCGCCCGGTTATTGATCACCGGTGCCCTACACGAAGACGGGTTGGCAGATTTCTTCGATGGATTCGGAGGAGGTACGAACCGGGAGCGGATTCTCTCCATCATGAAAGATTCGCATATCGGCAGCTACGGTGTCATCGGGTTGATTTTCTACTTCCTTCTTCTATGGAGTCTTTTGATGTCGCTCCCCCTCTCCTTCGCATGTATTACATTGATTGCAGGCGACACGATAAGCAAGCTGACCTCATCACAAATCATCAACTTCCTGCCTTACGCACGGAAAGAAGAAGAAAGCAAGGCCAAAGTAGTATATAACAGAATGTCAGGCGGAGAATGTGCTTTCGGTCTGTTATGCGGTATACTTCCTTCAGCACTCCTGCTACCGTACCGATACTGGATGGCTATCGTATTTCCGCTGATCATGCTGTATCTGCTTTGCACACTGATGAAACGGAAGTTGCAAGGTTATACCGGCGACTGTTGCGGAGCACTGTTTCTTCTAAGCGAACTGTCTTTCTACCTGGGAATAGTTATACTAATGTTTATATAGTCATGGAAGTCATATTAATCCGCCATACCTCTGTCGATGTTCCTAAAGGAGTCTGTTATGGCCAGACTGATGTACCTTTGCGAGATAGTTTTGAAGAAGAAGCCTCAATTACGGCTCAACAACTACAGAACGACGTATTTGATGCCGTATTCACAAGCCCGCTGAGTCGTTGCACCCGCCTGGCAGACCACTGCGGTTATCCGGATGCCATTCGTGATGCCCGGCTGAAAGAGCTGAACTTCGGTGAATGGGAGATGCAGGAGTTTGATAAAATATGTGATCCGCGACTGGAGGAGTGGTATAACGACTACTTCCATGTAGCTGCTACAGGCGGAGAGTCTTTTATGATGCAGCTTCAACGGGTATCGGAGTTCCTGAATGAAGTGAGTGGAAAAGAGTATAAACGCATAGCCGTCTTTGCACATGGAGGGGTGCTGATTTGTGCACAAATCTATGCAGGGATACTGAGAATGGAAGACGCTTTTGACGCACTGACACCTTACGGCGGAGTGGTCCGGCTGCAACTTAACTCAAAGACAGAAGAATAGTCAGCCACACCAACACAACCATCAGTACCTCTGCCTGCCGATTGACACAGACGGCTTTCTTCATATCCTCGGTTGTCAATGCCCGTTCGTTGTTGCCTATAAAAGGCTTCCACACCTCTTCGCCGAAATAATAGTGGGGCCCGCCGAAACGGCAATTCAGAATACCGGCCAAAGCAGCTTCGGGATAACCGGAGTTTGGGCTGGCGTGCCGGCTGCCATATTTACCCACGAACCTGAGCAAAGAAAACCGTCCGCTGACGAGGATCATCAACAAAGCCGTCAGGCGGGCAGGAATATAATTGGCAACATCATCGATCCGGGCAGCTATACAGCCGAATTGACGGTAACGCTCGTTGCGGTAACCGATCATAGAGTCAAGTGTATTCACCATCTTGTACGCCATCATGCCGGGCACTCCCAACACTGCATACCAAAAAAGTGGTGCAATTACCCCATCACTCAGATTTTCGGCTAAAGTCTCCAAAGCTGCGGTACGCACCTCTTGTGCAGATAGTGCAGAGGTATCCCGTCCCACAATGCGGGCCACTTGTTTACGCCCCTCGTCCAATGAACGGTCTACGGCTTCGAAGACCATCCGGACCTCACGTATCAGGGTTGTACCTGCCAGGCAACAAAAGATCAGCAGTGTTTGTATCAGCGCTGTCAGTATGATGGAATACTCTCCGATCACTTTAAAAAAGAGGAAGGTAAAAAAGTAGACTCCCGCAATCAATGCTACCGACATCATTCCCCCTTTCCAAACGCGGGCCCTCCCCGCATTCAGACACTTCTCTCCCCAAGCTATCAGTTTACCGAATCCTACCACAGGATGCGGCAACCAGGACGGATCGCCTTGCCAGCGATCGAACAACCAGGCTAACGGTAACGGAAACAACCTGCAAAAATACACAAGGCTAATATACCAAAAGAACATTCCATTCATACTTTCTCTATCCTATCAGTCAGTCATTACTCCGCCATCCACTTCGCAATCGCTCCCACCAGTTCGTCATTCTCTTCCGGTGTCTGGGTGGCAATGCGGAAGAAACGTTCGTCCAGCCCTTCGAAGTTGGAAGCATCCCGAATCAGAATCCCTTCTTCACGGGCCAGATATTCCTTTAAAGCAGCAGCTTTTCCGAAACGCAGGCACACCAGCATAAAGTGAGTATCGGTAGGCCAGACCTCTAACCCGCCTATCGCCTCGAGCGAACTTTTCAGGCGGGCACATTCCGCCAGATAATCTTTCATGGAGAGACCGGCCGGGATGCCTTCGGAAAGCAGGTAGAGTCCTGCTTCGATGGCAAGCTGATTGACCGACCAGGGCATCCGGTTCGTACGCAGACGCCCTATCAGTCCGGGATGCGCAGTGACATACCCCAACCGAAGTCCCGGAATGGCATAACGTTTGGTCATCGAATGTAGAAGGATCACATTGGGAAATCCGGCAGCTTCCTGCGCCGTAAAAAGCTCTTTCAGCGTGAAATACTCGTATGACTGATCGATCACGAAACAGACCCGGGGATGCTTTGCGATCAGTTCCGTCAGATACTTCTTATCACGCACCTCTCCGGTCGGGTTGTTCGGATTGCAAAGCCAGACCATACGCACGTCCTCCGGCACTGCATCGAGTGTGTACAGCGATGTGACCTTGTGCCCATGCATGCGGCAGGCATCGGCATACTCACTAAACGTAGGCATCAGAATGGCCGTGTTCGTTCCCCGAAAGGTCTGCGCTATCAGATAAATGGCTTCCGTAGCACCATTCGTCACGCAAACCGAAGCGGCAGGCAGAGCGTGGCGGTCCGCCAGACGGGCCTCCAGCGTATAAGGTTCCGGTTCGGGATAAGCGGATATGGCAGAGATGCGCCCGCACAAATGTGCACGCAGTCCGTCGAGGTTCACCTTATTATATACGTTGGAACTGAAATTGCTCCGTATCGGGTGGCGGTATTTATAAGAATCGTCTCCGTGTCCTTCAATCATTGTCTGTCAATATTTGATAGATAAGCGGCAAGTCGACGTGCTTACGGACATGGGCTGCCAGTTTATCGTATTGTTCTTCTTTAAATGCTTTGTAATCAAAAGCCGTCTCTTTCAGTTTATCGGCGAAAGGCTCCAGCAGGTAATCGATAACTGAAGGATTGTCGAGAATGCCATGTACGTATGTTCCCATGCAGGTGCGGTCTACAAAATACCCATCCTCCCTTCCGTCCGCCAGATGGTTGAGTGGAGAAACAGGAACATCCGCAAGGGGCGTGGTCGTTCCCATGTGTATTTCGTATCCTTCGCAGACAGCGCTGTCTTCAAGAAAACGAAACCGTACCTGGCGGGTAACCTTCTCTCCCTGCATGCGGGTGCTGACAGGCAGTAACCCCAATCCCGGCAAGCGTTCTATCTCGCCTTCCACATGATCGGGATCGCAAACCTCCCTACCCATCAGTTGGTAACCTCCACAAATGCCCATTACCGTGGCACCTTCGCGGTGGGCACGGACGATGGCCTGCGCCACTCCGTTGCGGCGCAACTCATATAAATCGGACAAAGTGCTTTTCGAACCGGGCAACAGGATGATATCCGCTTTCATCAACTCGTCCGTATTGTTGGTGTAGAACAGGTGTACACGCGGATCGCGCTCCAAGACATTGAAGTCGGTGAAATTGCTTAAATGACGAAGCAACACGACAGCCACATTCACTTTGCCTTGTCCGGCACGGATATTCTTGGTCTGAAGCATCACCGAGTCTTCTTCCTCAATATAGATATCTTTATAGTAGGGCACCACCCCAACCACCGGAACACCACAAAGATCTTCCAGCATCTTTACTCCCGACTCGAAAAGGCGGATATCTCCACGGAATTTATTAATCAATATCCCCTTGATATGCTTCCGCTCTTCCGGCCGAAGCAGCATCACCGAACCGTAAACACTGGCAAACACTCCTCCACGGTCTATATCGGCCACGAGAATCACATCTGCCCCGGCATGCATAGCCATGGGCAGGTTCACCAGATCGCTGTCACGAAGATTGATCTCGGAGATACTCCCCGCTCCCTCCATCACTACCGGATTATATCGGGCAGCCAAACGGTCGAATGCGGCATGAACCTCTTTTCGCAATTCCTCCCGCCCTTCACGGCGGAAATATTCGTAAGCATTCCGATTGCCGATGGGACGTCCGTTGAGCACCACCTGTGAAGTATGATCGGACGATGGTTTCAGAAGCAACGGGTTCATATCCGTATGGCAAGGCACACCTGCGGCCTCGGCCTGCACGGCTTGCGCCCTTCCTATTTCAAGTCCTTCGGGAGTGGCATAAGAGTTCAATGCCATGTTTTGTGCTTTGAATGGTGCCGGATGATAACCGTCTTGCAGAAATATACGGCAGAAAGCTGCGGCAATGATGCTTTTGCCTACATCGCTACCGGTTCCGGCCAGCATCAAAGGGTGTAAGTTCTTATTCATATCGTGTTCGTCACGTTAATGGGTGACAAACTTAGTGAAAATATTCGGGGAGAGCAAGTGGGCGTATCAAAAACTCACCACAGAGAACACAGAGTAATACAGAGAGGGGGTATGTCGAAACTCGTATTCACAACAGATTTATACAGATAAGTATCATTAGTTATCAACAGATTAAGTTTGCTCCATGGAACTCTGTGTCACTCTGTGGTGGATAATGACACATCTCCAATCCATGCAGTGTGCCTCCATGCGGAAGTTATAACAGTCTCAACTTTCTTGTCACATTCTTTGCTATTCCCACAAGATTCTTTATCTTTGTCACTTGAAAGCCGAAGAGAAATGCGGCATATTGAAACGTTTTGTGCGGAAAGAAAAGTACCAAATTTAATTAATGCATAAAAACAAGAACTTCAATAAATCAGTTTCATACGTGCGACGTAGGGTCGGGCGTGTGAACATATTTATGAAGTTCTAGGTATTGGTACTACCTCTTTCCGCGTAAATATGAACTCAGCGCCCGACTTCTTATATATATAAGGTATACATAAGGATGTGGACGTTCATAATAATCAGAAAGGTATGAACAGACCAATCAAAGAAGTAACAAGGAGGGGCAGGCATGGCTAACTGGATAACCCTCAAACAATTGTCGGAGAAACGCGGTATTGCCGAATCCGACCTCCGCACATGGGCAAACTTGGGATATATCACTTCATCGAGGATAGAGAACGTCCTAATGATTGATGACGAAAGCCTGACCCAATATCTTGATGTTCACCAGACCCAAGATTTAGGTGAAAACTATCTGGAAAAGATTATCAAAGAAAAGGAACTGGAACGTGAAGTACTCCTCTCACAATGTGACGACGAACTATTTCTATTGAAAACCCAGAAACTACACCAACCGCTTTTTCATATCCTCATTCAGGAACTCGGCCAGTTGATTACAGACGATCATGAACGGGAAATATTCCTTTCCGTCTCCAGTGGCGAACCCATCGCACGGGTGGCGAAACGTAACAAAATGACGTATGCACGAGTGGCGACTTGCTATAGTTCCATCCTCCGGACTCTGGGTGAACATAAGGGACGAATCGCCACATTTCGCAGTCGGACGATGGAACTGATGTTCGATAAATGCAATACGGTCACACCCGTAAATACTCCCCTATCAAACCTTGTCGGCGCGCATGCCTATAATGTTTTATCATTGTCCGCAAAGACGGAAACATCGAGCTGCCATCAGAGATCGCTGCACTGGTAATATAAAAAAGATAGAACCGAGTATCCCGAAGGGAATTGAAACAGATACAAAATACCCTTTTATCAAAATGATAATCCAAACGCTTCAGATTCGCTTTTTCCCGTACAAAGTACCAAGGATGGGCTGAAATCACCGTATTTTCGCATCAAGAAAATACCGTTAGAAACCAATACATCAATTACGAGAACAAAAGGATACCTACTTTGTATTATCGTTTAACAACAGAAACAAAAGCCAATAAAATATCACATTTTTATCAATCATCAACCTATCACTCTACGAGAGCAACCAGAGAAATAGGATCACTGTTTTCACTCCCAAACAAGAACAATATATGTAATGGAAGAAAACATATAGAGATATTGGGCAAAACTCTTATTCATTTTTGAAAAACACAACCGTCTTTCGGAGTAAATGCTTACTTCTTTTGGTCGAAATACCGGCTCTTCGAGGTGAAAACACAGGCTCTTCCCCTTCCCAAGCCCGGTTTTTCGGGCAAAGAAGCAGAAAGTTCCGGGACATTCTCCCCTATATGGGTAAGAAAACAAAAAGGGATAGTTAGCAGAAAATGCCATTACCTGTCTTTTTGATCCAGAAAACGTTTTATAAGATACCAATTTGACAAACGAATATGTTATAATGAACTTCACCACAGATTACGCTGATTTACACAGATAAATATCATTCACTATCAATTAATTTATTATCTTTGTATTTGTACTAAAAGAAACAAGATGTATTATGAAAGAGCCTGAAAAATACAAGCAACCAGAAGAGGAAACCACCCGACTGTCCGAGCCGACAGTAGCTTACAATAGTATGGCTTATCTCGAATTAGAAGCAGAAAAAGCAGAACTGATCCGGACTATTGCCAATAAACAAATAGACATATTAAAGATGAAAATAAAATCCAAATAAGTACAAGTAAATAGGCTTTATATCAGATATTTATAAAGCAATCGTTTCTTTCAGTTGTTTTCATTATTTTCTGTTAATTAGTTCTTTTTGGGTACATTTTTGTTCCTTGTTTGTTTCTTGATTTCAGTTTTAATTCGTACATTTGCATACGAAAAATAACGAATGAAAGAATACGATTATGCCACGAATAAAGAAGCCTAAAAAAGTAAAAGAACCCATCCGTCTTCGGATGAAGGATTTGTCCGATGGCAGCAAAAGTCTGTATCTGGATATATACCGCAATGGCAAGCGGACATACGAGTACCTGAAGCTGTATCTTATTCCGGGAACGGACAACAATGCCCGTCGGCAAAATGAAATAACGATGGCCGCTGCGAATGCCATCAAGTCGAAACGCATTATCGAACTGACCAGCGGCGAAGCCGGTATCGTGAACCATACGGATAAGGTTTATCTGCTGGACTGGATGCAAACCTATCTGGAGTACCAAGAGAAACGCGACAAGAAAGGCATCGGTCAAATCAAGGCCGTTACCCATATCCTGAAAGAATATGCAGGGGAAAGGTTTTTATTGGATCGGGTTGACCTCGCTTTTTGCCAAGGCTATATCGACTACATGCTGACGACTTTCCGCCCCAAAGGAAAGCCGATAGCAGCATCTACACGCAATACCTATTATCAGATATTCAACGGTGCCCTGAACGCTGCCGTTCGGGCTAAACGGTTGTTGAGAAATCCGTTTAATGAAATGGAAAAATCGGAGAAGCCCAAAATGCCGGAGAGCGTGCGGTCCTATATGACCATCGAAGAGGTACGGGCGTTGATTGCTACTCCGGTACAAGACGGGAGGGTTAAAAACGCCTATCTGTTTTCCTGCTTCTGCGGACTGCGTATCAGCGATATTGTCGGCCTGAAATGGAAGAATGTCTTTGTCGATAACGGCCAATACCGTCTGGCGGTGGCTATGCAGAAGACCAAAGAACCGATTTACCTGCCACTCTCCAACGAGGCGTTGAAGTGGATGCCGGAGCGTGAGGACAAGGCGGCGGATGACCATGTGTTCAGCTTGCCTTCAAACATCAACCAGTATCTCAAGCCGTGGGCCGAAGCGGCCGGAATCACCAAGCGTTTTACTTTTCACACGGCCCGCCACACATTCGCGACCATGATGCTGACGCTCGGTGCGGATCTCTATACCGTATCGAAGCTGCTTGGTCATACCTCCGTGAGAATGACACAGGTGTACGCCAAAATCATCAACCAGAAAAAAGACGAAGCAGTCAATTTGGTCAACGGGCTATTCGACTGATGTAGTTATACATGTCAAATTCAATTTACAGGTAAATATTTCCGGCTTTTCTCCGACTTTTCAAATGGTCGAAGTAATGCCACTATTATAATAAGTATAAACCCATAAAAAACAATTCGACATGAAAGGACAAAACAACAAGTCCTCTCTTTTTTTGAAGGGAGACCACATCTGCACCACTTCGCTACGGAACAGGATGTAGCGGAAGAATTTTACGAGTTGCTCTCCGAAGCGAGGGAGCTTTATCTTCAAGACGTCATGGCAGGCGGCAAACGGTATGGCCGCTATGTGGATGACTTTATAAACAGTCACCGGTACATCGACTGCAACAATGCGGTTTGCAGGAATTGCCATGAAATGAACATCCATATCATCAGAGGGCTGTTGCTCGATTGCACAAGTCTCGTCAAAAGCCTCTTTACCGCAGAAACATTTTCTTTCGAGGAGTGCATGGCCTTGAAACGAAAGTACGACATTGCCGGAGTATGGTTCGGCTCTTCACGTATAGAAGATTCCAGAAACGATCCACCTCTCTCCTTCGGTTGTAATTTTTCCCGTGAACAGATGACAGGTATTGTGGCTTGCGCCAACGCTTATCATCTGTTTTGCGTTTCCACACTCCGCATCGAGGACATGGAAGCGCTTTTTGCCTGCAAGAAGGGCTTCTGCATACGTGTGAACAATATCCGCCATGTGGCGGTCCTGTTCGACGCGTTGCTCGAAAACACCTTCATCCTGCCTCACTGGCAGTCGGTTCTCGACAAGGGGCGGTTCCTGTTGTCCAAAGACGGCACAAGATACGTTACCGCTTCAAGCCTCTCGTCCGCCCTGTCTGCGGCGAGGAACAACATTACATCGGCAAACCTCGGCATACGAAAAGCCGTCAGCCGGCTGAAAATATGACACGAAGTGCCAAAAAGCCAAGTATGTGAAAGATAAAACAGTGACAGTTGCCGTGATACGTGCATAGTATCACGCCGGTATTTCCGGCTGTCCGGTTCACATCACATAACTTTGACCTCCGTTAGCGCGCTGCATAACGGAGGTAACTCTCCATTGTCTAATTTTAACATGTATTTTATGCAAAACAGAACAACATTCATGGAGCGGTTGAGCGAACGGCTGACCGCCATAGAAGCGGTTCTCAAGAAGTTGGAACCGGTGGAAGGTCTGTTGGAGCGTGTGGCTTTGCTGGAAAATACCATTTACACGACCAAGAAGGTCTTCACTTTTCAAGAGGCGTGCATGTATATCGGCGTGTCCGAAAGTATGTTGTACAAACTCACATCGAACAAGGAAATCCCGCACTACAAGCCCCGCGGCAAGATGCTTTACTTTGCGAAGGAAGAGCTGGACGCGTGGCTCTTACAAAACTACGAACCTACGGTGGACGATGCCATGCGTATGGCAACGGAAGTATCCGCAACCCAACCGTTCTTTAACCGGAAGCGCTATGGAAAACGAAAAAAGAACTGACCGTAACTCGTGGGCGGAGCTGGACGAGAACCGCCTGTCGGATATCCTCACGGCGTCGCAGATAAAGGCCACGGACACCTACGAGACTCCGCCCCAGATTATATGGATTGACAACTCCACCATAGCGACGCTCGGTAATTTCAGCGCTTCGACGGGTAAGGCGAAGGCGAAAAAGACGTTCAACGTCTCGGCCATCGTCGCCGCGTCGCTGGCGGGCCGGCAGGTCTTGAACTACCGGGCGCACCTGCCCGAAGGCAAACGCAGGATTCTGTACGTGGACACTGAACAGAGCCGTTTCCATTGCCACAACGTATTGGAACGCATTCTCCGCCTGGCGGGGCTGCCCACCACAACGGACAACGAGAATCTCGATTTCATTTGCCTGCGGGAATACACTCCTGCCGTCCGTATCGGGGTTATCGACTATGCCCTGCGTCAGAACAAGGGGTACGGGCTGGTCATCATAGACGGCATCCGCGACCTGATGCTCGACATCAACAGCACCAGCGAATCGGTGGAGGTCATCAACAAGATGATGGAGTGGTCGTCGAAATACGACCTGCATATCCATTGTGTGCTGCACCTGAACAAGGGCGACAACAATGTGCGCGGGCATATCGGTACGGAAATGAGCAATAAGGCGGAAACGGTGCTGGTCATCACCAAAAGTGCGGAGAATCCAGTTATCAGCGAAGTTCATGCGCTGCATATCCGCGAGAAGGAGTTCAAACCGTTCGCCTTTTCCGTTGATGACGAAGGGCTGCCGGTCATGGTGGATAACTATTCGTTTGACGGCAGCGTAAGACCGAAAGCCCGGAGCAGCTTCATGGATTTGTCCATCGAACAGCACCGGGAGGCACTTTCCGCCGCTTTCGGGGACAGGCCCATCAAAGGTTTCGAGAACGTGCTGCAGGCTCTCATGGCTTCCTATGAGGCTATCGGGTTCAAACGGGGACGCAGCGTCATGATAAAACTGCTGCAATACCTGACGGAAAACCTGAAGCTGATCGTCAAACGGGACAAGCTCTTTTATTACGATGTGACCCCGACCGAAGCCTTGCTTTTCGATGAAGAATGCGAGGACGCGGAAGGTGAGAAATAATTTAGTTTACTTTGGTCCGGGTATATATAGGAGAAAAACCAAAGTAAACCGTTTTTTGAAAACAAGTGAAAAGAAAATGACATGACCATAGCGGAAGCAAAACAACTGCGTATCGTGGACTATCTCGCCAGTCTCGGCTACCATCCCCAAAGTGTGACATCGAAACAATACTGGTACCTGTCACCGCTGCGCGATGAACGCACTCCGTCGTTCAAGGTCAACGACCGGCTCAACGAATGGTATGATTTCGGCGCGGCGACGGGCGGCGATCTGGTGGAACTGGGCAAATACCTGTACCGGACGAACAGCGTGAGCGAAGTGCTTGCCTGTATCGGGAAGCACGAGAACGCTGCCCCGATACAGAGGGTGCGGATTCCGGGGACAACACCCCGGCCCGTTGAAGCCGACATGAAAGACGTACTCGTCGTGCCGTTACAGCACCACGCACTGCTCTCGTACCTCCAATCCCGTGGAATCGACGGGGATATCGGCCGTATGTTCTGCCGGGAGGTCCATTATGAATTGCGTAAACGGCGCTACTTCGCCCTTGCCTTCGGCAACATGGCAGGCGGGTACGAGGTACGCAATCCTTATTATAAAGGTTGTATCCGATGTAAGGATATTTCCGTCATCAGGCATTCTCATGGTGAAGCACAGAACCGGGTTTGCGTGTTCGAGGGCTTCATGGATTTCCTCTCTTACCTGACGCTGAAACAAGCGGGTGATGATACGGTCTGCATCGACGCATCTTGCGATTATCTCGTGATGAACTCGGTGAACAACCTGAAAAAGGCATTGGAACACTTGCAGGTGTACGAGGAAATACACTGTTATCTCGACAATGATCTCGCCGGACAGAAAACGACAGAGACCATCGTCGGCATGTATGGCGGGCGGGTACGCAACGAAGCAACCCGTTATCGCGAATACAAGGACCTGAATGATTACCTGCGCGGAAAGAAACGGTAAGGCATCATTGTTACCCTTTCCCTTGAAAGCTCTCCTTTTGGAGGGCTTTTTTTATGCCCGTTTTTCTGTTTTGACACCTCAAAGTATGAAATTAAAGTTCAATTCTTACATTTCACACTTATTTCTATGTAATAAAATACTGTTTGATATAAAGAGTTTTTGTTGCATCAAATATAATATTTTTCTTTGCAACCGTACTTTCAAAGTTCAATTAAAGTTTAATTTCATACTTAAAAACAAATGGGTTCATACTTTATATTCGCTCTTGTACTGACGGTGTTGTATATCGTCTATTACGCGGTCAATATCGCCCGTGACCTGTATGGAAAGAAGGGAACGGAGAAGACTGACGAGGAGATTTTCGACCTCGGTCCGGTGGATGCCACGGAAGCGAGTGTCGTGGTCTCGGAGAACGAGACCGGATTCAGTATCGGAAATGAGACATACGACACGGAAGCCGTAGCCACCCCGCCTGTAGCACAAAACGGCGATGCGGAGAAAAAGGAGGCTGCTGCCAAGGAACGGCTCGAACGGTTGAAAGCCAAGGCAGAGGCGCAAATGGAAAAGACCGCTCCCTACCTGTCCGACGGTTTTACCGACGAAGAGATGTATAAGGCAATGATTTCCAAAGGACGCTTGGACAACCGTCCCAGCCTGAAATGGAGACCGGTCAAAGATAAGCTGTAAGATGTCGAGAACGAAGAAGATACTATGTGCACTCTGTTCCATCATCCCCTGTTCGGCTCTGGCGAAAAGCGGCAGCGTGAATTACAGTTGGGGGGCGGACGCGCTGGCGACGATGCACGACTACGTGGTAACGATGATGTTCTACGTCCAGGCTCTCTGTTGTGCCATCGCCGCGATTTGCGTGATTGTGTCCGGATTCCAGATTTACGTCAAGATGAACACGGGCGAGGACGGCATCACCAAGTCCATCATAACGCTTGTCGGCGCATGTCTGTTCCTGATCGGTGCGTTCCTCGTCTTTCCTGCCTTTTTCGGCTATCGCATATAGGAACGGGAGGCCGGAATGATGTACCACCACAACGATTCGAAAGAACTGCAATACTTACCCTAAAAATAAATAATCATGTTTCAAAAAACCAAAAGACAAATGAAAAGAATGTTTTCTGCGAAAAAGATGCAGATGCTCACACTGATGTTGCTGTGTGGCACGACGGCCGTCATGGCCCAAAACTCCGCAGGCGATTACTCCGCCGGTACGACCGCACTGGCGACCGTGACGGAGGAAATCGCCAAGTACGTCCCCATCATGGTCAAACTGTGTTACGCCATTGCCGGTGTAGTGGCTATCGTAGGTGCCATCTCGGTGTACATCGCCATGAACAACGAGGAACAGGACGTGAAGAAGAAGATTATGATGGTCGTTGGCGCATGTATTTTCCTAATCGCTGCCGCACAGGCACTTCCGATGTTCTTCGGTATCAGCGCATAAACCTACCGCACGATGAAAGGCAAGGACGAACGCTATCCCGACTACCCGCTGTTCAAGGGTCTTCAACGGCCTTTGGAGTTCATGGGTATCCAGGGACGCTACATCTACTGGGCGGCGGGCGTTGCCGGCGGAGCCATCGTCGGCTTTATCATCGCCTACTGCCTTGTGGGTTTCGTGGCCGGACTGGTCGTGCTGGTTGCGGTCGTCTCGACGGGTATTGCGCTTATCATGCTCAAACAGCGGAAAGGGCTGCATACCAAGAAAGACGGCCGCGGAGTGTATATCTACGCCCACTCGAAGAAACTGTGAGAAGAAAAGAAAAACCATCACGGGCAACGTGTGGTCTTGTTGAATGTTGAACGCGGGCCGGCCGCCTGAAATCCGGGCGGCCCGGCCTTTTTTATCGTATTTTGAAATGACCTTGTACATCATTCTACTTTTTATCACCTTGTGTGCCGGCATGGCCCTGTCGGTCTATGCGTTCGGTACCGGGGGCAAGCGTAAGCGTATCTTCCAGGACATCTATTTCTCCGTGGAAGAGACGAACGGCGTGGGCGTGCTGTACACCAAGACGGGCGAATATTCAGCCATCCTGAAAATAGAGAATCCCGTGCAGAAATACTGTGCGAACATCGACAGCTACTACGAGTTCACGCACCTTTTCACCGCCCTCGCACAGACGCTCGGCGAAGGATATGCCCTGCACAAACAGGACATCTTCATCCGGAAACAGTTCGAAAACGGGAAGGGCGACAAACACGAGTTCCTCTCGTCGGCCTACTTCCGTTACTTCAAGGGGCGTAACTATACGGACAGCGTGTGTTACCTGACCATCACGCAGGAGGCGAAGAAGAGCCGCTTGTTCTCGTTCGACAACAAGAAGTGGCGCGACTTTCTGGTCAAGATACGCAAAGTGCATGACCAGCTGCACGATGCCGGGGTGCAGGCCAAGTTCCTGAACAAAGCCGAGGCGAACGAATACGTGGACCGCTATTTCGCCATGAACTTCAAGGATCGGATCGTGTCGATGACCAACTTCAAGGCGGACGACGAGACGGTCTCGATGGGCGACAAACGCTGTAAGATATATAGCCTTGTCGATGTGGACTGCGCCGCACTGCCTTCGCTGATACGGCCTTATACCAATATAGAGGTCAATAACACGGATATGCCCGTGGACCTGCTGGCTGCCATCGACAGCATACCGAATGCGGAGACTGTCGTCTATAACCAGATTGTTTTCCTGCCCAACCAAAAGCGGGAACTGGCCCTGCTGGACAAAAAGAAGAACCGGCACGCCAGTATTCCCAATCCGAGCAACCAGATGGCCGTCGAGGACATCAAGCGGGTGCAGGAAGTCATTGCACGGGAGAGCAAGCTGCTCGTATACACCCATTTCAACCTGATTGTCGCCGTACCGGCGGACACGGATTTGCAGAAATGCACGAACCATTTGGAGAATGCTTTCGGGCGTATGGGCATCCATATCTCCAAGAGGGCGTACAACCAACTGGAACTGTTCGTGAACTCGTTTCCGGGCAACTGCTACGGCATGAACGAGGACTATGACCGCTTCCTGACGCTGGGTGACGCGGCGATGTGCCTGATGTATAAGGAGCACATACAGCACAGTGAGGAGACGCCGCTGAAAATCTATTACACAGACCGCCAAGGCGTGCCGGTGGCTATCGACATCACGGGAAAGGAGGGAAAAAACAAGCTGACGGACAACTCGAATTTCTTCTGTCTCGGTCCTTCGGGCAGCGGCAAGAGCTTCCACATGAACTCCGTAGTGCGCCAGCTTTACGAGCAGGGCACGGACGTGGTGATGGTCGATACGGGTAACAGCTACGAGGGGCTTTGCGAGTATCTGGGCGGCAAATACATCAGCTACACGGAGGAGCGGCCTATCACGATGAATCCGTTCCGCATCAACCGGGCGGAGATGAACGTGGAGAAAACGGGCTTCCTGAAAAACCTCGTGCTGCTGATATGGAAAGGCTCGCAGGGTACGGTCACAAAGACGGAGGACCGCCTGATAGAACAGGTCATCACGGAGTATTACGACACCTACTTTAACGGGTTCGACGGCTTCACGCCGCTACAACGGGAGGACTTGCGAAAGAGCCTGCTCATCGACGACCGTAACCATACCGAGAAGCGGGACGAGGACGAAAGAGAGCGTGCCGGGCGTATCGAGCGCATGATCGACGAAATGGAATATCGGCGTAAGGAACTGAAAGTGGAAGAACTGTCGTTCAACTCGTTCTATGAGTTTTCCGTGCAGCGCATCCCCGACATCTGTGCCGAGAACCACATTTCAGGCATTGACATCTCGACCTACCGCTATATGATGAAGGACTTCTACCGGGGCGGCAACCATGAAAAGACGCTGAACGAGAACATGGACAGCTCGCTGTTTGACGAGACGTTCATCGTCTTCGAAATCGACAGTATAAAAGATGATCCTCTCCTGTTCCCTCTTGTCACACTGATTATCATGGACGTATTCTTACAGAAGATGCGTATCAAGAAGAACCGCAAAGTCCTGGTCATAGAGGAAGCGTGGAAGGCCATTGCCAGTCCGCTCATGGCCGAATACATCAAGTTCATGTGTGCGCCCGTAAAGGTTGCATCGTAAATATCTCTTTGGCAAGAGATTAGGAAAGTGTTCTTTGAAAATGACCTATCATCAGCCGACTTATCTGTTTCGGGAAAACTTAACCGAGCAGGGAGTGTAGCATGTCGGAAAAGTCATAAGTCAGTTAGTTACCAAACTGCGACTGAATGGCGAGATGAAAAGATAGATATGAGGATAAAGTCCGAATTGATTGAACGATAGTCCGAATGGTCCCCCTTGAGGCTATGGCGTAAGGTAACTATCAATCGCCATATCGTGATACTACTTCAGTGTATAGGAATGAAGGTAGCAAGAACTTATCACGACACAACCGCAGTAAGCGAGTAAAGGACGGAAGTCGTATCCGACAATCTATCATGCCAACAGTTACGATGTAATAAACGGGGATTACCTATCCCGAAGTGCCGAAAGGCTATTAGGTTCGACCTATGAAAATTCGGAGTGGTAACGGAGCTTCCATAGTAGTTTGAGCAAGGTAACGCCTTGTACATGGCGAAGGGAAGCAGCTAATTATTAATACAATTAACGGAAAATGTGAGAGACATTATGAGAAGTCCAGAAAGAGTATTAAACAGTCTATCAGAACACAGTAAGGATGCAAGCTATAAGTTTGAACGTCTTTACAGAATTTTGTTCAATGAGGAAATGTTCTACGTTGCCTATCAGCGTATCTACGCTAAAGAGGGTAACATGACTAAAGGTTCAGACGGTCAGACCATTGACAACATGAGCCTGAAACGAATTGAAAAGTTGATTGATACGTTAAAAGATGAAACGTACCAGCCCCAACCGTCAAAGAGGGTGTACATACCGAAGAAAAACGGTAAGAAAAGACCTCTTGGCGTGCCGACTTTCAATGACAAGTTGATACAAGAAGTAGTAAGAATGGTACTGGAAGCCATATACGAGGGAAATTTTGAATACACCTCGCATGGTTTCCGTCCCAATCGAAGCTGCCATACTGCATTAACTCATATCCAAAAGGAGTTTAATGGTGCAAAATGGTTTGTGGAGGGAGACATAAAAGGCTTCTTTGATAATATAAACCATGATGTATTGATAAACATTCTCTTGGAGCGTATTGCGGATGAACGCTTCATCCGATTGATACGCAAGTTTATGAAAGCGGGATATATCGAAGACTGGCAATTCCACAATACTTACAGTGGCACACCGCAAGGGGGTATCATCAGCCCGATATTGGCTAATATATACCTTGACAAGCTGGATAAGTATATAAAGGAATACACAGCCAAATTCGACAAAGGGAAGAAACGAAAATTCAGTAGAGAAAGTATGGACTTTGGCAATGCAAGAAAACGTATTGTGCGAAGATTGAAGTTCGTAAAAGACGAAAGGCAAAGGACAAAGCTAATCCTTGAACTGAAAGCAATAGAACAAGGACGGGCTAAATATCCCAACGGCGAAGAAATGGATGCCGATTACAGAAGAATGAAATATGCAAGATATGCAGATGATTTTCTTGTGGGAATTATCGGAAGCAAGCAGGATGCGCAACAGATAAAAGAAGATATTAAAAACTTCCTTGCTGACAGACTGGCATTGGAGCTGTCCGATGAAAAGACACTTGTCACTCACACGGAAAGACCGGCCAAGTTTCTCGGATATGAAATCACTGTAAGAAAGTCCAATGACCAAAGACGGGATAAACGGGGTAGATTGAGAAGAACCTATGGTAAAAGGGTCTGCTTGAATGTCAGTACGGAAACAGTCCGTAAAAAACTTTTCGATTGGGGAGTCTTGGAACTGACAAACCGTAACGGAAAGGAAATATGGAAACCGAAATGTAAATCGGGACTGATATTCAATGACGACCTTGAAATCCTTGATAGTTATAATCGGGAAATCGTGGGGTTCTATAATTACTACTCCATAGCCAACAACTGCGCCCATGCCTTGAATAATTTCAAGTACATCATGGAATACAGCATGTACAAAACGTTTGCAGGCAAATATAAGTGCCGAACACGTAAGGTAAACAAGAAATATCGTAAGAACGGTAGGTTTATCGTAACGCACATGACTAAAACTGGTGTAAAGGAAAGATACTTTTACGACGGTGGCTTCAAACGAAAGAAGCCCACCTATAAATCGGAATGTGACATTATGCCACGAACAATTTATACTGCGGGGCGGACAAGCCTTGTTGAAAGGCTGAAAGCCCGTGAGTGTGAATTATGTGGAGCGACAGACGACCTTGTTATGCACCATGTAAGGAAACTAAAGAACTTGCAGGGAAAGGAAAGCTGGGAACGACACATGATTGCCCGTAAACGCAAGACGATTGCCGTGTGCAGGAGTTGTCACAAGAAGATACATGACGGAAAGATAGACTGAAATTAGTGGAGAGCCGGATACGCTGAGAGGTGTAAGTCCGGTTCGGGGGCGAGCATTTGGAAACCTACCATAGAAATATGATAAGGCGCTGGGTGCTTAGCCTACACAAGACGGCCCGTAAGTTCTGGGCCTCGGTCGGCGTGGTGACGCAGGAGATACAGGACATCATCGGCAGCCCTATCGTCAAGGAAGCCATCATCAACAACTCGGACGTGGTGATGCTGCTCGACCAGAGCAAGTTCCGCGAACGGTTCGATGAAATCAAGGCTATCCTCGGACTTACCGACGTGGACTGCAAGAAGATATTCACCATCAACCGGCTGGAAAACAAGGAAGGGCGCAGCTTCTTCCGCGAGGTGTTCATCCGCCGGGGAACGACCAGCGGCGTGTACGGCGTGGAAGAACCAAGAGAGTGCTACATGACCTACACGACCGAGCGGGCGGAGAAAGAAGCCCTGAAACTCTACAAGCGGGAATTGCGGTGCAGCCATCAGGAGGCTATCGAGGCGTATTGCCGCGACTGGAACGCCAGTGGCATCGGAAAATCCCTGCCGTTCGCCCAAAAGGTCAACGAGGCCGGGCGGGTATTGAACCTTCATGCAAAACAATAACGAAAAATTAAATTCATCAATTACAAAAATGGAAAAGATAGACATCAGCCAAAGTGTGAATACACTTGATTTCGGGAGCAAATATGAAGCGCGTATCCAACGGATATGCCGTGAGTTCGACATCAAGACCATCCGGGACTTGTGCCAATGGCCCGGAAAGGACTTGGTAAGGGTACGTGACATGGGAAGAAAAAGCATCGAGGAAATAGAGGATGTTTTGAAAAGGTACAATCTCCGTTTGGGTATGCTCGGTCAGGAACTGGACGAATATGCCGGTAACGGAAATTCCGTGCAGGACGAGGAAGAAGAGGCGAAATGGGAACAACGCAGGTACGAGATCGCCAAAGAGGTATTCATACATCACCGTCTGGTGGCAGAATCTGCCGTATATGAGGCCGATGGACTGATACGTGCACTAAGAGGCATGACGCGCTGACGGGCGTCTGTTTTTAACCGGGAAAGAATCTATGATGAAACGGCTGTCACTTATCCTCATACTCCTGTCGCTCGCCGTCGTGCAACATGTCCACGCGCAGTATTACAGCGTGAATTACGACGCACGTACCGTGGCGGCAATGGCTACCGCTTTCGGTACGGAAGCCGTGGCGGAAAGCTATTACCGGGAGCAGGTCGATGACATTCTCAAGCACTACAACGCGGCGGAAGTGGCCACGGCAGGGATTTTTGCGTCCAAGTTCTTGGAACATAAAGCCTTTTCCGACCTCGGCATCTGGAACAGCAGTACGGAAAATTACTACTACCGCCGCATTTACCGCATGGTCTCGGAGAAAATCATGCCGAAGATATGGGTGGTGGCGAAACTGATGCTACGCTCGCCGCAAACGGCTATCTACTGGGGCAGCTACCTGATGAAAATCTGCGACGAGACGAAAAGCCTGTGTATGCAGTTCGAGAGTGTAGTGACGAACAGCACGCTGGGCTTTTCGGACATCGTGTTTCTGGAAATCAACCGGAACATCGTCCCTCTGCTGAAACTCTCGGAAGTGGGTGACATCGACTGGCAGCACATGCTGGACGATCTCGCCAGCGTGCCGGGCAACTTCACCAAGGAGAACCTGCAGCACGACATCGACAACCTCTATAACATGGGCGTCGGCCTTGCCACGGCAGGTATCGGGAATATCGGCGACGCCCTGCTACAGACCAGTTCGTTCCATGAGCTGATGGGCGGCAGGGTCAGCAAGGTCATCGACCTGTATGACCATTACGGTGCGCTCTTCGAGCAGGCGGAACATGACCTCGGCGGCCTGCTGATTGAAATGGTGGGCGGTGAGGACAACGTGGCGGGACTATTCGATTTCAGCAACTACGACCTGACCTCGTGGATGACGGACTATCTGGACGAAACGGCAGGGAACTACTACACGCAACGGTGGTATATCGCAAGGCGCGAACAAGGCAGCGTGTCGCTGTGCGACTACTATCCCCCGACGGACGACAACAGCATACTGAACGGCGGCGAGTGGACGCGCTTCGAGACGACCGACCCCGGCTTCTATCCCAATGCTTCGCAACGGGAGCAGGCGCTTGCCAATTCGGAACGGTACGCCGGGTGGTCGAGAAACCGGGTACAGCAGCTCAACAACCAGAACGACGGCTATACCTATAGTATCAACTACTGGCAGAACGGCTATATCATCAGCCGGGGCGGCAAACAGACGAAGAAAGCATACGCCTACGAAATCCATGTGAAGAAAAGCTGGAACCGGGAAGAGGTCGTCTATGAAGAGGTGTTCGATTCCTACTCGATGGACCTTAACACATTCAAAGCCGGGCTTAACGCCCGACTCTCGGAGTTCAACGATAACGAGGAGGGTTATACCTATTATATAGCTTCCGACGCACGGAACTACTATCAGGCAACGGATGCCGCCAAATTACAGGGCTGCGAAAGCGTGACCATCAGCGTAACCTGTTCGGACGGGGCTACGCTCGGTCAGGGCACGACGCAGTACAAGTGCCGAACGTGCGGCAAATCCCTGAATGCCCACTCGAAGGAGTGCGCCATGCAGACCACGGTCACGGAGAACGAACTGGACTTGTCCGAGCTGGACGCCATGCTGCAGGAGGCGGAGAACCAGGTGGCCGCCCTTCAGTCGCAAATCAACGCGTTGGAAAGCGAGAATGCCGACCTGCTGAAAAAAATCGCAGAAGCGAGCGTGGAAGATGCGGCGGTGTACCGGCAGCAGTACAACGCGAACAAGGCACAGATAGACCGCCTGAAAAGCGAGCTGTCCGAATGGCAGAAGAAACAACGGGAATACACCGACGCGAAAAACGAGGCGGCTGGCGATAACGACGTGGCGACGGACGACTACTACCGCATACCAGCCATCATGCAGGACTGCAAGACGGCTTACAGCCTCACATGGCAGGACGGCGGGGCGTGGAACGGTTACACCTATGTCCGTAAGGCGACCATGCCGAATATCAACGGGGTCATCACGTTCAAGGCGACGGTCTCGATAGCCCGCAAACCGAAATTTTTCCTTGGTATAAAGATACACCGTGCCATCGTGCAGATCAGTTGGGAACTGACCACGGAATATACCGACACGTATGTGGCCGACGTGCTGACGCTCGACCCGAACCTGTCGGACGCGGAGAAGACGAAACTGGTGAACGACCGGATTGCGGAAATTGCACGGGAGCATCCTTCGTGCAAGATCACGACGGAATATGCCCGTACCCCACCGTTGGAAGAAACCCCTACGGGAGAAGTGTACCACCTGCTGTGGTCGAGCGACCGGCTCGAAATCGCACGGGAAGTGGATTCCCGGATTACGATGATATATGCCGACCTCGTGTCGCTGGAGAAGATGATGCACTACAAACGGAGCATCATCGACGTGCTGAAGGACGTGCTGCCAGAATTGGATATGGACGAGGGACGCAGGCTGACGCTCGTGGAGGAATGCCACGAACGCTGGGTGGAGAATGCACGAAACCTGCGGAGCGGAAACGGCAGGAACGGCAAAGACAGCGGAAAGGAGGTGCGGCCATGAAACGTATCCTGCTGATGGCAGTCGTGCTGCTGGCTCTCCTGCCCGGCATTGCCAAGGCGCAATGGACGTTCGACATCGTGTCGGTAGAAGCCTACATCAACGACCACAAGAAACAGCGCAGCCTGCTGCTGACCCGCAGTACACTGGAATACAGCAACAAGCTGCTGCACGAATACAGCCGTAAAGAGGTCGGCGAGTACAAGGAACTGAATGTGGACTTGGACCGCTACACCCGCGCCTTCGACGTCATCGACGTGATGTACCAGTCCTTGCGGACGGTGCTGAACGTGAAAAGCACCTATACCGCGGTGAGCGACCGTATCGGCGATTACAAGAAACTGTTGGAGGACTTCAACGAGAGAATCGTGAAACGGGGGCGCATCGACCCCGGTGACGCAGTGATACTGGCTATCAACGAGAAAGCGATACGGGACATCGCCAACGACGGGGAACAGCTATACAAGTCGGTGAGCGACCTCGTGCTGTATGCCACCGGGGCAGCGGCCTGCTCAACCTCTGACCTGCTGATGGTGCTGGAAGCGGTGAACACGTCGCTGGACGACATCGAACGGCACCTGAACCGGGCGTATATCGAGACGTGGCGGTACATACAGGTGCGTATCGGTTACTGGAAAGCGAAGATTTACCGTCCCAAGGTCAAGGAGATTATCGACGGGGCTTTCGGACGATGGCGCAAAGCGGGACGGCTGGATTATTAACGAACGATAAAAGGGAAAGAAGGCAGACTGTCTACAAGTTTGACTTCCATGCCATCGACATCGGGAAATAAAAACAGAGAAGGAATTTATAGTACGAACAAGCATATTGGGATTATAACCAATTGATAAATAGATATTTAGATTGATGTAATGGAAAAGATTGTTTTTGCGAAAGACATTACGTTATATAAAGCCGATTGCCTTGAAGTAATGCCTTTTCTTCCGGAATCAAGCATTGATTTGGTTTTATGCGATCCCCCTTTTGGAATTACAGCTTCACAGTGGGATAAAATAATACCATTCCCGGAAATGTGGAAAGAGATCAGGAGAGTCAGGAAAGAAAATGCACCTACGGTCTTATTTGGCAGCGAACCGTTCAGCAGCTTTCTACGCTGCGGCAATTTAGATGAATTTAAATATGACTGGGTTTGGGAAAAGTCAAAAGCAAGCAATTTTCTTCTCGCTAAAAAACAACCTCTAAAAGCACATGAGCTAATAAGTGTCTTTGGCAAAGGCAGTACCCCTTATTATCCAATCATGGAGGAAGGCGAGCCTTACGGGAACCGCACGAAGAGAGGAAGCAATTGGACAGGGATAAACAATGTACCCAATCCTACATTCAGGCATGAAAACAAAGGGACAAGATATCCACGAAGTGTGATATACTTCAAAACAGCGGAATCGGAAGGCAAAACGATTCATGTTAACCAAAAGCCAATTGCATTATTGGAGTATCTGATAAAAACATACACAAAGGAAGGAGATACGGTCCTTGATTTTGCATCGGGGAGCATGAGCACCGCAATCGCCTGTATCTATACGAATAGAAAATGTATTTGCATTGAAAAAGACGAGACACATTTCTCGCTGGGAGAGAAACGGGTCAGGAATGAATACCAGTATTTATGACTGGAAAGGAAGCTCAAGAAAAGTATGACTATACGATACAAATAACTGTAAAATAACGAATAACCGGAAATTAATATGAACAGAATACTCTTACTCATGGCAGTCGCAACTGCTGCAACGAGCAGTGTCAAGGCGCAGTCGGTCACTTATAACCATGATTCACCGAAACAGAACCAGATTACGGTCATGGAGACCGGCACGGGCGCACTCTCGCCCGACCTCTATTACACGCTGCTGCACAACAATTACAAGAAGTCGGCGGCAAGCAAGAACAAACTGTCGTTCCGCACGCTGGCGGGTGTGAACCTGTACAACCAGACGGACGAGGCGGAAGCCATCGACTCGGCACTGGTCAAGCGGGCCGAAATCGAGGCACTGAATGTAGCCGACCGGCAGATTGACCTCGCGTGGCTGGCCGAGGGCGATAAGATAAACGCTCAAATGGAACGGCTTCAGCGCAACATCGACCGCATCCTCCTTGCCGGGGGCACAACGGACGACAGGGAGCGGTGGACGGAATACTACCACGTCTACCAGTGCGCCATTGACGCTACGAAGGACGCCTACATGCCCAACGCACAACGGAAGAAAGAGTACCTGCGAATCTACGAGGACGTGGTACGGCAGAACGAGATTCTGGTCGGCTACCTTGCCCGAAGACAGAACGCCACGGTCGCAAACGGGCTGCTGAATGCAACCGCCGATCGGCGACTGGACAAGGGCGGTATCGTCCGCGAGGCGATGGGCCGGTGGAACGAATCGCGTTTCGCCGTGCGAGGGGCGCAATCGGGCGGCGAAACTGATACGGGAGACGGAGACGAGACGGTAAACAGAAAGAACTAAAAACACACAACGTATGGCAGACGGAAATATTCTTTCGGATTTCGGTATCGACCTCTTGGAAGAGGAAATCGACGACGTGATTTTTCAGACCAACGAGTTCCTGACTGATGCGACCTTTACCGGCTCGCAAGGTCCATTCTGGTGGATTCTTCAAATGTGCATGGCACTGGCCGCCCTATTCGCCATCATCATGGCGGCAGGCATGGCGTACAAGATGATGGTCAAGCACGAGCCGCTGGACGTGATGAAACTCTTCAAGCCCTTGGCCGTGTCGCTTATCCTCTGCTGGTGGTATCCTCCGGCAGATACGGGCATGGCTGGCAGCGGGAGCAACTGGTGCTTTCTGGACTTCCTCTCCTACATACCGAACTGTATCGGCAGTTACACCCATGACCTGTACGAGGCCGAAGCCTCGCAAATCTCGGACAAGTTCGAGGAGGTGCAGGAATTGATTTACGTGCGCGACACGATGTACACTGCCCTGCAGGCACAGGCCGATGTCGCCCATACGGGTACGTCGGACCCAAACCTTATCGAGGCAACGATGGAACAGACAGGTGTGGACGAGGTTACGAACATGGAGAAGGATGCGGCGAAGCTGTGGTTCACCTCGCTGACTTCGGGGGTAATCGTGGGGATTGACAAAATCATCATGCTGATAGCCCTTGTAGTATTCAGAATCGGTTGGTGGGCGACCATCTATTGTCAGCAAATTCTTTTGGGAATGCTCACCATTTTCGGACCTATCCAATGGGCGTTCTCGCTCCTGCCCAAATGGGAAGGCGCGTGGGCGAAGTGGCTCACGAGGTATCTGACAGTGCATTTCTACGGGGCGATGCTCTACTTCGTGGGCTTCTACGTGCTGCTGCTGTTCGACATCGTGCTGTGCATACAGGTGGAGAACCTGACGGCAATCACGGCGAGCGAGCAGACGATGGCGGCTTACCTGCAAAACAGCTTCTTCTCCGCCGGCTACCTGATGGCGGCAAGCATCGTGGCCCTGAAATGCCTGAACCTCGTTCCCGACCTTGCGGCATGGATGATACCGGAGGGCGATACGGCGTTCTCGACCCGAAACTTCGGCGAGGGTGTGGCGCAGCAGGCCAAAATGACGGCGACGGGCGCAATGGGTACGGTAATGAGATAACAAAGTAACGATAAATATTCAAACAAAATGGTCATCAAGAATTTAGAGAACAAAATCAAACTGGTCGGAATTATCTGCACCGCCTTTCTCGTGGGGTGCGTCATCATCAGCGTGTCGAGTATCTGGACGGCCCGCATGATGGTTACGGACGCTCAAAAGAAGGTGTATGTGCTGGACGGCAACGTGCCCATACTGGTACGCCGCACGACGATGGAGGAAACGCTCGACGTGGAAGCCAAGAGCCATGTAGAGATGTTCCACCACTACTTTTTCACACTTGCCCCTGACGACAAGTACATCCGCTACACGATGGAGAAAGCGATGTACTTAGTGGACGAAACGGGCTTGGCACAGTACAACACGCTCAAGGAAAAAGGTTTCTACTCGAACATCTTGGGAACGAGCGCCGTCTTTTCGATTTTCTGCGACAGTATCGCCTTCAACAAGGAGAAGATGGAGTTTACCTACTACGGACGGCAGCGTATCGAACGGCGCAGCAATATCCTGATGCGCGAACTGGTTACGGCGGGACAGCTCAAGCGTGTACCCCGGACGGAGAACAACCCGCACGGGCTGCTCATCGTGAACTGGCGCACACTGCTGAACAAGGACATCGAGCAAAAGACAAAAAGCAACTATTAACACCATCAGCCCTATGAATATTAAAGGATTCAGACGTATGCTGTTCGGCGAGAAGATGCCGGACAGGAACGACCCGAAGTACAAGGAACGCTATGAACGCGACGTGGACGCCGGACGACGCTTCGCCAAGGCGACACGCATCGATCGGGCAGCGGCCAAGGTGCAGGGCTTCGCCAACGTGCACCGGACGCTGTTTCTCGTCATCGTATTCGGCTTCGCCATCTGCGGGCTGACATGGAATATTTACCGCCTGACGGTGGTGTTCCGTCATCATCCGACCCGCCGGACGGCCACGGAGATGCAGGATTCCGTGCTCCGGGAACGGCATAAGATGCTTTCCGCACCGCATGTACGAAGATTCGATATGAAAGAAAGCGGTACGGAAAGACAGGAATAAAACGGCAGGTTTCTGAATATGCCGTTTGAGAGAACTACAAGCAAGTATGTGCAACTCAATTAAAGGGAAACAATGGACAATATCTTCAAGAGAATCAATTTCAGGCAGCCGAAGTATATGCTTCCGGCTATCCTCTATATTCCCCTTCTCGGCACGTCGTACTTCTTTTTCGACCTGTTCCATACCGAGAAAGCCGAGGTACAGGACAAGACGCTCCAGACGACCGAGTTCCTGAATCCCGAACTGCCGGATGCCCAAATCAAGGGCGGCGACGGTATCGGCAGCAAGTACGAGAACATGGCCAAATCGTGGGGAAAAATACAGGATTATTCCGCCGTAGACAACATCGAGCGGAACGAAGCGGACAATAACCAAGAGGAATATGAATCACAATACACCGAAGAGGACATCGCCCTGCTTGACCGGCAGGAAAAGGAGAAAGATCTGGCAGCGGAAACGGCCGACGCCAAAAGGCGGGAACAGGAGGCTCTCGCAGAACTGGAAAAAGCACTCGCCGAAGCGAGGTTGAGAGGACAACGGGAAGTCATGCCGTCCGAAACGGACAGCACCGCAACAGCGGCTCCACCGGACACGATAGTGCAAACCAAGGGAACCATCGACGAGGAGAGCCGTTCGGTCAAAGCTCCTTCCGAGACGGACAAGGCGAGCGAAGTGGTGAAGAAGGTAAAGACCGCTTCGGACTACTTCAACACACTGGCGAAGGACGCACGGGAACCGAAACTCATCAAGGCGATCATCGACGAGAACATCAAGGCCGTGGACGGGTCGCGCGTGCGGCTGCGCCTGCTGGACGACATCGAGATCAACGAGAGCGTGGTCAGGCGCGGCACTTACCTGTATGCCACGGTCAGCGGCTTCTCATCCGGACGTGTAAAAGGAAATATCAACAGCATACTGGTGGAGGACGAACTGGTCAAGGTCAGCCTGTCGCTCTATGACACGGATGGGCTGGAAGGGTTGTACGTGCCGAACAGCCAGTTCAGGGAGACGAGCAAGGACGTGGCGAGCGGCGCCATGTCGGGCAGCATGAGCATGAATACGGGGAGTTACGGGAACAGCCTCGCCCAATGGGGTATGCAGGCGGTGAACAATGCCTATCAGAAGACAAGCAACGCCATCAGCAAGGCCATCAAGAAAAACAAGGTGAAGCTGAAATACGGGACGTTCGTGTATCTGGTGAACGGCAGGGAAAAGAGAAACTAAAAGACTGATGACAATGGAAACAGACCTATCAAAACTTCATAAGGGAACGGACGGCTTCTATTACGAGGACTACATCGCTCCCGACAAGGCCGAAACGTTCACCGGACAACTCGTGAGTACCGAGTGGTGGCACAAAGGGGGACGGTTCGCCCTGATATGCAACTTTCAGGCAGCGGACGGACGGAGAATCGCCTTGTTCGCTTTCCAGAAGTACACCGGCTTTTACGGGCCGAGAGACGGGGCGGTCAATTTCAAACACGTGGAGAAGGATACGCTCTGGGAGTGTGAAATCCGGGAAACCCGGACAGGACGCTGTACCTGGATGAGCGCCCGGCAGATTGTGGTTCCGAAAACCGATGCGATATGATAGAGACGGATCACATTTACCTTATGGACTGCATGGAGGGCATGGAGCAGATAGCGGACGGTAGCGTGGACGCCGTGATTGCCGACCTGCCTTACGGGGTGTTGAACCGCAGCAATCCGTCGGCGAACTGGGACCGCCAGATTCCGTTTGCCGCCTTGTGGGAGCAATACCGGCGGATTACCAAGCCGGACAGCCCCATTATCCTGTTCGGGCAGGGGCTTTTCTCCGCATGGCTCATGCTGTCGCAACCCCGGCTGTGGCGGTACAACCTCGTGTGGCAGAAAGACCGTGTGACGGGACATCTCAATGCCAAACGTATGCCACTCCGGCAGCATGAAGACATCCTTGTCTTCTACAAACGGCAACCGGTCTATCACCCGCAGATGATACCGTGTCCCCCGGAGCGGAGAAATCACGGGAGACGTAAAACGGAGGGGTTTACCAACCGCTGTTACGGAACGATGAAACTCTCACCGGTACGCATGGCCGACGACAAATATCCGACCTCGGTCATTTTCATGCCGAAGGAGCACAAGAAAGGTGCGTTCTACCACCCGACACAAAAACCCGTGGCGTTGATGGAGTACCTGATACGGACCTACACCGACGAGGGCGATGTCGTACTGGATAACTGTATCGGTTCGGGGACAACCGCCGTGGCGGCCATCCGTTCGGGACGGCACTACATCGGATTTGAAATCGAACAGGCGTACTGCGAGATTGCCGAGCGGCGGATTCGGGAGGAACTGGAACGCAGGGACAGGACTGAAGAGAAAAAAGGAAAAACAGATTGAATATAATCCTATCAATCATACGCTTATGAAACCTTCAAATTACTTAAAAGAGCTATATAGAAATCCAACGGATGAAAAATACACGCCGGGGTATGGCGTGTTACCCATCATCAAGTATATACCCGAAAGCAAAATCATCTGGTGTCCGTTCGATACGGAGCATAGCGAATTTGTGCTGAAATTCAAGGCTGCCGGATTCGAGGTTGTGTACTCACATATCTGCAAGGGGCAGGACTTCTTCGAATACGAGCCGCCTCAATGGGACGTACTCGTATCCAATCCCCCTTTCAGTCGGAAAGTGGACGTTTTCGACCGTTGCCTGAAACTCGGAAAACCGTTCGCCTTGCTGATGTCGAACTACTGGCTGAACAACGTAGCGCCATGCCGGCTTTTCCTGAACGCCGAGCTGGAACTGCTGATGTTCGACAAGCGCATCCAGTTCGGGGAAGGGAAAAACGTGCCGTTCAACAGCAGCTACTTCTGCCATAGGATACTTCCGAAGCCCATCATATTCGAGCAGATGTATATTGCGGACAAGTCGCCGAGCCGTATGCAGGAAGACTTGCCTGATACGGACGGATACCGGTCCGCAGGAGAATAAGACAATCATGTATTAATTATAATTCTGAACTTCAATGAAAAGGAATCTACTTGGCATCATGCTTCTGGCAGGCATTTTCATTTTGCCGGAAGCAAAGGCGCAAACGACTTACGAGGAAATGGAGCGACTGACAGTGAATGAAGAGGTAACGACGGTCATCACAGCCTCGGAGCCGGTGCGCTTCGTGGACATCTCCACCGATAAAGTCGTCGGCGACCAACCGATAGACAACATCGTCCGCCTGAAACCGAAAGAGGGCGGACACGAGGACGGCGAAGTGCTGGCCATCGTGACCATCGTAACGGAACGCTACCGCACGCAATACGCGCTGCTCTACACCACACGGGTACGGGAGGCGGTAACAGACAAGGAAATCCAGTTGCAGGAACGGAACGCCTACCACAATCCGGCGGTCTCGATGTCCACCGTGGAGATGACACGCTTCGCCCGGCGTATCTGGAACTCGCCCGCGAAGATCCGCAACGTCGCTACCAAGGCGCACCGCATGGTGATGCGGCTGAACAACATCTACGCCGTGGGCGAGTATTTCTTCATCGACTTCTCGATAGAGAACCGGACGAACATCCGCTTCGACATCGATGAAATACGGGTGAAACTGGCAGACAAGAAACTGACCAAGGCGACCAACGCACAGGTCATCGAACTGACCCCGGCACTGGTGCTGGAGACGGGCAAGACGTTCCGGCACGGCTACCGGAATGTGATTGTTCTCAGGAAAATGACGTTCCCGAACGACAAGGTGCTGACCATCGAGATGACGGAGAAACAGATCAGCGGGCGTACTATCAGCCTGAATATCGACTATGAGGACGTGCTGTCGGCCGATTCGTTCAGCGCGTCATTGCTGGAGGAGGAATGACGATGAAAAAGACGATTATCCTGACGATTGCCTGCATGTGCCTCGCCGTCGGTGCGAATGCACAACGGGGCAGCGGCCGCCTCTCGCTCGGTGCGGGGCTGCTGTACAAGAACGGGCTGGACGTGACGCTGGCTTACGAACACGAGATGAACTACCGCCATGCGTGGGAGTTCTTCATGAACGGCTATTTACAATGGACGGAGTGCGAGTCCTGCAAGCATGTCTGCCCGGAATCTTTCTGGCGGAACTACCGCACCTACGGTTTCGGCGTGGCTTACAAGCCTTGTGTCACGAGAGGACGCAACCATTACGGAAGCCTCCGTATCGGAGCTTCGGGCGGAAGCGACACGAATAAATTCCTTGCCGGACTACACTTCGGCTACGAACACAACTACGTGTTGCGGGCGGGCTGGACGTTTTTCTGGCAAGTCAAGGGAGACGTGATGATAAAGGGGGCCGATGTGCTGCGTACAGGGGTTGCCCTCGGTATTAAACTACCTATAAAATAAGGGAAAGATGAAACAGAACATTATCAGAAAAGCAAACCATGCTCTGCTGATTGTCCTTATGGCTGGTGCGTTGGCTGCCTGCGACGCGCATATAGAAGAACCCGACAAGACGGTACGTCCCGGACATGTCCTCTGCGTGGACGGCAAGGCCGTGCCGTACAACGAATACGAACATTCCGGAAAACAGGCGATTGCCGTCGTCTTCCATACCTATTCCAACGGGAAAACGGAGGGTAACGGCTATGCCGTCTATTTGTGGGACATGACGCCGAAGGCTTTTGCCGACAGCCTCGGTGTCGAGCAGGGTACGTCGGCAGACATCACGGCAAACGACGGGAACACGAACACATTTGCCTTGTACGAAACGGAAGAAACGGCCTCGCCGATGGCTGAAGCCGTTTTTGCCTTGTGGAAATACGGGCAGAGCGCCTATGTTCCCTCGGTGGCACAGATGCGTCTGTTGTATTCGGCACGGACCATCATCAATCCGGTCATCGAGAAGTGCGGCGGCGACCCGTTGCCGACGGAAGCAGACGAGTGCTGGTACTGGACATCAACGGAGGTGGAAGGACAGCAGACGGCCAAGGCATGGCTCTACTCGACAGGCAGCGGAGCTATCCAGGAAACACCCAAGACGCAGGCGCATAAAGTGCGTCCCATTATAACCATCAACAACTGAATTTATGATTATGAACGGAATTAAAGATTTTCAAGCACCACAGTATGTGGATATAGTACATCCGGACAAAGGATTCTTCGGATATCTGTTAAGATGCAAATGTCCTAAACAAGAGGACGTTTCCGGTAATTTCATATTCCTCGACGATGGAATAGACTGCTACAAGAGGTTTCCCTCCGTAAAGAATCGCAGGGAAGAAATCCGGGCAGAATGGAACGGCCGTATCAGCCGTTACCATGATATTTTCCAAGGTCAACTCTGCTATGTCAATGAAGAATTGATTGAGGGTTTCATTGATTTTATGACTTGTGGCTCTGACGATGCCATCCGGATTTTCCTTGAGAAGTTTACAGCGGAAGTACGGGCTTCTGCAATATATGACGGGCTTAAACCTCTATATGCAGTTTCCCATGTCTGCCAGCTTTCCGCTGATAACCGTATGCAATGGCCTCACATCCACGTCCTCTGGGGCATTAAAAAGAATTGACATAGCAATGGAAGAGAGCAAGGAATTACAGGGATTTTACCGGATATTCCGTGCGGTGGTGTATGTCTCCGTACTGATGGAGTTTTTCGAGTATGCCATCGACCCGGCAATGTTGGACCATTGGGGCGGCATACTCTGCGACATTCACGGACGTATCAAACGGTGGGCCATCTATAACGACGGCAACCTCGTGTACAGCAAGGTTGCCACGGTGCTGCTGATCTGTATTACCTGTATCGGCACCAGAGCCAAGAAACATTTGGAGTTCAACGCCCGGCGGCAGGTCTTGTACCCGCTCGTGAGCGGCTTTGCCCTGTTAGCGCTGTCCGTATGGCTGTTCGGTCATCCGATGGAGACGCGGTTCTACACGCTGCCGCTGAACATTATTCTCTATATGGCGGTATCGCTCACGGGGGTTATCCTCGTGCATGTCGCACTGGATAACATCTCCAAGTTCCTCAAAGAGGGACTGATGAAGGACCGTTTCAATTTCGAGAATGAAAGTTTCGAGCAATGCGAGGAACTGATAGAGACTCCGTACAGCGTGAATATCCCCATGCGGTATTACTACAAGGGCAAGTTCCGTAAAGGCTGGACCAATATAACCAACTGTTTTCGTGGAACATGGGTAGTCGGAACACCGGGGTCGGGCAAGACATTCAGTATCATCGAGCCGTTTATCCGACAGCACTCGGCCAAGGGATTCGCGATGGTGGTCTATGACTACAAGTTCCCGACGCTGGCCACGAAGCTGTACTACCACTACAAGAAAAACCAGAAGCTCGGAAAGGTGCCCCAAGGCTGTCAATTCAACATGATTAACTTCGTGGACGTGGAGTACAGCCGCCGGGTAAATCCCATTCAGGCGAAATACATCAACAACCTCGCTGCGGCGAGCGAAACGGCGGAAACGCTGTTGGAATCCCTGCAGAAGGGCAAGAAAGAGGGAGGCGGTGGCAGCGACCAGTTTTTCCAGACTTCGGCCGTGAACTTCCTTGCCGCCTGTATCTATTTCTTCGTAAATTACGAGCGCGAACCCTACGATGCCAAAGGGAACAAGCTGTACGCCGAGAAGCGGCAGGACCCCGAAACGAAGTTCTGGAAGCCGACGGGTGTGGTACGCGACAAAGAGGGCGGGGAAATCGTTGAACCTGCCTACTGGCTGGGGAAATACTCGGACATGCCGCATATCCTGTCATTCCTGAACGAGAGTTACCAGACCATCTTCGAGGTACTGGAAACGGACAACGAGGTCGCACCTCTGCTCGGCCCGTTCCAGACGGCTTTCAAGAACAAGGCGATGGAACAGCTGGAAGGTATGATCGGCACATTGCGCGTCTATACGTCTCGTCTGGCGACCAAGGAGAGCTACTGGATATTCCACCGTGACGGCGACGACTTCGACCTGAAGGTGAGTGACCCGAAGAATCCGAGCTACCTGCTGATAGCGAACGACCCGGAGATGGAGAGCATTATCGGGGCACTGAACGCCCTTATCCTGAACCGCCTTGTGACCCGTGTGAACACCGGGCAAGGCAAGAACATTCCCGTGAGCATCATTGTGGACGAGCTGCCGACGCTCTACTTCCACAAGATAGACCGCCTTATCGGTACAGCGCGAAGCAACAAGGTGAGCGTGACGCTCGGCTTCCAAGAACTGCCGCAGCTCGAAGCGGATTACGGGAAAGTGGGTATGCAGAAAATCATCACAACGGTGGGTAACGTGGTGAGCGGTTCAGCCCGTGCCAAGGAAACGCTGGAATGGCTGTCAAGCGACATCTTCGGCAAGGTGGTGCAAATCAAGAAGGGTGTCACGATAGACCGGGACAAAACTTCCATCAACCTGAACGAAAATATGGACAGCCTCGTTCCCGCCTCGAAAATCTCGGATATGCCGACAGGCTGGATCTGCGGCCAGACGGCACGGGATTTCATCCAAACAAAAACCGGCATAGGCGGCTCGATGAACGTGCAGGAAGCGGAAGAGTTCAAGACCTCGAAGTTCTTCTGCAAGACAGACTTCGACATGAGGGAAATCAAGAAGGAGGAAGCGGCGTATGTGCCGCTGCCGAAGTTCTACACGTTCAAGTCGAGGGAGGAACGGGAACGCATCCTTTACCGGAATTTCGTGAATGTGGGAATGGAGGTGAAAGAAATGATAAAGGACGTTCTGAACAAACGGGGTGCGAAATAGAAAGCGGATTTCGATATGAGGGAAAGTAAAAACGCCTGCAATGATTCTATGATTATTGCAGGTGTTTCGATGTTCCAGATTTATTACGAAAAACCTGCGGAGTTGGTTTCGTTATCCAATACTATACAAAAAGTATATTATCCCGAAACAAAACCAACTATCCTGATTTTTAAGACGAAAAAGGACGCAACCGAATTGCGCCCTACCTGTTTGGAATAGAATCATTTGGTTGCCGCAACCGATTCCTTGCGGAACTCCTTGAGCAACTTCATCAATTCCAGCGCAGCCTTGCGTGCCCTCATTCCTGCCGCCTTGTTGCCTTTGGAAACCTGCTGCTCCGCGTCTTTCTGGAATGCGGCAATCTTTTCCTGAATGTCTGCAAAAAGTTTTTCCATACTTTATGAAAAAGGTTTTTTAGTTAGTAAATATATTATACGTAGCAAAAATAGGACTTAAATGTCAAATAATTAAATGTTTCGGTCTATTTTTATGTAAAATTCATTCGGAAATCCGGCAAGCACGCCCAGACAGAAAGCTATCCTGTACTAAAAAACGAAAACGAACAGAGGGAGAAGATTCTTTTTCTTTCCCTCCGTTTCAATTCAAGACTTTTCATATCAAACGTTCAATTGTAATCTGCGTACCTCACGATTGTTCAGGTCAGATGTTCCGCATCAGACATATTCCATAAATCCATATAAAATAAAAGTTCTGCCCTTGGTACGCATCATTGAGAGGTGGGATGGGAATTGTTGCTGTAAAGGCAACATTATTTTCTGAACAACTCATTTTATGGTTGATTTCCGCACTCGTCCATGATAAATTGCTCCAACTGCCGGCGGTCGGGAAGCTGTAACTGGTACGTCGAAACAAAGAGGTTGTTGTCCATATTGCCGAGAGCGTATTCCACCATCTTTTTCCCTTTACGGGTACAAAGCAAAATACCAACCGGCGGATTGTCGCCCGGCTGCATTTCATTCTCGGCGTAATAGCTGACATAGGCATTTAACTGCCCTATGTGTTCATGGCGGAACTCGTCGTTTTTCAGCTCTACAATGACGTTACAATGGAGCAAGCGATTGTAAAAAATGAGGTCGGCAAAATAATACTCTCCATCTATGATGATACGTTTCTGACGCGCCTCGAAACAGAAGCCTTTTCCGAGTTCCAGCAAGAACTCCTGCAGATGTCCGAGCAGGGCTTCTTCAATATCACTTTCCGTAACGACATCTTTGGCTTGCAGGCCAAGGAACTCGAACGTATAGGGGTCGCGTATTTGAAGAAGCGGCGAATATCGCTCTGCCTCACTGTTTGCAAGTATCATCGCATTCATCTTATCCTCCGACAGTCCGATGCGAATGTGAAGGTTGGAAACAATCTGACGACGTAATTCGCGCACACTCCATGTTCCCCGAATACATTCCGTTTCATAAAAAAAACGTACCAACGGGTCTTCTATCGTAAGCAACTCTCTGATATGCGAAAAGGAAAGTGCTGATACCAATTTTTCAGGGGGAGTATTAAACTGTTCAGAGGGCTTGTTTACATTTTTCTTATTAACAGCGAGATTGTCAATATCCGACAATTTGTGCGACACTGTCGCATAAATCTCTGATAACGGCAAATTATGCAACGTTGTCGCATAATTTGTGGAAACCAGTGTGCCGATATGCGGATAATCTCTATAAAACAATCGTGAGAGTTGGAAAAGGGTGACATTCAGCCCCTTTTGCTCGATACGTTTTTCCAGACTTTTCAGCAGATTGTCTCCATATTTGGCCCTATCGCTGCCATTCTGCTCATATTCGACGATATAACACCCGATCATCCAATTTCGTAACGTGACCGCCTGATTAATGGTTTTAACCGCCACCCCACGCACTGAATCATCGATGGTTATAATCTTTTGAGCCAACTGCTCAAAAGATATACTTTGTATTGAATTTGCTAATTGTTCCATATCTGACTGTAAATCGGAAACAAATATAGAAAAAATACAAGAGATACCAGTCGTCTATTGCTATTGAATTGATTATAGCGGCATTAAAATTCTTTAGAACAGTTATATCTTCCTTGGATATGACCATATTCTTTTATCACAGCGTTTTTATCTGTTGTTCCATGGATATAAATTTCACGTCTCATAATATAAATATGATTATTTTCCTACTCTTTGAAGGACTTTTCAGATTCCGCCTGTTATTATTTTGTGAACCTGCACCGCAAATATAAGGGGAGCAGGCAGCCATAGACAATCCGTTTTATGAACGACCGAAATCATTTACGAACGGCAGATTTTTATCCATTTCCGTCGTATCATGCACAGAAAAGCCGTACCCTGTTCGTTTTCCGAAAGGCACGGCTTTCATCCCCCAAAAAGAGGAATCAGACAGTGACAACAGTTACATATAAATTCTGTCGCTCCTGTTCGCAGAATTTGTCGTACTCGGCTTTGTCCGTGCCGCTCTCGATAGCCCGGTCGATCACGTCTCCCAACTCGTCGAAACAAACCTCTTCGTTCACACATTCCACTTCCATTCCTTTCACAAGATAGACCTCGTAATAATCCGATCCGTTGAGCGCGACGATGACGTACCCTGCGTGCAGCCGTCCGTTCACCTTGATGCGGAGCGCCGGCAAATCCCTGTATAGGGTGGCGGCAAACTCTTTGATATCCCACGACATGAGGACGGTCATGGGGGTTAACGCTACTAACTGTTCCTTAATGGTCTGTGCGACCTGCATTACATATTCTTTTTCCATAACTCTAAGTTTATAAATTATTATTCCATGATTTACTCGAACCAATCGGGGTTATCCTTCTTGAGTTCGGCTATCAACTCGTTTTCGGGAAGCTGAAGCGTTCTCTCGTCGGTAAAGAAGAAAATCTCGTCATAAATTCTTTCGGCTTCTTTACTGGCAAAACCTTCGTTCTCGTCATTGAAACTGCCGGGCTGCAAGGCATCGAGCAGGATTGTCGAACCGATAAGCAGTTCTTCGCCATCGACGGATTCCACGATGCGGGAGTAATAAGACCTGCCGTTGAATTGAATCTTAGTTGTTTTCATATCGTCGTTTTTATATTAATGGTATATTTTTTCCGTGTTCATTGAGGTATTCCATGATATGCTTCGCTTCCTCGTGCGATGCCCGGTTCCGGTCATCGTAACGGCGTGTTTCGTCCGCCATGACCTTGATACACGCCTTAATCAGGCGGTAGAGGCTTTGCTGGTTTGTAGGGTGCATGTCGGGGATTGCCGCCGCAAACCGTTCGGGGTTGAAACTGAAACTGTTCACCGCCATTTCCCAATCTTTGGCGAGGCGGTACTCTTTGCTTTCTTTAATGTCCATATTCTTGAATTTTAATAGTTCTCGTTGCATATTCTGTCAAGTTCACTAATTATGGGTGTCACCTCTTTGCCTGTAAGCCTTTCTATGTCATACAGCAAATGCTCCAAGCGGTCATACGCCTTTTCTCCCGCTTTTGTAAATTCTCCGGTGCTGTCGAATGCGTTACCTTCGCACCCCAGTTCTTGCAATAATTCTTCTAATGTCTTCATTTGTTAAACTTTTAATGATTGTTTTTCTTTCCCTCTGTTCGGCTTCCTTATGGCCGAGCCGCTTCGGGTTTTATGGTGCTTTTCAGGGCTGGCGAAAAAGCCCTTTCCGACGTTTTTTCTTGCCAATTACGCTTCGCAGAAGGAAGAATTTGCAAGAAATGCACTTCAAAACGACGGAATCAGGCGCGACAGCCCATATTTGCACCGATAAAAACCGGTGCGGTGACGGACGGGAAAGCCAGACGGGAGAGAATACGGAGACCTGAAAGCGGTAGAAAAGGACGGCTGGAAGCTAAAAAAGAGAAATTATATATCTATATATGGATAATTGTTGCTATATTTGCATATAAATAGTGATATATTGACATTATGGAAGCAACAAACTATACCACAAACAGCGATATGCTGACGCTTCTGGCGCAGCGGGTCAAGGAGTACCGTCTGGCCGCCCGCATGAGCCAGAAGGAGCTGGCCGAACAGTCGGGTGTAAGCCAGACGACTATCAGCCATTTCGAGCAGGGGGTCAGCCGTAACCTGACCTTGGCCAATTTCATCTCCCTGCTGCGTGCGCTCGGTCAGGAAGAGCGACTCGCGGAGATTCTGCCGGAACTTCCCATGCCGCCGATGGCGCTTCGGGAAATCGAAAAACTGATACCTAAACGAGTAAGGAGGAGCAAGAAATGATAGAGAGTCTCGATGTGATACTGTGGGATAAAAAGGTCGGTACGCTTGTCGCCAGCCGGGAAGGACACCGCAGCAAAGCCTGTTTCTACTTCGACAGCGATTATGTCCGCGACGGCTACGACATCGCCCCGCTCCGTGCGCCGGTAAAAGGGGTTGCCGCACAGCGCGGCCTGCCGGTCTATCCCGATGAAGAGCGGCTTTTCGGTGGTCTGCCGTCGTTCATCGCCGATTCGCTGCCCGACCATTGGGGAAACACCGTGTTCAACGAATGGGCCAAAGTGCATCATATCCGTATGAGGGACTTGTCCGCCCTCGACCGTCTCGCCTATATCGGACGGCGCGGCATGGGGGCATTGGAGTTCATCCCGCCCACTGCCGAGGAACTGGAGACACCGTTCAAGGTGGAGATCGCCGACCTCTACCAACTGGCCCGGCAGGCTTTCGAGGAAGCCGGACGGTTCAACGTCCCGGTATCGGGCAACCTGATGGTCGAAAGCCTGTTCAAGGTAGGAACGTCCGCAGGAGGACGACGGCCCAAAGCGGTGGTCAACGTCAATTTCGAGGAAGGACAATGTTACTCCGGACAGGTGGCGGCCCCTTATCCGGGCTACACGCCGATGATCGTCAAGTTCGACGAACACCAGAAGATGCCGACGACACGGATAGAATACAGTTATTACCTGATGGCCGTAGACGCCGGGCTTCAGATGATGCCGAGCCGCCTGCTGGAAGGTGAGCAGACAGCGCACTTCCTGACCGAGCGTTTCGACCGCCGGAACGGCAAGAAGGTGCATATCCAGACATTGGCTGCCATGAACCCCTCGGCGGATTCTTACGAAGCACTGTTCGAGGCGGCCTGCCGTATCGGCGTGCCGCCGGGGGAACTCCGGCAACTGTTCCGCTCGATGGTGCTGAACGTGCTGGGCGGGAACGTCGATGACCATAACAAGAATTTCAGCTTCCTGATGGGCGACGACGGGCGTTGGCACGTTGCTCCGGCCTACGACTACACGTTCTCGGTCGATCCGGACGCACCGTATTACGTCAACCGCCACAGCATGACTATCAACAACCGGACAGAGGGTATTACTGCGGCAGACCTGCTGGAAGTAGCCCGCCGGTACGGTATAAAGGCCGCAGAACCGTTCATAGAAAAGGCCATAGGCATCGTCTCGCGTTACCCGGAATACGGCCGGGAGGCCGGTGTCGGAGAGGAATGGATAGGAACGATAGAAAAGGAAATCACTGCACGAGTGGAGTGCGTGCGGGTCGATTAAAATAGAGCATGGGATTTCATGCAGGGGAAATGAACCCACCCGTTTTTGTGGCGGGTGGGTTTGTCGTTGTCATTCCACCCCTTTCTTGCTTAGGAGGGTCAACTGGTCGGGACGGTCGGGAAACCAATAGGCATCGCTGTCAAGATACACGCATCTGTCACCGTTCCAAGGCTTCCTGAAAGCTAATACCTCTTGGGGGCCGAATACTACTCCATAATCGTTTGTAAATGCCACTATGTCGCCTACGGCCAAATCGTCCTCCGTTTCCATGACTTCGGAAAGGCGATTGTAAAACTCCATACCTTCGGCCTCACGTTCCGCTTTCCAGCGCAAAAAATCCTCTTTGTGACTTCTGCCCGTGCTTATCGGTGATAATTCCGAAGGCAAAACCTCCGCTTCCGAAGTACCGGACGCAATCAGAATAATGCTGTCGTCTTCCATGTTTTCCGGTGCAGAAATCACTCGGTAAGCCCCGTCGGACAGACCGTTGTCCGGGTCATGCCAATAAAGCAGATTCCCGGTCTTGATAAAATCGTATTTTCCCATTGTCTTGTGAGTTATTGATTATTTATTTCCCTTTTTTCGATTCCTTTCCTTCGGAAGCGCTTCGGGGTTTTACTGATGCAGTGCACGGTCGTCGGCACGGCTTCATACGACGGCTCTTCTTGCCAATTACGCTTCGCTTGGGAAGGAAGAATTTGCAAGAAGTGCACTTCAAGCCGGAGAATCAAGCGCGACGACCGACTTTCGCATCGGATAAAACCCGTGCGGTGAGGGACGGGAAAGCCGGACGGGAGAAACAGGCGGCTTGTGCCGCTACAAAAGGGAAAGAATGCAATTATAAGAGGAAACGGGCGGTGGCGGGGTATCCGGGAGGCTGACTGTAAAAGGACGAAGGCGGGCGATAAAGACAAAGGAGATAGCGCACCGACTGTGTTATCGGTACGCCATCTTGTACATTCAATTTTTCGGAACCCGATGCTTTTCTATTCGTGGAACAATCCTTTTTCAAAAACATTCTTCTCCGAATGGCTCGATGTTCGCTTTTTGGAAAATTTGCGGGTTATGCTGATAAAGAAGCGGCAGGTTCAGCATAGCCATCGGATATTCCACGAAGCCGCTCCTGCGTTTGTAGCCGGAATCGGTCGCCAATCTGTTTTCTACCAAAAAGTCCAACGCATCCGGGTAATTGTTCACGTCGATAAAGGTACGGTCCGGCAGACCGAGTGCGTCCATTTTCTCCAAATTAACGGAAAGCACGATATATTCGTCTTCATCTTCCACCATTACCAAGATAAGAGCCAACCAGCCATTGCGATAAAACCGTGGTACGAGGTAATACCGTTCGCCTCTGAACTCGTATTCTTTCTGTCTGAAAGAGCTGTCCGGCTCTACGATTTCAAATTCATCTTCACCTGCGGTAAAGGCAATCATAGGGTTGCTGGCATCTACATACGCTTCACCTGCTTTGTAGCACAAATAATCTCTGTTTTCTGAACGCACGATAGCAAATTGAATTTCCATAAAATCTTAACATTAATCAGTTGAACAATCTGTTTATTTTTTCCCTCCTTTCGGAAGCCTTCAGGCTTCTCCTGTCGGGATTGGATTTTTACGTGCATCAAAGATTGCCTTTCAGGAAGAAACAGGCAAGGAATTTGGGCAGAATTTTATAGTTGCGGTATTGAGCGTCCGCGAAATATGGACGATTGAAAATCGGGAAAGCTGCTGAAAAATTGTGTTCAAATAGCGTAGCGGTACTTGAATGTTCCTCCAAGGCAATACCTTTGCACCGGAAAAAGCATGTCCTGACAGGCAGAGCCGCAGACGAAGGGATTTCCGTACAAAAGGAAAACGAAGGGATAAAAAGGGAGATCTGCCAACGGCAGTGCTAAAAAAGACAGCCGCTCCTGCGGCTCTCTCTCTGTAGCGTTGCGCTATTTCTTCCCGGTCTTGCTATCCGGCTCGTCTTGCCGTTTTTTCGGGGTGAACAGTCCGTTGAAACAGACCGACGTGGCAAAAGTACGTGCCTGCGTGGCATTGCACAATCCCGCTCCGGGCATTGTCGCACCGTTGTAATGTTTGCAGCCCTTACATTTCATCATTACCTCTTTTGATTGGTTAGACAGTAGGACGGATTTCTCCGTCCTACTATTGAATTATGGTCAAGCTGCGACCTCTTCGGGCTGCGTATGTTCTTCGGGTTGTACCTCTGCCGTGGGTTGTGTATTTTCTGCCTCGGCGGCTTCTTCGGGCTTTGTCTGCCGTTCCTTTGCCAACAAGGCGGCTTTGCGTTCCTCGATACGTTTATGGCGTTTTTCATACACCTCATTATATCCACTTTCAATTTCGGCGAGCGTGTCGGGCATGTGCTTACGGGCAAAATCGAGCAAGAGGGTCGCAGCAGCGTTATTGCCGTATGCGCCTTTGAAGTTGTCTATCAAGAAATCCCTGCGGATAACGGCTTTCTGCTTGGCCGTGAGGTTGGCGATGATGTTCATTTTTTCTTCGTCCTCAAGGTGTTGGTAGGCTTTTTTCTCTCCGATACCGAATACCCCGAAGTGTTCCCTGCGGAGAGACGACAGCAGGAAGAAATATATCATCTTTTCCTCGTCCTGCGTGAATTTGCTTTCAGACGTATCAACGTCCAAAATCTGTTTCTTAGCGTCTGCAACGGTTTTCTCGACGGCTATTTCCTTGTTACGTTTGTCCTGCTGTTCCAATTTTTCCACCGGGGAGAGTTGTTTTTCGGTAGCCATGTCCGCATTGGCGGCAGCACTTGCCATGTAACACAGCGTAATTTCTTTCTGCCCGATGCAGATATAAAACGTGAGTTCGCCCGTGTCGATTCGTTCATGGATTGACTTGCATTTTTCCATATAGTTGCTGAAATCCTGCTCGTACTCCTTGTATGCCTGCTCATATTCTTCGGTAGTGTCGTATTCTTTCTTTTCGGGTGCTACCGGCGTTTCGGGGTATGCCGTGGCATAGGTATTGAGGTGCTCGACCTCGTACCCCATAGCGGTAAGGCGTTCCACCGCAAGCATGTTATTGTTGAAATCTTGGTAGCCCAATGATACGGAGGGGTATTGTTCCACAAACTGCAAGGCTTTCTCCACAAGATAGGAAGCGTTCATTTCGGCCAGACAACTCCGGTTGGCGCAATTTCCGCAACCACCCTCGCAGAACAACATCATGTTGTTGGTATTGTGGGGGCATGAGGCGCACAGGGTCTTATCGAATGCGTAACGGCTAAGGTCTGTCGTGAAATCCCGTTCGATAAACTTTGCCACCTCGGCGGCTTTCAGTCCTCGCCAACAGTCGTACAACATGCTGTCGCTGTCTTTCAAATGTTTGTAGTACACCTCTTTCTGAATGTCCGTACCGTATCGGCAAATCTCACTCGCCACACTGATTGTAATTTCGTCCTTTTCCAAAAGTTCGGCGATTTCGGGTATCAATGATACGAATTTCAGACGGGTACGGATATAGTTCTCGTTCTTGCCGAACTGCACGGCCAACGACTGTACATCGTAGCGACCGCTTTCCATGAGCTTTTGGTAGGCGTTGGCTTCCTCTATGGGGGTAACGTCCTTGCGTTGCAGGTTCTCCGTCACGGCCATTTCGGCGGCGGTCTCGTCCGAAACATGCAAGATGACGGCTGGGATTTCGGTCAGTTCTGCCATAAGGGCGGCACGATACCTGCGCTCGCCGAAAACAATCTCGAAGCGGTCGGTGTCGGCAAGGGGGCGCACGCCGATAGGTTGCAATACTCCCTGCTGACGAATACTCTCGGCCAGTTCGGCAAGGCTCGCCTCGTCAAAGTGCTTGCGTGGGTTATAGTTGCTCGGTTGAATATTCATCAATGCAACTGATACGATGTTGTTCTCTACTACTGATTGAATGTTCGCTGTTTCCATAATTCATAAATTTTAATTTGTTATTACATTAGATTGTTTGATTACTATTGTCTTTATTGTGCGGTATCATACTCGTATATTTCCGGATTGTCGTACCCGTCGAACACTACCCGAAACGTGTCAAAGTCCTTTCTGCCCGCCAGTCTGACGGTATCTCTTTTCCCGATGAAATAGGGTTCATTCATTGTCCGAAACGGTGCGCCGAGCGTTACCCTGTCTACCAACGTGCAAACCTTATTGGGTTGTTCGGGCATGATATAACCCAGTGCGTACGTACTCGTTGTAAACTACCAATTTGATTTTATCCATATCGCTGTCAATTTTACGTTGTTTTTTTCTTTCCCTCCTTTCGGTTCCTTTCTCTGCCTGAACCGCTTTGAGGTTTTACGGATGCGGTACACGGCTGTCGGTACAGCTTCATACGACGGCTTTTCCTGCCAATTACTCTTTCGTAGAAAGGAAGAATTTGCAGGAAATGCACTTCAAGCCGCCGTATCAAGCGCGACAGCGGACCTTTGCATCTGATAAAACACAACGGTGACGGCAGAGAATGAAGCCGGGAAAGCGGTAAGGGAATCGGTAGAAAAGGGATATGCCCGTCAGGGTTAGAATAGGGATAAAACGGGCCATGTGCCTGTACTTGCGGGCAGGTAAAAAAGAGAAAGATGGTAAGACTATAAAGGAGGAATGCGCCCTATGGAAACAGCGGGCGGATAAAAAAGGACGCATGGCTGCCGTCTCCGGGGTGGGCAGACGCGGTAGCCATGCCTGTTTATTGTTCGTTCTTCTCCAGATACTCTTTCATTGCCTCGTTCACGATGTCTTTCAGCGACATGTTCTTCTTGATGGCGAGGAATTTCATACGGGTATGAATGCTTTTGTTGATGACGAAGTTGCAATGAACTGCCGTTTCTTTTTCCGTGGGGGCTGCTACCGGCTGTTTTCCGCCGGTAATCTTTTTCGTGGGTGACAGCAACCCGTCCAGTCCGCCTTTCATGCTGTCTTTCAGTAAATCGCTCTTGCTCATATCGGGATTATTTTAATTTCAGTACCTCTTGCGCCAGAGCCATGTAGTCCTTGGCTCCGTTGCTGTTCCTGCTATACTCGAAGATGTTCTTGCCCTTTATGGGAGCTTCGGCCAAAGATACGTTATCCCGTATAACGGTCTTGAACACCTTTTCGCAGAATGAATCCTTGACGAGTTCGGCCACACTTTTGTTCAGTGTCTTGCGTTTGTCGAACTGGGTAATTACAATGCCACCAATAGCGAGTTTCGGATTCAGGCGTTCCTGGACGGTGGCAATCACATTCATGATCTTGGCCATGCCGCGCATGGCGAGGAACTGTGCCTGTACCGGGATAATCAGGTAGTCTGCGGCGGTAAGGGCGTTCAGCGTCAGCAACCCCAACGAGGGCGGGCAGTCGATAAGGATATAATCGAATTTCCGGTTTTCGAGCAACTTGCCAATCAGGCCGTTCAATATCAGTTCCCGCCCCGGCTCGTTGATGAGTTCGGCCTCGGCTGCCGAGAGATCGAGACAGGACGGTACAACGGTTACACCTCCTGCCGTCTCAACTAATGGCAAGGGGTATTTGCCTTTCATCGCCCCGTATACCGTCTGTTCCTCTTCAATGGAGAGGCCGAAGGATTCCGTGAGGTTCGCCTGACCGTCCATGTCGATAGCCAGTACGCGCTTTTTCTTCTGCTGCAGGGCCGCAGCGAGATTGATGGTGGTGGTCGTCTTTCCGACCCCTCCCTTATGGTTCAAGACCGCAATTATTTTTGTCATCGTTTTACTCTTTTATTCCACTTGCAAAGTTAATACTATTTTTCGTAAATACTAAAATTAGTATATACTAATTCACTAAAAACTATTGTTTTAGTAGTATAGTATTTTAGTATTTACTACTATCCTAAAATAAAGTTTGACTAAGAGTAGTATATCCTACATTCGCAGACAAGTGGCTTACTAATCTACTACATATAGGATATACTACATTTAGTATTCGCTTATTTTCAAAGGTTTACTTTCTTATCAGAAGGGCAAATCCTCCTTTTCGTCCTGCGGAAAATCTGCGGGAGGAACGGGTGCACCGTCTGCTCCGCTTACTGCATTGTCCTCTCCGGCTGCCGCGCCTTCCCGCCTGCCGGTATTGATAAAGGCAATGCTCTCTGCCGTAATGGAGAGCTGTATCTGGCTCTCGCCGTTCTTGTCTTTCCACAGGGAAGATGACAGCGTACCGTCAACAAGTATGAGTCTTCCTTTCGTCAGATATTCGGACAAACGGATATGGTTGTCCTTGTTGCTGCGTACCCTTATCCAAGTGGTGATGTTTTGCCCCTTTGAATAATCGTCAACGGCTATGTCCATAGCCATAAATGAGCCGTGTGCTCCTGAAATTACTTGGCAATCTTTGCCGATGCGTCCGATAGTGTGAACATGTAACATAATAGAAATTTGTTTGTGGCAAGGTGGTTGGTCCTGCCGTTACCTAACTGTTTATTTTTTCCCTCTTTTCGGTTCCTTTCTCTGCCTGAACCGTTCCGGGATTTTATAGATGCGGTACCCGGCTGCCGGTACAGCTTCATACGACGGCTTTTCTTGCCAATTACTCTTCGTAGAAGGAAGAATTTGCAAGAAATACACTTCAAGCCGCCGGATCAAGCGCGGCAGCCTACCTTTGCATCTGAAAAATCGGACGGCGACGGCAGAGAGGAGACCGTAGAGGTTATACATATAATTGATATAAAGGGAAGAGTGCTTCGCCCAAGTATAAGAGCAGAGAAAAAGAGAGAGGTATAAAAGGAAACCGCCAACGGAGTTGCGGTAATTTACAAACGGGCATTGTGCCCTTCACCGACGATGTTGTCATAGGCACGATACCTTATCATAGCTTATTTTGTCAGAACCGGTATCTCAAAGGGAGGAATGCAGCAAATCGCCCATCCTTTGTTCTGGCAAAGTACAAAACCCTCTGACGATAGTATCCCCGTTTACGCCTTCAAGTCTGGCAAACATTTGCAACACGTCAAATCCTCTGTCGAACTGTTCCATGATGACGGCAGGGGCAAAATGGATAATCCCGTGAGGGTAGCTTTTCGATGCGCCAATCCACCCGCGCAAATAATCATCGAAACACTCTTCTGCTCTTGACGCATGGAACTCTTGTGAATGGGAACTGCAAATGGTTTTACCGTAGATTTCGTCTCCTAAAATTAAAGTTCCCGTTTGCGGATTGTACATAAAACGCCGATTGGTTATTTGAAGAATATCTATGATTTCCCATTTGACATTGATAACCATCAGGATTTTTTCAACCTGCCTTTTCATGCGTTTGCCTGTTTTACAATTTTTCTTGTCCATCACTTGTCTTTTATGCCGTGAAACATCTGCTTTTTTACCCTTTTTTTCGATTCTTCTCTCTGTCTGAACCGTTCCGGGATTTTACAGATGCGGAACACGGTTGCCGACAGGGCTTCATACGGCGGGTTTCCCGGCCAATTACTCTTTCATGGAAAGGAAGAATTTGCGGGGAATGCACTTCAAGCCGCCGGATCAAGCATGGCAGCCGACCTTTGCATCTGGCAAACCGGACGACACCGGCAGAGAGGAGACCGGAACAGACCGGTAAATATGATGGTAAAAAGGGAGTACGGCTTTGCCGGTATAAATGCAGGGGAAGCGAAGTAGAAAAGGGTCCGGCTTGGGCGGGTCAGGCAAGGGTCTGCCGGGGCAAACATGAAAGGGATTCTCCTTATCCGCTCCACGCCTGAATTTCGACCGGGCGGAATGAAAGCGCGGAGCGAATAAGAAGTATCGCCGTTTGCCCTTGACGTGGCAGGTCACAAGGGAAAGATACGGAACAGAGGCGGAAAGTCCGAAACCAGCGGCATAAAGACCGGTCGGGCTGTGGAATACCGTGTTGTTTCGACAGGTCGAAGCTCCGGCATGGAACGGCACGATCCGGGCTGCCGCCGGTTTTGAACGGCCTCCCGTACCTTTCCCTGACGACTTGTTACGGCACAGACTTTCCACTGGTTCACGGGGTTGGGAAAGCCGGTATATAATGGGGAAACAGCCTGAAGGTAAAAAAGGAGTAATCGTACTATAAAAGGGATCGGTTGCCCCGCAATCCGTCCGGAGGGCTTTCGCCCATCGGACAGACCACAGAGGTTATCGGCTTATAGTTTGGGCTTGTTCTTCGGGAGAATGGGGCAAGAGAGTATTATTCTGTAAAATGGCCCCAGCTCGGTCTTTACCGGGTCTTTCGATACCAAGAATGTCGCACTCTCCTTGACTTTCGCTATATCCAAAATGGTCTTACAGATGTACTTATTCCTCAAGCGTGTTCCTCCCCTGTTGAACTGCAGCGGAAAACCTCGCTTATCAGTGGTTTTGTGCAGAAACCACTCTTTCGGGTTGTTTTCATCACAGCCAAACTCCAGTCGGTCGTTCATTGTGATATTCATTTCTTTTGCCAATTTGGTGGATAGATACATGTTGCCGGTAACGCTGTTGAACCTTATGCTTCTTTTACCTACACGGTTTTCTCTTGTTCGGCAGTTCTCGACGTTGTAAATTACAAATTTCATTTTCTTGAATTATTTACGGGTTATACAAATTACATGCTTACGTGGGCGTACCTTTTGGAAAATCCTTCGTGATTGCGGATAGTGTCGGCTATATCGCTTATTCTCCGGTGTATCGCACTTGCGGAAATGCCTGCATAGGCGGAAAGGTGTCTGTATGAACATTTCGCCTCGTACTCTTTCAGCCTGAAAAGCTCGTAGTCCGTTTGGGGATATTTCTTCTTCACAAACAGCAGTATGTCATACACCAGCTTGTCGGAAGCTGCCAGCACCTCGACGGACGGTGTTTCTTCTTCCTGCATGAGTAAAAAGAAATGTTCGTTGTCGGGGAAACAGTAACAGCTATCCTTGTGAATACATTTCAGTCTGCACTTCTTGTACACGCCGAAAAAATAAGGCTCGAAGCTCTCGACAGGTATTTCCGAAATCACGACTTCCCGTTTCATCGCCAAATAGGCGTCGTGAAAGGCGTCCTCGTGCAGGTAACGTCCGAATATGTTACGCAATCTCTGATAGTTGTAAACGAACCAGTTGTCAAAAAGCGAATTTCTTTTCATGTTTCAATTTGTTTTTAAGTTTTTTTTATTTCCCTCCGGTTCGAGCGATTACCGGAAAGTTCGATTCTTTTTTCTGCCTCGTCTTTGCATCACGAGGTTTGCGGCAAGGATTCCATGAAAAATACACTTGGAATGGAATGAGAAGGAAGATTTTTCATCAGGAAAATCGAAGATGGGCCTTGAGGCAAAGTTTTGAGATGCAATCAACTTTGCGGAAAAAAGTGTCGGGCTTTACGGTCGTCGGTTCGTGATGGCATCTCAATCTACAAGAGGAGGAAGCGGAAGCCTGCCTATAAAAGACAAGGTGTACGGTATAAAAGGAGTGCCTGGAGGTACAAGGGGGAAGATTCCGTTACAACCGGGTATGGCCGTCGGCAGACCGGAAGGTGAAAAAATCCCCCTGTCCGGTCGTTGTAACCGAACAGAGGGAAAAGGTTAAATCTATGAATTACGCTCAGGCCGCTTTGTCGTTGGCCTCGTGTTCGGAAAGGGCGGGCTGTGTGCGTTCCGCCTCTTTCATACTTTCGTCGATCCGGTGCTGTAAGGCGTTGCACTCCTGTTTGAGCCTTGCCAACTCGTCCGCCTTGCTCCACTTACGGGCTATGATTGTCTCTAAGGTAGGTATCTCGCTCTCCAGCTTGGCTATCTTCTGCCGTTGTTCCTCAATCATGCCGGGCAGCTTTGCGAGGGCGGCTTGCGGGTATCGGGAGGATTCCACGAAGCCCAGAGGCAATGCTCCCGATATGCCGCAACGGTATTTCAGCCCGCTTACACCCTCGACGAGGAACGTGTTGCGGTAGAATGTACCGCCCATGTCATATTCACTGTACACCGACAGGTTCAATCCGGCATACGTGCCTATCGTGCTGACTGCCCCGTTGCGGTAGGTTTTGGAAATGCGGTGCAGTTCCCGTCCGGTCTCTTCCGCCGTGGCCTGCGACAGGTTCAACAGCCGGGTTGTCGGGTCTCCCGTGTACGAGGTGATGTATTCCCAGTCCTGCGTCATACGTGCTGCCGCATTTTCGGCCTTTGTTATGTCTTCCTGATTGGCGGCAATCTTGCGTTCGGCCCTGATACGGTCTTTCTTGAAAATGGCCTGTTCCTTTTCGAGCTGCATAATCTTGTTGTCGAGTTTCGTTTTCTCCAACAGGTCGGTATTTCCCGACAAGAGAGCCACGAACTCGGCGAAGTTCATGCCGTTGTCCTCGTTCATAGCGTCCTCGTCGATACGGCGCACGGCAATCGTGCCGTTGTTAATCTGGTTGATGAACATCTGTTTGTTCTTCAACAGGTTGAACTTGTAAGCGTCGAGCGTCTTTTCCGTACCGTAGATTACCACGTCCACGGTGTTGTTTCCCCAGAGCTTGACGGTGTTGCCTTTTCGTACCGCCCTGCCGTTGCGCTGCTCCATGTCGGCGGGGCGATCGGGTAGGTCAAGGACATTACTGCCCTCTTCCCCCCTCAGAACCGTACGTGAGGGTTTCCCCTCATACGGCTCAAGCTTTTCTAAGTCTCTGTTCGTATGCAGAGACCGGCTCATACTACTTCTTGTTTCCATTGGTTTTACGGGATAATTTGAAACATTCATCATGAACCAGCAGATTGCATTTCCGTCCGTCTTGAACGGTTGGCATTACGTTCCATGCCTTATGCGTGTCAATCGGTTCACCACATATCGGACATTTCCGACCTTGCTTTTCCCATAGGTAAAGCAGGGACTTACGTCCTTTCAGTGTCACAAGCATCTTTGACTTCATTCTTTTATTGAAGTACAGGCGGCAGTCTGCGTCAAACGGATTCATGTCCCCCTTTATCTGCGTATATTGCAGGAAAGGAAACGAAGATGCCAGTTTCAACAAGGTAAGTTGGTCTTCTTTGCCGTTTGATTTCTTGAACTTAGCCGCAAAAGTCCAGCTGTTCCCTCGGATATTGTGCCAATAGCGGTCTTTTATCCACCGTTTCCCTTTCTTGGAATGACGGCGTTTAGCCCATTGCCACAAGGCGAGAAATATCTGATGGTCTATTCTGTGAAAAGAATCACGTGTCGCCCCATGCTGATAGTATGCTCCCCATCCTCGGATTTTAGCATTCAACATCCTGATTAATGATTCCTGCTTGCAACCCTTATGACCTTTTGTCACCTTACGGATATTCTCCATAAAGCGTTTTTCGGCTTTCTTAGTCGGCTTGGTCAATATTTCATTGCCGAATTTGCGGATATTGAAACCGAGAAAATCGAAACCGTCACGGATATTGGTTATCACCGTCTTTTCTTCTGATAAGGTCAGACCTCTTTCAGACATAAAGTCGGCTACCAATGGCTTGATTTCCTTTTCAAGTGTTTCACGGTTCTCGCAGGTAATTATAAAGTCATCAGCGTAACGGACAAGATTCACCATTGGCGAATATAACTTGCCTTTGACTCTAACTCGTTTATATTTCTCTGCAAGGACTTTCTGCAATCCGTCCAATGTCATATTGGCAAGCGTGGGAGAGATAATGCCACCTTGTGGCGTTCCCTCCTCTGTCGGGAACATCTGTTTGTTGAAGATATAGCCGCATTTCAACCATTTTCGGAGCATTGCCTTATCCATAGGGATGTTGGCAAGCAGCCATTCATGGCTGATATGGTCGAAACACCCCTTTATGTCACCCTCCAGAATCCATTCGGGAGAATAGCCTTTTCGGAGAATGTTATGGCATTGCATTACCGCGTCCATACAGCGACGTTCCTTGCGGAAACCGTATGAACGTGTGTCGGCTGTTGTTTCCGACACTGGTTCTAATGCCATAAGGTAGAGTGCTTGCATCGCTCTGTCTTTCATTGTCGGTATTCCCAACGGTCGCAGTTTGCCATTACTCTTTTTGATATGAACTCTTCTCAATGGCTTCGGCTGGTAGCCTCTGCGTTTGAGTTCGCTTATCGCTTGTGTTTTTGCTTCAGGGTTCTCCCATGTTTCCATGTCCACCCCGGGGGTGTTGCCACCTCCGTTAGAAGTAACTCTCTTTACGGCTAAGGCTTTTGCGTAAAAAGAGTGGGTCAGCGTCCACTGCAAGGCTTTCACCTTGTTGTATCTGCCTTCCTTCTGAGCCTTTACAATACGCGCTTGTAGCTTTCTGACAGCCAACTCCGCTTTAGTCCAGTCTATTCTGTCCCAAAGTGTTTGCTGATTGTCAGCAGGCGCACACGATGTCTTGTTTTCGTTCATTTGCTTTCCTCCTTTTGAAAGTTCTAAAAGTTAATTGTAAAGAATCACCATTTGACAACATTTGGTTTGATTGCCTCCCTAATGTCGTCACAGAAGTCTGCCCACTTTCGTGTCGGATGATGTCGCCCACATCAGCCCGTGATGTCGGTTCAATCCGTATCCGCTCCATTACAGAACGGCATTCGCTTTTTCTGTTATCTTATACCTGCATACCATTCGGCTTTCATTGCTGTCAGCTTACCTGTCATTTTTTACATGACAGGAGATATACAGGCTTACCATGTTCCACATAGATAACTAACGGATAGGTTAGGTTCTGTCTCATCCTCCGACGGTCTTTACATCCGTGTAATCCTACCATGGAGAGGATTATCTGACCGCATCCCATTTTGGGTAGAGTGTATCAGTATCTTGCACTCTTTTACGACATTACGAAGTTTACTAACAGTTCGCTTACGCTAACCATACTATCCAGCCTCGCCACTCTACGGTATGATACTAACCATACTTGACTTCCCCTCACGGTTCTGTCTTGTCTTGTGAAAGTGTACTTTGTCCCGACCGCTTAATACAACATTAAGGTGCATCGGTCGGTAGGCTACCGCTGACGGAACAGCGGGTTAAAACTGATACCCGTAAGTATCATTCCAACAATTATCTATGCGACTTCATGTCGCACCCAAGGTATCTCCAAATGATGCACCGCCACGGCCCTCTCTTGGGCGTTTACTCCCGTTCCCAACATGGAGGTAGAGCCGAACAACACCCGTACCCTGCCGCTATTCATGTCCGCAAAGAGTTTCTTTCTCGCCCGTTCGGTCTTGGCGCACTGGATAAACTGGATTTCATCGGCAGGAATCCCCATAGCCACCAGTTTGTCCTTGATGTCGCTGTAGATGTTCCACTCGTTCGGCTTGTAAGTGGAAAGGTCGCTGAAGACGAACTGCGTGCCCCGGTTGGCGGTCGAACGCACGTAGTAGTCGTAGATCGTCCGTGCGCAGATAGAAGCCTTGTTGTTCCCGTCGTCGCTGAACTTGTCGCCCAGCAAGCGCATATCGAGGGACATCTTGCGTGCCACGTTGGTAGCGACAAGCATTTTCGCCTTGTCGAGATTGTCCGGTTGCGGAATATCCAGCCCCAAGTCTTCCCACTGCCCGCTGTGTGCAAAGGTGACGAGCCGTCCGATCATTTCTTCTTGCTGGATAGTGGGCGCATGGGAAAGGAAACGCACGTTCTTGTCCGGCACATCGAGGTTTATCATATCGGCGGTACGATAGTCGGTAATCTCCCGCAGGAACATCGCCAACTCCGGCACTTTGATGTAAGTGCGGAAACGCTCTTTGCGCTTTATCGTACCCGTTACATTCAGCTCGTAGTCGGCGGTCTTTTTCGTGAAGATAGCCGCCCAAGCGTCGAAACAGCTTACTTGTTGCCGCTTGAGTTCCTTTGGACGCAGATATTTGAACATCACGTACAGTTCGGTCAGCGCATTGACGACCACCGTACCCGACAGGAACGTAGCCCCCAAATCCTTTCCCGTGCGACGTTGAATATCCCGAATGGCAAACAAAAGGTTCATCGCCCTTTGCGAGCCTTGCGCATTGCCGATACCCGCTACTCTCGTGTGACGTGTCTGGAACATCAAATTTTTATAGCAGTGGCATTCGTCTACAAAAATGTGGTCTATGCCCATCGAACGGAAATCGACGGTATCGTCTTTCCGGAGGTCTATCTTCATCTGCAGTTCGGCGAGCTTGGCTTCAAGGTTCTGTTTCCGGGTTTCCAGTCCTTTCTGCATCCTGCCGCTCCGGTAACGCATAGTGGATTGCTCCAGCACTTCGAGGCTGCGCTCCACATCGGCCAGTTCTTCCGAGAATATGTCGTACATGGTTTCTTCGGATTGCGGAATCTTGCTAAACTGGTCGTGTGTCAGGATAATGCAATCCCAGTTGTTGTTCTTGATTTTTGAAAACACTTCCTTGCGGTTGGCGGGGGTGAAGTCTTCCTTGCCCGGATAGAGCACCTTGGCCGTGGGGTATGCCTTTCGGAATGTATCGGCAATCTCGTGTACATTGGCTTTCAGCCCGATAATGAGGGGTTTCTGTACCAGTCCGAGACGTTTCATTTCGTATGCGGCCACGCACATAATCATCGTCTTGCCCGTGCCGACCTCGTGCCAGCAGATACCGCCGCCGTTCTGCTTAATCATCCAGATAGCGTCTTTCTGCGAGGGATAAAGTTCTTTGTACGGGAACAGCTCGAAAGAGAGGCCGGGGAACGTCTGCGCCGAGCCGTCGTAGTGCGGACGCACGTAACAATTGAAGCGCTCGTTGTATGTCCTTACCAGTTCGTCCCGGACTTCCAAAGGCTCGTTGTCGAGCCACTGGTTGAAACGTTCTCTAATTTCCTGTATCTTGGCGGCGGCTTCCTGCATGGCTTCCTCGTCCGGTACACGTATTTTGCTGCCGTTCCGGTATTCCTCTTTCGTTATCTCAGGTACGGTATCGTGCAGGGCGTGTACAAACAAGTCCTCGCCGTTGTAATTGCGCACGGAATAGGTATTGTATGCCACGGGCGAATATCCCTGCAGCCGAATCAAGTAGGTATCGTTCACGTCGAAATACATCACGTTCGCACCCACTCCGAATAGGTCGGAGGCGAAATCGGCGTACAGCTTCGTATCTATCCACCGCTCGCCCATGTTAATGTCAAGTTCTTCATAGGGTATCGGTTCGGGTATGGTGTTCTCCAGTGCCTTTGCGGACGCTTCGGCCCATTCTTTCTCCTTGCCTGCGAGATCCGGGAGAAAGGAAAGCGTCTCTTCCTGCTTGGCGATGATGTTCCCGGAGAGGAACTTTCCTTTGTGCTCCCATTCCCCATTGGCCGGATTGTAGAAGATTTCCTCTTGGAGCGTGTCGATGATTTCTTCTTCGTCCTTGCCTGCAGCCTGTGCGATGTAACCCATATCGACTTTGCCGTAAAAATTCAGACTACTTGCCAGAGCTTCTATCGGCGTGAGTGTTTCCGTGCCGTCTATCTTCTTGAAAGCGACGGGTTCACGCATGATGTCCGCCTTGAAGATGTCCTTGCCGACCTGCATTTCTATCGTGAATACCTCCGTGCCGAGGCTGTCGAGCATGATAAACTCCTTGTTGTCGTTGTCGTGAAAAAATCCCCACTTGGCAACAAAAGCGTCGTATAGAGCGTTGAGCTGTTTACGCAGTTCCGGGTACTCTTTTTGTTCTTCCCGTTCCCTGCCGGACAGCTCGAAATACGCCTTGCGTATGGGAAAATAATCGGCGGCCCTGTCCGTGTTTACCTTGCCCTCGTCCACCGGCACGAAATCAACGGCTGTCTCCGTGTAACGGCTCGATTTGCGAAACCGGAGCGTACCTACCTGCCCCTCGAAAACGACCATTGCGCCGTTCTTCACCCATGTTTCCATGTTCTCCGTGTAGGCACGTATGCCTTTGGCCGTCTGCGGCTCGCCGAAAAGAGACATCTGCACGGGGGCGTTGTCTTGACCGTGATTGGAAAAAAGAGCTTTACGGAAATAGCGGTCGAAGTCGTATTTGAGCAGTGCGGAAAGGTATTGGCACATGGCGTTTTCGTCGCCTAACCACTGGTATTTGCGGACGTGCTTGCCGAACTGGTTCAACGCAATGCGGCTGTCCGTGGCAAGGGCGGTCTTGGGGAGGGTAAAGATTTTATTCGCATAGTCGGTCATTGTTCCTGCCATGTCGGCCTTTTCCTTGGAGACCTGCAAAAACATCTTTTCCCGTAACGAGAGCGTCGCTTTGCGGCTGTGTTTCTGGAATATCAAGAGGTCGCTTCCTACCTCTATGCCGCTTGTCTGCATGAAAAGGGTATCGGGCAGCCGTAAGGCCGTTATAAGGTCGGCATGATTGACGAGGTATTCGCGCACGAACTTGTTGCCCGGCGTGTCGGCAATCCCTCTCGGCGCAACGAACGCCAGCAGGCCGCCCTCGTTCAACAGTTCCATTGCCTTGACAAAAAAGTAGTTGTGTATGGTCTTGGCAGACTGTTCGTATAGGCCGCCTTTCTTCCACATTTCCGCGTCGAACACCCGGAAATTGCCGAACGGGATATTCGAGGCGATAACATCGAAGCTCCCGTGCTCCAGATGTTGGTCGGCAATCGTCTCGAAGCCTGCCGTTACCGTGGTCACCTCGTCATACAGAAGCGACAGGATAAGCCCCGTAAGACAATCTTTTTCAAAAGCGTAGCTGTGAGTGCCGGGCATGGCGACGGGCAGGAAGCCGCCGATTCCCGCACTGGGTTCGAGAAAGGTGCTCATTTGCAGGCCGTTGTCCTTGAATGTGGCGTGTATCTGCCGGGTTACTGCGTCCACGAGGAATTTCGGTGTGTAAAAAGCGGTCAGGACGGAGGCTTTTATGCTGTCGATAACAACTTGCCGCATGGTGTCGTCGTAATAGGGATATGTACCTATCAGGTCTTGCAGTTTGCGGATATGCTCGGCCACATCATCGCTGGCGGTATGTTCCGTTCCTATGCTCAATACGTCTTTAATACCCCCGAAACCGGAATATCGGGATAATACCTTTTTCTCTTCATCGGTGGCTTGTCTGTTGTCGATACGGATTTTCATTGCCGTTGCAATGGCTTCCACGTTTGCCACCAGTGATTTTAATTTGCTGTAACTCATAATTTAACCTTGTTTGTTTTGTTTGTTTCCCTTTGTTCGGCCTGTTTGCGACCTCCGGGATTATTTTTCTGCCTCTTGAAGGTGGCAGGGACAATCGGACAAGGCTGAAGCGAAAAAATACGCTCGACAACGGAGAGGAAGATTTTTGCGCCTCACTCGCGGCGCAGCCGGCATTGGCAAGATTGGAACTGCCGGATACCTTTGCGGAAAAATAATACCCCGCAGGTCGCTGCAAGGCAGGGCACGGAAACCGACAGCTAAAAGAGGGAGGAAGTAAAATACGTACAAGGGAGAAAGGACGGAACGGGTATATAAAAGGGAAGGTCGTTACAACAGGCATCATGCCGTCGGCAGACCGAAATGCAAAATCCGTATCGAGCCTTTACCCGATACGGATTATCTTCATCGTACAATCAATCAGTCGATGTCGTAGCCTATCATGTATTCATCATTGATAAGCAAATAGTAGTAACCGTTACCGCAATTGCGGAACTCCTTACTGAAGCCGGCTGCCATATCCCCGTTCTCGCGCGGTTCGCACCACAGCGTGCCGTCATAGCCACAGAAGTCAAAGCGATAAGTAGAAAACTTCTTCTTGTCTTTCATAGCTTGCCGGAAAAGGCTCATATTTCCTGTTCCACAATATTTTTCGATTGTGGAAAGCCGGATACACTGACCGTCTATGCGTGTGCCCGTCGTAATGCGGTTCTCGTAAAGGGATTTTTCCAAATCGGCCTTGGCGATTTTGCGCAGCCAGTCGTTCGTATGCGTGGCAAGCCGGGCAAGTTTCTGGTATTTCAAAATTAGTTTCCTGTCCGTGTCCACTGCCTGCTCCTGCCTTTGGGACGGGTAGTATATCTTCTCGATACTCGCCCAATTTGTAAAAATATAGCCTCTTTTCCGTTTTCCCGGTGCGACAATGCCGATGACATTTTCGTTACGGTTGATAAACAAACGCCTGCGTTTCCCCTCAATCTTTACATATAATGACGGAGGGTTTTGCTCGTTGCGGAGATAGGCTTCCGCCGGGTGAATAGTAACTGTTTCCATATCTGTAAATCATTAAATTTTGTTCTTCTCTTTGTTGATTTTTGGGGGCTACGGTTCAGGGCTTCGGGATTTCTCCCGTTCTCTGTAGCATGCCGTCCCGGTAGAACTTGATGTGTCCGGGCTTGAAACCCATTTCTCCGAGGGCTATATGCTTGATATAGTCCCGGTACTTCTCTCCGGAAAAATTTTTGCCACATAGGTTGTTGAAAAACATCGGGATAGAAACCCCGTCCTCGCTCGACAGCACCACTTTGCCGTCCTGTCTGATTTCGTCTGTCATACTCGTTTTGTTTTTAAGAGATTAAACATTGATAGCCGTTTTTTCTTTCCCTGCTTTCGCCTTGCGATGCAGGTCTTTTTTTCGGCTTTTTAAGGCAGAGAAAGGATAAAGCATCGGCATAATGAGCCAAGCCCGGATAGAAAACCGGCGATGCAATGGCCTGTTTTCGTCATCCGAATGAAATGCGGCTTGGCGTTTATGCGCTTTGTCCTACATTCGCCGGCAAAAAGAGAAAGGAAGAGCTGCCGGAAAAGGAAATAAGGACAGAACGGGATAACATGGGTAAAACCGGGATTCGGAGGTTGTTCTAATCGAAAAACATGTCATCAAGTGATATTTTTTCGGTTAGATATTGCTTCGTCGCAAAAAGAATTGTTTTTTGTGACAAAGCAAACATAAAATTAGTATTGTGACATGCAGCGTTTTCGAATACATTCATTACCTTTGTACTGCGTAAAAGTTCTCACTCCACTGCGTAAAATGTAATATTATGTATAAAAGGGCAGAATATCAGATAATTAAGGGAAGACTTGAAGAACAGAGAAGGTTTATTCAGGTTGTCATGGGTGCACGTCAGATAGGGAAATCAACCGTTGTGAAACAGGTCTTGAAGGACTTGGAAGCCCCTTATCAGTTTTTTTCCGCCGACAATGTTCCAACAATGGGCAGTGCATGGATCTCAAACTGCTGGGCGGCTGTCCGTAGCCTGAAAGAGAGCAACGGCTGGGAGAGCATTGTCCTTGTCATTGACGAGATACAAAAAATCACCAACTGGAGTGAGGTGGTAAAAAAGGAGTGGGACGATGATACGTTCCATGACCGCAATATCAAGGTGCTGCTACTGGGTAGCAGCCGCGTCTTATTGGAGAAGGGACTGTCGGAATCGTTGGCCGGGCGTTTCGAGGAAATCCGCATGAGCCATTGGAGTTACCGGGAAATGAGAGAGTGTTTCGGCTTGTCCCTTGACCGGTATCTCTTCTACGGCGGTTATCCCGGTGCGGCCTCTTTAATCGGCGACGAGGACCGCTTCCAGCAGTATATCCAGTCGGCTATCATCGAGGCGACGATCAACAAGGATATTCTGATGGATACTCCTATCAGCAAACCGGCGTTGCTTCGTCAGACGTTCGAACTTGGAGCTGCCTATTCCGGCGAATTGCTGTCGCTGAACAAGATGCTCGGCTCATTGCAGGATGCCGGCAATACGGCGACCTTGGCGGGATATATCAACCTGTTGGGGGAAAGCGGACTGCTGTGCGGGCTTCAGAAATTCAGCATTGACACGGCACGCCGTAAGGCAAGCATACCGAAACTGCAAGTTTACAACAACGCCTTGAAGATGGTGTACAGTCCTCTGACATTCGAGCAGGCACTTCTCGACCGCAAAGCATGGGGACGTATTTTCGAGTCGGGTATCGGAACTTATCTGGTCAGTCAGGCATTCATCCACCGTTTTGAGGTGTTCTATTGGCGTGAACGTAACGATGAAGTAGATTTCATTCTCCGTAAAAAAGGGTCTGTCGTAGCCATCGAGGTTAAGAGTAATGCCGAGAAGCGGACAGAAGGACTGGATAAGTTCCGACAACTGTTCCATCCTACAGCGTCATTCATCGTCGGTGACGGAGGTATCGGTGCGAGTGAGTTTCTGGCGATGGATATAACGAAGTTATTTTAAGAAGGTATGCACGAGAGGGTTATTTTTCTGATTCTGCTGTGCGTCATCGGGATGCTGTGCACCGTCATCGGCTTCTGGCGACGGAAGACTGCAGATGCTGCGTTCGCAGCAGCACGGGCAGCCGCTACCGCCAAAGAGCGCGACCGTTATTGCCGTTTGGCGGTACTGGCGGGTCATCGGGAAGCCTGCCTCATGTTCTGTTTCGCCCGTTCGGACTTTTTCGAGGACCATCAGCCGCTCAAGCCGTTCAAGTCGCACGGAATAAAAGTCGCTTTCTACGGGTATTACTATCCTTCACGGTACACCGACCTGATCGACGATGAACAGCGGGCGTTCTGCCGTTCCCTCTACCAGTTCAAAGAGGGCGAAAATCACGGTATCGAGTTTTTTAAGGCGTGCATGTCCGTCTTGAATTTGGACGATGCCCCTTACCACATCCTGTTTATGCCGTGCAGCGACGAGTTCAAGTATGCCCGGCGATTCAAACGGCTCGACTGGTACATCACAACCCACCGGCCGGACCTAAGTTCAGGCTTATATGATGTCGATGTGTTCGAGTCACGCGACAGCTTGCACGAGGCGAAAGGCGGCGAAAACCGCATCCTCGAAAGGAACTACCGTATCACGGGGAATATCGAAAGGAAACAGATTATCATCGTGGACGACGTGCTGACAAGCGGACAGAGTATGGCCGACTACAAGGAGGAGATAGAAAGGTGCGGCGGCAAGGTGGTGGCGGCCATCTTCTATGGCAAAACCGTTACCCGGCCGCCTCTGCTTCTGATAAAGGCGCACGTGTGGGGTGGCTACATCATGAACAAAATCAAGGAACCGACGAAATGAACGGGTTACGCCCGATAACGGAATAAACAAATGTACGAGAGACGTGACCGCTACTGTCGCTTGGCAGTAACGTCGGGACTATCGGGAAGCCTACCGTATGTTCTGTTTCGCCCGTTCGGACTTTTTCGAGGACCATCAGCCGCTCAAACCGTTCAGGTCGCACGGAATAAAAGTCGCTTTCTACGGGCAGTATCTTTATCTTTTACGATATACGGTTCTGTTCGCTGATGATGAACAATAGAATCTCATTTTTCACATCATTTATTATAACTGATTTGTGATCATTGAATTATATCACTATTTTTGGAAACATAATTTTAATTTTCCCGAAAAGCCAAGAATAATAGGGATAAGCGTTTTTTAGTCATTACATTAAAACATTATAATTTATGAAGAAAATCGTATTGACTTGCGTTCTCGTTTTTTCTGCCTGCAGTGTGGCTCTGTTTGCACAAAAGGATAAAAAAGAAAAGGAAACAGTGAAAATAGAATGCTGTTGCGAAGACTGTACCTGCCGAGAGTGTAAATGCGATACAAACTGCTCGGAATGCAAAAGTTGCCGCAAAAATGAAGAATGCAAAAGCTGTGTAGATTGTGATCATGAAGGCCGTTGCTGCGATTATCATCGTCATCACAAGAAACACAGAAGAGGAGGATGTTGCGGGGGATGTTAAGCAATCGCTGCCCCGAATTATAAAAAGTGAGGTTGTGTCACTTCAATCCGGCACAACCTCACTTTTTATGCGCAAAGGGGCGATGTCTCCGTATGCGGTCATTCCAACCGATGGAATCTTGAACAAAACCTCCCAGATTTTCAACTGGCAATCCGCTCCCTTCAAATGTCGTTTTATCTCTTAGAGCCTGCTCCAGTCCTCCATGAAGATAAACAGGGCGTTCTGCCGTATGCCACCGTATTTTGGACAGAATAGGGTGTGCTCAATCTCCAAGAGACTTTCTTAAAAACAAGTTTTATTGTTTGTTTCCTTTTCTCACCCTATATCCTGTCCACAGACACCATACGCATCCTCCTCCCACGAGAAAGACAAACACGTAAGTAGCCACGCTGCCTATGAACACCCGTCCGCTGTGTACTTCCAAAGCGAAGTTCCAAAGCGACATGGGTTGTGTGGAGAGTTCGCCGGGCTGGGCAAGTGCATCCGTTCCCTCGTAATATTCCACCACGCATTCCTTTCCCTTGAAATCCGCACTGTAACCCGAAACGGCAAACTTGCCGAAAGGAGGACCGGCTGTATCTTCGGCTTCTTCTCCCGTGAAGTAGTCCGTTACCCGACCCTGCTGTCTGTTCCAAACGAACAGGCCGCTGAACGAACCGGCCAGCCAGTTCCCCTGCTTATCCTTTTGCCAGACATTCAGCCCCATGACACTGACCGGGGGAGCTTCCTCCACCTTCACGGGAACGGCATCCGGTGAAGCCAGCGAATAAAAACCTTCGGAAGTGGAGAGCAGCCAGTCACCGCACATATCGTCATAGCGTACCATGCGTAGCTTGTCGTGCCAAGGGTTAGGGCTGTCTAAGGAAGTGCCGGGCAGAGCGGGTGTCTTAGTCAGAGCCAACGGTATCATGACGGGTGGACGGAGACACCAGCCCGTAACGGCCACCAAGAGGGTCAGTATGATAGTGGTGCGTCCCAACTTGTCGTGCCACAGCAGGGAGAGGCGTGTCCATCGGGCTTCGCCTTCCGTGTGCTGCCCGTGGCGGTGGCGGCGGCGCATGTCCTTGGGCAGCAGCCAGTAGGCAAGCCCCGTGAGGCACAGGAGAACCAGCACGACGGCCACCGCATCCACAACCAGCTTGCCTGCCGTGCCGAACAACTCCCCGCTATGCAACATCCACACCGTGCGGAAAAGCGTCACCTTCGGCTCGTAACCGTCGGGAACTTTCACCTGTATTTTCCGAAATCCGGCGTGAGGAGACGTGGAGAGATAGAGGTACGAACGTCCGGCAACTACCAGCGTGTCGCCCCGGACGGTGATGTCCGAAAGACGTTCTCCCTCGTCCAAAGGCAGGGGGATTTCTATCCAAGCCGTTCCGTCGTGGCGGTACAGGCCGAACTGGCCGGCGGCATACAGCGTACCGTCGGGTGTTTGCACTATGCCTTTCATGCTACGGTAGTCCGCCCCTTGGGAAAGTCCTTCGTTGAAGTCCGCAAAAGCCGAGGCGGCAGTGTCCGTGCGCCATACCCCGGCTGCACCATAGGCCAGTATATGCACCACGGAATCCTTGTCCGTATAGCGCAGCGTTCCCCGCAGCAGCCCGCCGTTCCATGCTTCGAAACGATAACCCGCAGGCAGCCACTTCCGGCTGACGTTGATGTCGGCCACCGCTTCACGATGATTCAGTACAATACCGCTCCAACAGAACATGAGCATGAAGAAGCAGAACAGCAACCCGAACCATTTATGATGTTTCCTCCAAGTTATCCGTTTCATGATTTATCTTTTATTGTCGTTTTACATCCGCAGTTTTCTTTCGTCTGTCATAAGCGAGATAAAGCCCGGTTACTGCAAACGAAGCCAGAATCAACGCGATTTCCTGCACATGCCCCTTCGGATTTGCCCATAGCCCGTTCAGCAGGTGAATCCGGTCGAAGACCTCTACCGCGATCCAGAAGATAATTACGGTGGCGAAACCGAAACGCAGGCTCATGCCCCACGAGGCATAACGCAACAGCTTGGCGAACATGAACAGAGAACCGATGAAGCCCAGCATCCCGACAAGCAATGTCACCGGATGATGGTCGCCGAAAAAACGCTCATCGTAGCAGAACATCAGCACCAAATAGCACGTCCACAGCATGGTAATGACTTCCATAAAAGCGACAATGCTGGTATGGCGTGTCATGGGGCGTGCGGCGATTTCTTTCTTGTGCTTGCCGAAGAACAAGCGCTGCCACCAGTTCAGGAAATTGCAGCCGTTGGCAGTGCAGAACAGGTACAGCATCATCGTCATGGCCCAGAACCCGAATGTGGACGGAAGTATCAGGTATTCCGGCCGGCTGACAATCTCGCCCGTTACCGGGTCGAGCTGCGCCTGCGTGCCGAAACGGTTGGCATAGTACATAAACAGGAAGTCGATGGCGCCCATCCAGTAAAACATACCACCGAACAAACCCAACAGCGTTTGTTTGACGTCGCCTTTTATGAATACACCGATAATGACCATCAGCAAACCGAACAGCCCCATTCCCATACCGGCATAGAACTGTTCCACCCCCGCCGTACCGTCTTTCAGCGCACGTGCCAGGATGTGTGTCAGCGGCATGGCAACCAATGTCACAGCGATGGAGACAAACGCTTTAAGCCAGTGCCTTTTTCTCTCTTTTGTTGCTGCCATATCCGGTTTTCTTTATTGGGAAACGGCATTCTTTTTCTTCGCACCCATATACCACAGGTAAACAGCCAGTACGAGGAACGCTGCCAGTATGATAATCATTTCCGTCTTATGCCCCATAGGGTCTACCCATATCTCGCTCAACAAATCCATACGGCCAAGGATCTCAATCGGTGTCCAGAACACGATAACGGTAGCGATTGCCATACGGATGTTGGCTCCCCACGCAGAAAGGCGCAACTGTTTGGCGAAGATAAAGAACGAGCCGATAAAGCATCCGACTCCCACCAACAGAGTCACCGGATGATTCTCGCCCAGGAACACATCATCGTAGCAGAACATCAAGAGCAGATAGGAACTCCACAGCAACATCATCAGTTCCATGAACGTGACGATACTCGTGTGGCGTGTCATGGGGCGTGCGGCGATGTCGTTCTTCTTACCACGGAACAGCAGCCGTTGCCACCAGTTGATGAAGTTGCATCCGTTCTTCGTGCTGAAGAGGTACATCACCATAATCATCATCCAAAAGCCGAATGAAGCGGGCAGTATGAGATATTCGGGACGGGTCACGATTTCACCCGTCACAGGGTCGAGTTCCGGCTGCGTACCGAAACGGTTGGCGAAATACATGAAGAGAAATTCCACCCAGCCTGTCCAGAAGAGCAGACCGCCGAAGAATCCCCAGAGTGTTTGGCGCGTATCTCCTTTGGCGAATACGCCGACAATCACCATCGCCATACCTACCGCGCCCATGACAAAGGCCGAATAGTGCAGAACGGTCTCGTTCATCAGATGCTCCATGATAATCATCAGCCCGTGGCCCAAAGGCATGGTAAACAATACCATGAGGAAAGAAGCGATGGCTTTCCACCAATAGCGCCGTTTGGCGGCAGGAGGTGTCGTTTTTATTGTTTCAGTGGTCGTTACGTTAGTCGTTTCCATATTCCATTAATTTACGTTTGATACATTTCTTGTAGAATACTATAATAATTGCCGCAGCAACCAGCATGGCGGCGTGCAGCGTGACAGTAAACTCCCAAGTGGGAGCATTGGGGCTATCCCCGTACTTGTCTGCCATGACGAAATGGGCGACCGTTATCGCCGTCAGGAAGACGATAACTGCCGGCCACTTCACCCACCGCCGGTTGCAGAAGCGCATAAAGCGCACGAATTGTCCCATCATCCTTTCCGTCATTTCAATTCGTCGCAATAGTAGCTGATTCGCCCGCCTTCATCACCGATTTCCACGTTGGCATCGTACCAACTGATAATCTGTATCTTGAAGTACCTCTCTCCGTCGGCGGTACGCACCACATACGTGTGGAACGAAGGGGTGTATGTGGGGGGAGGTCCAGAGAAGCTCATGGCCTGCGACAGCAGCGGGTTGGCATTGGTCTCGGTCGTGGCAGGACCGTTGTTGGGGTCGAACCACGGGTTGGCATCGAAGTCCAGCCCGTTTTCCACAAGGTAATGGTTCCAGTCGTTCTGCGACATGGTGACGCGCACGTCGTCCGTGTCAACGACCCATTCCAAGTCGGAAGGCAGTTGTGAAACGCTTGTCCAGTCATCGTAACCGCCATAGCCCAAATCGGCGGCACCGCCCTGACCGATACCGCTCGTACCCGAATTGGTACGCATGGTATAGCCGCAGAAAGCCAAATCCCAGTCCGTGCGGTTGATTTGTTCGCCTTCCTTGATGTCCTTGTTCACGGTGTAAGTATTGAATGACTCTCCCGTGCGGAGGTTGAAGTATATCCAGTCGTTCGTCACCCCTGTGGAATAGCCCGACTTGCGGGGCAGCGTCTTGCCCGTAAAGGGCTGTATGTCGTCATAGTCCACGCAGGAGAACATCGTGAGACAGCCCAGCAGAAGGCTTACCGTTTTGAATAATCCCATACGTTTCATTGTCGTATATTTAATCATTTCTTTTTCCTTAAAGAGTTAATCACATCGTCCAGCATAAATTCCAACTGCACCCATCCGCGTGTTCCCGGCGTGGCGGGCACGTTGAACATCGTGATGCCCGAACCGAGGGTTTTCGGCACATAGTTGAAGATGTTGTCCACACCGAGCGTCAGTTTTACCTTATTGTAGAAGGTCTGCGACACCGACAGGTTGCACAGCACGTATTGCGGCAGGTCGCAACGGAAGTAGGCGTCATAGCTCTTGTTGTCCTCTTCCACGAACACGCGGTCCTGCACGTCGAACTTCTTGCGTCCCATGTACGAGGCGCTGAACACGGCGTTCAACCGGTAGTTCTTCTTCGTGAACTTGTAGTCCAGACTGGCCGTGGCGGCATGGGGAGAGGTGGTGTTCACCTGTATGCCCTCGTTCTTGCTCACGTTCACGAAGCTGTACGTCCCGTTCAGCGTCAGGCAGTCCAGCACGTGCCAGCGCAGCAAGGCTTCCAGCCCCAGAAGGCGTTGCTTGCTCAAATTGGTGTACTCGAAGTTGTACTGCATGTCGTAGATGCGCCATACGCCCTCGATTTTATCACGGAAATAGTTGCCGTAGGCCGTACCGGACAGGAACAGGCGGTCGTTGCTGTACTCGGCTCCCAGCGAGAAATAATTGTTCTTTTCCGGTTGCATGTTCTCGTTTCCGCGGATCATGAACATGCCCAAATGGTCCCAGTTGAAGAAGAGTTCCTTGATACTCGGAGAACGGTATCCCATCGAATAGTTGGCGCGGATACTCCACCGTTCGTTGGGCGAATACTTGGCGGCAATCTTGGGCATCCCCATGAAACCGAACGCCTTCGAAAAGTTGGTACGCAGTCCGGCAGACACCATCCACTTGGGGTTGATGGTCCACTCGTCCTGCAAGAAATACTCCGTCTCTTTCAAGGCGCGGGTTTTCAGGTCGTGGTTGGCATTGCCGGAGAAACGGTCGGAGGTCAGTTCGTCCGACGTATGTTCCACACCGAAGATCAGGCTGTGCCCGTCGAAGTAGTTGCTCGTGATGGTCAGGCGTGGCTGCCAGATGCTACTCTCGTAGTCCTTGTTGCGCGTGTCGATGCGCTCGTGCCGCTTGAAGCGGTCGTAAAAGTCGGCATGAAGGCTACCCGTAACGCTGAACCAGTCCTTCACGTGGTAGGTCAGCTTGGCTCCCGCCGTCCAGTCACGCGCCTGGCTGAAAGTCATGTCCTGTATCAGGTCATACGTGTTCATGAAGAAGGTGCTCCCGTAGACCAAGACCGAGAGGTCATCGGTCGGATCGTAATACAGTTTTTGGGAAACCGTGATATGCTCCTTGCCCTCGATGCCCATCGGCGGACGTGAGGACGAGTTGACCACGGTGATGTCGTGCGGAAGGAAGGGATTGGCCTCCTGCGTGTAAACCTTCTTGTCATTCTCCGCCTGATACATGTAGAACGCATCCGAGGAACTGTACCATGCGTCGGTCTGCGAGGTCACTTTCCCCGCCTTGAATCCGGCAGATACCCAGCCTTGCAGGTTGGGGCGGTCGGCATTCTTCTCGAACATATACAAAAAATCCTTCGGTTGCGGGTTCTTGTAATTGCGCTCATTCATCTGTCCGTAGCGCACACCTGCGTCGATGGAAAGCGGTTTGGTCGTTTTCTTCGTGATAAGGTTGATTACCGCACCGGCGGCACGCGAGCCGTACAGCGTACTGCTGGCTCCTTTTACAATCTCGATACGGTCGATGGCGTGCAGGTTGAAACGCTCGTAGTCGAGATTCCCGGCCATGTCGCCCGTCATGCGCTCGCCGTCCATCAGGAACAGCACGTGGCGGGCGTCGAGACCCTGCATGGAGATTTCGTTTCCGAAGCCCACCTTCTGGATATTCAGACCGGGAGTTTCCTGCTGCAATGCCTGTTGCAGGTTGCTGTATCCGGCTTCGACCAACTGCTTGCCGCCCAAGACTTGCGTCGTAACGGGCGACATCTTGATGGGTCGCGCAGTACGTGAACCGGTGACGACCACCTCGTTCAGTCCCAAATGGTCTTCTTCCAGATAGACGGTCTTCTCGGTTTCGGTCGCTTCTATCTTTCCTGTTGCCGGAACAAAACCGACATAGGATATTTTGTAATAATACGTTTTCTTGGAGGGGATTTTCAGTTCCGCCAGCCCGTCCACATTCGTGACGCTCCCCTGCAGGTTTTGCAACGCTTCGTTATCGGCATAGACCACAGTGGCCGCGATGACCGGCTGTTCCGTCCCTTTCTCCAGAACTTTGAGCTTTACTTTACGTTGTGCCTGGGCATTCATACATGCCAGTAAGACACAAAATAAGATGGCTGTTATTCTTTTCATCTGTCTATCATCAAAACATGTTATTCTACACAAAAAAGAGGGAAAGCCGTGTGTCTTACGGTCTTTCCTTCTTTCCTGCAATCGAAAGGTCAAGCCTTGCCCTGTTCTTTCTTGGCTTCTTCCAAGTCTTTTTCGTACTGGGCAAATTCTTCTTCAAAGCGGTCGATACGGCTCTTGTCGATTTCTTGCAGGAATGTTTCGGTGCGGACGTTCATCATGTTGTAGTCCACGATGAACTCCACTTGCTTGGTGTCCACGTTCAGGAAACCATCTACACGGGCGCCGCTCCCTTCCTGGTTGTCCGCAGCGTCATCGCCGCTCGTGGTGACATTTCCGTCCGTTCCCACGAACTTCACCCAACCGCTACCGGGGTATTCATCCTTTTCCCAACTGTTGAGTTGCATAAACTTCGTTGCACAGCGGAAGGTGATGGCGAAGGGCATGGCGCCCACGGTGAAGTCGCTCAGGTCGAGCACCATCGTGCCGTCTTCCCGCCAAGAAAAGTTGAATTTGGTGGGGCAACCGCTTTCCAACAGCGTCTTGTCCACACCGCTCATTGTAGCACGGGTTGAGAGCACGAGGTCTCCTACAAGGATTTCCTTCGCCTTATCAATATATTCCTGTGCAGGTGGCTCATTGGTAAGTGAATCGTCACTTTCACACGAACTTAATCCGATTACTGTTGCCATAAGAAGGCTGAATAAAAAGTATAACTTTTTCATTTTGCTTATATAATTTACTTGTTTTGTAATCCATAATTGTTTCCTGTTCATTACCCTTGCCTGCGTGTATTTCGCAAAGGGTATGTAAAGTCATGGTTTTTACATGATTAAAGGCAGGCTTTTTCCAATGGCAAAGTCTGTCTTTGATGTGTACCGCATGTAGGCTTCAGAAGCGGTTCAGGCGGTTTGGATAATTTTGTTTCCTCGCCGTCGGTTGCATACCGGAAGTGTTTTTAGCGGCATAGCAGCCTTGCTGACAGGATAATGGTGTCTTCCCCATTGGGTGAGGTGAATATATTGTGATAATTTTTTCTTAGTAACACACAAAAAAAGAGCTACGAGAAAGCCGTTTGACAGCTTTCCCCTTACTCTTTCTGAATTTAATTTCGTTGCTTGACAAAATAATGACGAATTATTTTGTTCCAACAAAGTGTACGGATGCAGGGAAATCTGCACCTAAGAACTTACCGGATACTGCCAGAGTAAACTCGATAGTGTTGCCTGTAACTTTGGCATCAGTTAAAGAATCCAACTTCAACTTTACCAAATCCATTCCTAAGATGGTCAAATATCCAGCATCAACTCCTGAATCAGCAGTAATTTCACCGGTTTCTTCATCTACATTCACTTCCAATTCGATGGTGATTGTACCCGGCATACTGCCGATTTGTGGAAAGTCGCAGTACAAAGTACCGTCTTCAAGAGTATAAGATGCAGTACGCGGTTCATAATCTTTCCCTTTCATCTTGATTTTGTCCATTGTACCGTTATAAGTACCTTCGTAATCGCTGATTGCCAATACGGTACTTACACCATCTACATCCATCACTGTGGTAGCATCAGCAGACTGCGCCATTCCGAAACTTGCTGCAACAAGGGCAGCTCCTAAGAAAAATTTTCGCATCGTTTTTATAATTAAAGTTTAACAAATAATTTAATTACACTTTATTTTTGTTTGTTCAATAAAGTCTTCCAACGGCATCCTTTGTTTTTGCTATATGTTAAAGAAGAAGTGTATCCCAATCTTCTTACTTTATCAGATGGGTCAATGTCGGTATAGTTTGCTTTCAAGAATGCTTGAGTCGATTCTCTGTTAAAGGTGCTTTCTGAACAAGCGAAGGTCGTACCAGCAGATTTCCCGCTTGCACTATAAAAAATAGTCAGTTCCGGATAAACCAGATTAAAGTTCTCATTCAAATTGCCTATTTTGAGGTCGGTTACCATCTTGACGTTTGACATATCGAATGTTTCCAATGCATCCAGACATTCGATGTCAATGGTATAAACTTTCAGTTCGTCCTTTTCGGGCAGTTTGATTTCCTTCAGGGCAGGACATCCTGTCATTCTTATGGTGCTGCCGTATGTATTGTTGCCTTCTGTTTCTTGGTCGCGCTGTCCCCAAATAGTAGAGTGGCTTAAATCAATGCTTGTTATCGCCGAATTGTTTTGAATCCAAACTGTTCGTAAATTGGTAGCATTGGATAAATCAAATCCTTCTGATGCTATTTCCTGCATTATAATCTGCGTAATAAACTTCCCTAACTTCAATCGAGGCGCAGAAGCCCCACTTTCTGCTCCGGCAGAATAAAGGCTGACTTTAGCACCTTCCCAATAAGGACTTGCCACCAAATATTGGATACCTTCAAAGTTGGTAACATTGTCAGTCGGTTTAATGAGAATCTCAGCTGTTTTTTGTGATGCTCTTAAATGGTTGCTAATATCTATTTGGTCGCCATCAAGCAAATCGGGAAAGTTGGTCTTCAAATAAGTGAGCAAGTTTGCGTCGGGCACGTCGCGCAGGGTGGTATAGGTTTGCAGATTGCCATCGACATCAGTCATCTTCATATCAATGGTGCCGGCGGTGATGGCTTCCTTGTTTTGGCGGTAGAAACGCACGAGATCTTCGATATTCTCTTTAGCGGTTTCCGGAAGGTAAAGTTTGGTAATTTCGTGCAGGTTAGTCACAGTTTCATCGCCGTTTTCTTCCACTACGACACTCACAAGATTATCATAGTCGTAGATTTCATTACCCGTCAGGTCTATTCCGGTGATTTGTTCCGGTAATTTGGCAAAGTCGAACGCCGGGCCGTAACCATTGTCCGACAGATCCACATCAGTCAAGTTAGGGAACATGGAAAGTTCTGCCAGTGCGTCTGTGGAAATCTGCGTTCCGGAGAGGTCAAGCGTCGTCGTATTGTTAGCCAAATCATCAAGCAACAGATTGCCGTCCTCGTTGAATGTGTAGCCTCTTTGAACAAGAATGGTTTTCAATTCGGTATTCTGCACGGCCCCCGCGCTGTATGAGGGGGTGTTGTCGTCATCGCTGCACGATGCCCCTACCAGCAGCATTGCGAATGCCATTAAACCGACATGCAAATTGTTTCTTTTCATCTTTCTGTGATTTTATTATTTCGTTATTATTATTTCGGGGTGCAAAATTATAACGAGTTTACTCAGAGTACAATACCTAAAAATTGGTATATAATTAGAAGCAAATCACCACTCATTAACTAAAAAAATATAAACTTCGCTCCTGCTTTATAATTGTTTGTTAAAACGGTACTTGAAGGAGAGCATGAACCAACTACCTATCTGCTGCGTGTGTCTCTCCGACAATCCGGAGGAAGAGACGCTGCGGGTAAAGTTCTTTTTCTGGCTAAGGATGTCCGCCCAGTAGAATGACAGTTCCGCCTTCTTCTGTTTGAGGAAACGCCAAGAAAGGGAGGCGTTCCACACTACCTGGTCATCTTCGCCGGGGGTGATGTTCGTACCGTTGCGGAAAGAATAATCGACATCGCTCCGCAACAGAATGCCGCCGGGCAGGTCGGCGTAGGCGTTCACCCCCAAGCGATAGTCGCGGGTGTAATCGCCGGTTTCGCGCAAAAGGTTGGTGGAGTGGCGGAAACGCCAGTCACCCGTCAGGTCGAAACCTCCCCATTGGGGCTGGTAGCCTAAACGCAGGTTGGCATTCAGTGTCGTGTTGTGGGTCGTACTGCGCTCCGGCATCTCCTGCTGTCCCTCGTTGATAAGGCTTACGTTCTGGCTGAACGAAGCGCCGGTACGTGCGGTAACGGAAAATCGGCGTTTGATGCGCTTCTGGTAGCGCACGGTGGCTCTTGCGTTCCAATTCCCGTTCACATTCACGGGATAGCTTTCTATACCGCCTGTTTGGGTATTGTACGTCACAGCCCGTGTCACACTGTTCACCGTGTTCGCCCAAGTCATGTCTCCGTTCAAACCTATCTTCGTGTCTCGTGCTTCTAAGCGCACCCTTTGGTTGTACGAAGGGCGCAGGCTGGGATTTCCCCGTGTAATGTTCAGCGGATCGCTGTTGTCGGTCAGTGTCAGCAGTTCGGTCAGTCCCGGCTGTTTCGTGTCTCCCTCGTAACTTAGTTGCACCCGTGTTTTCTTTTTGTGCCACAAGACGGTAACAGCCGGGTAGTAGTTCACGGAGGTTCTCAGCGTGTCGGCTTGCATCCGCCCGGTCTTCTGGTCGAGACTCTGCCGTTCGGGAACGACGGACAGGCCAGCGTTGATTTCCCAAGTTCTGTCCGTATAGTTAAGGTGGAGGGCCACTTCATGCGCTGTCGTGTGGCTTCGGCTTCTGTTGCTCAGGCTGTCGGTATAGGCTGCCTCGTAGCCTTCCGGCAGGGTGTACAAGGGTTCATCGTCCGTACCGTCGAAAAAGCGGGACAGGTCGTAGGTATTGCGGTCGTTGTTTTGGTTTTCCCGTTTGAATTTATACGAAAGTTGTGCCCGCAGGCTCTTGTGTAGTGGCTGTGTCAGAACCAGTCCCAAGCTGAATTTGCGGTTTCTGTTTGGGCTGTCATAATATTGATTACGGTAGAGGACGGAATCGTTACCCCACTCATCCTGCAATTGGTAATAGGTGGTGGACGACACGGAAAACGCCTCGTTCTTTCCTCTCCCCTCCGAGTATTGCATGGTTAGCCCCAAACTGCTGCCTTTCTCGTTCAGCCGTCGGGTGAGGTCGGCGTTCAGGAAATACTGCCGGTTGGCGCTTGTTGAACGGGAGTTCATGCGGATGCCATTCACCCGGATATCGTTTTCCGTTTGGCCGTTTTCTTCCCCATTGAACGGTGCTGTGATATCCAATTCTGGATTTTCATTGTAGGTCGCCTGCCGGCTGTCACTCCCGTTTGTCCCTTTCATCGCACTAAAGCTGCCTGAAAGGTTCAGCAAGGTCATCTTATCGATATTCCATTTCATGCTTAGCATGATGCTTGCCATGCGGTTGGTGTTGTGGCGGTCGCTGGTCGCATAGCGGTAGCGGTTCCCCGTTTTCAGGTATTGCTCGTAGTAAGATGTCCCCTCGTTCCCATTGATAGCATTGCTGTACATGACATTCCCGTTAAGGTGTATCTTCTTTCCGAACTTTTTCAGGAAGTTCACCGCTACATTGTCTTGGCGGTTGTCTTTGTTTGCGGATGTCATGTTGCGGTTGCCGCTTTTGGCGATTACCGACAGGTTTTCCCCGCCGGTTTTGAAGAAATTGCTGATTAGTTCCGCTTCTTTTTTCTTGTTGTTACCCTTGCCTGCGGCTACGGAAGTCATCAGTGTACCGTTGAACTCCTTCTTGGTTTGCAGGTCGAGCACATAGTTTTCTTCCCCTGTTTTTATCCCCATGAATTTCTCCATTTCGCTACGCTTGTCATACACTTTTATCCTGCTTACCAAATCGGCGGGCAGATTTTCCAAAGCCAGCGCATGGTTTCCGGCAAAGAACGCTTCCCCGTTTACATTGATTTCCGCAATGGGAAGCCCATTATAAACCAAGGTTTTGTTTTGCCTGTCATATTCCAAGCCCGGTATCTTTTTTACCAGCTCTTCCAAGTTCGAGCCTTCGGGAATCCGGTAAGCACCGGCATTGATGACGGTAGTGTCGCCCACCAGTTCCACCTCCTTTATGGGAGCCGTGACCACCACTTCGGACAGTTCAAGACCTTCTGTCAAGACAATGTTTCCGACATGGATTTTCGTCTTGCCTGTATTTAATGCACGAAACTCCGGCTTCATACCTATATAAGAAACTTTCAGCAGGTAAGGCGATTCTTTCTTTGCATGGAAGCTAAGACGGAAATTCCCGCCGGCATCACTCATCACCCCTTTTACAAGGGTGGAATCCCCGGCTTCGAGTACCAAGATATTGGTATAGGGCAACACCTCTTGTCCTTCTCCATTGTTGGAAACGACAAGGGTCTTTCCGGTCACATCCACCCTCTGTTGGGCAAATAGAGTTATCGGAAACAGGAACATAAGTATCAGTCCGAGACCAGATATACGCACAATTACCCGTTATTTTTTTATAGTTTTTAAAAGAAATGAAAAACGGGTACAAAATTACAAGCTTTTACCAGCCGTGCCAATACCAAACAATCGGTATATATAATAACTCATTACATAACCTTCAACATATAAAAAATGGTCGGAACGATACAGAGTACAAGAAAACCTGCCGTACAACCGGGTCTTTTCCAGAGTATGGCGTCATGTATGAACCGGACATTTGTCGTGCAAATGAAAGCCACCCAAAGAAACAAACCCCAGTCCACAATAAAAACAAATCCGGCAACCGTTCTTTTATAGAACCGGCTGCCGGACGAGCCAAATTGCGGAAACTGTTACCGTTTCCCTTCCAGAATCAGAATCGGCCGACCCGCAAAGCATTCACGAAAGCGCTGGCCTCTTCTCCCGTATAATGGAGTACGGAAGATGCCGGTTCGTAAGCGTAAGGAACATACTTCAGCAACTGGACGGCAGCGAAGTTACCGTCCTGCGAAACCATGTAGTCCATCCGCACACCGCCGTCCTTCTTCGGCAGTACCCCTGCCTTGCCGTCAAAAGTCTTCTCCTCCAGCAACCGCCCCAATACAGAGAGGTCGCCCGCATCGAAGAAACAAGAACCTTTTTTCACCAAACTGCCGGTCGGAACATATATCAGACTCCTTTTTCTTATCATCAGGCGAATACCTCCGGCCACCAGAAAGGCGATTCCGCCGACCAGCAGGACAGGACCTGACGCGGAAGAGGAATCTTCCACTTTCGACGAGAAAAACAGAAGGCACAGTCCCACCGCACAAAAAAGGAGGGAAAGAATAAGAGCCGAAATATTGGTAATCTTCTTTATATCGGGATGTGCTGCGGAAAACAGGGTTTCGGCAGCAGAAATGCTTTGATTCATACGGATTGAAAATTTTATTTTTGCTGATTGTTCAATAATAAGATATACTCACGACGAACAGCCACACCCCGCTTTTCAGCCAAGTGTGACCGTCAGTATAAACGATAAAAAAACAAACCGCTAAATCAGAATCCGTCTCATCCCGAAGATATAATGCTCGCAGGCATTGTCCCAGTTCGGGCTACGGGAAGAGTCATGCACGAGGGTACAACAATAGGTCAGGTTGTTCATGCGGCAAATGAGATACCGCTGTAAGGTTCGGAGAAGATGGGCCGTTTCCACGGATATGTACCGAAGATGCACCCCCTTTACCGATGCGCCGGCACGGCAAGCCACATCGGGGATTTCCCCGACTATGCCTGTTATGTCGCTGTCCTTTTTTTGCCGGATAGAGTCTCTGTCATGGAATTGCTGAAAAGAGGCGTTGTCCGTATTTCGGACACAACATTCCTGCGCAGCCGCCACACCGGCCGCCGGAACATGCAGCGCCCCGGAATTGCATACCAAGGCCAGCAGCACCAACGATAGAACAGCAACGAATCCTTTCATACCTTAATTTTGCCTTGCAAAGGTAAGCATAAAGGCATTTTTTTACCATTCCCGTGAAATGATTAACAAAAATAAACGGAATCATCTGTGTTTTCCACCCGCAGGACTTAATGCGGGGGCCTCTCTGGATTCGGCCAGTGCCGCCACGCACTCTTCGCGTATGGACTTGATGTAATCCAGTACCATTAACGGATCGACATTCTTACCGTCGAGTTTACAGGTGATATGCAGGTGTTCGCCGGTGCTGCGTCCTGTAGAACCGGTAATGCCGACGACATCCCTCGGCCCGACAGCAGCCCCTTTCCGGGTAAGGATACGCGACAGGTGGCAATAGCTGACCGTGTAGTCTCCATGCCGTAAGGTCACATACTTGCCGGAGGATTTGTCCTGCCCGACTTTCACTACCACTCCCGCCATCATGGCCATCACCTCGTCGCCCCGTGCGTGGAGGTCGATTCCGTTGTGAAACTTCTTTTTTCCGGTAAAAGGATCTTTCCGATACCCATAAAGCGAGTTGATTTTCATCCGGTGTAGCGGATAGCTTACGCTAAGGTAACGCTCTATCCATACGTGTTTGCAGGTGTCGGCGGGCAATGCCGGGGCAGCGTCTCCTGCCGACGGTAAGGAGTCTTGGACGGAAAGCATGTTTCCGGGCAAGGTCGCCGCATTATCCCTACCGGCAGAAACGACTTCAACCCTGTATCGGGACGGCACGGTCGAGACCGTATTGAATTGTGCTTGAACGGGGCCTGCGATACTTGCAGCACCCGCCATCAAAACCAGTAGTTTCTTTCTCATGCGGCAAATATAACCAGCCCTGCCCAAGATGTCCCGTTTCCACGGCCTTTTTCGACCAAAGTACAACAAAAAAAGCATTCAGAGTATGAATTTATGCGCAAAATCATACTCTGAACATAAAAAATAAACTCTCTTAATACACTAATATTATTCTATTATATACAAGGGAATGAAAAGAATCTATCTTTGCAAAGTGTAATTCAAAATACAAAATTAAATATGAATGTAGTACGATTTGAACTAATTGAATTCCCTTATCCGACACTGGGCCGATTCGGGCTTACACAGGAGATGATCGAGGACTTGCCGATGCGTGTCCTCGATGAGATTTGCGACGGCAGACACTCTCCCGTGCTTCCGGTCCGTGTCCGTGACGAGAAGGGAGAACTAATCGAAAGCCGCAGCCGCTTCGCCCTTGTCCGCAGAGATGACGGTCTGTCGGACGTGGTATTTTATCCCGTCCTGGAATCCTCGCCACTGGAACGCTACGACGAGGCGCAACAGAAACAACTGCTTGCAGGCAAGGCGATTCTTGCCGATGTGGAGACGGCAGACGGACGGCACAGCAAGGCATTCGTGCAGATAGACGAGGAAACGAAGCAGGTGATGTATATCCCCACGCCGATTATCGGGCGCAACCTGCAAGTGCTGGCCGACATAATGCACCTCGGTACAATGGAGGTAAACGGTATGCAGAACGGCGAACCGCTGACACTGGTCGTGGACGATGAACCCGTCACGGTGGGCATCGACCTGCATGACAAGACCGGTATCCGCTTCTGTTCGGGCGACAGCCAGAAATGGAAAGAACAGCCCAAACGCGAGTGGGACAAGTACACTTTCGGCGTGTACGGCTGCTGGGTGATGGACGACGACGGCAATCTCGACTACGTTCCCGAAGAGGAATATACCGAAGAACTGTGGAACGAACAGAAGAAAAGCGCCGAGCGTAACCGTGCGGCGGGAGTTCACAAATAATATCTTAACATCCAGCGAATATGGCAGAACACCAATATTATCCCGAAGAGGTACTTATCGAGAAGATGGAGCGCGGCGAATACGGCTGGCTCGACTATGTAAATCATTTCTCGCCCGAATGGCAGGAGGAATACGCCCGCTATTGCAAGGAGCACAGCCTTATGGCGGGCAACGAATCCGCCGCCGAGTTCGTCCACTACAAGGACGAGCAACTGGAGGCGGCGATGGAGAACGGAGATGCATAACGGAAACCCTTTTTAACAATGGATTATGGCGATACGAAAGAATACCAACCCCCGAATGATGGACCTGCAACCCGAAATGCAGGACATATTGAGGCGTAACGGTATGCAGGCCCACGTGGTCAGCGACGGCACGGGCTACCGGCTCGTGGTGCAGGGACACGATTCGCCACTGCTGACCTACGACCTTACCGAGCGTCAGATGTTGGCCCTGACGGACTGGGGAACAAATTCGGCCAACAAGAAAGCCTACAACGTGTTCACGAGCATTGTAGGAAAAGATTTTTACATGCCCAAGAACTTCGTCCATGCCCGCAATGCCAACGGTCGTGTCGCTATGGGGCTGCACGGCTACCGTATCGGTATCGGCGAATACGGGCGTGTGGGACGGTTGGGTATGCCGCCCCCGTTCCTCGGCTGGACGCCACGCCACCAGTGGGGCTTCCATCTGCGGCGGGTCGGCGGCCAACTGTTCTATCCGGGACCGCCCATTGTCCCTGAACGGTGGGACGGACGCATGAAGCCGGGCGAATTGCAGTCGGGCGGCTACGGCTTCTATTACAAATACAAGGCCGGACAACCGGTGCAACCGGCACAGCAGACCGACGTCCTGCAAAACCTGCAGACGGTCATCACGCCGCTGGTCAGCCGTCCGCGCAGCACAGAACCGGCCCGTACCTACAAGGAACTGATAAGCTCTCCTGTCTATTTTTCCAACGAGAAATGGCAGGAATGTCTTGCCTCCCACGGCCTTATCATCGATAAGGAGGCACGGACACTGACCGTACAGTCCGAAAAGGTCGCCGCCGATCTGGTCTATGACCTAACGGAAGAAGAAACGGCCGTCCTGACCTCCAACTCCATCGAGGAACAACCGGTCGAGAAGCGGCTGGAAGTCCTGAACGGGGTTATCGGGGCGGACTTTGCCGACAAGGTAACGATGGCGGACCTCGACAGCAAACAACGTATCGCCCTCGGTCTGCACCCCGAAGTACAGGAGGAACTGACGCAGCGACAACAACAGGAGCAGGAAATCCTCTCCCCACTGGAAAACCAGCTCCGGCAGGAGATGCCGTATGGCGCAACCGCTTCCGTCGATGGACGCGATATTTCCGTGCTCGACGAGCGCAAGGGCTGGTACCGGGAAGAACGGCACGGCAGGGAGGTCGAGGTCGGCGAGATAGCCGTACACCCGTCCCCCATAGAGGGCAAGTACAAGATGACGGCCGTCATCGACGGACAGGTCATCAGCCACGAGATCAGCCAGAAGGATTACGACAAATTCCTCGCGGTCGATGACTACCACCGCATGAAAATCTTTTCGAAGATATTCAACGAGGTGGACATGAAGATGCGGCCGGAAGCACAGCGCGGTCTCGGCGTGAAGATTTTCGCCGCCCTTGCGGCAGGAACGGTCGTCACGGCGGGTGTCGTCCACGGCCTGCGGCATCATCATCACGGTCCGGAGTTCTACGGTGAGCGTTTCGGAGGCGAGCCGCGTCCGTATTTCAAACCCGGTGTCGATACGCCGAGGGACGTGGCCATACGCAATTTCGAGGCACAGATGAATCAGGATATTAACGATATGAGAAGAGGGAGATAAAGATAATGAGAGAAGGAGACCTTACCTACGACGACTTCCTGCAAAGGCTGAACATTCAGGACGTGCTGATTGACGCAGGCTACCACCTGAACCGGCGCGACGGCCTGCGCTATCCCTCGTATGTCCGTCTGGACAGCGAGGGGCGGCGTATCCGTGGCGACAAGTTCATCGTAACGCAACAGGGAAAGTGCTGTTTCCAAGCACAGCAGCAGAAAGTCTATAACATCATCTCGTTCATCAAGGAGCACCCGCAGTTTTTCGCTGAATACCGTGTGGGCATGTCTCCCGACCGACTGGTGAACCTCGTGTGCAACCGGCTGCTGAACCATCCCATCGAGGACCGGACAACGCGGATTATACAGCCCAAGCGGGACATCCGCCCGTTCGACATCGCGAACTACGACCTGTACAAGTTCAACCCGCAGGACCGGGAGACACAGAAGAAGTTCTATCCTTATTTCAAGAGCCGGGGTATCGACCTCTACACGCAATATGCCTTCCACCGCCACTTCTGTCTGGCGACGAAACACCGTGAGGACGGTGCGGCATACACCAATCTCGCTTTTCCGCTGACCTTGCCCAAAGGCGACGGCACGGTCGTGGGCTTCGAGGAACGGGGACGTGCAAGAATGGACGGAAGCGGCAGCTACAAAGGCAAGGCCGAGGGCAGCAATTCGAGTGAGGGGCTGTGGATTGCCAGCCCTGCCCAAACCCCACTTGCGGAAGCCAAGCGTATCTATTGGTTCGAGAGTGCCTACGACGCAATGGCTTATTACCAGCTTAACCAGAAATGGGACAAGGAACTGCGAAAGGGAGTGTTCGTCTCTACCGGCGGAGCACCGAGCCAGCAGCAGTTCAAAGCCATGACAGAGGCCACTCCACGCGCTTACCACCATCTCTGCTTCGACCGGGACCGTGCCGGACAGATCTTCGCCATCAACTTCGCGCTCACCCAGGCGGGCAAGACATTCACCAGCAACGTGACGAAAGACGACAAACTGCTGGTCCGTATCAGTGGCGAGGAGAACCAGAACTACGAAATAAAACTCGAACCCTTCGACTTTCACAGGATAATCGGCACGCTTTTACGTCCCAAAGAAATCTATCGGGAAGATGGTACGCTTGACTATCGGACAATCGGCGACGGATATTTGCAGGAGATGAGCATGGTGTGCCAAGACGAGTACGAGATAGCCCTTACCGAGGGTTCGGCCAGTGAGGAAACACTGGAGGGCATGAGACAAAATATCATGGCCATAGAGGATGCGATCCGTAATCTTCCCGCTCCCGGCGAGGACAGCACCGACCTTATTGTGTACGAGCCCGCTGAAAAAGGCTATAAGGACTGGAACGAACAGCTCTTGGCTAAGATCAGGCTGCAAGAATCAGTTCACGAAGAGCCGGCCAGAAGAGAAGAACCCGAACAGGAACGGCAAGCACGTTTCCACCGATGACAACGCAGTACCCCCTACATGAAACAACATAAGAGAAGACAATGAATGACAAGGAACTGACACATGACGATTTTTTGCAAAGGATCGACATCCGGGATGTACTGCTCGATGCCGGGTATCGCCAGAACCGACGCTTCGGACTACGCCTCTCCTCGTTTATCCGCACGGACAGTGAGGGAAAGCGTATCCGGGGTGACAAGTTCGTCATAACGCAACAGGGAAAATGCTGTAGCCAGCCACCCCGGCAGAAGGAATACAACGTAGTTTCGTTTATCAAGGAACACCCGACGCTATTTGCAGAATACCACGAGGGAATAGACCCGAACCGGCTGGTGAACCTCGTGTGCAGCCGCCTGCTGAACATCCCCTTCGAAGAATACGAGGTGCAAACCGTACCGGCCAAGCAAGACCTACGGCCATTCGATATAACAGACTACGACCTGCACAGGTTCAACCCTCAAGACCATGAGATGCAGGAGATATTCTATCCCTATTTCAAGAACCGGGGTATCGACCTCAGCACGCAGAATGCTTTCCACCGTCATTTCTGCCTGGCAACAAAACACGGCGCAGACGGTGCAGCATACACCTGTCTCGCTTTTCCGCTGACCTTGCCCAAAGAGGGCGGTACGGTCGTGGGTTTCGAGGAACGGGAACGTATGAGAATGGACGGATGCGATAGCTATAAAGGCAAGAGCGAGGAAAGCAATGAGAGCGAAGGGTTGTGGGTTGCAAGTCCTGCCGGAACACCTCTTGCCGAGGCCAAGCATATCTATTGGTTCGGGAGTGCCTATGACGCGATGGCCTATTACCAGCTCCATCAGGCGAAGAACCAAGAGTTGCAAAAGGCGGTTTTCGTTTCGACTGGAGGCAAGCCTATCGGGAAACAGATGAGAGAGATACTTGATCTTACCATCCCTGCCCGGCAACATATCTGTTTCGATAATACCCGGAAAGGATCGAATCTCACATGGGATTTGCAAAAAGAGATATATCGCTCAGTGCGCTCCATCATAGAGGAAACGCCGGAGAGGAAACCCTATCTCGATTCCATACCGGACGGCGGGGATTTGACAGACGGGGAATTTTACCTATTGCCCAAGGGTGGTTTGCAAGAAATCTGCATACGGTTCGACGCCGAATCGGAAGAAGCGGAGTCGATGCGTTCGAGCGGGTTGTGTGCCCCGGAAGACGTGCAGGACCAGATAGATACCATGAACAAGTGCTACCGGGAATATCGAGAGAAACTACGGGAGTTCCTTGGTATTGACAGGGAGCATGATGTCGCCATTACCTTGGAAAGTCCGGATTATCGCCATACGAACTGGAACGAACAGCTTTTGGCTGAACAGAAACGTGAAGAGACAGTCGGGCAGGAATCGGAAAAAGAGGAAAACGCCGGGCAGGAACGACAGATACACTTTCGCCGATGACCATGCCATATACCATACAAGATGTCCGGAACATTATCCTGCGCCCGCACGCCGGGCAATTCGTCATCGACGAACTGCCATTGATATTCATGTGCATGGCGGGACTGGTGTACGGCGGCATGGAAGGTATGCCGCTTGGCAGTATGGCGACGGTCATTGCCTTGTTTCTGTTCCTCGTGCTGCTGTATCGTTTCATTTGCCTGCGCCGGATACGTTACCGGGTCGGCAACGAACAGCTTGTCTGCGAGCGGGGACTTTTCTGCCGCAGGGTGGACTACATGGAACTGTACCGTATCGTGGACTTTCAGGAACACCAGAGTCTCCTGCAACAGCTTTGCGGTCTGAAAACGGTCGTTATCCTTTCGACGGACCGGAACAGCCCGAAGCTCGACCTTATCGGTATCCGGCGCGGAAACGACATCGTGGCGATTATCCGTGAACGTGTGGAAATCAATAAACGAAAAAAGGGAATCTATGAGATTACGAATCATTAGTATATGGGTGGTCTTTGTGCTTGCCGGTCTGCTTCCGCAATTGGCCAAGGCGCAGGTTGCCGCTTCGAACCCGTTGGAATGGGCAGCCTTGGCCGAGGGAAACGAACTGATAAACGGCCAGATAGACAAACAAATCAAGGGGCAGACACAGACCGCGCTGATGCAGAACAGTATCGCAGCGGAGTTCAACCGCATACATGAGTGGGAAAAGCAGTACAACAGTTACCTCAAGACGGCGAACGGTTATGCTTCGTCGCTGAAAGCCTGCACCCACCTCTATAACGACGGCGTGCGGATTTTCCTCACGCTGGGAAAACTGGGCAAAGCCATCGGGGACAACCCGCAGGGCATCGTCGCCAGCATGAACATGAACAACCTCTATATCGAGACGGCGACGGAGCTGGTTTCCGTGTTCACGTTGCTGAACGACGCCGTAGCCAAAGGCGGCACGGAAAACATGCTCACGGGAGCGGAACGGAGCAAGACCCTATGGGCGTTGAACGACCAGCTTGAGGCGTTCAGCCGGAAACTTCACCTGCTCTATTTGAGCCTGCGCTATTATACGCTGAACGACGTGTGGAACAACATAACGGCGGGCATGATTGACCGCAGCAACGGAGAGGTGGCCCGTCTGGCCATGTCCCGCTGGCGCAGGGCGGCCGCTATCGTCCGCTGAAAGAAGAAAAATAAAAACGGAGAATGATGAAGTGGACAATCTGGATATGGATTCTGTTGCTGTGTGCCGGTATCCCGAAGGTGCAGGCCCAAAACGATGCAACCCTTGCGGGAATGATTCTGGTTTATACCAACAAGGCCGAGAAGGAACTGAAGAATCAAGAGAAGGTCATGCTGATGCAGACCACGGGGCATGTGTGGACGAAGGAGGAAGTGGAAGGCACGACGGACTTGCAACGGGAGTTCAACAATTACCTGAACTCGTTCCGCTCGATTGTCTGCTATGCGGCGCAGATTTACGGTTTCTACCATGAAATATCGCAGCTGACGGACAACATGGGCGACTTCACCAAGCAACTGGGCAGACATTCGACCAACGCGCTGGCCGTCGCCCTCTCCACACGGCGCAACCAGATTTACCGGGAGATGATACTGAACAGCGTGGAAATCGTGAACGACATACGCACGGCCTGCCTCTCGGACAACAAGATGACGGAAAAGGAACGCATGGAAATCGTGTTCGGCATACGCCCGAAACTCCGGTCGATGAACCGGACGCTGCAACGGCTGACCAAGGCAGTGAAATACACCACGATGGGCGACATCTGGTGGGAAATCGACGAGGGCGCACGCCCTATCGCAGATAAGTACGACATCGTGAAAGCCGCCCAAAGACGCTGGCGGCAAATTGGAAGAAATGTAAGACCCTAAAAAAATATAAAAATATGGGAGCTTGGGATATGATATTGAAATACGGCGGAAAGGCCATGAAAGGCATGGGCAAGGCCGCCAACGCGACGGGAAAGAGTGCCGGTCATGCGGTACTGCACCCTTCGCAGACCCTTCGGGGAGCCGGACAGGCGGTCAAGACGGCCACTGCCGGGGCTGCTGTCGGCTATGTGGGTTGGGAGAAACTGACGACCGATAAAAGCGTCGCACGGATAGTCAGCGAGGCCGTGGTCGGCAAATCTGCCACGAACGCCCTTGCGGGTACGACCGAAGACATGAAGGAGCTGAAAGACAAAGCCGGAGAGGCGGTTTCTGCGGTAAGCGAGGCCGTGGGCGGTGCAGACTCGAAACTGAACGGGGTGTCGCACTTCCTTCGGGAAACTTCCGGCGGCGGATTGTTCGACATGCTCGGCGGCTTTCTGCGAAACCTCGGAGGGGGCAACGTGTCGGGATTGAACATTGCCGGTCTGATCGCGGCAGCGTACCTCATGTTCGGACGTTTCGGCTGGCTGGGTAAAATCGCCGGACTGTTCCTGGGCATGATGCTTATCGGCAACAATGCGGGCGTTGTCCGCACGGCTTCCCCGGAAACGGTGTCGAGGGCACAGATGCCGACCCTCTCTCCGGAGGAGCAAACGCAAAGCGGAGGAATGAGAAGATAGAAACACGAAAATATATATCACAATGAAATATACGGAAGAAATGATTCTGCACTCCGACAGCGGCTATTGTATGCCGTTCGAGGAGCCGCAGGGGAAAGACGTGGAGATGTCGCTCGGCTATGGCGAGCAGGTACACCCGGCAACGGGAGAGAAGTTCTTTCATCACGGGACAGACTTTAACGTGAGGTGTTACATGCTGTCAGCCGTGGCCAGCGGCATTGTGTCGGGCGTGGGCAACGACCCGGTACACGGCATCTGCCAGACGGTCCGTTACGGCGGGTACGAGGTGACATACGGTCATCTGTCGAATGTGTTCGCCCAATTCGGACAGCGGGTGAAAGCCGGACAAACGGTGGCTTTGAGCGGCGAACGGCTGCATATAGAAGTCAAATTCAAGGGCGAGGAGCTGAACCCGATAGAGTTTCTGACCATGTTGTACGGCAATATCAAGGCTTTGCAGGAAGCCGACGGCAATGGTGCGGCATCTTTTTACGATGCGGAAACAACAGGAGTAAAAAACGACTACGAGAAAGATCAAAGGGAAATAGAAGAGCTGATGCTCCGCTTTCTGCCACTTTACATGGAGGATTTGCAGCGGGGAGCGTACACGGTTCCCGCACATACGGAGCAGTCGCTGCGCCACATCTTTACAATGGGAGCTGCGAAAGAGTATTTCTACGAGAAGATGCCGAGCATGTACAACCCACTGGGACTGGGGCGCAAAGCCATGCCGCTGGCCTGCAAGGTACAGAACCTGCTGATAGCGGATTTCCTGAACTACCTCGCCCTGCGGCATGAAGTGTACCTTTCCGCAACAGGCGGCGAGGTAAAAAAAAACTTCATGACGAAGCTGTAGCGGGCAGCGGACTCATTGATCCGTTGGCGGAACTGGACATCGACATCCAGAGCTTCGACATACCGAGAATCGTCTCCGTCTATCCCGACCGCGCCGGAGTCCGCTGGTGGACGAAGGCATGGTTCAACAACCGGGAGGAAGGGGAAGCCTCGGTAGAAATCGAGCGGGAACAGGCGATACGTTTCATTCACGACAACATCGAAAAGGACACGTGGCTCGAAGAGTTTTTCCCCAAGCAAATGGAGGTGTACCATAACGCTATCGAGCAGACGAAGGAACAACTGTTGAAACAAATAAATATGACATAGAAAGACATTGATTATATGGACGGAATCAAACATAGCAGAAGGTTTGCGGAGTTGGAGGCCCTGATGGGCAGTTATTTCCGCCATCATCTTGTCCCCGTCATGACGCAGACGCAATCCTACCTGACCGAAAAACAGGGCGAGGAAATGAAAGCGTATTCGACCTCCCTGGGCGGCATACTCGGCATGATGGCGTCAGCGGGGCAACCGCTCGCCGACCCGTATCAGACTCTCAAGGTTACGGGAGAGTGGAACTCCAAGACGACCGAGGACTACATCGGGATGTGCAAGGACAGGATTCTCTCGTCGGAGGAGATGCAGCACGACCTTGCCTACATGGCCGGACAGTGGCGCGATGCCGTCGTGAAGGAAGTCGGACGCGAGCGTTACGATAAACTGTCGCAGGAATTGGGCTGCGACCTCGCCTATGCCTTCGTGGACTATCGTGTAGAGCAACTGATGATAGACCAACTGGTCAAGGAGCGTATGCCCAAATCCTCGGCGGACTACATCATCCGTAAGGCGGCGGAATCGAGCCTGCTGAGATTGCCGCAGGCTTTGGGGCGTTCGCCGCTGGCCGAAGAGATAGAAAAACGCGGAGAGGCTGCCTACCGGCCGAGCAAGTTGGAGAAAGGTGCGGGCTGGGTGTTGGGGGCTTCGGCCGATACGGTCATGCTGGGCGGTACGGGTTCGTGGACGGCCGTTGCACGGTTCATCGGTGCAGACACGGCAATCTCAACCGTTGCCGACCATTTCGGGAAGGAGGAAACGCAGCCGCTCTCTGCAGAGGAGTGTATCAGCAAGGGCGTGTTCGGCAGCGACAGCAACGTGTTCGACGGCTTCCGCAAAGAGGCGGCAAGCATACCGGGCAAAGAAAACACGGCTCTTGCCGCAGCCAACGGAGAGTTGCAAAAGAAGATACCGATTGTAACATTCGATTTTATGGACTGGTGGAAAACAGACAATAGAAATATGCCGTGGCGGGAAGAAACCGCCGAGGAGGAACGGAAGCGGACGGAACGGTATAAAGACGTGCCGATGGTTGTCGCTCCCGGACAAGAGGAAACCTACCTGCAAGATATGGAAAGACGGAAAGCCGAAACGGAGGAACAGACGGAATCGAAACCCGAACAAAGGGAAAAAGTGGAAAAGGAAGTGCCGACTTCCGCCATTTCTGCGGGGGAAGGGACGCGGCAGGAACAGGCAGGTCAGGGAACACAGACCATACAGACCAACGAGAACGGCTGGGACGGGCTGGTCCGCTCGCTCGGACTGGACGGCATAGGCGATGTCGCGGGTAATCTGGGCTATATACTGGCCATGCTGCCCGACATCCTGCTGGGCGTGTTTACAGGCAGGACGCAATCGCTGGGCCTGAAAGACAACCTGCTGCCGATAGCGAGTATCGTGGCAGGTATGTTCGTCAAGAATCCGATGTTGAAGATGCTGCTTATCGGCTTGGGCGGCGCGAACCTGCTGAACAAGGCGGGACACGAGGTACTGGGAAAAGAACGGACGGAGGGAAACAGAAATGCAGCCACGACCGGTAGAGAGGTACAGTACAGACGCTATCCCGACGAGCCGCTGAATCCGCGTATCGTGAACCCGGCACTACAAGGCTGCACACTGGTCGCCACGATAGACCGTGTGCCCTGTACGGTGCAGCTCACCCCCGCTATGGCCGACGCTTACCGTGCAGGGGCCTTGCCGCTGAACACGCTGGCCAATGCCGTGCTCGCCCAAAGCGACAAACTCCGCCAGATGGCTTCGCAGAACTACGACAACGGACAACAGGAGACTATCGTGCGGACACGGGGTATTCAGTAATCCTGTAACCGATAAAAATATGGGAATATGAAAGAAAAATCGCAAATAGAAAAGAATGCCGAGGAGCGTCAGACAGAGCTGCTCTCCACGGCTTTGAACGAAGCGTCGAACGCCGGAGGACATTGGCTCAACGCTACGGGCAAGGGCTTTCCGAAATTTTACCCGAAAGGTGTTGCCGTCAGCCCGTTCAACGGTCTGTTTATGGCCTTGCATTCGGACCGGAACGGGTGCAAGACCAACCTGTTCACCCTTTACAGCGATGCCAAGGCACGCGGCACATCGGTGCGCGAGCACGAGCAAGGCGTTCCGTTCCTGTTCTACAACTGGAACAAATACGTCCACCGCAACAATCCGGAAGACATCATCAGCCGGGACGCTTATCTGAAACTGGACGAGGAGGTGCAGAAACAGTACAAGGGCATACATAACAGGGAGATCCGCACACTTTTCAACATCGACCAGACGACACTGCCCTACGTGGATAAGGAGACTTACGATGCGGTATTGCTGAAAGACGGTAGTGCCGTGGAGCGTGGCTACTCCGAAGCCGATGAACGGAGGCTGCATATCCGCTTCAACGACTTCCTGCTGAAAATGCGGGACAATCTCGTGCCCGTGCGTTCGGACGGCAGCGGAATGCCCCATTACGAGACGGACCGCGATGCGGTCTATATGCCGCGCCAACGGGACTTCGAGCATTATAACGACTACGTTCAGGAAGCCTTGCGGCAAATCGTGAGCGCCACGGGACACCAACAACGGCTGGCCCGTGAAGGCATGGTGATGAAAAACGGCATGGGTCCTTCGGAAGATGCCCTCAAACAGGAACGGCTGATCGTGGAGGTGGCTTCGGGCATCAAAATGCTGGAACTGGGACTGCCTGCCCGTCTGTCCGACAAAAGCCTTGGACTGGTGGACTACTGGAACCGGGAACTCAAGGAGAACCCCAACCTGATGGATGCCCTCGAAAGCGACGTGAACAACGCCCTCGAAGTAATCCACAAGGCGGAACGGGGCGAGAAAATCGAATATGCCACGATGCGTAACCGTCGGCAGACTTCGGATATGCAGGAGCAGTTACCCAAGCATTTCTACGTGGCCGATGAGATCCGGAAACACCCGAACAAGGAAGACAAGACCATTGTCATCGTCATCGACCCGTCCTCGAAATCGGCGGATGTGATACTCCCTGCCGGTGCGTCACCGGAGGTGGACAATGAAGTGCCGGGCATGAACAAGGCCCGTATCGGCAGGGCTTTGCGAAGGGAAGGTATTGAAAACGTGCGTTTCTTCAATCCCGACGGCGCATGGGGGTACAGGCCCGATGATACCTATTTCGCCAAGAAACAGGTATCACTGGCCCGACTGAAGAACTGGGCACTGGAAATGCTTTCCACACTGGACGTGACGCCTGCGGTCAAACGGGCGGACGAAATCGGTTTCGACCAGGTACAGATGATCCAGGACGACAAGAACCGCTGGGCGCTGTATCTGAAGCCCGAACATCAGAACGGGTACAGTATCTATCCAGACAAGGAGGACGTGAACCGTTTTTTCTCCACGCTCAAACAGGCGATGGACAACATCGACAAGGTACGCATGGAACTGGCGCACAAGTATTATGTACTGGCGGAAACACAGCCAGACCTGAAAGTGGATCTGTTCAGCAGCGGGGCGCAGGACATCGACCTGAACCGGATTCAGCGTGTGTCCGTATTCAAGACCAAACAAGAAGGAACTCTGTGCGTGGCGACCATCGACGGGAAGAAACTGCAGCCCCGGAGCGTCACACGGCAACAGTGGCAGCGCATGTGGCTGGCCGAGGACCGTGCCGAATATAAACGCCATCTGGCGGCCACGCTTTTTGCCGATGTCCTGCGTAAAGGACAGACGCAGGAAGAGACTGCCGGAAAGAAACAAGGAGAAGAGGATACCCTACAGCAGAATAAAGACAAGCACCCCAAACAAGCCAATGAGGAATCCCCAAAAACTGCTTCATCCTTGAAAGAGTTGTCCATAAAAGATATACCGGAACAACTGTATGACAAATACAAGAAAATCAAAGAGGAACAACCGGAAGCGCTCGTCCTTTTCAAACATGAGAACAAGTATTACGCTTCCATGTATGATGCGGAGACCATAGCGAACGAGCTGGACATGCCTCCGAGTAAAGAACGCATTCCGTATGATGCGGACAAAATCATATTGGTATTTGAACACAGCAATGAGGAAACAAGGCAGCAAATCCATGCGCTGCGGGCACACGTGATGGATTGTGACGGTATGTCCAAGGTGCAGCAAAATGAGCCTGCAGAGGCAACCGACGAACAGAACGAGAACGAACAACGTCCAACCATGAGGAGGTAAAGATATGGCAAACAAGAATCAAGAATACACGGAACAATACGCAGATTATGCGATGGCACAGATGCGGAGGTACGGCATTCCGGCCTCCGTGACGCTGGCACAGGGCATACTGGAAAGTTCCAACGGGCAGAGCCGTCTGGCCGTGAACGAGAACAACCATTTCGGCATCAAGGCCACGCCCGAATGGCTTGCCGAAGGTGGCCGGTACGGCCTGTATTCCGATGACAAGCCGAACGAGAAGTTTTGCAGCTACGACAGCGTGGGCGATTCGTATGAGCACCACTCACGCTTCCTGAAAGAGAACAGCCGCTATGCCCGCTGTTTCTCACTCTCGCCCGATGACTACAAGGGCTGGACACAGGGCCTCGAAAAGGCGGGCTATGCCACGGGCGGGCATTATGCCGACAGCCTGCAACGTATCATCGAACAGAACGGGCTGCAAAAGTACGACCGGCAGGTCATGCAGGAAATGGAGACGCAGGGAAAGCGGTTCGGCGTGGAAGAGAACCCGCTCCGTGAGGTCGGAAATACAGTGGACTATTCGTTTCCGGTGGAGCGGAAAGAGTTTCTTTTCGTCACCTCACCATTCGGTATGCGGCAAGATCCGGCAGACGGCAAGGAACGAATGCACACGGGCATCGACATCCGGTGCGACGGAGATACGGTCCTGGCCACGGAGAAAGACGGCAAGGTCGTCGCTGTCAAAGACAAAGGCCATGCACCCGGTAACAAGTCGCTGACCGTGGAATACACCCGTCCGGACGGCAGCAAGGTACAGTGTACCTACATGCACCTCGGCGAAGTTTCCGTAAAGGCAGGCGATACGGTACAGGCAGGCCAGAAGCTCGGCCGTTCCGGTAACACGGGGACACGGACGACCGGGGAGCACCTGCACTTCGGTGTCCGGCAGATTTATGTGGACGGCACGCAGCGGGACGTCGATCCGGCAGCGTATCTGGCTGAAATCGCACAAAAGGGACACATCAAACAGCAGGTACTGCATAACGGCAACGACCTGCTCGCCCGATATAAGGGAACAGAAGAGAATGCCACCGGCAAAAGCCTTTCGCCCGATGCATGGATGAAAAAACTGCTCTCCTCGGAGGATAGCGGCGTGGGATTGTCGGGGTGCAGTGATCCTGTTGTGGAAATGGCCATGACCGCCTTTACCTCCCTGATGTTGCTGGCGACGCAAATCGACAGCAAGAACAAGGAGGAACAAAAGGCGGCCATTTCCGAGGCGATGGACAGCCGGTGTATCGACCTCAAAGCGTTGCTGCCGGGCATGAAAACCTGTGACCTCACAGTCGGAGAAAACGGGCGAGCTGTCCTGCAGGCGGACAACGGCAGCGTTCAGGTATCGCGTGAACTGACCTCTGCCGAGTTAAGCCGCCTGTCGGTGACGCTGAACGACAGTTCTCTTTCGGAGGAAGCCAAACGGCTGCGTGTGACCGGCGTGCTGAACACGGTCATCCTTTCGGAGGCGGCGTCGCAGAACTTTGAACGGGGCATGTCCGAACAACGGGCACAATCGGAAAACCTGAAAAGATAATCCCAAAAGTCATGATAAAACGCGTGATGATACGACTTTGCGGATATTTGTCCGGGGTGTCCGCCTGCGCCCTGCATATCCTGTTCTGTTCCCGGCTATTCGGTTGGGTGGCAACACTCGTTATCGTGGGCGTCCAACTGGGTATTGCCGGCTGGATTGTCTACATGAGAATACGTGCTCCCGATTAGGAAACGCTTTCAACCTGTTCAACTTCAAGACACCCCGCTTTGTCCGGTGGACTATGTATCACTATAAAAGACAAAATAAAATGATTAAATGCAATATTACGGCGTGCGGCACCATCGGCCGCGACGCTTCGATGCGCACGACCAAAGAAGAGAAAACATTCCTGACCTTTCCGCTCCGCGTCGTGCTCCAAGGCAAGGACGGCCGGAACGAAACGGTCGAGATCAGTGTCAGCAAGGAGGGCGGTCAGAAGAAGGTATCCGGCTATCGAAACGGATTGCGTGTCGAGGTTGCGGGGACGCTGTTCCTGAAACGCCGGGGCGAAAAGCTCTATTTCAACCTCTTTGCCGACCGTATCGGCCCGGCGGCGGACATTGCGGATTCCATCAAGGGCGAACTGTCGTTCCGGGGCAAGGTGGGCAAGAACATCGAGGAACGGAAGGACAAAAAGGATAAGTCCTATACGATGTTCTCTGCATTCAGCACCGAAAAGGTCGATGAGAATTTCGAGTACCAGTGGGTGCGTTTCTTCTGCTTCGACAGGCAACGTGAAGAGTGGCTGCAACCGGGCGTCAAGGTAGAAGCCAAGGGCGAGATGACAGTCTCGGTACATAACGGGAAGCCGGACATCTCCTGCCGGGTGGAAGAATTGAAACAATATGTTCCCGAATCGGATAACTTCAATCAGTAGCAGTCATGGCCGGTTATAGAAAGCGAAATACGGAGGGGCCGAGCAGCGAGGACAAGGCTCTGGACCTCTTTGCCGAGATGATGATCGAGAAAATCGAAAGCATCCACAAGGACTGGCACAAGCCGTGGTTTACCGAGGGGGCACTGCAATGGCCGCGTAACCTTTCCGGGCGGGAGTACAACGGTATGAACGCTCTTATGTTACTGTTGCATTGTGAGAATAAGGGGTACAAGATTCCGCGCTTCTGCACCTTCGACTGCGTGCAGCGGCTCAACAAGCCCGGCAAGGACGGGCAGGAATTACCCCGTGTCTCGGTGTTGCGCGGCGAGAAGTCGTTTCCCGTCATGCTGACCACATTCACCTGCATCCATAAGGAAACAAAGGAGAAAATCAAGTACGACGACTACAAGAAACTCTCCGAAGAAGAGAAGGCGCAATACAATGTCTATCCGAAAATGCAGGTGTTCCGGGTGTTCAATGTCGCCCAGACCAACCTGCAGGAGGCTCGACCGGAGTTATGGGAGCAGTTGGAAAGAGAGAACGGGAAAAGGGTCGAAAACGGCGAACATTTCAGTTTTGAGCCTGTCGATGCGATGATAAAGGACAACCTTTGGATTTGTCCCATCAAACCGATGCACCAGAACGAAGCATACTACTCGATCACGAAAAACGAGATTGTCGTACCCGAAAAGGAACAGTTCAGGGACGGGGAATCTTTCTACGGAACGCTGTTCCATGAGATGATTCACTCTACCGGAGCGGAAGGCGTACTCGACCGACTCCAACCTACCTCTTTCGGTTCGAAAGAGTACGCCCGCGAGGAACTGGTGGCCGAGCTGGGCAGCGCGTTGGTCGCACAACGCTACGGCATGACCAAGCATATAAAGGAGGACAGTTGCGCATACCTCAAAGGGTGGCTCGATGAGTTGAAAGAATCCCCACAGTTCATCAAGACAACGCTTCTGGACGTGAAACGGGCTTCGTCAATCGTCACTCAAAAGGTGGATAAGATTGCGCAGGAGTTGGAGCAAAATGTTACTGAAGAGCAAGAGGACAAACGCTCTGCCAAGGAACGTATTTTTTATGCTTCGGTGGCCTATCTTCAGTTCGACCACGACACGAGACAGCTCGACGAACTGCGGGACAAAGGCGACTACAAGGGATTGCTGGCGCTCGCCAAGGAGTATTACGACGGTAACGGCATGGACGAACAGCATACATACGCTTCTCCCCTCCAAAACCGGGGCGATGACCTGCTGATTGAAGATAAGGACTTTGCCGTGGTGTACAACGGAAGTGTCGGAGGCACATACGACATCATGCTGAAATACACGGAACAGGAGGTACGGGACCACATCACACGTTACGGCACAGACCGTGCCAGCGATGATGTGAAAGAGGTGGCCAAGGATATGGCGGCGGAACAGTTCGCCACCCTGGCACAGGAGAATGTTCCGGCATACGAAATGCTGAACGGCGATGTCGTATGTATAAGGTACAATAGGGAAACCGACACGCTCGATGCTGTACCAGAAACCCATGCCGGGTTTATTGTCTGCTTCCCTTTCAACCATAATGCGACTCTGGAAGACAACCTGCAAGAGGCATACGAAAAGCTGGAGTGTATGGCGGAATTCCAGGTCGAAATACCAGAGAAAGATTACGCCGGCGGCCTGCGCCGATAACGGAAACGAATGTGAGGTGGCGTTGAAGTGAAGCCACCTTACATTCTTATACATTACTTAAGACAACAGTTTGTCAATCATTGACTGTAACTGCAGCATATCGCAATATTGATTGTTTCCGCCGGTATAATCCTTTGCGTGCCGGACAGTCCGTATCATGAACGAACCGAGTTCTATCTTTATCCCATCATCCATCCGCACATCCGCAGAATGGTTTATGTATACAAAGTTACTACAAAAAAGAGAAATGCGGAAAGATATAGTGATAGAATTGAGTTACAAGGGTTTCAGTCGTGCTTCCGATTATTCGTGAAGCCATCGCAATCACCGCTGAAGCCAAATCAGGACGCCGCTACGTTACTTGTCCGTAACCATGCACGGAATGGCGACAAACGGACACGGATAACGAAACAAGGCGTTAAGGATTAGTGAGTTACTGACAACTCACGCAACAAATCCGGTTACGGAAAAAGATTGCGCCGTTCCTCCCCGTTTTGCGTACCGGCGACGGACTCTTCACCAACTAATTTTGAACCTAAAAAAATAAGGACGATGAAGAGTACATTTTCAGTAATCTACTACCTCAAACGTCAGGTAGTGAAAAAGGACGGGACAGTACCCGTCATGGGACGCATTACGGTGGACGGCAGCCAAACGCAGTTCAGCTGCAAACTGACCGTCGATCCCAAGCTGTGGGACACCAAAGGGGGACGTGTCACGGGCAGAAGCTCGGCGGCACTCGAAACGAACCGCATGCTCGACAAGATGCGTGTGCGCATCAACAAACACTATCAGGAAATCATGGAGCGTGACAACTTCGTCACGGCGGAGAAGGTCAAGAACGCCTTTCTCGGACTGGAACATCGCTATCACACGCTGATGCAGGTGTTCCGGCAGCACAACGAAGACTACGAGAAACAGGTGGATGCTGGCATGAAAGCCAAAGGCACGCTCCTGAAGTACAGGACCGTTTACAAGCACCTGCAAGAGTTCCTCACCATCCGCTACCGCGTGAAGGACATCGCGCTGAAAGAGCTTACGCCCGCCTTCATCTCCGACTTCGAGATGTTCCTGCGCACGGACAAGCACTGCTGCACCAACACCGTGTGGCTGTATGTCTGCCCCTTGCGGACGATGGTGTTCATCGCCATCAACAACGAGTGGCTCACACGCGACCCATTCCGGGAGTATGAAATCAAGAAGGAGGAAACGACACGCAGTTTCCTGACGAAAGAGGAAATCCGGCTGCTGATGGAGGGCAGGCTGAAAAACGCCAAGCAGGAGCTTTACCGCGACCTCTACCTGTTCTGCGCCTTCACGGGCCTGTCGTTCGCCGACATGCGCAACCTGACGGAAGAGAACATCCATACCTACTTCGACGAACACGAGTGGATAAACATCAACCGCCAGAAGACGGGCGTGGTGTCCAATATCCGCCTGCTCGACATCGCAAAGCGCATCATCGACAAATACCGGGGTCTGTGCGGGAACGGCAGGATTTTCCCCGTTCCCCACTACAACACGTGCCTTGCCGGAATCCGTTCCGTCGCCAAGCGTTGCGGCATCACCAAGCACATCACGTGGCATCAGAGCCGACACACGGCAGCCACGACGGTGTTCCTCTCCAACGGCGTACCCATCGAAACGGTCAGTTCCATGCTGGGACACAAGAGCATAAAAACGACGCAGATATACGCGAAAATCACCAAAGAAAAGCTCAACCAAGACATGGAGAACCTTGCCGCAAGGTTGAACGGCATCGAGGAATTTGCAGGTTGCACCATCTAAAAAGAAAAGCCATGAAACGTGACATAATCATCATAGAGGACAAGGCGGTCAGCGTAACCGGTAACGAGATATGGATGACCTCCACAGAAATCGCCGGACTGTTCCACACGGGCGTCCCGGCAGTGAACGCCGCCATCAGAGCCGTCCGCAAGCCGGACGTGCTGAACGACTACGAGGTGTGTCGCTACATGCGGCTTGAAAACGGGCTTTCAGCCGACGTGTATTCGCTGGAAATCATCATCCCCATCGCCTTCCGGCTGAACACCTACCATGCACACGTGTTCCGCACGTGGCTGGTGGGCAAGGCACTCTCGAAGGAAAAGCGGCAGGCATACGTGATGTTCATACAGAACGGAAAAGCCGGGTATTGCTAAACACGCATAAAAAGAAAAAAGAAAAAGGAAACGGACAGCCCGTATGGAGTTGCCCGTTTCCTTTTTTCATGCAGCCGCCTTATTCCATCGGCTTGCGGTAGTTCGCCTCCAATAGTTCACGCAACCCCGATTCGGGGTAAAGCACCTTCCCTCCCAAAAGTATAAAGGGCAGCACCCTGTTGTTGCGGTACTCCTGCAAGGTGCGGCGGCTGACACGGAGCAGTTCCGCCACCTCCCTGTCCGTCAGGTAACGCTCCCCGTCCAACGGCGGGCGGTAACTTTCCAGAAAGGCGGAGAGCCATTTCGAGCCTTTGCGCATGTTCTGCACGACGGTGGCAAGCGGCTCGTCCTCCATCGTAAACACTTCATTGTTCTCGTTCATCATAACTTCGGATTCAGTGGGTTGTGAATAATAAAAATCAAATCATTTTCCGCCGGGATAGAGCGTGCCGACAAGCGGAATGAGCCTTTTGACCTCCTCCGGCTTGTAATAGAACCTGCGGTTTATCTGCGAGTAGCCGATAAGCCGCCTGTCACGCAAAGTCTGCAACGTGCGCGGGCTGATCCTCAACTGCCCGCAGACCTCCTCGCCCGTGAGCCACCTTTCCATCCGCCCGCCGTCGCTCCTGCGCCTCAGGGCGGCTACCTTCTCCGCGAGGGCGTTGAAGGACGCCACCATCATCTCGAAGGTCTTTTTCTCGATAGATACTATTTCCATAAGCAAAACATTTCAGAGTTTGCCGCAAAGGTAACGAAGCCGCCTTGAACACGTACCGTTTCCCGCTAAAAGGCAGCTTGTTGCGCCGTCTGTCCGGGTTACGGAGCCATTATCCGTAAAAATCTTACGTGAGCCACGTAGTGAGCTGTTAAAGCCCATTTGGTTTATTGCCGAATTTTGTCGCAGAAACATAGCGCAAGCCGAGCGCAGAACGTCAAGCCCGCTTGAACGGTATGCCGAGGCGCAGCCTATGTTCATGCAAATAAACCAAAAGAAAGAACTGAATATGAAAGTGATAACGATGGAAAGTTCCGCCTTCACCGCATTGACGGAACAGATAGCCGAGATAGCGGCACACGTGCGTGCCGTTTCCGGCGGTAGGAAGGAAGAAGCTCCCGACAGGTTGCTCACCACCCGCGAGGCGGCGCACCTGCTGAACGTGAGTTGCCGCACCCTCCAGCGCATGCGCAGCGAACAGCGCATCGCCTATGTCGTGCTGCGCGGCAAGTGCCGCTACCGGCAGTCGGAAATCGACCGCCTGCTCGAAGACAGCACCGTTACGGGCGAAGCCGCGACACCGGAACAGTTGAAACGCAACCACACGCTGCGCACGGGCGGCAGACCCAAAGGAAGGAGGACGTAAGACATGGAACTGCTTACCCGCAACAATTTCGAGAACTGGATGCAGAAGGTGATGGAACGGCTCGACCGTCAGGACGAGATGCTGCTCTCCATGCAGCCGTCCGGCAAAGCCCCGAACCCGATGGACGGGATCAGGCTTTTCGACAACCAAGACCTGTGCATACTGCTCCAGATCAGCAAGCGCACCCTGCAACGCTACCGCAGCATCGGCGCGCTGCCCTACAAGACGCTCGGCAAAAAGACCTATTACAGCGAGGCGGACGTGCTGACGTTCCTCTCCGAACATGTAAAGGATTTCCGCAAGGAAGACATAGCCTTCTACAAGGCTCGTATCCATAATTTCTTTCAAAAATAACCATTAAAACATTTTTCAGATGGCAAAGAAAAAAGACGAAAAGGACGTGCTGGTTGTCCGTGACGAGAAGACGGGCGAAATCAGCGTGGTAGCCGGGCTGAACGCCGACGGCTCCCCCAAGCGTATCCCCGCGAAAGCGGAGAACGCGCAGAGTTTCCTGCAATTCGACCGGCACGGCGACGTGCTGGACAACTTCTTCAGGAACTTCTTCCGGCAGTGCAGGGAACCCAGCCGCTTCGGTTTCTACCGTGTCGCGGCGGACCAAGCCGACAAACTGCTGGAGGTTATCAAGGACTTGCTGAAAGATCCCGACGGCAACAAGGAGATGCTTGCGCCCCACAAGGTGGACACCTCCGGCTACGAAAAGAAAGTACAGGAGGAGCAGTCCGCCGAAAAACAGGAACAACCGGAACAGAAACAAGATGACGAACCTAAAAAACAGGAAGAAATGGAACAGAAAAACGAACAGAATCAGGAAAGTCCTCAGCAGACGCAGGGCAACCGGGGCTACCAGCCCATCGACGAGAGCAAGATCAACTGGCAGAAGTTGGAGGAGAAATGGGGCGTGAAGCGCGACGACCTTGAAAAGTCGGGCGACCTTAACAGGATGCTCAACTACGGCAAGTCCGACTTGGTGAGGGTGTCGCCCAATTTCGGCGGAGAGGCTTTCGAACTGGACGCCCGCCTCTCCTTCAAGAAGGACGGCGAGGGCAACGTCAGCCTTGTGCCGCACTTCATCCGCAAGGAGCAGAAGCTCGACGACTACAAGGAACACAAGTTCTCCGACGATGACCGGAAGAACCTGCGCGAAACGGGCAACCTCGGCAGGGTCGTGGACCTCGTGGACAGGGAAACGGGCGAGATCATCCCCTCGTTCGTCAGCATCGACCGCAAGACGAACGAAATCACGGATGTCTCGGCCAGCAAGGTGCGCATACCGGAACGCATCGGCAAGACGGAAATCACCAAGCAGGAGCAGGACATGCTGCGTGCCGGTCTGCCCGTGCGTGACAAACTCATCGAACGCAAGGACGGCAGGAAGTTCGTCACCACCCTGCAAGTGAACGTGGAGCAGCGCGGCGTGGAGTTCGTGCCGGGAACCGGCAGGTCGCCCCGTGCCGTCCAGACACAGGAAAATAAGGAGAAACAGGCGCAAGGTACGGAAAACACAGCCAACACGAACAAGGAGCAACGCCGCAACACGTGGACGAACGCCGACGGCAGCATCCGCCCCATCAGCA
>OKFK01000206.1_pt1 | contig 20333 bp, 20 predicted proteins | sample 1612051 | NCBI WGS metagenome assembly OKFK01 (sample SAMN04436776, study PRJEB24849) | human gut metagenome | biome: human gut; feature: NICU; material: stool | host: Homo sapiens | place: USA: Saint Louis, MO | collected 2011-03-25
AAGCATTATCTAATTTTATATAATAATTTTCAGCATCTTCAAGTATTACTTTTCCATTAATAAGAATATCGCAGTTTGGACAGTTCACATGAAATGGTATGTTAAAATATCCTAACTGAATTCTTAGATTTATTGTTGTACCACATGTACTACATGTTATAAATTTGTTATCAACCATAAATTTCCCCCGCTTATTAAAGTTTTTAATGTACTAAGTATAACTCACTTTCAAACAATTTTCTTACAATTTTTTTAGTTTATCAAAGGACTATATCTTAAATTTATCTTGCGAATTCTTGTTTCTATTAATCAGACTGACAGCTGCTTTTCTTGATAAACCACACACAACTCCTTCCAACGCACGTTCCATTTTCGTTTGTTTTTCGGTTCTTTCCTTTTTACTTTCATGATATAACTTATTCAAATCGATTTTTTCAGTCATTTTCTACATCCCCTCTTCTATTAATGTTTTTTTGTCTTGCTAAACTCAACCATTTTGAAGCTTCTGTATGGATTTTTTATTGTTTTTGATCAATGTATCAATCATGTTTTGCGTGATTGCATCCGGAATATACCCTTGCTTAATAAACAACAACTTTTCAAGATGGGCTCTATACTTGTTGATTAATTTAACGTTATTTTTATCCACTTGATCGCCAGATCCAGAATGATACACTTTTTCTTTCAATCGACGCTGCTCTTTTAATTCAGACGTATTGAACGATTCAAGTTCTTTTATCGTCGTATATTGATAAAAGCAAGGATCTTCTATTATGGTTAATTCCCGTATTTCCATACTCATTTCCCACCTTTCTTATAATTCCTTACGTTAGGCTTCAGCTGGGCCAAAAAGCCCAACTGATACCATAAAATATATTTTTTTATCTATGCAGTTCGTAAAAGACTGCCTAGTATTGGATCAAATTGAATCATTCCAAATTCTGAAAATGCAGGGTTCGTCGTATTAACTACATACACATATTGCCTATAAGATTCTAAATCCCTGTGACAGCAAAGCCAATCACTAGTATCGCGTCCAACGTAGAATAATGATAAAAATCTCTGGCCATCCGCTGTTTTATTTTCAGTTACATAGTACACCAGGAAGCCATACTTCTTTTCGGCCGTCTTTATGATTGCCTCTATTTCTTCAGTGACTAAAATATTTTCACCTTGAAAGTAATTGCTGGTGTAATGGCATTTCCCTGTTTCCATGAACTCATCAATGACAGAACTTGATAGGTCGGTAAGCATCATTCTATACCATGCTTCTTTTTTTAGAGTTTCGTTGGCCATTGTCGTATTACTTAATCTTCTCATTTGTATTCCTCCAAAAGCAATATTTTTTTAATTCATTACTGTTAGATAATTGTTCCATTCTATGAGTGGCAATGAATCCTTGCCATAACTCCATCGTTATGGCAGGAACCCATTGAATATTTTTCTAAGGTACGCTATACTTATTCATGACTATAAATAGTTAACGTCCTAGAAATCTTTTGTCTTCAGCAAAAGGTTTCTTTTTTTGTGCTTTCAGCTGCAGGATCTAATAACTTATTGATAAATTCCTTATCTGCATCTGTACAAGCCGGATAATAGTTAGAAATGAAGAATTCTCCATTTTCGTCAATTTCTAGTGCTACTTTTCGCAACCCTTTTACGAAATAGAATATTGGTTTTTTCTTCCATTGTGTCACTGCACCGCTTTCTATCAGTTCTTTTGTTTTCTCACTCATCACCTTATTTTCATCCGCTTCTTTCATTTGTTCCAGGGTCGCAATTTTATTTTTTAGTTTCGTGATTGCTGCGCCATAAGTTCTCGCCTTAATTGCTGGTTTTGTCTTGTTATAGGCTTTTGCTTTTTCGTTAGCCTTTTCAAGCTCTTTTAGTTCATTTTTAAAGTAATCAATGTTATTGACACTTGTTTTTGCGCCAACCGTCGCATAACTTGATTTACCGACAACATGAACATCTTTGATTAGCTCGTTTTTTTCCTTAAAATCTTCTACCTTTTCCAGCATTTCCACTCTTTTTTCTTGTTTTTCTTGTTCCTTCAGTAATTTAATTGCACGATCATGATAGCCATTTACTTTCTTATAAATGTCCCCACGGCCAATAATGTTAGGCTGTCCAAAAGGGATACGGTCATGTTCCGCTCTAATTAAGCGGTGTGTTTCTTCGCTTTCTCTTTTTAGTCGTTGCAATTTTCCTTGTGCTTGTTCAAGTCTAGTCATTTTTACTCGCTTCTTTCTGTTTTTTATTTTTTTCAAAACTCATTTTTTTTGAAGATTTAGGAAGGGGTGCTTCTTTTGAACTTCGTTGGTTCGGTATTTTTCTGTGGTCCTCTCCTTTCTTTGTTTGCTGTTATGATCCATTTCTTCAGTGAGTTTGAGGTTTTGGGTGCGCAGAGAACAGACATCAGACACAAAGAAAACACAAGGGCGAGCTTGCTCGTGCATTTTACCCTTGTGTTTTCGACTGGCTGTTGTATGATTCGCAAGTACACAAGGCCGGCTCACTGAAGAAATGATAACCGTAACAGAGTGACGAGTGACAGAAAAATGCCATAGAACCAACTCCTTTTTTCTGTAGCAGTGAAACTGCTTCAGAAAAAACTTAAATCTGCGGAACGCTTCCTTGTGGTCTCACAAGGAACAACTCGTGTCAATGTCCTTTTCCGTTAAGCGAGGAACGAGTAGGAAAAGAGAAACGTTCACCAGTCGGAACGAATGGGAATAGAACGTTTAATTGACTCGTGTTGAGTGCAGCAGAAAATCCATTGGTTTTGGAGCAAGGGCAACTGCACCGCAGCGGAACAATGGATTTTGTCCTAGATTTCGGTTAGGAATGCTAAGAAAACTCTTTTCTTAGCATTCCTAACGTTTAATCTTTTTCTCTTTTGTCTACCGCTTATTTTCGTTTGTTTAGGAAGGTATGGCTGTATGAGCGATTTGTTTCCAACGTTCTACTGCTTGTTTTATCTTTTCTGGTACTTCCTGACGGTTACATTTTCCTTGTATTTGTATAACCTGTTGATTTCGATATTCTAATGTGAAGTAAGGCATATCTGGCTTTTCTTTTCTTCGGATAAAAACAATCGTTGTTTTTCCTTGTGTATGTCGTTCGATATAATGTTGACTGCCCACACAATGGCGTAGAATACTTCCTTCTTGAATGATTTCTTGTAATGAATGTGGTGTGAGAAAAAGCAAGTCGTCAATTTCAGCTTCTAACGCTTTAATTTGGTTTTTCCGTTCTTGATACTGCTTTTCTTCAATCTCACTTTTCAAAAGGTTTAGCGTGTTCATAGCGTTATCGTGAGCTACTTGTAAGTTTTCTGGATACAATACACTATCGTTATTAAGTGGGGTGTTCAACTCTTCTAGCATGTGTAAGTAGTCCATATAGTAGTCAAAACGTTCCCCTTTTCGCATAAACCATTTTTGAAACTTGGTTAAATTCACCTCTTTCGGTAATTGCTTGATTTGCGAATAATGTACGTACTTTTCTATTTCGTTTATCATAGGCGCATTTCGCTCTTTTAACGTTTTTTCTAACATGAATTCATGAAAGGTTGGATTTCTTGTTTTTAATTTTTGTTTATTCGCTTTTAGCCATTTCTTAGTAATTACTCTCATATCTGCTTTATGAAAATACAATCCAAAAACGTTGCGATAGTCGTCAAAAATGATTTCATTCGCAAGAGTTGTTGCGCCTATCTTTTGTAAAAACTCAATTTCGTTTCGGTATTTATAAATATGTGCCAGTTCATGGCGCTCTATTTCAGGTAACTGTAAGTACTTTAATTCCGATACAGTGGTTAGTTTTTCTTGCCAGTTATTTGGATAAAATACCGTATTTGTATAAGCACTACTCATAAAACCATAATTTGACAACAAGCCCTCATACCAGTCACCATAGTTGTAATGGGCTTTGAGGTGGGTATCGTTTGAAAAACGCTCAAAGTTTGACTGTTCATAAATAAGCGTTTCTTTACCGTCCTTTATCGTGTGCCAATAGCTATACGTTTGAATTTCTATTCTTTTTTTACTGATAAGGATAATACCGAATGAATAAAATTTTGTAGGATAAGAGAGCCTTGAGGCCTTTGTTAATCGCTTTTTGATAATCGGACAATTCTTGCGAGAACTCGCAAGAATTGTCTCCTTTTTGTTTTTCCATTGATACGTAGGTATTTGTGACGTACACCAATCAAAAAAGGCTTTCGGTGGGGTTAATGGTTTTTGTATTTTTTTATCAATACTCATTACAACTCGAACAATTTTACTTGTTCGTCCACCTCTTTTCTTTGAGGTTTAGACTCTTCTTTTTTGCTCGGTTTCTTTTTGGCAGTCGTCACTACCTTTCCGATTGCTTTCATTTCGGGTAGTTTTTCAAGTATGAAATATTCCTTTATCCAACTAAATGCCACCTCGTCTGTGACCATTACCATAGCATTTGGTCGTTTTTCGGCTTGTTCTTGGGCTTTTCCCATGCAATACGTGACAGAGCCTTTTATGGTTCTATCTTCCTTTAGAATACCTTGAAAAAGAGATTCATCATTTTGTTTGCATAGCCAATTGTGGATATATTCGACCGTGTTGTCATGCTCGGTTTCTAGTTCTTTTAGCATTTTTTCAAGTGCTTGTTCTTGTGCAGTCAATGTGCTTGTTAGGAAAAAGCGCTCATAAGAAAGTTTATCGCTAATTACTAGCCACTTGTATTTAGTTCCTTTATCTATCGTTTCATCAATTGTTAGATAAAGAGACGAATAGTTATCATCTGGGTCTTTAATCGCAATGGTGGCTTGTTCTGGTAGCTTTTCAAGGTAAGAAAGTAACGTCTCGACTGGATAAAGGGCTACTTTATAATTAGGATAGAAACACAAAAACTGGAAGTTTTTTCCGTTTCTTTCAATGCTTTCTTTTCTAAAAGCTACACTGATATAACCTTGTGTGTCGTCAAAAATAGTGGTTGCTAGAGTCTGATTGTATTGTTTAAGCGCGTGTGTCAATTCTTTTACAGTTTGTATATTTTGAAAGTCCATAACGTTCCCTCGTTTCTTTTGTTAGCCCAACCTTTTATTCATAAGAGGTTGGAAAATTCACTTGTCAAAGGTCATGAGATACGTTATACTTGTTTTACATTATAAACATGCATAACGTTTTAGAAATCTTTTGTTAGTGGCAAAAGGTTTCTTTTTTTTACTTTTTTCGTGGAAATAACTCAACACCTCTAAAATATCTTTTTCACCTCTTTCGTTGTTTTAAATGATAAATTCTGTTGTTTCGTGATTATCTTCTGTTAAGGTTATTTCTTGGTCGTAATACATGTTAGAAACTAATTCATGTGCTTGTTCTTCGCTTTCAGCGTAAACATATACAGCTACCTCTAAGGTTTCAACAATTGTCACACAGTATTTTTTCTTTTTTTCTGCCATTCTTACACGTCCTTCCATTCAATATGGTTCAATAAAAATGATAGTTGGTTTAAACGGTCATTGGCATTTTTTAAACAACCATAATTTAATAACAGCGTGACAGTATCATTTTCATTGATTGCTTGGCTTAATTTTTGGTATTCCAGTTGTGCCTTTTCTAGGTCAAGTTTTAATTGTGGCTCATTCATTTTAACCACCTCCTTTCAGGTTTTTGGGTTTTGAACAACCATTTTTGTTAGGCGTTTGAGGAAGTGAAGCTGGACGGTCAAAAATTCCTTTTCGTCAAACGGTGTAGTCTACCCCCTTTTTCGTTTTTGTTTAGGTTGTTCATTTTCGCCAGTGTGTTCGTGTCGCTCGCTGTGCCGTGGAAGGACCATAGACATAAAGAAAAAACAAGGGCGAGCTTGCTCGTTTATATACCCTTGTTTTTTCGACTGGCTGTGGTACTGTAGCAAACAGTGAGCAGCACGTTACACACTGCAAAATGAACGGCCTGAAAACGAAAAAGGTCGCGTGACACTGTTCTGACATCAGAAAAGGAATTTTTGACCGGAACGCCCTTGATCTTTGTTTTCTAGTAGGTATGAAATGCCTACTAGAAATGTTAATCACTGCGGAACGCTTCCTTGTGGTCTCACAAGGAACAACTCGTGTCAATGTCCTTTTCCGTTAAGCGAGGAACGAGCAGGAAAAGGAAACGTTCCCCAGTCGGCACGAATGGGAATAGAACGTTTAATTGACGCGCGTTGAGTGCAGCAGTTAATCCGTTGGTTTTGGAGCAAGGGCTACCGCACCGCCGCGGAACAACGGATTCATTCCCTTTTCCCGAACTAAAAAAGGCGCACGTCTGTATAGATCGTTGCGCCCTGGTCTTGCATGACTATTTTTTATTGTGTTAAAATTACTAGTACAATCGAATAATCAAAAAAACACTACTATTCGTCTGGTCGTTTAGTAGTGTTTTTTATTGATTTGTAATATCTTTCCGATTCATCGAAATAATTCACTATGTGAGCCTATTCGAGCTAAAGTTAGGATCAATTTATCACCGTCAATTTTATAAATCAGTAACCAATCTGGTTCAATATGGCACTCTCTTGTACCTATATAATTTCCTGTTAGTGCGTGGTCTTTATACTTTGGCGGCAATGTTTGCTGTTCTTGTAAAAGTACTAATACTTCTTTTAACTTCTCTAAATTCTTTCCTTGTTTCTTTGCTTTCTTAAAGTCTTTTTTGAATTGGTTCGTGTAAAATATTTCAAGCATTTAAATCCTCCATTAAATCCTCCACGGAAGAAAATCCACCATGAACATTTCCTTCTTTAATGTCTTTTAATGCTTGTAGAGTCTCTTTGTTTCCCTTATTAATCATAAAAGGAATTGCTTGCTCATTAATAGACTGTTTTAAGAAAATCGTAATTGCACTTGTCATATTTAACCCTAAATCATTAAATAATTGTTCTGCTTCTTCTTTTAAATTTTCATCAACATTTACATGTATAGGTTTCTTTTTTGTAGTAGCCACCTTTACCCCTCCTTTATGTATATAATTATAACACAATATGTTGTTATCGACAACATATTGTGTTATAATTTCTCGCCAAAAGCTTTCAATAATTCATAGCGATTTCTTATTTATTTACTAAACCCCCGTTGTGTCACATAACCTGGTATGCTCCAGATTCCGAGTGACTCATTTTTAGCCTGTTCTTGGGCTTGCTCTAGTTCTGCCAAATACTTAGTGTTAGGCTCTTTTACATAGGCAACACGAGCTAATCCTTCACTTACAAGCGTTTTTTGTAGTAATGTTCCATCTACGAATATGTAGCCCAACGCTCGTCCGTAACGATCTGTTTTATCGCCCTTATCATATTCAAACATAATTTCTGAAGCAGTAGACAAAAGCTCTTTTGTGCGTTTGCTAGCTTCCAATCCGAACGGCTGAACTTTTGTTTTCGGTTTCACAGTCTCGGGTGTGTCAATTAATAAAAACCGAACTTTTTGTTCTTTTCCGTCAATTTTTAATACTGTGGTATCGCCATCCACGTGCCTAACAAAATCAGCTGGTATACGTTGATCGTTTGAAATAGTTTGAGTAACATTTTCAGTAACTTCTTTTACACTATCCTGTGCTTTTTGTTCAAGAATTGCGCATCCTGATAATAAAAAAGTGGCTACTGCTGTAAGCAGCAGCCACTTTTTACCGATTAACTTTTTCATTTTCTCCCTCCTTCAGATAAATTTTAATGATAAGCAGGCGGTTCCATATCATCCATACCATAAAACGGTTCGGCGTTCGCTATTTCTGGCATTTGTTGTTTTTGTTCTCTATTTTGTACAGTTTCTTTTGATTCTAAAAATTCAAAGCCTGCTACGACTAATTCTGTAACATAATGCGTTTGTCCTTGTTGATCATCATAAGAACGTGATTGTAATTCACCATTTACTGCAATTAATGAACCTTTTTGCGTATATTTTGCTAACACTTCTGCAGGTTTTCCCCAGATTACACATTGAATAAAAGTCGTTTGGGCATTCCCGTCTTTATCAAGTCTTTCTCTTTTGCAAGCTAATGCAAAATTGGCAACGGCCTTCCCTGTTGACGTTACTCTTAGTTCTGAACTTTTTGTTAATCTTCCTACTGCACTTGTTTTAATCATTCTTGATTCCTTCTTTCTTTTTATTTGGTCGTCCAAAGAGGTTTTACCTCTTTGGACGTATAATCTAATTTTTTACTAATGTGATTCAATTCCTATTTACGCTGTTAATGTCTTTTGTTTGACTTGTTCTTCTTTCACTACCTGCGAACCATACATATTGCGAATATCGCTCATATTGTATTTTTTCTTACTGCGTTTTTTATATCCATCGGGGGCTAAATACCAGGACTTTTTGTTGTTGCTCCATTTCATATTTAAAGCTTTTAACTCTTCTTTATAAGGCTTGGTGTTCCCTGATACCCATAAGAATGCGCCTATCACTTCAATTGAAACATTTTCCATTTTTAGCGTTAACAACTTGTGTATGATTTCTTGCCATTCTTGCGGTGTTTCTGTCGTTTCTTTTTGGTAGTACTCACCTTCTTTATTTTTGTGTGTATTTTTAAGCTTATCGAACAACGCTTCATACTCGTTATTTATTTGCGCCATTTCTTTATCAGTACCGCCCATGTCTGGGTGGTACTGTAAAGCTAGCTTTTTATATACGCGTTTCAATTCTTCTAATGTCGTTACATCTTTGATAAATTTCATGTTAATCGCCCTTTCTGATTGTTGCTGAACAGCTAAGCTGCCCAGCGTTCCAATTTTTCAATTGATTTTTTATCATTTTCAAGGTCGGCTTTTGTGTACCATGCTGGTAACTCTTTATCAGAAAATAGACTGTAGATAAATTCTAAGATTTCCATGCTTTCTCTAGCTTTAACAGCTGATTCACATTGATTAACGTAATATCTTACATCTTGTCTAAGTCTATCGACATAAGAATAATGAAACGTTTTGTTTCCTTCTACCATTTTTTTAAATCTGTTTTTTTCTTTTGTTGTTAGCATTTTGCTTTCCTTCTTTCATTTTTTATATTCAAACAACCAATAAATAAATATGTTTTTGTCAACGCTTTTCCAACCAACCTTTTCGGTTGAGAGAGTGAGGCGCCGGGTGTTAGGGGTGCAACCCCTAAGGTTTGATTAGGCTCGTTTTTAGACGAAGGCCTGTTTGTTTGATTTCGCTTTTCAGTTTTCAAAGGTCAGAGGGGAAATTCTGGTTAGATTCCCTTTTCGTATATCGGTCGTTCGGCATAACCGACTAGAAAACATGTTCTGTCGGAGGACAAGGGTCGGCTTGCCGATGCCACTTGCCCTTGACCTCCGACAGGTTATGTTTTAGGTTATACTCGCCGAGTGACTGATATACGATTAGGGAATATTAGAAATTACACGGCTGTGAGAACTGATAAATCAAACACACTAGCCCTTCCTAAAAACGGGCCTGATTCAGACGCATGGTTTTTGCGTCTGAATCACTACGTCGGTTCTCCGACGTAGAAAAAAGAACGAAGCTTGACTTCGTTCTTTTCCTCTCTTAGGTGAGCGTATGCGAACTCAACCAATCTATTGGTGTTCTTCTGAAAGAAGAAAAGCTTGTTAATCATATTCTACGTGCTTTTTTACTTCATGTAAGCAGCTACTTAAAATTATCAAGTAGTTTATTAATACTTCAAATTTCTCGACATAAATTTCAGGAATAGAGACACAATACCTGTTAAAATTAACGCAGCGAATTTTTTCAAAATTTAAGTTAAAAGGTGTTCCATAGAAAATAGTAATTAACTTTTTTAAAGACAATAAGTCATTAATAAAAATTGGGACAGCTTCTTTAGAAATACCATATGTTCCATCATGATAAATAGTGATTTCTACATCTCCTAAAATACATAAGTTTTGATTATCTAGCGTTAATCGATAAGATCTCACGATTGTTTTTGCAAGTGTAACAGGTTGCCACCAAATGACATGCCATCGTCTTTTGCTTATGGGAATAAGTCCTGTTTCATCATCCAGACATCCTAATTTTTTTAACTCTCTTTCGTAACCGGCTAGCTTCTTGTTAAATTCTTTCTCTATTCTTCTCATGAAACTCACTCCCAATTAATGAATTTATCTTTTTCTAGTAATCGTTTCAGTTCACTTTCAAATTCTTCAGCTGAAAAAACATGCAATCGATCAAACACTTCTTTGTACTCGTCCCCTTCTTTGTCAATAAAATATTCTTTAAACATATCAAGTTCTTCTTTAATGATTGAACTAGGTGTTACATAAATTAAGCGTGCATCTTCATAATTTTTTAAATGTTTAATGTATTTTGGAAACACACCCTGACTATAACGTCGTTTTGTCTTTAGTGTTAATTCTATTTCAAATTGCCACTCTACTTCTCGTCCAATACTATCCAAAAACATAAAAATGAAGTCAGGAACAAAGTATTTTACGCCTTTTTGATTTTTCTTCTCGTCTTTTACTTCATATACTTTACGGCGTTCTGATACTACCGCTTTAAGGTGCGGGTGGTTATTACAAAGTTCCAACATTTTTATCAGATAATCATTAATTTGTAAGTGGTGTTGTAAATTGTATTCAGGAACTTTTGGCAAGGTGTAGTACCCACCAATGTAATTATGGCCTTCTTTTGTTAGGTAATAAAATTTTGTTAATCCGATTTGGGAACATTCCACTAGATTTTTTTCCTTCAGTTTTTTTAGATTACCGTATACACTACTTTTTTTTGCCATATTATCAAATTGACAAAAGTCAATAAGTTGTTTTACCGATACAACTCTCAATTCATGTAGTAAACACAAAAGAATCAAGTGTATCTTATCTTCTTTTGAATAATCAATAAAGTAATTGTAAAGTAATGGTTTCAAAGTATCACCGCATTTCTATAAAATGTACAAATAGGCAAAGCCTATTTGTTTCATTGAAAAAGAGTTTCGGAACAACGTGTAGAAATACTTTTTCAGCTTTTAAGTCCTCCAAGTTTTGGTGGAGGATTTAGGAGGTTGTTGCTTTGGGCGATAGTCCCTTCAAGGTTTGGTGAAGGGGCGTCTATCGCAAGGGGTAGTTGTTAATCTTTTGAACTTTATCTTTTGAACTTTTTTCTTTATTTTTTATTACTTCTATCACCTTACTCATTCTATTTTTTTACTCTATTCTGTTTGTCCTCGGCGCTTGGTATTTTTTTCGTAGTTGCAAAATTCCTGACCATTTTCGCTTAATGGGGGTTTTAACCCACGTTGAGCGAAAATGGTCAGGAATTTTGCAGGCGGAGAAAGCCTTTTATACCAAGCGCCGAGGACACGCCACTACAATTTATAATTCCACACACTTTCCAGTGGTTTTCCTAAGTATTTCCATGATGTTTCCAAAATTTGACACACTATATTAATCTATTTTGAATTACTTTTTTGTAACCATTCGAGTGCGTTTCGCACATAAACTTTTTGTGGTGGGAGGTTTACATTTTCTGCTGTACGATAAATAATAAACTCCCCTGTACGCAATTCTTTTATCTTGTTTGGACTAATTTTGAAGCGATCTACATTACGTTTGGTTCCTCTATCTCCTGACCAATCAGATTTTCCAACATCTGAATAACCATCTTCTTGTTCCGTAACTGAAGTTACATCAATGTCTTGATACGTTCCCATTGTTTCACTCCAATACTCGGCTTCACCTTTTTCGTTGGTCTTTCCAATGAACAAAGTATTCACATTTCCGACAAGTTGTTCCATTAATTTATCGCCTAATTTTGCAATATCTGCCATCGTTTGAGGGGTGAAAATACCGTAAACACCTGCACCTCTACCTTTATTTACCATATCAATAAACGTTTCATTTAGATAAGAAGCAGGTTCATCAAAAATCACAAGGACTTCACGTTTAACATTTTTTCGATACATTTCAGAAGCAAAATAATTTACGTCTCCGACTAACATTTGCGCTAAAGTGCGGATATATTCTTTGTAAATCAATCCATTGAACGATACGTAAACTAACTTTCGTTGATTGACAATTTCTTGCACATCGAGAACATTTTTTGCGTTTTTAGTATCAAATAATTTTCCTAACTCACTGTCTAATAGCATGTTAATGTTTGTCTGTAATGCTTCTGATGTGGCATACAAATAAAACGGTGAATCTTTATGTTCATAACGAATAAATAATCGTTCGAACAATTTTTGTTTGATATTTTCTCCTGTTTCTTTGTCTGTTGGCAAATATCTTAGGTTTCGTTTGAGTAATAAATAGTACGAGTCTAAATCTAATGTTTCTGGATTAAGGACAATCGTTTCCGTTTCTTTTTGTGCTATTCCTAGTTGGGAAATGTTTCTAAATTTACTGTTCTTAATTTGTGAATCTTCCTCTTTTTCTTCTTTATCAAGGTCTGAATCAGGCAGTATCTCGCTTCCTTCTTTCACTGATTTTTTCTTAGGTTTTTGTATTTTCTTTTCTACTTCAATCTCAAATAGTTTGGGATTGTTTGGTAAAATCGCATCCGCAAATAAGTGTAAAACATTTCTCGGAAGTAAAAATCGTTGAACAAATGGTAGACTTCGTTCAACGGTTTCTGTCGTACGAGTGTCTCCAGATAAAGTAACCTTGGCTCCTTTAAACTCGTCTAACAATTGAATTGTTACTTGCAAAAGAGCTTTCGCTGCGCCTGAATAAAAGACACTTTCTGTTTCGGCTAAAGACACTAACTTATCTCGAATAGATATGTCATTTCCATGCTCTACTGGGTTGTATCTCATATCGCCATCATCCGTAAAAGCATGCACTTCTTTGTCATAAAATTTGGCAATTTCTCGCATACTTTCTAATGTATCTCGAGCGCCTTTTCCATCAATCAATATCACCGGAAAATTAAATTTGACTGCGTGTTGGACAAGTAATTGAAGTAACGTTGTTTTCCCTGAACCTGTCGTTGCGGGAACAAGAACATGCTGATTGAACTCTGAAAAGTTGATGATATACGGCAACCCGAACTCACTTGTACCAAGCAATAATTGATTGGATAGTTCTTTATACTTGTCAATATCAACCGTTTCTACTGCTTCTTCATACGCTTCTTCTTGTTCATCTGTGAAGCGTTGCGACTCTTCAAATTTATTTTTTTCTCGGTCTTTGTAGGCTTTTGATTCGGTTATTTTCTTCCGTTCGTCTTCCTTTGAAATCACTTTTCGTTTTGCCACAAATGAAGAAAATGCCAAAAAAATGGCTCCCATTCCGCTTGATCCAATAAGCAAAGCGACTATTGTCTCCCAATTAAAACGCAGTGCTGTATGAAGAAGATTTAAGGGGAAAAGAAGATACGCAGACAGATACCCTCTGGGAATCCAGAGGATAAATGCAAAGACATTTATTACAAATAACACAGCTGAAAAACTAAGAAAGACAATACTATTTCGTTTCAAAAAACTCTCATAATCCATATCAAATACATTTGCAGCCTTGTCTCTTTTATCAACCGCTAGACCAATTAGTAATGGAATACTGCCTAAAATCGCAAAAGGATATAAAAGAACTCCGACTAATCCAAAGACTAGTCGGAGTTGGTGGTAGCGAGTCATTTTTTGTTGTTCTTGCCCTATTGGCGGTTTCTTTGGTTGTAGCAAGCCATTGTTAAACAAATTATTTCCTTGCACGAGGTTGTCTCACTCCTTTAGGTTTGTTTGTTATCTTCTGTGTACCAGGTTTCTTGCGTTCTCTGCGAACAACTGGTGATTGTTTAGTTCTCTTTTCTTTCTTAATTATTGGCGTATTATGTCTATTCATACGTGTGATTGGCTCATTTACCTTGGGTTGTACACGTTGTGGTGTAGAATGCGTTTGAGGTACATCAACTTGCGTTACTTGCTTCACTTGATCCATTTTTTTACGTACTTCTGGACGTCGATAGGCAGGATTACTTCCCAACGTTCCACCACTCCGTTTGACCGTTTGGGCCGCTACTTTTGGTTGGATATTTTGACGAGTCGTTGGTTGTCCTGTTCGTCTTGGACTACGAGCAACCACTTGTTTTTTCATATCTTTTGGTTTATTTGTTGGTTGAAGCACTTTTTCTCCTTGTCGTTTCATAAGTGTTTGATGACCTGTTTCGCGTTTTTTACTTCGCTGTCCAGTACGCCGATTTTGATTTCTTAAAGCTGTTAAATTAGTTGATTCGTCGCTTTGATCATTAATTTTTTTGAGTGATTCCTGTTTTTTCAAGCGATCTTTTTCATATTCTTTTTGACGAGCTGATTCATGTTGCTGCCGTTTGAGTTGTTCTTCAGATTTCTGTTCTTGCATACGTCCTTTTTCGTGCGCTTGTCTTAATCCTTCTTGTGCTTTTTCGATAGCATTTGGCGCTTTATGTTGAGGTCTTGGCTTCAATTCACGGCGTAGCGCACTACGTTTTTCTTGTTCTTTATTTAATGGTCGTTGTTTTAAGCCAGTTTCTGCTTTACCATGTTTTCTTGCTTCTTCTTGACGTTTTTTAATAGCTGCTTTACGTTCTTCTTGTGCCTGTTTCCTGCGCTCCTTATTCTCTTGTTTTTGTTCTTTTGCCGCTCTACGCATATTAGCTTCTGTGCCAAAAGGATTTCCGATAAATCCGACACCATCAGAAAGTGAAACACGTCCCGTCACAAGATTAGCAAAGAATTTCCGGAATACATACAAGCCAAGCGGTGTAAGAAGATAAATAAGTATCGTTAATATCTTCTGCCACACGTTTTCTGTCTGATTGCTTAATTGAAACCCTAGTGATAAGAAACTTGCAAAGAAAATAGTCGCAAAACCAACCATTCCCTTCATAAAAATAGTCATGCCAAAGGTTTTAAAGTAATTCGCAAAGACGTTGGTTTCAGTTAAAAAGAGTCCTGCGAACAACAATAACGGTAACAACGGCAATAGGAACAATTGAATGACCGCAATAATTAATCGTAAGAAACTTAACAGGAAATACACCACTGTTTGAATGAGGTTAACTACCAGATAAAACAAGCCATAAAAAGTATTGGTCCAGTTGTTATAATACATAATTGATCGGTTTTTTAAGTCTTTACTTTCGTAATTTACAACTTCTTCCATTAACTTGTTATTTTCTTCGCTATTCATATCGTTGTCTAACAATAAATTGATTCGATCATATTCTTTATCTTTATACTTCACTGTTTTCTTACGGATTTTATTAACATCACTTGTTCCATAGTTCATGAGCAAGTAAGGTTCATACACATTGGTGTAAAAAACACGTGAAGCAATTAAATTTCCTGCACTTTTTGCTCGTTGATCTGCAGATAATTTTTGCTCTACTTCATTTCCGTTCTTATCTTTCCCTTTCTCTGTCATTGGTACACTAACATCACCTAAGACCGGATTAATATTCACAAATGCGGTCTCAACTTCTTTATCCACACTAAACATCATATCAAACAAAGAATTGGACGTGTTGGCATCTTTTAGGACGGAAAGACCTGTAAAAATAAGAATCGTCATTAAAAAAATACCAAAAAACCGTTTGTATCGTTGTTGTCCAATAAATTTTACACCTAAAATAACAAAGACAAAGGCAATACCAATCGTTCCCGCAATGCCCAACATATTAGTTGCTATGCTAGACGTTAGGTTCATAATCGGTTGCTTAATAGCAGTTATAATATCCATACTAAATAGTGTTTTTACCATAACTGCATTAAATTCTCCGAGTCCTTTTACCCCAGCCCATACGAATGTTTTGACTGCTGCAGAAGCGTTAGTAATTGCTTCTTTAACCCCAAAAGCAGAATCCTTTTCTTTTTCTTTAGTCATTAACTCAAAAGCATTGTCTTTGTAAGTATCATATATTGTATCTACATTAGTAGTTGGCTCCGTAACAATAACCTTATTTTCATCAGGTTTAGGTGCGGCATTGACCGATGTAGTTTGTGTAAACACAAAAAAACAGCCGACTAAAAGTAGTAAGGCTGCTTTTATCAGTGACTTTTTATCCAAAGTATCACCTCTTTATTCTGTTTTTTGTTTTATAAGTGTTCTTTGTTTTTCGCCAATTTCCCCTGTAATCTTGTTATCTTTGTATTCTACTTTTTCCATAATGAAAGAGTTTCTGCTAGTAATGTCAAAGGTTATTTTTTTATTTTTTTCATCATAAGTGTATGTCCCACTAACACTATCCTCTGAGTCATTAGCTGAAAATTTACCGTCATCAAAAAAAGTGTAAGTTGCACGTGTTTCTTCCACTTTCCATTTACCACCATCGGCAGTCAATATCTTTTTCATATCTGTTCCACAACCTGACAACAATAACAAGCCGACTAAGGCAATAAAAGGTAGTACTTTTTTCATGCTCACTTCTCCTTTTTTATGATCCTTGTTCCATTGCCAACGCCATTTGAGTAGCTTCATCCTCTTTATTAGTAGACGAAACGGCCATTAACCAACTATCGAATAAAACATCAATTGCAATAGGCTGGCTACGCCCTCGATGGTCTTGGAATAAACAAGTCCCTGATTTTAGTTCATTAATTAACTGAATATTTGCTGGGTTCGTATCCATACCAAAAAATTCTAAAACTTTTTTCTGTGCTTCTTTTTGGTTTGGCCGGAACGCAAATTTATAAGACAATAGTTCTTTTTTATCTTCTTTATCATAATCCATAAACGCTTGTGTGACAAGGTATATATCGGTCATGTTCGCACGTCCTTGGCGTAAACTTCCTTCAATTAGAAAACGTCCTTGGGCCGTGTCTTCAAATCCTTTCGCTTCATCGAAAATAATCGCAGCATCTTCAGTTTTATCTGTAGAGAAGATCGTTGTCATTTTCATAATAACTTCCATAATAGACATGCCTGCGATTTGTTCATTGTTTAATCGTCCGCTGTCTATTTCCGCTTGTGTAGGGATTTTAAGTCCCTGGGTACCTAAGACATTGATTTGATTTTCAAAGCGAATAGGTTCGCTGTAATCGTTCCCTAAAAGAATTTTACCTAACCCAACATTGTGCCCAGAGATTAAATTGGCTAATTTAGGGTCTTTTTCGCGAATAACCTCGATTACTTTCGTTAGGTGTTTTTTCCCTTTACCTTTCATCACCGCATTGACAGAATCTAAAATCAGCGTCTTCTTATCACTTGCAGTGTGACTGTCTGTCGTAACTTCACCAAAATTTTCTAACACGTTTCGTGCGGTTTGAATAGCTTCTTCTCTTGGCAGAAATAGCAATGGATCTAACATTCCTCGATACCTTTCTTCACTTGATAGCGAAACAAAGTTAATGCGTTGATACAAAGCTTTAAATTCTGGAATATGTCCGAACTTATCTAATGCTCGTTTGAAAAAAAGGACGGTTTCATTTTTAGGATCAATATAAAGTATTTTTTGTCCTAAAAACGTTAACCACAAGAAAATGTACTTAACAAGTACTGACTTTCCTTGTCCAGGTGGGCCAATGATTAGCGTATTCCCATTTGTATATTGTGCGCCCTCTATGGCTTTTTTAGTCAAGTTTGGGAAAAACCATACGATTTTGCTTGATAAAGAAAGTGCCTGTTGTACGGACTTGAATTTTTTAGCAGTTATGACACGACCTAGAGGCATGCCATAGCGGTTACCAATTTCTTTTTCTAAATCCATTCCAAGGTCCGCTACATAACCTGTTGAAACAACATGCTCATAGCTTTTAAATTGATTCTTGGCGCCAATTAAACACTGATTAAACAATGTTAATTGATCGACTAGCGGACGATACAACTTGTAGTCTGTACCGTCCAAAACAAATTCGAGTTCTTTTATTTTCTCTTCTAATGCTTGTTTACTATCGGCTGAAAGTACAAACGTTGTCGTCATACGACACAATCGTCGTTCTTTACTACGTATCTTTTTACTTAGTTCGTGCAATCGCTCTTCCCCAAATAAAATCACTTCGTCTTCGTCTAAAATACCGTCAACTTGTGTTTGCTCTTTGTCCTGTTCATAGATTCTTTTACGACGTTTGTGTACATCGCGTTTATCTTTATCTGGGTGGCGAAATGTAACCTTGACATGGGTTTCAATCGTGGTACTCAAACTATCCTGCAAGTTTTGTATAATCGCACTTCCAAACATACTCGTTGGCAAACTGATCAACGGTAAAAAAGCCAGATAATGCGTTTTATCCAATTGTTCAATAGTCATATATCCCGTGTTATTTTCAATAATCCCTTCCGACATTTCTTCCGGAAGTAACGTTCGTTCAGGTAAACGGGTATTTGCACGGTGAAAGAAATAATAAAACAATCGGCCTATGGTTCTTGGATCCATGCGTTCCACATTTTTAAAGTTTGATAAGTCTTTGTAAATCTTGTTTTCTAATCCTTGATATGCGCGATAAAGTTGGCTAACTGGTACATGAACCCCTGTTAAAGCATTGATTGCCTTACGTCCAACTTCCTTGAACAATTCCATATACTCCATAGGATTAGCAACTTGTATAGGTGCGGTAAACCGAATGAACAAATACGTACTATATTTGTTCATTTGGACTTCGTCTTTTAGAATATCGCCCGCTTGTCGGAAATAGGTTTCTCCTAAATCCGCGAAGCTTCCCTTTACCAAGTTATCGATCGTCGCTTCAATCTGTTCGTCGAGATCAAAGTATTCTGGAATATTCATAAAATGGTAGTCGAACGTGTCTTGCTCGAATACGCCTTTTCCGTCCTCTATGTATTCCTTGAAAAAGTCTAGATTATTCAAAGGAAATACTTGGTGTGCAAGTTTATAACCTACCCACACGTCATTAGAGGTCGTAAAAAGAAAATTATCCGTAATGGCTTCAATTGGAAAGTCTAAGCGTGGCTCTTTACTTTTTAGTGGCACCTTATCAACTCCTTTCTGAATAATTTGGTATACTAAAATAAAAAGTGGTGATTTTTATGGCAAAACATGAAAAAGCTATTCCAACAAGCGCAAATCTAAAAAGATTGTATCCTGTTATAACTGCGGAAGAGTTGCAGCTCTGTTTTGAAAAAGGACAGATAGGAAAAGAGGAGAACAAAAAACTAGAGTGTATGACACCCTACTGTCATGCTCCTATCACCTGCAAAAATATGACTAACAAAAATAAGACTGCTTTTTTTATAGAAGGCAAACGTACCGAAAATTTACATCATCAATCTTGTCCTTTTTCTGAAGAAGCAATCGTTCAGCCAACGAAAAAAGAACAATCTGCTAGCTCCACTTATGAACCTAGTGGCCTAACTGTTTGGGACTCAAAACATGGCTATCTTCCTAAAGGATTTGGTCTTTCTTCAAACGTAAAAAAGAAAGTAGTTGCAGCTACTGCAACTACTGAAGAACTTACTGATGAATACTCTACTGATACATCAACTTCTATTCCTAAAAAAGAAAAAAATTCGTTACCTGTAAAACCACGTGATAAACATGTATCAAGTTTAGGTCAGGCAGTGGTTCGCTATGAAGAAAACAAGGATTTTATCATTCATAAAGGGCCTCTTGGAGAAAATATTCCAATCAGTCGTTACTTTCAACCTATTGGTAAAAATCACTTACCCGAAAAATACAATGATCGCGTTCCTATTTTCTATGGAATTGGATTTGTTCATTTTTCAAAAAAAGGCTATTATACCTTTACTTTTCTTACCAAAATTGTAATTAATGGTTCCTATTACCGCCCACATTTTTTTGTCAGCCAACCCTTTATTGATCAATATTTTCCATTCATTCAAGAACTTGCTAAAAATCGACCGAATTCATTGAATATATACATCCAAGAGCGTTTTTGGTTTGGTTCTTCTAACTATGGAAAACCTATTTTACGTTTTCAAAAGAGAGGAAAAGAATTGTTCCCCTTCATTTATTTTACTGAACGACAGTAACGGAGATTGAAAATCCAGAACTTTTGACAAGTCCGTTAAAGGTAGCCAAAACCAATTCCCTTTCAGTTTAACAAAGACAGCAATTTCTTGATTCTTTTGCATAAATTGAAAACCATTTGTCCCAACTTTTTCAGCAATTTTTATTGCCTCTTTCTCTGCTTCTACCAGTTTTTCTGACTCTAGTTCTTCAGAATATAATAAATACGCATTATCAGGGGTAGGACGTTTTTTGTGGTAGATATCTCTGTCTTCTTTTCCTTCGCCGTCCATTTCCCAATAGAATAACGTTGTCTGTTTCTGTGCGTTCTTTTGGTAATCTTTGATTCTATTTTCAAGCAGTTCTTCTTCCATCATTTGGAAGTTTTTCACACTCGCTGCTACAAAAACTTCTAATTCAAAGTAAGAAATTAAAAACTGATACTTCAATCTTTCACCGCCTTTTCTGATTATTTGATTATTCAGTGAACGAAAAAGACAAGT
>OKFK01000223.1_pt1 | contig 14794 bp, 10 predicted proteins | sample 1612051 | NCBI WGS metagenome assembly OKFK01 (sample SAMN04436776, study PRJEB24849) | human gut metagenome | biome: human gut; feature: NICU; material: stool | host: Homo sapiens | place: USA: Saint Louis, MO | collected 2011-03-25
TTCGACGCTCAAAAAACGCAAGATTTAGACGATCGTTTAGACTAGTCGTTTTTAACAGCAAACGACGATTTTCAATTAGTCTAACAGGTTGATTATCTTAATAAACACTAGTATTAATATTAATTTATTTATTATGAACAAAAAGTTTTCTACTTTTTTGGCGGGTGTCGCTCTGTTGAGTGCGATGTCTGCTAATGCGCAGAATCTTGCAAGTGCTCCGGTTGGTGGTGATGCCGCCAAGGTTGTGAAGTTGGATGAGGCTGCAAGAAAAGGTGTGTACCAAATCAGAGACGATAAGGGACAGGCTCTTGTTATTGAGAATGGCAAATACGCGTTTAAGACTGTAAGCTCATTGACAGATCTAAAGGCTTCCTTGTGGTGTGTAAAGGTAACAGAGGAAGGTTCTGGTAAAGAACCTATTTATGACTTCTTTAACAAGGCGACTGGCGAGACTTTAGCTGTTTCTGATTTAGATGCTTCGGCTATTAAGGCTGGAACATTTGCGACAACAGACTCTTTGACTGTTGGCGAGAGCTTTGGTGGTTGGGCTTTCTCTAGTACTTATGAGACTACGCTGCTAGATAACCAGCCTATGTATACGTATTATGAACCAGACTATGTGCTTCTTTTAACAAAAGGCACTAATAATGGACTTCAAGCAAAAAGAGTATTGGCTAAAGATATTAGACAGGATGCAAAATCTAAGGGTGCGGTAGAACTTACTCTGTTTAATGCCGGTACGTATGTATTGAGCGCTAGCGAGATCAATGAGTATGTGAAAGACAATAAGTTCGTTCTTACTTTTTATAAGGATGCGAACGCAGACGTTAATCCGTTCTCTACAACTCAGTTCGTAGCGAAAGGTGTTGCTGATAAGAAAGATAGCAATACGGCACGTAATTTCGTATTCGTTACTTCCAAGGAAGATGCGAACCAATATTTGAAAGTCGATACAGCCGCTAACGGTGTTGGTATCCAGTTCTTGAAGTTTGGTTGGACAGATGAGTCTAAGGAACCTAGCAAGGATGTAGAGAACTCAAGTCTTGCGGATCAGCATAAGTTCTTATTTACCTATCGTCCTTCTACGGATAGCTTGTATATCCAAGTGATGCAGGCTCGCTATAAGAACGAGAAGACTCCGGAGAAATATTGGAATCAAGTAACAAATATCATCGACTATGGAACTACATACCACGATATCTTCTGTGCGGGAGATGAGGTAGGCGGACCTGCAGGCGCTGATAGCTTGTTCGTTAAGTTGCAGAACTTTACTGTGGCTGATAGAATCGCTACTATCGGTTTGAAACCAATTAATACGCATATTAAATACAATGCTACAAACTGTTTCGTTCAAAGCGATAAGACTTCAAAAGACAATGGTTTGTATATCATTAAGAATGCCAAGGGAGAAGTGTTGGCCGCTCCTATCCATGAAAATGATAATGCCGGTAACAATAAGATCGAATGGGTGAAATTGGATGAGCAACAGCCATTGCACATGCCTGCTTATCAGTGGGTTGTTACGAAGACTTTGAGCACTGCGACTTCTTTGGCTACTTCTCCGATTACTATTACCAACCGTGAGTTCCCGAATAAGAAATGGAACAATGTTCAATTGAGATTGAATGATAAAGGTGAGATCATCGCGTCTTCTTCAGAATTTAACAATGTTACATTCGATCAGATTAAAGATTCTACTATCATCAAGGATAAGAAGTTAGGTTATAAATACCTTTCAAATAATGAATTGATAGTAAATAAATACAAATTCAACTATTTGAATCCGTTTACTCAAGACTATTGGATCGCTAATGGCGCGGATAAGGACTCTTTGATCTACGTAAAACAAGATGCGAATGAGTATATTTTGACTGAAGGATCTACTGCTGAGTATGGTATTGATGTTGATGCTACATTACTAAAGAAGATCCCGGGACTTGCTCAATTGGAAAGAACAAACTACGTGATTGCTAAGAACAAGACGGCTAAATTAGTTAAGGCTTATGGTAGCAAGTATTCTATGGGTGCTGCTAATTATGGTACTGTAGCAGAAGTGGATACATTCTTCTTCAAAGAGAACAACCACTATGATGGCAAGCATTACTATGCGATCTTGGAGACTGCTTATGATAACACGAAGCATGCGGCATATATCGCTAATCTGAATACTGCGACTTCTAAAGTTGGTATCGCTGATGACGGTATGACCGCAGGTTTGAAGGTTCAGTTATTGAATGAGTCTAGAACCTCCGCATTTACTGTAGAGCCTAGCGATGCTCCGTTGTATCGTCGTTTCAACAAGGCAATCTTGGGTGAAGATGAGAAAGATGGTCCTGATAGCTTATTGTTCGTAGAGAAATATCGTAAAGAATACTTGATGGATGAAGGTAACAGTAGTTTCACTGACGAGTTCGTTGATTATCTAGGTATCTGGAGCAAGGAAAAAGCTGAAAACAAGTTGGCTATGCGCATTGATACCGCATGGTTGAACCGTGGTGCTGGCAATGTTAAGCCTCAATATTTGATCTCCGTAGCCCGTGACGATCAAGGCGCTATCGAAACGATTCCTTGTGATGAGGCAGATGACAAACACTTCTATATTGATGATAAGGGTGTTGCCCATAAGACTGATAAGTGGCATTGCCAACACGCTAAACAAGGTAGAACTGGTTTCGCTTATGGCAAATATTTGGTAAGCTTCGCCGACTCTGCAAGAATGAAAGATAGCAATACTAAACCTTGGATGGATATCACTAACGGTTATACTCGCGTAGGTTTCGTTAAGGCAGTTCATGCAGGTGATAGCTTGTTCATCTTGGTTAACGAGTTCAAGAATATGAAACCGGCAGACTTGGATACGGCTGATATCGTAAAGGCATACACCGCCGCTAAAATCAACGGTAAATATATCGTTAACTTACAAGGTGACCAACACAAGAACGTAACGTGGTCATTCCGTTATGTAGATCCTGACAAGGCAGCCAATGTAACAGAGGAAGATCCGAACGTTAACGCATTCATGTTCGAGTCTAATGTTTATACGGATGAAAAATTAGATACTCCTGATTATGATGCTGTTGCGGGTGCTCAAAAGAATATTCCTTTAAGCAATGTTCATGGATTGGGTAATGCTATCGCTCCTAACTATGCGGCATGGTTGAAGATGCAGAATGGTTGTCTGGTATTGACACGCTACGATTCAGACTTCAATTCTTCTAAGACAGGTGGTGATGCGGCTTTGGTATTCAATGTGGCTCAAAAGACTGACGCGGACGATATGGTTACCTCTATCGATGGCGCTAACGTAGAAGGCGTATCAGTGGTAGCTACTAACGGTGCTGTGACTGTTCAAGGTGCCGCTGGTAAGTCAGTAGTAATCACCAATATCTTAGGTAAGGTAGTCGCTGAGACAGTTCTTTCTTCTGATAACGCTACAATCGCCGTACCTGCTGGTATCGTAGCTGTGGCTGTTGATGGTGAGGAAGCTGTTAAGGTAGTTGTTAAATAATTAAACGACTAATAGATAGGTCAAGAGATGGGGGATTCCCCATCTCTTCCTTTAAGAAGATATTTATAATTCTGAAATTCCCGTGCGGAGATAGACTCTTCAAGTACACTGCGATGGTAGAACATGCGGGGATATTAATACTAAAGTAAAAAATTAAAGCTCTCCGTCAGTATTTCCGTGAGGCAAGAAAGCGGAAAAAGAATAAGCCCCGGTCGGTTTCTTGATCGGGGCTTTTTGCCTATTCTTTGTCGTTTTTATCTTTAAGTCTCAATCCGGTTCTAGCGTTGAGGGGAGAGATTACCGAGTGGCCTAAATCGCTTTCAAGTTGTTTGCGGGCGGCCTCTGCTGCTTTTCCTCCTTGTTTGGCGATAACTTCGTGTTCTTCGAGATGTTGCGGATTCTTTTCTTTGGACAATTCAGTGGTAGCTGCTTCGGCAAGCATATTAAGAGCAAGCTCCGTATTGGTCATATTGTCTCGCAGGCTCTCTTTTTTCAGTCCTTTGAATTGTTTATATTCTTTGGCAGTTTTACCGGCCCACGTTTGATAGATGATATCTGTAAGGGTAGCAAACTGAACGCCCTCTTGTAGTCCGTGTCGTTTCCATTCATCGGTTAGGTCTTTACGTATCTCGATGCTTTTAAGGCGTTGATTAATCCAATTATCCGAGTACCCCAACGCTTTATATTCCCTCATGGCTCGATCTATCGTTAACTCGGGGTCTTGCATTTCATCCAATCGCTCTTTTGCCACTTGGGCCATCCATAGCTTGAAAGGTTCTGCTTTAGGGGATGGGATGGATTGGATAAGCCGGAACAGCTGTTCTGTCGTAGCTACGTCGGTTTTGTAGTATTTCCCATCGGTAGAAGGTAATTTCAGTTGGTTACAATTTGTAACCGACTCATTTCCCTCTTTTCTTAGCCTATGTTTCAGCACCTTCCAGTAATTGCTAGGATTAGGACTATCTGTTAGGATAGCGACAACGTCTACTACAGAGAAAAACCATTCCTCTGTTTCATTGTCCCAGACTGTACGTACTTTTTTCTCTTCGAAAATCTTGATAGCTTCTTTCTTTGTCATAATTGAAGTTTTTGTGTGAACACTTTAGTTAAAAGTGGATGATACCTAAATCTGTGCTATGGTTTTGGATATCTCGAAACTTTTGCGTAAAAATACAAAAGATTCGAATGCCTCCCAGGTTTATACGGGAAAAAGGATCGTAGAGACAGTTTTTATTACCGACAACGCTAGGATCGTCATACTTGCCGGTATCGAAGCCGTGATTGTTGAATGTGAGACCACTGTTAAGGTGGTAGTTAAATACAGTTTCTCGATCGGGGCTTTTTTGGTGAATCTTTTTAATTTTGTACTTTTGTAGGCTTGCACGAATGTTATACATGAATAGGAGAATTAGACAATGGCCAGCGATGATATAAAACAGGCATGGAAAGTGCCGGAACCTACGTTAAGGAGGTTGCCGTGGTATCTTGCGTTCGTAAAGTTGATGAAAGGGAAAGGGGAAGCGTTTATCTCATCTACCCAGATCGCTAAGGAGATAAATGTAGATCCTAGTCAGGTCGCTAAAGATCTCTCTTTTGTGAATATCTCCGGGAAGACGAGAGTGGGATACGATATTAACGCATTGGTTGACGTACTGGAGGATTTCCTCGGTTTTACATCCCAGCATAAGGCATTTCTGTTTGGGGTAGGGAGTCTGGGCGCTTCTTTGTTGCATGACACCGGACTAAGTCAATATGGATTGGAGATCGTGGCGGGCTTTGATGTTCGTGAGGATTTGGACGGGAACATGATTAATGGCATTCCCGTTTTTCATATGGATGATTTTCCTGCCAAGCAGAAAGAATATGGCGCGACGATCGGGGTGATCACCGTGCCGGTGGAGAAAGCGCAGGAGGTGACAGACCGGATTATCGAGGGAGGAATCAAGGCTCTTTGGAATTTTACCCCGTTCCGTATACGGGTGCCGGAACATATCGTAGTCCAGAATACTTCTATGTATGCGCATTTAGCTGTTATGTTTAATCGATTGAACTCAATGAATCACTAAAATATGAAGATTATCGCCGTTGGAATGAACTATGCCGCTCACAATAAAGAGCTGCATCATTCGTTAGAATTATCAGAGCCTACTATTTTTATGAAGTCGGACTCCTCTTTGTTGAAAGATGGGAAACCGTTTTTTATTCCGGATTTCTCATCGGAAGTTCATTATGAGACGGAGATCGTGGTACGGATAGACCGTTTGGGGAAAAATATAGCCGAGCGTTTCGCTCATCGTTATTACAATGAGGTTACGGTCGGTATTGATTTCACGGCACGGGATTTGCAGAATAAATTGCGTGCGCAAGGGCTACCGTGGGAGATTAGTAAGGCGTTTGATAATTCGGCTGTGATCGGGACCTTTATTCCGCTGGAGCAAGCGGGGGATGTAAACCGGCTTCCGTTCCATCTGGATATCAATGGCTCGAAGGTACAGGAAGGCAATACCTCGAATATGCTGTTTTCGGTAGATAAGATTATCGCGTACGTAAGTCGCTTCTTTACGCTGAAAATAGGCGATTTGATTTATACCGGAACACCTGCTGGCGTAGGTCCCGTGAAGATCGACGATCATCTGGAGGGATATCTTGGCGAGCGGAAGCTTCTGGATTTTTATGTGAGATGAGAAGATTAATATATATATTCATTATAGGTTTATTACTTTGCTCATATACATGGGCGGATGGTAGCCGTTATGCTTCTAAATCCCTGTTATCGGAGGGGAAATGGGTGAAGATCCGGGTGGATAAGACCGGAATCTACAAATTATCCTATGCGGATTTGAAGAATATGGGTTTCTCGGACCCATCGAAAGTCTCTGTCCATGGCTATGGAGGATGGCCCTTGGATGAGGATTTCAGTAAGGAATATATCGATGATGTCCCTTCTACACCGGTTTGGCGTGGGAGTGATTACCTGTTATTCTACGGGAAAGGGCCGGTTAAATGGGAGTATGACTCGTCGAGCCAGACATTCGTGCATACGAATAATCCTTATTCATTGTATGGCTATTATTTTGTGACCGATGCCACTCCGACGAATGATATGACTTCCGTGGCTCAAGCGAGTGGTGCGACTAATCGGATCACGACTTACGATGATTATTTGGTGCATGAGCAAGAATTAGTATCGTTGGCGAAATCGGGTAGGGAGCTGTATGGGGAAGATTTTAGCGGAGCTACCCCCCGAACCCTATCAACATTCTCTTCAATTCCGGGAATCACGAATGAAGACGCTAAGGTAACCATGAGCTTTGTATCCAAAGTCACTTCCGGTACGGGAGTCGCTTCTTTGAGTATTAATCAGTCTAATGTTCTGGACGTTTCGATCCGCTCGAATAGAGAGGAATATGTGAAGGCGCTAGAAGGGGTAAGCACGGCGGTATGGAAAGGCGAGAAGAGTGAGAAAAACAGTGTGGTCGTGTCTTATAATTCGGCTTCTCATAACAATGTACGGTTAAATTACGTTCGGTTACATTTTAAGAGGACTTTGCAGCCGTATGGGGCCTATACTTTTTTTCGTAGTATAGCTTCTATCGGAAATGTTTCCCGGTTCGTGGTACAGGGCGCAAACGCGAATACCTTGGTCTTTGATGTGACGGATGCTCAGCGGGTAAGACTGATGGAGACGGAATTGAATGGCTCCGAACTTACTTTCTCTATTCCTGCCGGTACCTTACGGGAGTTCGTTTTGGTACGGACGGATCAGAGCTTTATCTCTCCGGAGGTTGTCGGTGAGGTGGAGAATCAAAACCTACATGCCTTGGAGCAAAAAGACATGATCATCATAGCGGCTAAAGCTTTCCAAACGCAAGCGGAACGGTTGGCGGAGGAACACCGGGCAACAGACGGATTGACCGTGGAAGTCGTGGATCCTCAGTCGATTTATAATGAGTTCTCAAGCGGTGCGCCTGACGCTACCGCTTACCGCCGGTTCATGAAAATGTTCTACGATCGTAGCGTGTCTGCCGGTAACGCTCCAAAATACCTGTTATTGTTTGGCGATGGTATTTACGACAACCGGGGAATTTGCTCGGACGTGAAAAATATAGCAAGGGATAATATGTTGCTGACCTATCAGTCGAGAGCGTCCTTGTTTGAATATTCAGGATTGTTCTATAATTCTAATTTCTCGTATGTAACGGATGATTATTATGGGCTATTGGATAATGTATCCGAGGAGGCACTTGATAAGCCGAACAGTATTTGCATAGGTGTAGGACGTTTCCCCGTGCGGACGGTAACGGAGGCTACCCAAATGGTAGATAAGGTAATCGGTTATATGCGGAACGAGGACAGAGGCGGCTGGAAAAACCAAATCACCTTCGTGGCGGATGATGGTAACAATGCGGATCACTATACGAGTAGTCATGCGGAACAAGCTGATGAGCTGGCCCGGTTTATAGAGGAAAATCATGGGGCTTTCCTAACGAATAAAGTTTATTTCGATGCGTTTAAGCGAGATAATAGCGGAACGTATCCGGATGTACGTAAGCGGATCTCTGAATTATTGAAGAAAGGGCAACTGTTGATTAACTATACGGGGCATGGTAATACGACCGCTTGGTCTGACGAATACGTGTGGACACAGACGGATATCTTACAATCTACTTATACGAAACTACCCATTTGGGTGACGGCGACTTGCGATTTTACCCGTTTCGATGACGTGAATACCTCGGCGGGAGAATCTGTTTTCTTGAATGCGAAAAGTGGAGGGATCGCATTGTTTACGACAACCCGTGTGGTTGTATCTAGCGGTAACTCGGCACTGAATAAGGAACTTTACCGCAATCTCTTTGAGAGGGAGAGTGACGGACGGGCCCGTACCTTGGGCGAGGCCATGATGGAGACCAAGCGGAAACTGTCTGGTATCAATAAACTTAATTTTATTTTGATAGGTGACCCTGCTTTGAGAATCTCCTATCCGGAGTATAAGGCGCAAGTGACAGCCGTGAACGGCAAGGCCATATCAGATGAGCCTTTTACGTTTAAGGCTTTGGAGAAAATAACGGTGGAGGGAGAGATCTTAGATACGAAAGAGGGCTTGGCTAACGATTTTACCGGTATCCTAAATGCTACGGTGCTGGATAGTAAAGCTTCATTGACCACCTTGGGCAATAATACGAATGAAAAAGGAGATACGGTCCGCTTCTCTTACACAGATTACCCGAATACGATCTATATCGGGCAAGATTCGGTACGGCAAGGAAAATTTAGTTTTACATTTATGGTACCGAAAGATATCTCTTATTCGAATAAGCAGGGAAAACTGAATCTCTACGCCTCGGATGAGGTGAACAAGCATGAGGCACAAGGATCTTTCTTGAATTATATCGTTGGCGGTACCGCTGATAATGCGGAGGCAGATACGATCGGCCCTGAGATCCGGCAGATTTACTTGAATGATTCTAGTTTTGTAGAGGGTGATCAAGTGAATACGACTCCTTATTTTGTCGCTAGGCTGTGGGACAAGAGCGGTGTGAATATAACAGGTAGTAGTGTAGGGCATGATATCATGCTGACGGTCGACAGTATGCCTTCCATGAGTTATAACTTGAATAATTACTATGCACTATTACCCGATAAAGAAGGGGAAGGACTTGTCCAGTTCTCCATCCCCGAGCTGGAGCCGGGAATGCATACGGCCGAGTTTAAGGTGTGGGATATCTTAAATAACTCCACGACCTATACCTTTACTTTTGAGGTGGCGGAAGGGTTGAAACCTAATCTGATCGAGATGTATGCCACCCCGAATCCGGCACGGGATCAAGTGGAATTCTTTCTGCATCACAATCGTCCGGAGTCGAACTTAAAGGTGACGGTTATGGTTTATGATATGACCGGTAAGTTCCTATGGAGTACCGAGAAGAGCGGTTCCTCCGAGTTGTTTAAGGCTTATATCGTAACTTGGAACTTGACGGATAACGGTGGCAGGCGGTTGCGCCCGGGAGTTTATCTGTATCGGGCGGCGATTAGTACGAATAACTCGAAAGAGGCGACGAAAGCGAATAAATTAATCATTCTCGCACAATAAAGTATCGGGTAATTAGTTTATAATAAGCATGGGGGTATGTTTATTACCCTCTAGGAATGATAAATGTAAATGTATTTTTAGAATAGAATATATGGTAAGAGTTTCAAGATTCAGTCTGTTACTAGCGGTTTTCAGCTTTTTGACGGCATTTACGGCTTTATATGCCCAAGGAGGCGCAGACGATGTTAAACATAAATTCGCCCCGATTAATACGGCGATACCGTCTTTGTCTATCGCGCCCGACGCTCGCGGAGGTGCTATGGGTGATAACGGTGTGGCTACTACGCCGGATGTGAATTCCCAATACTGGAACCCGGCTAAGTATGCTTTTAGCTATAGTAAGGCCGGAGTCGCTTTATCCTATACGCCTTGGTTACGTAAATTGGTGAATGATGTGGCTTTAGCGTATCTGGCCGGTTATTATAAATTAGGCGATAGCGATATGCAGGCGATCGGAGCTTCTTTGCGTTATTTCTCTTTAGGAGAAGTACAGGAAAGCCGGGATGGAGGAATGGGTAATCAGCTCATATTGAATCCTTATGAGATGGCTTTTGATGTAAGTTATAGCCGTAAATTATCGGATGTGTTTTCTATGGCAGTCGCCTTGCGCTATATTCGTTCGGACATGGGTGCCTCGTCGGATGCGGATATGGTTCCGGATAACGCTTTTGCCGCTGATATCGCCGGTTATCTGGAGAAATACGTGATCTTAGGGAATAGCGAGTGCCTGTGGAGCTTTGGTTTTAATGTCTCCAATATCGGTACGAAGGTCTCTTACGACGGCGGAAATACCAACCAATTCTTGCCTACGATGTTAAAGGTTGGAACCGGTTTGCTGTATCCGATCGATGATTATAACCAAATCGGTATCTATGTGGATTTGAGTAAATATTTAGTTCCTACCGAACCTATTCAAGAAGGTACGACTCCCGAGGATGAGGCTGCTTATAAGGAAAAACATGATGAATATAACAATATGTCCCCGATCACGGGTATCTTCAAATCATTCGGTGACTCGCCGAATGGCTTCAAGGGCGAGTTAGAGGAGATTATGGCCTCTATCGGTCTGGAGTATAATTACAATCAGCAGTTCTTTGTTCGTGGCGGTTATTACTATGAGAATAAATATCAGGGAAACCGTCAGTATTTCTCGGTCGGTGCCGGTTTCCGCATGAGTGTTTTCCAGTTGGATGCCGCTTATCTGATCAGTACGGTACAGAGTAACCCGTTGGACCAGACATTGCGCTTCTCCTTGTCGTTCGATATGGATGGAATCAAGAACCTTTTCAGATAAATGGGTATGAAGATACGTGTAGGTTTTGGTTATGACGTCCACGCCTTGGTGCCGGACCGGGAATTATGGCTGGGCGGGATTAAGATCGAGCATACGTTGGGCCTATTGGGACATAGCGATGCGGACGTGCTGATCCATGCGGTCTGTGACGCTTTACTGGGAGCGGCCAATATGCGGGATATCGGTTATCATTTCCCGGATACGGCAGGTGAATATAAGAACATTGATAGCAAGATATTGCTTCGTGACACCATGAAGCTTTTGAGAGACGCGGGCTATGAGTTGGGTAATATCGATGCCACCGTAGCCGCCGAACGCCCTAAATTGAATCCCCATATCCCTCTGATGAAGAAAACGCTGGCCGAGGTCATGAACGTGGACGAGGAGGATATCTCTATCAAGGCTACGACCACGGAGAAGCTGGGCTTCACCGGACGGCAGGAAGGGATCTCGGCTTACGCTACGGTCTTGATACAGCGCATGGGATCGTAAACCAGAAAGTACTCCCTTTTCCTTCTTCCGACTCTACGCCGATCTTCCCGTGAAGATTCTCTAGGATCGTTTGGCAAATGGATAGCCCGAGTCCGGTTCCTTGGATAAAGGAATCGAATTTGGCGAAACGCTCGAATACGTGCGGGAGGTTCTTCCGCTCAATACCTTTTCCGGTATCTTTTACGTAAAAGTATAATCCATCTTCCCTCTCCTTGTATCCCATGCGGATAGACCCTTGGAACGTGAACTTACAGGCGTTCGTGAGGAAGTTGGTGATCACTTGGGTCAAGCGATTCTTCTCGGAATAGATAACACAATCCTGTTCGGGTATCTCGCAATAGAGAGTGACTCCGCCTTTCACCCGGCTTTGGAAGGTCTGGTATAAGCTCCGGAATAGCGTGGATACCTTGAACTCGGAATAGATGAAATCCATTTGCCCGGCCTCGATCTTCGATAGATCCAGAATATCGTTCACGAGTTGAAGGAGAAGTTCGTTGTTCGTCTCGATGATCTCGCAAAATTCTTTTGTCTCCTCGGAGGGGTTTGTTTGGGCGAGCAGGTTCGAGAACCCTACGATAGCGTTCAGCGGGGTACGTATCTCGTGGCTCATGTTCGCTAGGAAGGCTGATTTCAGCCGGTTGGATTCCTCTACCTTCGCTTTGTCCCTCAATTCCTGCTCCATCAGCTTGCGTTGGTGGATCAGGGCAGTTCCCCCGATCAGGTAGATAGGTTTACCGACGGGATCGGTCTTGCCGGTGATGGCGTAAATTTCTATCCATATATAGTTTTCCCCCGTATCGTCTAGGTAGCGGATTTCCTCATCTACCGGTTGGCCCTCGCCGGAGGCAAGTGCTTCCATCTTATCACGGAGCCGGTCTAGGTCATCCGGGTACACGCCGCTATAGAACTCATCGGGCGACATCTTGAATATCCCGTTTACGCCTTTGTCACGGGCGGATCTTTGGGTGAGGTAGACATTATTGCACTCTATGATCTCGGCTCTTACGTCCCACGTCCATGTCATCATGTTGCTGGCTTTCAAGACGAGTTGATATTTCTGGTTTAAGTCCTGCGCTTGGCGTGCGATTCGTAGTTCCTTGTCTTTGCCCTTTTGCTTTTGGATAAAGAGGTGTACCCGTAATATCCCTATCGTTATCAATAACACCAGAATGACGAGTAGGCTTATGATATGGACCTTGTATTTCTGAAAGAAACCGGGAGGCTCTTGGAAATAAGTGGCGTTTGGGGGATATAAGCCGGGATCGATTTGGTGAAGCAATAGGTGTTGGTAATTCAGGTAAGTCTTCGGGGTTTCCGAAGTCAGGGTAGAGATTTCTTTGCAATCTTTTCCCGAGAGGATCATTTCGATCGTGTTGGCCGTCACCTGCGCGTAATCCTCCGGAGAAACATAATATCCCCCGGCGAAATTCCCGTTTTTTGTTTGTACGTCTTGCAAGGTAAAGACGGGGGGAACTGAGAAGCTGTTAATCATTTTCTGGACGTTATCGACTAGGTAACGATTCTCGTTGTCCTTCTGGGTCCTGTACCATGAGTAATAAAGGACGCCGGTCTTATTGTCGAAAGGGGCCAACCTGTCCAATAAGTTCTCGGTGGAAATGGAAGTCGTAGACAGCGGCTCGAATTGGATGCCCGGGAAATCTTTCCGTAGCACGGCCTCCACATCCGCTTTCGTTTGCTGACTTATATAACGATGGTCGAAAATAAAGGCCAGCTTGGTTAATCCCGGTTGTAGCTTTTTGATTAGCTCGATCGTCTGCTTGATATAGACTGAGTATTTTATAAAAGTGGCGTTATAGCCTTTTACTACGTCCGTGATGGGGGTTAAGGTCTCGAGCGCGTTGGTATCCAGATCTATCAGATATTCTTCTTTCGGGTACATATTATCTCTGGCATAGCAGATGATAGAGGGAACATCTTTCCATTCCTTGTCAAACAACGGGCGGGTGATAAGCCAAGAGGGATCTCCTATGCATACGACTAAGGTGGGTGGCACAGGTACTCTCTCTAGGATCATTTTTCTCTTCTCTTGAAAACCTTCCATCGTGCGGATACCGGGGATCTGTAAGGGAATCGCCTTTACGGTAAACCCTTCCTTCCCGAATTTATTTTCTATATCAAGATAGGTCTGTTTCGTCCAGCTTTCCTCAAAGTTGATGGAGTGCAGTACGACTATAGACGGTTTCTCGCCGGAGCCTCGCGCACTCATGTTCAAGTGGACCGTTAGTATAATAAAAATAAAAAGAATGATATTTCTCATGGCCGTTAATTCTAAGCGATATATGTAGCGAACGTGATTCTGGCAGCAAATGTAGTGATTCCGCTTTATTAAGCAAGAGGTTTGCCTGAAAATAAAGCTCTTGGGAGGAGATAGGGGATATACCCCGGCGGGATTTATCCGCCGGGGCATATTGCCGGGGTGATTTATTGGGCAGGCATGTCCGTTTTGTTTTTCTTTGCGTTGATAGTAGACCGGGTACGTAGGATCGTCTTTCGCTCGTCTATCATCACGTTCACGTGATCAATGAAGGTAGTGTATTTCTCCTCGCCCTCAATCAAGCAAAGGGCGTTTACGGTGCTCACCAGCTGCCTGTAGGCGTTGTCTGCCTCGGAACGGCATTGCTTCACGACACCTACGATGACTCTCGACTTTTCGTCCGTTCTTTTTTGGGCCGCCTCCTTGAAGGCTTTTTCTTTGTTCTCTAGGTTGTTGATCCATGGGGTGAGCGCCAAGAGCCGCGCTTTCTCGGCGTCCAGCGCCTTGAGGTCTTGGATGAGATTGTGCAGCACTCCGCTTTCCTCAGTCTGGGCGAGGCTGGTGGGGTCGCCATAGGTATCAAATAACCTCTTGACCTCCATAGCGGCGGTGGCCTTTACGTAAGCGTTGGCGCCCCGCCACGCGCTGTCTCGCTCCACGTCAGCGTCTGTCGCCAAGGCTGTGGAAGGCAGGCTGCTGGATGATTTCAGCGCCTCGTCGAATGCGTCTAACTTGGTCTCGAACGCGCTGATCTGGCCGTCCAGCACGGGGTTCACCTCGTCGGCTATCTCGTCGGGGCTCTCCGAGTCTCCACCCGATCCGCCTCGTAGCGTTACCGCCTCATCGTGGAATTGTTTCAGGAATCCGAAATCCTCCTCCACGTGAAGTGGGGACAAATTGAAAGCTTTAATTGTTCTCATGTCTATTAGATTTAAAAATGAATGATCAAGAAACTTGTGATCTCCCAAATGTAAGGAGTTAGCGCTTACGATACAAATTTAAGGCTGGAATAACGCGGGATAACGCGCTAGAAACTTCTAGGACCCCGTACTCACCCCTCGACAGGGCCGCTGGAACTTCTACGGCCTTGTACTCACCCCTCGACAGAGCCGTAGGAATTTCTAGGACCCT
>OKFK01000284.1_pt1 | contig 7703 bp, 6 predicted proteins | sample 1612051 | NCBI WGS metagenome assembly OKFK01 (sample SAMN04436776, study PRJEB24849) | human gut metagenome | biome: human gut; feature: NICU; material: stool | host: Homo sapiens | place: USA: Saint Louis, MO | collected 2011-03-25
GTTTACCGACAGCACCTGATTATTCCCCAGATGATCCCAGAGCGCCTCCAGGCGTACGGCAGCTTCTGACAGATCGGGAGAGGCCGCGATAATGGCACCATTGAATGCGCCAATGCTGGCCCCTGAAACCATGCTGATCTGTGTACCACACTCTGCCAGTGCCTTAACCACTCCCGCCTGATAAGCGCCCACCGCCCCGCCACCGGACAGCACCAGCCCCGTTTTCATTTCTGTACTCATGCAGCCCCCTTCTGAAATATTTCATCGACCATACTTTCAGAGAGGCGTTCTGCAGAGCAGAGGCGAGGCATGCGAACCGGTAAGTGTTCTGCAGCCTGCGTGGTTGACCAGATCACCGGATGCTGCTCTTCACTGCACCAGTCTCCCAGCCAGTTAATCGCGTCATGCCACTCGTTATCTGCCTGCTCCCGGCCCTGACCACCAAGCCAGTCCAGAGTGTTCAGACGCACGGTTGCACTACCGCCACTCTCCTGTGCCATCTGCGTTAATGCTTTATGTCTGAGAATATCCAGTAGCTGGTTAACCTGGCCTGTTTCGCCCTGACGTATCACATCACCAAACGCGCCCCAGCGAAGCTCTTCAAGTGCCACATAACAACGTCCGGCAGGGGAAAATGACGCGTATCGCCCGGCGCTCCACCATGAGAATATCTGCTCAAGATGTAACTGCGCCCGCTGAACCTGGTCAACACGGTGGAGTTTTTCTTCAAGATGATTCAGTTTATGGTGAACCTGATCGGCCAGGATGAGTAACTGCTCCCGTGTATCTGCGGAATAATGCGCCAGCCTGGCAGTATCACTGACCAGTGAACTGACCCTGTCGTTTACCCGGGTAATCGCGTAGTTTGTGGTGGCAAGTGACGTTGTCAGCTCCGTCAGCCAGCGCAGGGACGCCTCAACGCCCTGTGCAAGCGAAGCATTGATGGCATTCTGCCGTGCAGCGCCTTCGCCGGTCAGTCCCTCTTTTAAACGCCGGAAGAACGTGCGCTCTCTGGCCGTGCGGATATGCTCCTGTGCAACATCGATTCCGTTTGCGAAATCAACCACAAATTTTTCAGGAAGACAGGTGAGTACCTGACATACCCGGTTATCAGCAATTTGTTGAATAAATGGTGAAGTCACAGCATTGTCTCCAGCTCTTCCCTCAGCGCCTTACTGTCAGTAATGAGCTCAGGAACCCTTTCATTTAATGCCTGAAGTCTCCCGGTAAGCCGTTCCTGTGCCTGCTGATCGCGTTTATGATCTTCAGAGCTCTGAATCAGCGTGTTACGCAGTTGTTCAACTTTCTCCCTGAATGCGCAGAAAAAGGCATCGATTTCCTGGCGGACGGGCTGGTTAATATCCTGCTCAATGGATGCCTGCAGCTCCCCGAAATATGCCCGGGTCAGTGACATAACTTCCTCTCTGACCTTGTTGATATTGATCACGCTGCGACTCACATCCTCGTCATAGTTTTCCCAGCCCAGGTCACTGGTGCCAAACCATCGACAAACGGTTCCCCATACGCCACTCTGCCGACGGCGACGGGTGACGGTCTCCGTTCTTTCCTCCATAAGCGCACTCAGATTTGTTTTTACCGCGAGCCGGGTCTGTAACTGACTGACTGCCGGAAAACTGATTTTTACGGTAAAGCCCTCATCCTCCAGGCGGGCATTGATGCGACCGGCAATGTTTTCTGTGGCGTACAGGGCCGTGCCACGAAAACCTGTTTCAATCCCGCTGACGATTTTCTCCAGCTCAGGCCGGAACTGTGCTTCAGCCTCACGGTGCAGGCTGGTCACAGTTGACTCAATTTCCTCTATATATTCAATTGCTTCCCTGCGATTATTTAGTGTTATCTCGGGGTTTTCCGGGTCAAAGTCTCGTTTCCTGTAATCTTCCCAGCCCGGGTTGTTGATACCGGACCATTGAGAAATCTTTCCCCATAATCCGGACCGGGACCTTCGTTGTTCTGCGTCTTCTTCCTCCAACATTTGCTGTTCTTTGCGTTTACCAGTTCTGAAATAGTCATTCAGCTCCTCTTCCAGTGAGGTGCAGACCCCCGTCAGTAATTCCCGGGTTCTGGCATCGATCTCCTCCATGGCCATTCTGACATCAGCGGTCACCTGCTCCTGACAGTCTGCTATTTCCCGGATATCCTCAAGCAGGCTGGTGATATGCGCCTGCAGTGACTGAATACTTTGCATCAGCCCCTGATGGCGTAACGACAGGTATTCACTGATATTTTCTGCATTCTGCATCAGTTTTGCGGCGGCAGAATCAACCGCCAGTGCCGCAGCTCTGGAGTGTGAACTCAGTATGACTTCCGTTATCAGTTGATCGATAAGTGAGCCTTCCCACAGGTCTGTCGCCCCTTCAGTTGCCAGTTCGCTGTCTTTACAGACGTAATCTTTTTTCATGCGACCGAAGGCTTCCCTGACAAAATCATCGACCCAGGCTTCATCAACAGGAAGGGTTCCGTTTTTCCGTAACTCATGAAGCGCACGGTTAGCCAGGTATGCCTGGCGTGAGGATCCGGGATAAACGCGGGAGGCGGGCAGCACATCGCTGTTCAGCATTGCCGGAACTTTCTGGCGTACGGCATCTGCCCCATCGCCATTGCGGTCTTTCTCATCAAATTTATTGACCAGTACAAACAGGCGGCCGGCTGATACGTCAGCAATGGCATTAAGCTCTTTACGGACGTCTTCATCCGCTTTTGAGTTCATCTGGGTGTAATCCATCACAGCCAGAACCGCAGAGGCTTTCTGCAGTTGATCCCGCATCATCACTTCCATCTGCGGTTGTCCGGCCTCATTAGGGCCGGGGGTATCCAGCAGTGTGAGTGTTCCCTGGCATGCATCCATCCCCACCAGATGGCTGAATTCCACGTCGATCACCGGCAGTTTCTGCACTTCTGCGTATTCATCAAAAGGAAATTCAGTCCCCATTGCCGCAGCAAGACGAACCAGATCGTTTAACGATGCCAGTCCGGTAAAGATTTCCTCCTCCCCGTGGTATTCATTTTTGAGCCAGCCATCATCCGTCAGAATATCCAGCAGTTCGCGGGTATCCCCGGTTTGCTGCAGGGTCTGTGCGACCTGCTGTCCTGCCGGGGTGGCGAGTTTTTCCTGCAGTGTGATTAATAAATTGCGGACAGGCTGAATATGTTCCAGATGGAGAACCGGCTCAGTTTTTCCGGGAACGTGGCGGATGAGCGTCGGTACAGAGGTCATGGGGCGGTTACGGTTAGGCAGAATTTCCTGCCCCACAATGGCGTTGATGGTGGTTGATTTGCCTGCTTTCATCGTGCCGACAACAGCCAGCACCATCTCCCTGCGGGCGGTTTTGATTTGTTCGCCCTCCAGCTCCTCAATTCTTTTCAGTGCTTTCTGTTTATCAAAAAGCAGTCTGTTTTCGTTCTTACTGTCAGATAACACATCTGGCTCCTCAACCATTTGCCGGAGCAGATTAATGTTCAGTTGCAAAAGTCGGTCGGCTTCATCACAAAGCAGGGCGATGTTCTTTTCGTGCATTATTTAACCTTCCTGAGACGCATTTTCATGACAACCACGGAGGAGGTCATTTACTACAAACGATCGTTTATAACGATCGATATGATAGTAACGATCGATGTATTCTATTAACTTGGGAAGCACAACGCAAGGGGACACCCCGGGTATGGCTGCGTTTGCATAGTGTTTTCATGGAGTTAAAAATCTGTAACAACAGCCTGGTACATCACCACCGGGTTCAGAAGAAAATCCAGTTCCATACCGCGCGGGCAACAGAGACCACCGTGTCACGAACTGCGCGCAGGGCCGTACGGACAACAGAGGCAACACAGACACTCTCCGCCGTGTCAAATATCCGGTCCACCGCACCGGTAAACTGTTCACGGGTCTGAGTGCGGACAGACTCCGTGCGCAGTTCGTCCTGCAGGCGTGTCATCAGAGGGATGGCGGCATGTCCGGGAAGCGCTGTCATGAGTGCACTGACCGGGGTGACCTCCCCCTGAAACAGTGCATTACAGAGTGAGGATTTACCGGCCCCGCTTTTACCCATAATGCCAGGCACGGGTTCGTGGCTGGTGAGTTTGCGCAGATGTTCCAGGATGTGACGGGAAAGTGAGTAAGGCAGGGAGGAGAGCGGTTTTTCAATTGCCTCAATGGCATCAGACGGATTCATACATGTATTCCCGGTGAAAAAAGACAAAACCCCGCGCACCGGAAAGGTGGCGGGGGGATTCACGGAGATAATATCTGCCTGAAATTATTTGGAATGCAGGTATATGTGGCTGATTTGTATCAGCTAATGAGTACAGGTCTGAATCTAATCTGACAGTCCGCTCTGTGCCAGGAGCGGACTGTCCAACCCATCCCTGAAGAGCCTAGATTATGTATGGTAATTCAGTCATCAAAATAACGTTGGTCACCATCACAAAATTCACATCCTCGGATATGGCTCAGTTCAGGAACGCTATCGCTCAGGTGACCGCAACAACCACATACATGAAGCTCGGTGTAATAGATGAAACACTGAGTGCAAAGATAGCCGTCTCCAAATTTACATACGCTTTCAGGAGTCATGCAATTGGTACATCCAGCAGGAAATACGGAGAGTAGCTGTTCATCCACACTGTGGAACAACTCCTCATCCAGCAGTTTATACCTATCCGAAGTGTAGTCGCAGTGTTCGCATTCAAAATCACTATCTCCCTCAGGTAGCAATTGAGGTATTTCGCAGTCTGGACAAACTAGGGTAATTTGCCTTACAGCACTGGTGCAAACCTTACACCGCGTAACTTCAAGCTTACGGTTTTCATTACCGGTCGTTTCAGTCCCTGTTACCGTCGCATGCTGATGGCACTCATTGCAGTTACCGATTTGAATATTCTTTTCAGAGAGCTGCTCGAGTTCAGGCTTAACCTGTTTAAACCGCACCTCGGCATAAAATTTGTTTCCCCTAATCAGACGAGTTTCACCGAAAGCCAGCTTCCAATTATGTTTGACACCGAAGATAACTTTCCATTCATCCCTTAATAACCGGTTCAGGGCAAACCAGGCGTCAGCTTGTTCTTTGAGTATTTGACGTTGTTCAGCCTCGGTGAAAGTGGGGTGGTAGAAATGAACTACGCGGTTGCGGTGCTTTCTGACCTTATCAAAAGCACTGTCCGTTTCTCTGTCTAGGGGTCTTTCAAGTACGTCCTTAAGCCTTTCACGGGTTTCTTCGTAGGTCACCGACTGAAAATCACCGGCTAGGTAAGCCTGCTTTTTTATTGGCTTTTTCGGGCTGCAGACCAACGACCAGTGTTCGTGCGCCAGCGGAACTTTCAGTAAAATCTCGACCGCAGTCCAGAAACTGACGACGGAGAACTTCGGCTTCGAGGCCTCCAACTCTTCACGGGCTTTATCCAGAAAATCCAGACCATTGTTGATCAGCGCCTGCACATCCTGACTGAGTTCACGGGGGGCGGGAGTATCGGGTGCAGTATCGTCAACATCGAACATCATTATCTCCTTTAATCAGCTTCCACCACGCAGTTGCTACAGCGCGTTAGTTGTATCCAGTGTAAACTGGACTTGGTAGCTGGCAGCCACATCGAGCGCAAAAAACCGTAAATTAACTTCTGTAGACTCGTACTTTTCGTGACCCATGCGTACCAGCAGGATCTTCGGGTGCACGTGACCATAAAGCAGGTGCCTACCAAAGCTGTGGCGATTCAGATCCCTAAACTGATGGGGTCCCAAAAAGTATGCCATAGCAAGTGTAAGTATCCCTAAAATCTGCACTATTCTCTTTTTATAAATCCTCTGACATGTGAATTAGATTGCCCTAAAGTGAGCTTCCGCGCCTCGCTCATAAGGACAACCATACTCAAATCTCCCACATTGCAGGAGATTTGAGTATGAACACGTCACCGTGGAACAAAGACCGTATCATAGGCCAAAAAAGACCACTTCAGATATCTCATATCTGGGGTATCCGAATCCGACTTGAACTGGAAGGTAAAACACGCGATTTAGCTCTGTTCAACATGGCCTTGGACAGTAAGCTTCGAGGCTGTGATCTAGTCAAACTCAAAGTATCTGATGTTGCATATGGTAGCTCTGTTTCAAGCAGAGCTACGGTTCTACAACAGAAAACCGGCAGCCCTGTCCAATTTGAGATAACCAAAGGGACAAGAGAAGCTGTTTCTGCATTGATAAAGCTTGGCAATTTACGCAGTAAAGACTATTTGTTCCGATCTCGGGTCGGTACTAACCAACACATATCAACCCGGCAATACAACCGAATTTTTCATGGGTGGGTAGCAAAACTTGGTCTCGAAGATTCGCTTTACAGTACACATTCCTTGAGAAGAACAAAACCTTACCTGATTTACAAGAAAACTAAGAATCTCAGGGTGATCCAACTTCTGTTAGGCCATAAGAAACTGGAAAGCACAGTCCGTTATCTGGGCATTGAAGTCGATGATGCGTTAGAGATCTCTGAATCGATTGAAGTCTAAGGTTGCCAGGGCTGCAACAGCAGTCCTGTGCCAGATGCGGACGTTGCTCTATTCATGTAAGATTAATAGAATGTCTTTCGATAAATTTTTGACTTAATCTTAAATAAGAATGACTTTTTTGCATGTCAGTGTTTTACTTTGCATTCAGAAATAAATAGAATTTTGAAAAAATAAGAGAGAAATCATGATACACTCCAAAAAAATTAAAAAACAAAAAGAGAGGAACTATGTCACATCCCCCTAAAAAACTTAAAAAATCATTAATTACTGTTTTTTTGAGTGGTATTCTTGCTGTTCTTGGATATTTTGTTGCATTGAACGGAGTGTTTGATTTATATCAACATATCGCAGATAATTTTTTGCAAAAAAAAGCAGAGGATAATCTTCATGTGATTTACACCGGAGCGTCAATAAAGTACATCGAGTCAATTTTTGGCCCTCCCGTGAAGGAAGAACATTCTGAGGATGGGAGGGTTCATGAGTATATTTACTCTTTCAAAAAGTTCTATCTGCAAGTGGTTTATGATAATAATAACACAGTGATACTCTATTCCGTAACCAGCAAGGATGAGAATTTTCATCCTGAAGTACCATATCTGAGAAAAACCCTTGGACATAAGTTCAAAGATTTTGGAAGTGATATTGATTATTTACAGTCGAGCTATTCTTCGAAGTTCTATCAATATGAAGAAGGGCATTATTTAGGAAATCCTGGCAACTATAGAAATTTTTACCTTGCCTATAACCCTGCTGGAGTTGATTATTTTGAGTTAGATCCACTTCCAGATCTCTCTAATGACGACAAATCGCCTCCAAATAAAAATGATCTTGAAAAATTCAGAAATAATAATGCTCCAAATACATTTGGGGTTGGCGATATCCACGGAGGTCCTGAGGGGCTTGAGTTAAGCTTTGGACTTGGGATTGATTATTACGATGCGAGAGATATTCCAGATAAAGATTAGTGATCATGTATCATACCATTTTTATATCGTTTCAAATTAGGTAGTCACAATTAGACTAGTTAATCTAACCAGCACTGAGGTCCGCTCCTCGCTCAGAGCGGACGGCCTTCGTGAAAGTTAGTCTTGTTGTGGTGGCTCTTTCCAGCGCCATTGCAAGACATTCTCATCGCTGAGAATAAACAGTCCTGACCAAATTGCCGTCCAAAACTGGATATTCAGACACCATGG
>OKFK01000294.1_pt1 | contig 7271 bp, 5 predicted proteins | sample 1612051 | NCBI WGS metagenome assembly OKFK01 (sample SAMN04436776, study PRJEB24849) | human gut metagenome | biome: human gut; feature: NICU; material: stool | host: Homo sapiens | place: USA: Saint Louis, MO | collected 2011-03-25
CTATATCGACTATGAAGCCTATGGGCGTGACATGGAATTGGAGGGAACTTTTATCGTCACAAACCACGGCGTATATGAAATCTTACGGTAAACCCGTCTGTATCTCCTTTGGGAAGTGCAGGCGGCTTTTTTATTCAGGGGCGGCTTTTGCTGCCCCATCTTTTAGAAAGGACAGACAACATGAAGAAAATACGAAGCTATACCAGTATCTGGTCGGTGGAAAAGGTACTCTATTCCATCAATGATTTTAAGCTGCCATTTCCTATCACGTTCACACAGATGGCGTGGTTCGTGGTGTCAATGTTTGCGGTTATGCTCTTTGGGAACTTCCCTCCTCTTTCGTTCATTGACGGGGCATTTTTGAAATACTTCGGCGTACCCTTTGCCCTCACTTGGTTCATGTGCCAGAAGACCTTTGACGGGAAGAAGCCTTACGGCTTCCTGAAATCCGTACTGGCATATCTGGTACGCCCGAAACTGACGTATGCAGGAAAGCCCGTGAAGCTGGAAAAGGAATATCCGGTACAGCCCATCACGGCAGTTAGGAGTGATATTTATGGCATATCCGATTAAGTATATCGAAAATAACCTTGTGTTCAACCATGACGGGGAGTGCTTTGCTTACTATGAGCTGCTTCCCTACAACTATTCCTTTTTAAGCCCCGAACAGAAATATCAGGTACACGATTCCTTCCGGCAGCTTATCGCCCAGAACAGGGACGGGAAGATTCACGCCCTGCAAATCAGCACTGAATCCAGCATACGGGCGGCACAGGAACGCTCCAAACAGGAAGTGACGGGCAAGTTAAAGGACGTTGCCTGTGCAAAGATTGACGCACAGACCGAAGCCCTGATTTCCATGATAGGGGAAAATCAGGTGGACTACCGCTTTTTTATCGGCTTTAAGCTGCTTGTCAATGAGCAGGAAGTCACCATGAAGCAGTTCCGCAGGGAAGCAAAGACCGCCGTTTCCGATTTCCTCCATGAAGTCAACCACAAACTCATGGGGGATTTTGTTTCCATGAGCAATGAGGAAATCTGGCGGTTTCAGAAGATGGAAAAACTGCTGGAAAATAAAATCTCACGCCGCTTTAAAGTCCGGCGGCTTAACAAGGACGATTTTGGTTATCTGATTGAGCATTTATACGGGCAGACTGGAACCGCCTATGAAGATTATGAGTATTACCTGCCGAAGAAGCGGTTTCAGGAGGAAACGCTGGTGAAATACTATGACCTCATCAAACCCACCCGTTGTCTGATAGAGGAAAACCAGCGGTATCTGAAAATCGAACAGGAAGATGGGACGGTCTATGCCGCCTACTTCACCATCAACAGCATTGTGGGGGAACTGGACTTTCCATCCTCGGAAATCTTTTACTATCAACAGCAGCAATTCACCTTTCCCATTGATACCTCTATGAATGTGGAGATTGTCACAAATCGGAAAGCCCTCTCCACGGTGCGGAACAAGAAAAAAGAGCTGAAAGATTTGGATAACCACGCATGGCAGAATGACAGCGAAACCAGTACAAACGTGGTGGACGCTCTGGACAGCGTAAATGAGCTGGAATCCACCTTAGACCAGAGCAAGGAATCCATGTATAAGCTGTCCTATGTGGTGCGTGTGACGGCTCCCGACTTGGAAGAACTGAAACGCCGTTGCAATGAGGTAAAAGATTTTTATGACGATTTGAACGTGAAGCTGGTCCGCCCCTTTGGGGATATGCTGGGGCTGCATGGGGAATTTCTCCCTGCCAGCAAACGGTATATGAACGATTACATCCAGTATGTCACCAGTGACTTCCTCGCGGGTCTAGGCTTTGGTGCAACCCAGATGTTGGGGGAACCGGAGGGCATTTATATCGGGTATAGCCTTGATACGGGAAGAAACGTGTACTTAAAGCCTGCCCTTGCCAGTCAGGGTGTGAAAGGCTCTGTCACCAATGCCCTTGCTGCCGCTTTTGTCGGCTCCCTCGGCGGTGGAAAATCATTCAGTAACAACATGATTGTCTACTACTGTGTATTGTTTGGGGCACAGGCACTCATTGTTGACCCGAAAGCGGAACGGGGACGCTGGAAGGAAACCCTGCCGGAAATCGCCCATGAAATCAATATCGTAAACCTGACCTCGGAGGAACAGAACAGGGGCCTGCTTGACCCTTATGTGATTATGGAGAACCCAAAGGATTCCGAATCACTGGCAATTGACATCCTGACCTTTTTAACAGGCATTTCCAGCCGTGACGGGGAGAAGTTCCCCGTCCTTCGGAAAGCCATCCGTGCGGTAACAAACAGTGAGGAGCGGGGGCTTTTAAAGGTGATTGAGGAACTACGGGCGGAGGGAACCACCATCAGCACCAGCATAGCAGACCATATTGAATCCTTTACGGACTATGACTTTGCACATCTGCTCTTTTCGGATGAGGATGTCACACAGTCCATCAGCCTTGAAAAGCAGCTCAACATCATTCAGGTGGCGGATTTGGTGCTGCCGGATAAGGAAACGACCTTTGAAGAATACACCACAATGGAGCTGCTTTCCGTGGCAATGCTCATTGTTATCAGTACCTTTGCCCTCGACTTCATCCACACCGACCGCAGCGTGTTTAAGATTGTGGATTTGGATGAAGCATGGAGCTTCTTACAGGTGGCACAGGGCAAGACCCTCTCTATGAAGCTGGTCCGTGCCGGACGTGCCATGAACGCAGGCGTTTACTTTGTGACCCAGAACACGGACGATTTGCTGGATGAAAAACTGAAAAACAATCTGGGCTTGAAGTATGCGTTCCGTTCCACGGACATCAACGAAATCAAAAAGACCCTCACCTTTTTCGGGGTGGATTCCGAAGATGAAAACAACCAGAAACGGCTCCGTGACTTAGAAAACGGACAGTGCCTTATCAGTGATTTGTACGGGCGTGTAGGAGTGATACAGTTCCACCCTATCTTTGAAGACCTGTTCCATGCCTTTGACACCAGACCGCCCGTAAGAAAAGAGGTGGAGGAATGAAGATAAGAAAGCCCATCCAGCAGGGGACAGCCCTTGTCCCTTGCCGGATAAAGGGACAAAACTCTTTAAAAAAAATCGGGAGTATAGCAGGAAAAGTGCTGCCGCCCACGCTGCCGGACTGGTGGATGATACGGTGGACGCTGCCAACGAATACAGCAAATATCCTCTGGACAACTACCAGCTTGATTTTTATGTGGACAGCGGATGGGACTGGCTCCCGTGGAACTGGCTGGACGGTATCGGAAAACAGGTAATGTACGGGCTGTATGCCATCACAAATTTTATCTGGGCCATCAGCCTGTACCTTTCCAACGCCACGGGGTATTTGATTCAGGAAGCCTACTCACTGGACTTTATTTCCTCTACGGCGGATTCCATTGGGAAAAATATGCAGACCCTTGCAGGCGTTACCACAGGCGGCTTGTCCTCGGAGGGATTTTATATCGGGTTCCTGCTGATTCTCATTCTGGTGGTGGGGATTTACGTTGCCTACACAGGGCTTATCAAACGGGAAACTACAAAAGCCATCCATGCCGTTGTCAATTTTGTGGTAGTGTTCGTGCTGTCCGCTGCCTTTATCGCCTACGCTCCTGATTATATCGGGAAAATCAATGAATTTTCTGCAGACATCAGCAATGCCAGCCTGACCCTTGGCACAAAGATTGTGCTGCCCAACTCGGAAAGTCAGGGAAAAGATAGTGTGGATTTGATACGGGATAGCCTGTTTTCCATTCAGGTCAAGCAGCCGTGGCTCCTGCTGCAATATGGCAACTCGGATGTGGAAAGCATTGGAACAGACCGTGTGGAAAGCCTGCTTTCAACCAGTCCGGACGAAAACAACGGGCAGGACAGGGAAGAAATCGTGGTGGAGGAAATCGAAGACAGGGAAAACACCAACCTTACCATCACAAAGACCATCAACCGATTGGGAACTGTCTTCTTCCTGTTCATGTTCAATATCGGTATCTCCGTTTTTGTATTCCTGCTCACGGGGATAATGATTTTCTCACAGGTGCTTTTTATCATCTACGCCATGTTCCTGCCTGTGAGCTTTCTCCTTAGCATGGTTCCCTCTTTTGAGGGGATGTCAAAACGTGCCATCACGAAACTGTTCAACACCATCCTTACCAGAGCCGGAATCACCCTGATTATCACGGTAGCGTTCAGTATTTCCACCATGCTCTACAACCTGTCTGGGGAATATCCGTTCTTCCTGACAGCGTTCTTGCAGATAGTGACCTTTGCCGGAATTTATTTCAAGCTGGGGGATTTGATGGGGATGTTCTCCTTACAGAGCGGTGATTCCCAAAGCATGGGAAGCCGTATCATGCGAAGACCCCGTATGCTCATGCACGCCCATATGCACCGTTTACAGCATAAGTTAGGGCGTTCTGTGGCGGCTCTTGGGGCTGGAACGGCTGCATACCATGCAGGAAAGCAGGCTGGCTCAGACCAGAGAAATGCTTCCAACTCCGGCTCTTCCAAACGTACACAGGCAGACCACACCCGACCAAATGGACAGGCAGCACCGGAAAAGAAATCCGCATGGAAACGGGCTGGTTCTGCTGTGGGTGCGGTGGCAGATACCAAAGATAAAATAGCCGATACTACTGGACAGCTTCGGGAGCAGGCAAAAGATTTGCCTGTCAATGCAAAGTACGCCCTTTACCACGGGAAAACACAGGTATCAGAGGGAGTACAGGATTTTACTTCCAGTGTGACCCAGACCCGAACTGCCAGAGCTGAACAGCGAAACGCACAGGCAGAAAGCCGCAGACAGACCATTGCAGAACGCAGGGCGGAACTGGAACAGGCAAAACAGCCGCAAAAGACTGCTTCCGAAGCACCCAAAGGGGTGGCTCCCGTCCATGAACGCCCTGCCACTGCAAAGACAAAGCAGCCAGCTTCCCCAGCTATTAGGGAACGGGGGCAGGTTTCTTATGGGGGAACTGTAGCGGAACGGACTTCGGTTCCGGTGGTAAAAGCTGCTTCCATCCACTATGAACATACACCGCCTGTAAGGGCAGAACGCCAGATAGTCCCACCGGCTTCCCCTGTCCAGCCAGATGAAAGACAAAAGACAGCTCCAACCACCACACCTGCTGCTCCCCGTCCGGCAAGACCTGTCCAGAATGATACGGCTCCTGTGATACCGGAAAGAAAACGGGCTGCCCCTGTGGTTAAGGAATCGAACTTTACCATCCGGCGTACCACCGCCAGAAAGGAGTGGACAAAAACGGGAAAAGCGGCTGCCAAACAGAAGAAAGGGGAGAAACCATGAAGTTAAGACACCTTTTCTTCGCCTGTTCCGGCGTGTTCGTGATGATGTTTTCCCTGCTCCTTTTGGTGGTGATTGTCTTCTCGGATGAGGAAGACGGCGGAAGCGGCGGAAACCTTATCTATGGGGGTATGAGCGTGTCACAGGAAGTCCTCGCTCATAAACCTATGCTGGAAAAGTATGCAAGGGAATATGGCATAGAGGAATACTTAAATGTGCTGCTCGCCATCATTCAGGTGGAATCCGGCGGCACACTGGAAGACGTTATGCAGTCCTCGGAATCTCTGGGGCTTCCCCCGAACTCCCTTAGCACAGAGGAATCCATCAAACAGGGCTGCAAATATTTCTCGGAACTGCTCGCAGCGGCAGAAACAAAGGGCTGCGACTTAAACAGTGTGATTCAGTCCTACAATTACGGTGGCGGTTTCCTAGACTATGTGGCAGGACACGGAAAAAAGTACACCTTTGAACTGGCAGAGAGCTTCGCAAGGGAAAAATCCGGCGGAAAGAAAGTCACCTACACCAACCCTGTTGCCGTAGAGAAAAACGGGGGCTGGCGGTATTCCTACGGAAATATGTTCTATGTCTTCTTGGTATCGGAATACCTGACCGTGGCACAGTTTGATGATGAAACGGTGCAGGCTATCATGGAGGAAGCCTTAAAATATGAGGGCTGGACGTATGTGTACGGGGGCGATTCCCCCTCCACTTCCTTTGACTGTTCGGGACTGGTGCAGTGGTGCTATGGCAAGGCAGGAATCGCCCTGCCACGGACAGCACAGGAACAGTACAATGTAACACAGCACATCCCTCTGTCCGAAGCAAAAGCAGGGGATTTGGTCTTTTTCCACTCCACCTATAACGCCGGAACCTATATCACCCATGTGGGGCTATATGTGGGAAATAACCGGATGTACCATGCCGGAAATCCCATTGGTTATGCAGACCTGACAGGCTCCTACTGGCAACAGCACCTTGCCGGAGCCGGACGAATCAAACAATAGAAAGGATGAACCGATATGATTCAGATTAGAAAAGAGGAAAACCAGAAAAAGCAGAAAGAAAAGAAGCTGAAAGTTTACAAAGTCAATACCCACAAAAAAACCGTGATTGCCCTGTGGGTGCTTCTGGCGGTGAGTTTCCTGTTTGCCGTCTATAAGAATTTCACGGCGATAGACATCCACACTGTTCATGAAACCAAAGTGATTGAGGAAAAAATCATTGACACCCACAAGATAGAAAACTTTGTGGAGAATTTCGCAGAAGTCTACTATTCATGGGAACAGTCCGCCGCTTCCATTGATAACCGGACAAATGCTTTAAAAGGGTATCTCACGGGAGAACTGCAAGCCCTGAATGTAGATACCGTCCGAAAGGACATCCCCGTATCGTCTGCCCTGACTGACTTTCAGATATGGGAAATCATAGAAGAAAAGGAGCAGCATTATCAAGTGACCTATACGGTAGAACAGCGTATCACAGAGGGGGAATCCAGTAAAACCGTCCGTTCCGCTTATCAGGTGACAGTCTATGTGGATGGCTCTGGAAACCTGACGATTGTTCAGAATCCTACCATCACCAGCGTTCCCGTAAAATCCGGCTACACTCCAAAAGCAGTACAAAGTGACGGTACGGTGGATTCCATCACTACGGAGGAAATCAACGAATTTCTCACTACCTTTTTCAAGCTGTACCCTACGGCAACCGCAAAGGAGCTGACCTATTATGTGAATGAGGGCGTGCTGAAACCTGTTGGGAAAGAATATATCTTCTCGGAACTGGTGAATCCGGTTTACAACCGAAAAGGGAATCAGGTGACAGCTTCCCTTGCGGTGAAATATCTGGATAATCAGACTATGACAACACAGATATCACAGTTTGACCTTGTTCTAGAGAAGAATGGGGAGAATTGGAAGATTGTTAAATAAGTCAAGGCTGATAAATGATTAAATATTGACAATAGCAAAATATGTGGTATTATAC
>OKFK01000295.1_pt1 | contig 7245 bp, 8 predicted proteins | sample 1612051 | NCBI WGS metagenome assembly OKFK01 (sample SAMN04436776, study PRJEB24849) | human gut metagenome | biome: human gut; feature: NICU; material: stool | host: Homo sapiens | place: USA: Saint Louis, MO | collected 2011-03-25
GTTTTTACGTAAAGACACTTGTCTCAGGTTAACGACTAAAAACACAAAAACTCAGAAAAGGTTAAACGCAACATCAGTAAAATCGAATAGCAGATTGATTGCTTAAACAAAAAGGTTTTACAGCAGCTTTAAACTGATTTTAGCTAACGTAAAGATTTACTAAACTGGATGTGTTTCAGACAAAGCAATGTGTACAGCAATGCTTAATGAAAACACTTATAGGGCTGTTTATGAAAACACGTGTATGTCTGGTAAAACACTTAGTAGAAAATACGTGTATAACACTTACTGAAATGCTTAGTAAAAATACTTAGTAAAATATGTGTATATAGTATCATACCGACATTCTCAATATCTTCAGACTTCCATACATACTAGGTGTTAATTTTTCACTTTTACAGCCAGCATGGAGTTTTCTGTCCTAAAAACAGAGCAGATTTACTCTGGAATTATTTTTCTGCCCCCGTACTTCAGGCCCCAGAAAAGACAATCCGAAGCAAACCGTTTGTCAACCTCCATATCATCTTTTACCCCCGGAAAGTGATCGCGTTTTACAACCAGAATGACAGCCATACTGATTATGTCGTCTCCCGGCCCCTTCACATATAACATGCATGTCTGTCATTGCTTACTGCTCTACATGACAGGATTTCACATACAGGATGCGCAGTCAGTGTTTTTATCGCCACTATAACAGACAGATTACTGTCGCTTTTACTCTTCAGATTGTTAATCTGACCACAAGAACAGTCGAACAGTACAACGACACACCTAAGGAGGATATGATCCGTAGTTGATAGCATGTTTTATTTTATTATGAATAGATCAAGAAATAGTTCTTGATATGTCTGGAATAGTTTTGTGAATAGTTCTAGAATATCCCCATAATCAGCTTTGAAGTGCTTGCAGGGTGATATTTTTATTGATTCCCTTGCATATACAACTGACATGTGATGGTGAAAATCACCAGAAAAGAAAACGATTGAGGCGTAATCAGATGAAACAATATAAAGGCGGTTATAACGTGAATAGATATGACTGGAAAAATAAAACAACTGAGCATTTATTGAATGATAATAATCTGGCAGATAATCACATACCTGAATGGATCAGAAAAAATGAAATTGCAGCATTCTGGTTCTGGTTAATTATGTCTCATACAGTTCCCGAAAAACTTAAACTTAATAATGAATCTGAGTTCAATTCTGCCTTGAAGGGGGTGATCGTTATGAAGGATAACCCCATGACAATTATTCCTTCAAGTCATGAAACACGACTGAATGTTATAGGGAAATGGATTAATGCGTTAATCCTTTATGGGGAAGCAGATCGGATTATCTCAATAATGCATCAAAACTGGCTGGGACTCGAAAAGAGAAACGAAGCCAAATGGCTTAAAAAGAATACCGAACAACTGAAATGGGCATGGGAATATATTGATGCACGTATCTCACCCACATATCTTTCCTGGTTTAATCCTGTAAATGATAACGAAAGATATATTGCCATTGTAGTTTTACTAAAAATGTTATTCCCCACAGACACACCCTGTTTACTGACGCCAAAAGAATTTCACCTAGGATTCGCTGCAAAAGAAAGATTTTTCGACAAGATGCACAATGCATTCAGAAAACAGTTTATCGATGGAAAAAAAGATAAACGGGTACAAATCAACGTAAAGATATCGCCATCCGCAAAAAGCGCTCTGGACAGACTGACCAGAGAGCGGAAAACAACACAGCAGGCTATTCTGGAACAACTGATTCTGTACGGTAGACTGGATTAACTTTCACCACTTTCGCTCCTAGCGATTTTCTTCTTTTTGTAGTGTCTGCTTGCTGCGGGCATCAGGTATTTTTCCGTCATTTTGTTGCAGAACGCTTCAATGTAGTTAACCATTTTCTGGTGTGCTTTCACCTTTTCCTCCCCAGGGGACATTTTCAGATAAATGTCCTCCTTTTCCACAAGTGCATTTATAAACTCCTCTAAACATCCCTGGTTATAAAGCGACGTGAAAAACAACACATTCCCCAGTCTCTCCAGTAATTGCGATTTAACCCTGTATTGTTGTTTTCTGAGAATTGATTGTTTTCTAAAGCTCAGTCTTGTTAAAAGTTGTTCAAATCTTGGTTCAAATTTAAAAACAGATTTTAATCTTAGGGATTGATACTCCTGATAAAACAGTTCAAACGTCGGGGATGCTGACCGAAGAACAGGTCGGGCCACAGCCCGTGGACTAAATCCCATGACTGAGATTTCCTTTCCCTCCTCCTGCAAGTTCAGAGGCAGTTCAGCAATCCATGCGTCCAGCTTAGCTGAATCGCTCTCCTTGCTCAAAACCTCATACAAACTGCCCGTGAACGGTTGAGCCGATTTTGGGGTTGCTTCACCTTTTGACTGTCTGAATCCATCCACTTTTCTCCGGATACTACGCGGAATCAGCATAAAAGGCGGGGCATTAAGAGATAAATGTTTACCAGTCATACGATGGCATTGTCCCACCTCGATCCAACAGGAAAATTTACTAACCGACCTTATCTTAAGCGCAATTATGTTAAGCAGGTACAGATAACGCACCGTATAACGATTAAAATGTTTCTCAGGATCAAACGATTCTGACCGTTCCCCTCTGTACACAAGTCCACTACGCTTCAGTATTCGCTGGGTATCTTTCCAGGCCTGACTTTTACAAATGCTCATTCGGCGTAGCGTATTAATCGACAGTGATGCCATCACTCCTCCCGAACTTTGTCACTCCAGATTTTTTCACGCCCATATTACCTGAATGATAAACCGGATTAGTGTGATCCGGTTCAGTGAAATCAACAGGATACCGGTATGTCATTCAGCCATTCTTCCCTCTCCGCACAAGTGAAATCATATCTGACGTTTCTTCCTGAAGAAATTCGCCAGAAAATCCTTGAACATCTCCACAGTGTTATTCATTACGAGCCCGTGATTGGCATTATGGGTAAATCCGGTACCGGCAAAAGCAGCCTGTGTAATGCCATTTTTCAGTCCCGTATCTGCGCCACGCATCCCCTGAACGGCTGCACCCGCCAGGCTCATCGTCTTACCCTGCAACTCGGTGAACGCAGAATGACGCTGGTCGATCTGCCCGGCATTGGTGAAACACCGCAGCATGATCAGGAATACCGGACACTTTATCGTCAGCTGCTACCGGAACTGGATCTGATTATCTGGATCCTGCGGGCAGATGAACGCGCGTATGCCGCCGACATTACCATGCATCAGTTTTTACTGAATGAAGGCGCAGATCCCTCGCGTTTTCTGTTTGTTCTCAGCCATGCCGATCGCGTGTTTCCTGCTGAAGAATGGAATGCCACAGAAAAATGCCCGTCCCGTCAGCAGGCGCTCTCACTGGCGACGGTGACAGCCCGGGTGGCAACCCTGTTCCCTTCATCATTTCCAGTACTCTCCGTTGCTGCACCTGTCGGCTGGAACCTTCCGGCGTTTGTGTCGCTGATGATCCACGCACTGCCACCACAGGCAACCAGCGCGGTGTATTCACATATCCGGGGAGAAAACCGCTCTGAACAGGCCCGGAAACACGCACAACAAACTTTTGGTGACGCCATCGGGAAAAGCTTTGACGCTGCCGTTGCCCGATTCAGTTTTCCGGCCTGGATGTTACAGCTTCTGCGTAAAGCCCGGGACCGCATTATCCACCTGCTGATCACACTGTGGGAGCGTCTGTTCTGACACACTCACGCCGACAGGATGTGTCGCTGGATTAACGAGCATTCTTCTTTTTATGAAATCATGCTTAAAAATCAGATAATTAAAAGAATATTTTTTCTGCTGCATTTTATTCCTGATTATCCGGATGCGACACATCCTTTCAACATCATGATGCATAATAACATCATGAAATAAAAGATGTTTTCTTACGGAGTGCACATCTATGTCTGATAATCGTTCCCGGCATGATCGCCTGGCGGTTCGCTTATCACTCATTATCAGCCGACTGATGACCGGAGAATCTCTGTCACTAAAAACACTGTCAGATGAATTTGGCGTTACAGAACGTACTTTACAGCGCGATTTTCATCAGCGTCTGGTTCACCTGGACTTAGAGTACAGAAATGGCCGGTACAGTCTCAGACGGCAGAGCAACCCGGGCGCGATCCCTGAAATGCTTTCATTTATACAGAATACGGGGATCGCACGGATACTTCCGCTCCGGAACGGACGACTGATAACCTGTCTTACCGACAACCAGGAGCCCTCTCCCTGCCTTATCTGGCTACCGGCGCCGGATATCACTGCAACGTTCCCCGAGTGTTTCTCGCAACTCATCCTGGCAATAAGACAGTGCATCCACATCTCGCTGGTGACTGAGCGATGGTATCCGTCACTGGAACCCTGCCGGCTCATTTATTACAGCGGAAGCTGGTATCTGATCGCGTTACAGAAGGGAAAACTGCGGGTCTTTCCCCTGGCAGACATCAAATCGGTCAGCCTGACATCAGAACGGTTTGAACGGAGAGACCACATCCACAGTCTGGTCGCTGAAGAGCGTTTTATCTCCGCTCTGCCACATTTCCCTTTCATCCATAAACTTATCAACACCTTTAACCTGTGATCGCCGGCCTGCCAAAGCCGTCCCAACAGGTATGGAGACAATATGTTGAACAGAAAACTAAATATACGGCTACGTCATTCCCTGAACAGTCACTGCATACCTTCCATCATTATCAATAACACCGTACGTTCATTTCAGAGGTCAGTCATGAATACCAGAAATCTTTTTCCCCTGCTTTTTACTGTTGCATCATTCTCCGCCTCCGCCGGTAACTGGGCCGTCAAAAACGGCTGGTGTCAGACCATGACGGAAGATGGTCAGGCGCTGGTAATGCTGAAAAATGGCACGATTGGTATTACCGGCCTGATGCAGGGATGCCCGAATGGTGTACAGACGCTCCTGGGCAGCCGTATCAGTATTAACGGTAACCTGATCCCCACATCACAAATGTGTAATCAGCAGACGGGATTCAGGGCTGTTGAGGTGGAAGTCGGACAGGCGCCGGAAATGGTCAAAAAAGCCGTTCACTCCATAGCAGAGCGTGATGTGTCCGTTTTACAGGCATTTGGTGTACGAATGGAATTCACCCGCGGTGATATGCTGAAGGTCTGTCCGAAATTTGTCACATCACTTGCTGGTTTTTCCCCGAAACAGACACCCGCCATTAATAAAGATTCCGTCCTGCAGGCTGCCCGGCAGGCATACGCCCGGGAATATGACGAGGAAACAACAGAAACCGCTGATTTTGGCTCTTACGAAGTAAAAGGCAATAAGGTTGAGTTTGAAGTGTTCAATCCTGAAGACCGTGCGTACGACAAAGTGACCGTCACGGTTGGTGCTGACGGTAATGCCACCGGTGCCAGCGTTGAATTTATCGGAAAATAGCCGGTATGTCGGACTGTCACGGCGATGGCTGTCACAACAGCTTACCGCAATGTGCTTATTGAAGATGATCAGGGAACGCATTTCCGGCTGGTTATCCACAATGCTGAAGGGCAGCTACGCTGGCGGTGCTGGAATTTTGAACCTGATGCCGGAAAACAGCTAAATCCATATCTCGCCAGTGAGGGAATTCTCAGGCAATAAACGTCTTCATTTCATCCATCAGGCCGCGTCTTCTCCGGGAGACGCGGCCTTTTCATTTATACCGCTAACTCATTCATAAGGAGCAAAGTATGCAATTAGCCAGTCGTTTTGGTCATGTAAATCAGATACGCCGTGATCGTCCCTTAACTCGTGAAGAACTGATGCAGGTCGTCCCCAGCGTATTCGGGGAAGATAAGCACACATCCAGAAGCGAGAACTATACCTGGATCCCCACCATCACAGTGCTGGAAAGCCTGCAGCGGGAAGGTTTTCAGCCATTCTTCGCCTGCCAGACCCGTGTGCGCGACCCGGGCCGCCGGGGATACACCAAACACATGCTGCGTCTGCGCCGTGACGGGGAGATAAACGGACAACATGTCCCTGAAATCATCCTGCTGAACTCCCATGACGGTACCTCCAGCTACCAGATGCTGCCGGGTTACTTCAGGTTCGTCTGCCAGAACGGATGCGTCTGTGGTCAGTCTCTGGGGGAAGTGCGTGTTCCGCACCGGGGAAATGTGGTGGACAGAGTCATTGAAGGGGCTTACGAGGTGGTGGGCGTGTTTGACCGGATAGAGGAGAAGCGTGATGCCATGCAGTCGCTGGTCCTGCCGCCACCGGCACGCCAGGCGCTGGCACAGGCGGCACTGACTTACCGTTATGGTGACGAACATCAGCCCGTCACCACCGCCGACATTCTGACGCCGCGACGCCGGGAGGATTACGGTAAGGACCTGTGGAGCGCATATCAGACCATCCAGGAGAATATGCTGAAAGGCGGGATTTCCGGTCGCAGCGCTAAAGGAAAACGTATCCACACCCGTGCCATTCACAGCATCGACACGGACATTAAGCTCAATCGCGCATTGTGGGTAATGACAGAAACGCTGCTGGAGAACATGCGCTGATGCAGCACATCCCTGAAGACGTGATTCAGGCTCCCCTACCCCCTGCTCCCCGAAAACCCTGCATTTATTTGTTTTATAAGGATTTCACTCATGAAAACTGTTTCTCAGAACACCTGTACACTTTCTGCTTCCGTAGTCACAGCTTCAGAGAATGACCAGCCTCAACTGGTTGCCACTCTCGTTCCTCATGAACAGCGCATCAGCTTCTGGCCGCAGCATTTTGGCCTCATTCCACAGTGGGTGACCCTGGAGCCCCGTGTCTTCGGCTGGATGGACCGTCTGTGCGAAGACTACTGCGGTGGTATCTGGAATCTGTACACCCTGAACAACGGCGGCGCATTTATGGCACCCGAACCGGATGACGATGATGACGAAACATGGGTACTGTTCAATGCCATGAACGGTAACCGCGCTGAAATGAGCCCGGAAGCCGCCGGCATTGCTGCCTGTCTGATGACGTACAGTCATCATGCCTGTCGCACGGAGTGTTATGCCATGACGGTTCATTATTACCGTCTGCGGGACTACGCCCTGCGGCATCCGGAATGCAACGCCATTATGCGCATCATTGACTGAAAGGGGCTGGAACAATGCAACAGCTTTCCTTTCTGCCAGGAGAGATGACGCCCGGCGAGCGCAGCCTCATTCAGCGGGCCCTGAAAACCCTGGACCGCCATCTTCATGAACCCGGCGTGGCCTTCACCT
>OKFK01000299.1_pt1 | contig 7170 bp, 4 predicted proteins | sample 1612051 | NCBI WGS metagenome assembly OKFK01 (sample SAMN04436776, study PRJEB24849) | human gut metagenome | biome: human gut; feature: NICU; material: stool | host: Homo sapiens | place: USA: Saint Louis, MO | collected 2011-03-25
ACGGCAATATCAAGCTCGGGCCGGATCACGCCCAGCCAGACTTCAGCTATGTTTCCTGGTTTGCCATGCTGTTTTCCGCCGGTATGGGCATTGGTCTGATGTTCTTTGGCGTTGCCGAACCGGTGATGCACTACCTTTCTCCCCCGACCGGGACACCGGAAACAGTGGAAGCGGCTAAACACCCATACCGAAGGCATTGGTTGCCACCATGACGCGGACTTCTCCGCTTTGCCAGCGTTTCTGCCGGAGGTCTTTGACGGCGTTATCCAGTCCGGCATGATAGAAGTCGGCGGTTATACCTTCGTTCATCAGCAGTTCAGTGATTTCTTTGGTACGGCGTCTGTTGCGGACATAGATGATGGCACTGCCTGATATTCGTTGCAGGATATATAGGAGTTCTTTCGTTTTGTTGTCGGTTTTGCGCACGATATATGCCAGATTCTTCCGTTCAAAGCTCATTCGGAAGACATTTCCTTCCCGGAATTTCAGACGGGCCTGAATATCTGTTACGACTTCCGGAGTGGCCGTAGCCGTCAGTGCCAGTACCGGAACTTCCGGCAATAGTTCCCGGAAGTCGTATCCCCATTGTGAGATACAGTGGCTTTCGTCTACCGTAATCATGGAGACTTTCATCGAACGCAACTTGGTGCGGAATATTTCCGTATCCAGCCGTTCCGGAGAAATATAAAGGAATTTGTAATTGCCGAAGATGCAGTTTTCGAGTGCGGTAAGTATTTCCTGCCGCGTCATGCCCGAATAGATGGCAAGAGCTTTGATTTCCCGCTTCCGCAGATTCTGCACCTGATCTTTCATCAGGGCGATAAGCGGGGTGATGACGATACAAATGCCCTCTTGGGCGAGAGCGGGCACTTGAAATGTAATAGACTTACCGCCTCCGGTAGGCATCAGTCCCAGTGTGTCTTTGCCTTCGCCGATACTGGTGATGATCTCCTCCTGCAAGTCGCGGAAGGAGTCATAACCCCAGTATTGTTTTAATATCTCCTGATACTTATTCAATCGGCTTTATATCCTCGATTTGAAGTTGGACTTCGCCACGCTTGTGCGTGTTCTCCTCGATCGTATAGCAGATGTCGAATGAACGCTTCGTCTTGATATAGCGCACATGAGAACTCTGTCCGAATGCGATGCCGTTCATGACGTTATTCGACTTGTTGTCAACCAGTTCCAGCTTGATATGTTCCTGATCGCGTCCCACTACTTTGCTGGTTCCGTAGTCATAGACGTGATGCGTACAGAAGATCGGTTTGATATTGTCCGGACCGAAAGGGTTGAATTTCTTCAGGTCATTGAAGAATTTCGATGTGATGTCTCTGAAGTCGATCTCCGCATCTATATTGATGACGGCGCTGGTTTGTTCCGGCAGAATATGTTGTGACACGTATTCCTCGAATCGTCGGGTAAAGGCTTCCACATTCTCCACTTTCATGGATAACCCCGCTGCATAGGTATGTCCGCCGAAGTTCTCCAGCAGGTCGCGGCAATATTCAATCGCCTTGTACACATCGAATCCGGAGACGGAACGTGCGGAACCGGTGGCCATATCATCCGTCCGTGTGAGTACTACCGGGCGGTAGTAAACTTCTGTCAGACGGGAAGCTACGATGCCGATGACACCTTTGTGCCATTCCTCATTATAAAGCACGATGGAACGGCGTTCGGACAGCCCTTCCAGATTGGCCACAATATTGTTAGCTTCTTCTGTCATGCTCTTGTCGAGGTCTTTTCGGGTTTCGTTGTACTGATTGATCTGTCCTGCTTTCTCCAGTGCGGCAGAAAAGTCCTTCTCTGTGAGGAGGTCCACCGCTTCCTTACCGTTCTGGATGCGTCCCGATGCGTTGATACGTGGTCCGATTTTGAACACGATATCGCTGACGGTGATCTCCTTTTCGGAGAGTCCGCATACATCGATGATGGCTTTCATGCCGACGCTGGGGTTGCTGTTCAGTTGTTTCAGACCGTGATAGGCGAGAATACGGTTTTCGCCCATGATCGGGACGATGTCCGACGCAATGCTCACCGCTACGAGGTCGAGCAATGGAATCAGATGATGAAATTCAATACCATTGTTGATAGCAAATGCCTGCATAAACTTAAAACCGACTCCGCAACCGGAAAGGTGGGTGTATGGATAAGTGTTGTCCAGGCGTTTGGCATTCAGGATTGCGACGGCAGGGGGGAGGATATCGTCCGGCACATGATGGTCGCAGATGATAAAGTCGATTCCCTTTTCTTTCGCATACGTTATTTCCTCCACTGCTTTGATTCCGCAGTCGAGTACGATGATCAATCCTACGCCGGTCTCTGAGGCATAGTCAACTCCTTTTTTAGAAATGCCATACCCTTCGTTGTAGCGGTCGGGTATGTAATAGTCAATGTTCGAATAGAACTGTTGAATAAACTTGTAGACCAATGCTACGGCAGTAGTACCGTCTACATCATAATCTCCATAAATCAGAATACGCTCTTTTTTTCCCATCGCCTTGTTCAGACGTTCTACTGCAATGTCCATGTCCTTCATCAGGAACGGATCGTGCAGGTCGGGCAATTGCGGGCGGAAAAACTTCTTGGCATCTGCTGCCTTCGTTATTCCCCGCTGCACCAAAAGTTGTCCAAGTATCGGGCTAATGCCTAATTCCTGGGCCAATGTCTGGCTTGTCTCTGCCTGTTCGGGTGTAATGGGTTGATAATTCCATTTGTGATTCATTTTATATATTGTTTTTTCTTTTTCTGTTCTCAGGGGTCAGAAAGGCGCTACTTTCCAACAAGGGGTAAAAGTACGAAAAAAAGCGGAAGGGTATAGTAGATATGACGAAAATATTTCAAAACCTGTGGAATTAGCTCCTTACGGGCTTGGTATTCAAATGGAGCAAATGCATACAGATTTGAATCAACCGCTGATTCGCATTAATAGCTAATAAAGCGAAAATAAAAATTAAGTCCGAAGATTATTCTTCTCATAACATCATAAGGTGTTCAGATCAATGACACAAAAAGAGAAAGGTAGTATTGTAGCAATAATTCATCGATTTACCTAGAAAATAAAGAATCTTTCAAAATCAGCACCCACATCTATACGAAAGACTTTGACTAATTATGCGGTAACAGCCAATCATTTATTAATAAATTCTTTCATCGTTTATTATAAACGTCCCCCAAGTTTATTATAAACTTGGACATCGTTATTTTAGTGATAAATATTAATTTAAAGCAACAAAAAGGGCTGCAATTCCCATAAAGAATCGCAGCCCTTAGCTTGTATCAGACTATCCAACAAGCATTACCCGGAGTGGGAATGCCTGCAATCTGTTATTATATAATACTTATTATTGCTCATTTTTCGTCTATATTATCAATGTTATTGAATTTGCTTCCGGTTTACACTTACAAAGATACAACATTAAAAGCGGTTTGTCAAGTCCTCCATGCTTCTTTCATACATCTGATTACAAATCATACGGATTTGCGCCGAATGATAGTCAGTAGTATCTTGAATCATTTTTAAACCGTTTTGAATAATTAAAGAGACAGTAGGAAATGATTGTCTGATGATGGCAATGGGGCTGTTGCCTGTTCATTCATTAGGGGACACAAACTTTTCATTTCCTTTTTTATGGCTGTCTGACTATAATCTTGTACTTTTGTATTCTTCTAATGATTGGAAATTCGGATGAAAGAACGAAATAAAAGAGTATTGGTTGGCATGAGTGGCGGTATAGACAGTACCGCTACCTGTCTGATGCTACAAGAGCAGGGATATGAAATAGTAGGAGTCACGATGCGTGTTTGGGGAGACGAGCCTCAGGATGCCCGCGAACTGGCTGCACGAATGGGAATTGAACATTATGTGGCTGACGAGCGTATACCTTTTAAGGAGACCATCTTGCAGAACTTTATCGATGAGTACAATCAAGGACGTACCCCGAATCCGTGCGTGATGTGCAACCCCTTATTTAAATTCCGTGTACTGGCGGAATGGGCCGACAAGCTGGACTGCGCCTACATTGCGACCGGACATTACTCCCGGCTGGAAGAGCGGAGCGGGCACATCTATATTGTAGCGGGAGATGATGATAAAAAAGATCAGTCCTACTTCCTATGGCGGCTGGGGCAGGATATACTGAAGCGGTGTATCTTCCCGTTGGGCGACTATACGAAAATAAAGGTGCGTGAGTACTTGGCGGAGAAAGGATATGAAGCTAAGTCTAAGGAAGGCGAAAGCATGGAAGTCTGTTTCATTCAGGGAGATTACCGTGACTTTCTGCGCGAGCAATGTCCGGAACTCGATACGGAGATCGGTCCGGGATGGTTTGTCAACTCCGAAGGAGTGAAGTTGGGACAGCATAAGGGAGCACCTTATTATACCATCGGTCAGCGGAAAGGACTGGAGATAGCCTTGGGAAAGCCCGCTTATGTGCTGAAAATCAATTCGCAGAAGAATACAGTGATGCTGGGAGATGCCGAACAACTGCAGACGGAATATATGCTGGCGGAACAAGACCGGATAGTAGATGAGCAAGAATTGTTCTCTTGTGAGAATCTTGCGGTGAGAATCCGTTACCGCAGCCGCCCGATACCTTGTCGGGTGAAACGCCTCGAAGACGGACGCTTGTTGGTGCGTTTCCTTGAGACGGCTTCGGCTGTTGCCCCCGGTCAGTCTGCCGTGTTCTACGATGGACGGCGGGTACTTGGCGGTGCGTTTATCGCTTCGCAGCGGGGGATCGGACTGGTGATCATAGAGAATAAAGACAAATTGTAGAATAAAATAAATAGAGAGATTCAGATGAAAAGATTAGTATTAGCGGCATTGATCCTGACTACAGCGGTGGGAGCATCTGCTCAATTTACCTCTACCGATACCTTGAAATATCGGATCAGCCTCACAGATAAGGCTGCAACCACTTATTCCATCCAGCAACCGGAGGAGTTCCTTTCCAGAAAATCCATCGACCGCAGGTTGAGACAGAAGCTGGCTATCGACTCTACCGACTTGCCGGTATGCAAGAAGTATGTAGATGCCATACGAAAGAAAGGCGTCCATGTGCTTGTCACCGGAAAATGGGATAATTTCGTTACAGTCTCCTGCAATGACAGTATGCTGATCGATGAAATAGCCAAACTGCCTTTTGTCCGTTCCACCGAGAAAGTGTGGCAGGGAAAAGTGTCGGCAGTTACCAAAAGAGATTCGCTGATCAATGATCCGCAGCGTTCGGACAGCCTGTATGGGCCCGCTATCACTCAGATTGAAATGAGCCGAGCCAACCTTCTCCACGATGCCGGATTCAAGGGACAGGGCATGACGATTGCCGTTATCGACGCCGGATTTCATAATGCGGACAGAATCGAAGCGATGAAGAATATCCGCATACTCGGGACACGCGACTTTGTGAACCCCGAAGCGGACATCTATGCCGAAAGCAACCACGGTATGTCAGTACTGTCTTGTATGGCAATGAATCAGCCGAATGTCATGGTCGGCACCGCACCGGAAGCCTCCTACTGGTTGCTTCGCAGTGAGGATGAGGCTTCCGAGCATTTGGTAGAGCAGGATTACTGGGCGGCAGCCATCGAATTTGCCGATAGTGTGGGCGTGGATGTTGTGAATACCTCACTGGGTTATTATACCTTTGACGACCCGACCAAGAACTATCGTTACCGTGACCTGAACGGACACTATGCACTGATGTCAAGGGAGGCTTCGAAGGCGGCAGATAAGGGTATGGTCCTCGTTTGCAGTGCCGGTAACTCTGGCAGCGGCTCATGGAAGAAAATCACTCCTCCGGGCGATGCCGAGAATGTACTGACTGTGGGTGCTATTGATAAGAAGAAGTTACTGGCCCCGTTCTCTTCTGTCGGCAATACTGCCGACGGACGTGTGAAACCGGATGTCGTAGCAGTCGGCCTCAAGGCGGATATAGTGGGCACAGACGGTAATCTTCGTCTGGCCAACGGAACCTCTTTCTCTTCTCCTATCATGTGCGGAATGGTAGCTTGCCTGTGGCAGGCCTGCCCGAGGTTGACCGCCAAAGAAGTGATCGAACTGGTGCGCAGCGTAGGCGACAGATCCGATTTTCCGGACAACATCTACGGTTATGGCATTCCGGATCTCTGGAAAGCATACCAAATGAGCAAAGAATAACGAACGGTCCGCTATTCTTCGTTGTTAGGCTATATCAAATTCGCATCTCATTATAGAAATGTGTCATTCATTTATCGTTAATTATGCCTATGGATTCTCTTTCCCTACTAGAGCTAAACGCGCTTGTCCGGCGAAGTCTGGAGCAATGCCTGCCCGATGAATATTGGATACAGGCAGAACTGAGCGATGTCCGTTCCAACACTACCGGACACTGCTATCTGGAGTTTGTGCAGAAAGACCCGCGCAGCAACAATCTCGTAGCCAAGGCACGGGGTATGATCTGGAGTAATATCTACCGCTTGCTGAAACCTTACTTTGAGGAAACTACTGGACAGTTATTTGCTTCCGGCATCAAAGTCCTGGTGAAAGTAACAGTCCAGTTTCACGAACTCTACGGTTACAGTCTGACTGTTCTCGATATCGACCCTGCCTATACGCTGGGCGATATGGCCCGCCGTCGTCGTGAGATACTCATGCAACTCGAAGAAGAAGGAGTACTGACTTTGAATAAAGAATTGGAAATGCCGGTTCTTCCTCAACGTATAGCGGTCATTTCCTCTGCCACCGCAGCCGGATACGGAGATTTCTGTCATCAGTTGCAGCACAATTCTGGCGGATTCTTTTTCTATACCGAACTGTTTCCGGCGTTGATGCAGGGCAATCAGGTGGAAGAGTCCGTATTGGCTGCATTGGATCGCATCAATGACCGGGTGAACGAGTTTGATGTAGTGGTTATCATACGAGGCGGATGGGCGACTTCGGATTTATCCGGTTTTGATACGTACCTCTTGGCGGCCGCTTGTGCCCAGTTCCCGTTGCCCGTCATCACCGGTATCGGTCACGAGCGGGACGATACGGTGCTCGACTCTGTGGCACATACCCGGGTGAAGACTCCGACGGCTGCTGCCGAACTTCTGATTCACCGGATCACCGAATCGGCAGATCATCTGGAAGAGTTATCCGCCCGTCTGCAACAAGGGCCGTATGCCCTGCTCGAACAGGAAGGACGGAGG
>OKFK01000301.1_pt1 | contig 7149 bp, 6 predicted proteins | sample 1612051 | NCBI WGS metagenome assembly OKFK01 (sample SAMN04436776, study PRJEB24849) | human gut metagenome | biome: human gut; feature: NICU; material: stool | host: Homo sapiens | place: USA: Saint Louis, MO | collected 2011-03-25
GTGCAAAAGCAGAAATTTCACTTCCCCCAAATAGTAGTGTGGCACTAAATAAACTAGCAAAAAGAATTTTTTTCATCATTATTTCCTCCATTTTAATTTTAATTTGTAAGTTCAAAATCTTCTTCTGTCGGTCGTTCCATTACGACCAGTTGTTCTTTTGTTTCTTCAGCTGTAAACGTAATTTTCTTTGTCGATTGCTCGTCTTTTTCATTGATTAATACAACAATGAACGCTATCGTCCATTGTTTGTCTTTCTTCTTTACTTCCCAGGGAAACATACTTCTCGCTCGGCTTTTCTCCGATAAAAAATCAGATAAGGTTTCTTTTTTTACAAACTTTTTTAAAACTGCTTGTCTGGTTTTGGCATCTGTTTTTCCTGAATAGTAATTAGTTAGAAAGAATCGAGTAAATGTTTCTACTTTATTTTGCTCATTGACTTGTTCTGTTAAGGTATTGAGTTCTTTTTTCACCTCTAATTCTTTTTCTTGATAAGGTGTAGAATTGGTTTTCCCTAATAAAAAACCACTCATAAGTAGAATCAATCCAACAAGTATGATAAGACTAACGGACAAAAAAACCTTTTTCTTCACTGGCTTTGGATCAATAGTTGCCTTCTTTTCTGTACTTCTTTTGTTACTTTTTGCTCGTTGCTTCTTTGGCAACGATTGATTAACTAACTGTAAGAAGTTTTTTACTTCTATTGGATCAAGCGTTGGATCATTTGTGACTGGTTCAAGCAATACGTCTAACATATCCTTTTGTTTGACCGGTAATAAAAGTTCCGCTTCTAAAATAGGTAGTTCTTGTTCTTTTCCTGTATATAAAAAATAGGCTACCGCGCCTCCTTGTTTTGTGGCCAAAACTTCTTGATTGGCTTGTTCAAGTAACAAAAGACCTTGAACAAGCGAAAATCGTTGATGGACTGGTAAAGCTATTTTTTCTGCTTGTGTTGCTTCTAAATCAAAAGAGATATACATAAACTCACCCTTACATAGGTTCTAAAATTTCAGTGAATACCACTTTTAACGGGGTGTTCTTGGAAAATTTAATTCGATATTCTGTATCTTCCAAGGATAAAATGTAATTTTCACTGTCTTCTTGATAATAGGTGTACTCATTTCCTTTAACATTGAAATGGTTCTGTATTGCTTTGTGCTGTTTCATTTCAATTAATTTAGGTAACGTGGCTAGCTGATAACCTCCAACTATTCCTATCCCTAAAATAAAAAGTCCTGATAAAATAATCATTTTTTCCCTCCTATATTTTTGTGTTAGGCATCATTTTTTTTATTATTGCTTCCTTTCAATAACCCATTTTAAAAGAAATCCCAATCGTCTAAGTGTCGTCGGTCTTCTGGCATATTTGCTAATTCTTTCCAATAAACATCTTCTAAAACGTCTAACATGAATCGTTTTATTCCTTCGTATTTTCCTTCTAATTCAAGACTAGTTGAATCGTCCATGATCTGTTGCCGTAAGCGAAAAATCACTCGTTCTAACTCTTTTAGTGTTTGTTTCTTGAAAGAAGTATCATAAAAACAGCGTTTTAGTGTGATTTTTTGTGTTTCTTTGTCTAACCAAGCATCCACAAATTCCAACGAATTTAGCCTATTTAATAGACTGTAGCCAGAAAATCCAAGCAAACAACTTAGAATAAAAGATACATACATTGGCTTTTCTTTCTCCTTTACTTATGCTTTTAACGTTTCGCCGAAGATCTCTTCAAATACTCCTCTATTAATAGGTGTTTTGATAAAAAAGACAGGCACATTGATTCTGCCTAAATTTGGTTTCACATAGATACTTTTTTCTGGATATACTTCTAATGCCAGAGATTTTCCGTTTTTAATGATATTCAACGTAGTGATCTCTTGAATGTTTTCTTCGGTAATTTGTTTGTTGTACCACATTTCCATTGCACGTGTATTTTTCAATCGAACTTTAACTAACTTACCTGTGTTTCCTCTCCACTGTAAGGTCAAATCTTTTTCTTGGATGGCAATTTCTTTCATCCCCTTTGCCTCTCTTTCTACTACTGCTTCCAATTTTTCCCCTCCATAACTAAAAAAAGAAGGACAAGCAATTCGTCCTTCTTTTCGTCTTCAATTATTTTGTTTCTTTTCTACGTTTAAAGCCTAAGCCTGCTAAACCAAGCATTGCGGCTAAACTACCAGCTACCGTTAATAAGACATTTTGTTTTTCGCCTGTTTTCGGCAATTCTGGCACTACACTTGCCTTTTCTACCACTAATGGCTCTACTGGTGCTTGCGGTGTTTTTGGTGTTGGTGGTACAATCACTGTTTTTTCTGGTGGTGTTTGTGGTTTTTCTGGCGTATGTGTCACTACCGTATTCGTTTTAATCTTCTCATTGTTGAAAGATTCTTCGATTGTGTTGTAAACGTCTCCTACCGCAATTCGTTCTACACCAATGAACGCTTTCCATGAGTGCGCAACGTGTTTGTTTTCTTTTAGATTCATCGCATCTAAAAAGGCTTGACTGGCCGTGATTTTCACTACCCCTTGTTCAAAGGTCATCGTGAATAGTTTCGAAATGTCATCCCCTTTATTCACTTTGGTTCCGTCTGCTAAAACAAAATTAGAATTGGCAAACACAGACCATTGGCCACTAAATTTGTCATGTTTGACGTCTAGTTTGTCACTAAGCGACCATTCTTCCACAACACCAGCGTATTCTGCAGGAATGTCACTACTTGTAAATTCATAGAAGAATTTCTCCCCTAATTTGATTGTAGCGCCATTTTGACTTTGTTTGTCACCGACTTTAATAACCACGTCTTTTTTAGGGTTCACTTTTGGAATATGGTTGACAACGGTATTGGTTTTAATTCGTTGACCAAATGTATTTTGTTCTGCTGAATTATAAACATCCCCAGAAACATTGGCTTTGACTTTTGTAGGAAGCGTTACACGCAATTCTTGCCCACCATACGCTAGAATAAAGGCTTGTGGGTCTTTGGCAGAGATTGTCACCGTGCCTTTGGCATCGTCCCAAGAGATCGTGAACTGGCTCGTAATGTCTACCCCTTTGGAATCTTTGACACGAAGTAAGTCTTTGATTGGTGTCACTTTCGTTTCGTCGTAATCATCGAAGAAAGAAACGCCTGTCGCAAGATCGACTGTATCAAAAGCAAAGTCTTTATCGTACCCTTTTAAGTCCCACGTCATTTCATAAGAAAGAACATCACCACGAGCCACTTTTCCATGATTAATGTCTTCCCCTTTCTTGTTATGAACAGATTTGATTGGTTTTGGATCATCAGGTGTATGCGTCACCACCGTATTAGAACGCACAAGCTCTTTGTTGTAGTTTTCTGTTTGCGTGTTTTCTACGTCACCTGTTTTGATCCGTTCGACTTCCAGATACACAGACCAAGCTTGTTTGCCTACTTTATTGCTTCCTTCATTTAAGGCGGCCAATAATGCTTGATTCATCGTAAACGTCAAGTCTTTATTGTCTTTATTTTCTAAAAGAATGTAGGCAGAAATATCTGTTCCTGCTTTTAGCGTTTTGTCCCCTACTTTAAGGTCATAGTTCGTAATAGCGTGCCATTTCCCTGTGAAACGATCATGGGTCGTGTCCAACACATCATTCATGCCCCATTCTTCTGTGATTCCGCCATAGTTGGCTGGACGTTCGGAAGATTTCACTTCATAATAAATTTTTGTTTGTAACGGAATATCTTTATCATGTAGAGAAACACTGCCAACTGTACCGTTTTTATCTGCTTTTACGTCTTTGGAAGGGTTGCTACTTGGCACATGATTGATAACTGTGTTTGTTACCGTTTCGCCATCATTTGTCAGCTGAACAGCTGTATTTTCAAAATCGCCTTCTACATTTTTCACTACAAACGGCAAGACAAGTAAATATTTATACCCCATTGCTAAAACAACGGAGCCGTCTGCGTTGGTTTTCATCATTGCTGTAACGGTGTTTTGGTCTAAATGAAGGTCATAAGAAGCGGTCACGTCTTTAGCTTTTCCTGAATTAATTGCTGCAGCAACAGCTTTTAAGTCTTTTTCGTTTAGACTTGCGTCTGCTTGATAAACTTTCACTTTGGATAAATCAATCGTCACTTTTTCTGCATCAAAGGTATCTCGAATCCCTTGTTTTGTTACTGTTTTTGGATCTACTTTGGCAAGTTCTGTCGTATCTCCTGTCACAATGTATTGTAAAGAGTCGCCACGTTTCACATTTAAATCATTGATATTTTTCTGACCATCAGTGACTTCTTTGTTCGGAACAAGAACAGGAACGACATTGGCTTTGTATCGATTGAATTCAATCGTTGCTTTTTCTGGTTCTTTTGGATTCCCATAATTGAAAATAGGCTTCACTGATTGCGCATTTAAGTTAGTACTAAAGGCAAACCATTGCGCACTAGATACAGGCACATTACTTTTTCCTTTTGTTGTCATACCAAAAGAAAAGGAAATACGCCCATTGGCTAGACCTACACCTGAACCAAAGTACGCATTCTTGTGACCTACAGCGTCCCAATCACTATTTTTCAATCCAGAAGGTCCTGTGCCATAGTCAATATCTTCCGGTGAGTAAAATTTTCCATCCGCTTGTTTTTTCACATACGAACCATTAATGTATTTGAACGCATTGTTCGCCCCAAAATCAGAAACAAATTCCGCATGGCCACCTTTATTCGTTAAACTTGAATTTAAAGAAGACAGCGCATACGCAAATGGACTATCTTTATCTGGTAGTACTTCTTTCCCTGACGCATCAAAGAACTTAATCGTTAAGCGTGTTTTAACATCCTTACCATTGACTCTGTTTGTACCAATAAAAGCCGTGATAATCGGATCATTTGAAAATACTGCATTGAGTGTACCGCTTTGACTTGGTGAGGATTGTAGCTCATAAACAAATTCTGCTTTTGTAATTTTGCGCCCTAAGTAACTAGCGTTTAGCCCTGTATAGGTCACTGTCACTGGTTTGTTTTTTTCTAAAAGAACCGCATACCCACCATTAGACCCAAGATTTGCCTCTTTTACAAAGGAATTCTGGAAGTTGCCAGTAGCTTTTCCGCCCATATCTTTCCGTAATTTCGTAAAGATATCTTTTGAATCCCCTGCATTTACTTTATTAAAATCAGTTGCTTTGATAAATTTTCCGCCTTTAATCGACGAAATTTTAGTGTCTTTCGTCACGACAGATTGATCGAACACTAGGTTTTTACTAATCGCTTCATTGACATAGCTGTTTTCATTCTTATGCTTGTTGTATTCAGCGACTTCTTTTTCATAACGCTCTTTTTCCGCTTTGTTTTTTGCCGCAATTTCTGCATTTTCTTTGGCAATTTTTTCATTTTTGGCTTTTAATTCAGCTGCTTGTTGGGCAATCTTTTTCGCTTGTTCTTTTTGTAGTTGGTCTACTTCTTTTTCTTTTGCAGCTAAATCTTTAGAAGAAACGTTGCCTAAGTCTTCTGCTGGTTTTTCAACAACGGTAATGTTTGGATCTTTTTTTGCTTCATCAACTGCTTTATCAACGTCTGGTGTTTCAAATTCTTTAGGAATGGACGTTGATTTATTCGCTTCATTTTCAGCTGGTGCAACTTCTGTTGGCTGCCCTAGAGGTTCATTGGTTGTTTCAGGGCTGACTACTGGTTGTTCTTGTGCTGATTTTTCTGCTTCTGCTGTTGGTTGTTGCACGTTTGTGGTATCATTTGGGGTAGCTGAACTTTGTTCAGTACCTTTATTTTCTGGCGCTACTTCTTCTACTTTGGTCGGTTGAGAAGTAGTGTCTTTTTGTACTGTTGCTTCTTCAGTTACTGCTGTCTTAGGTGTTGTACTACCTACCTGCGGATCGGGGTTATCGGGTTGCACCGTCGTTGTTCCTGGTTGCGTATCTAATTCCGCAGCTTGTACATCATCAGTAGCTAATCCTACAACTCCTAACACACCTATAAAAAGAATAGGAGCAGTTACCCAGCGTTTCTTAGCTTTATATGTTTTAAAACGTTTCTTTACTTCTATTTGTTGCTTCATGAATCATTCTCCTCGTAAATTATATTTTTTAATTCCTATTATTCTTTTCTTTACAAACAACGATTTCTCCGACATGGCGCACGTACACAAGTCATACTTTTTCCTCCTCTCTTTTTTATAGATGTATTACTTTATTTCATTCCACATTCTCCTATTCATTGGTATTTTTTCTTGATAAGTAACCCTTTTCATGGTATAAATAATTTATTCCCAGATTAATAGTAATTTTATGTCTGTGGCTACCTAGTTATCATTGCTGGGTAGCCTCTCTATATATAAAAGAGGAGCGAGTATTTTCTCGCTCCTCTATTTTTCCTACTTAAAATCGATAATCTCAATACCTAAAATATAATCTTTCAAACATTTCCACTCATCTTCAATAAACAGTTCATCTTCATTATTTTTTAAAGTCATTGCGAACCATTCTTCGCCATCATCACCTGCACCAAGCAATCTAAAATTAATTGGGTTTTCTTTAAATTTTTTGTCGTATAAATCGTCTACCTCTAATTCTAGTATGTCTAACCCTTTACAGTTACCACCCTTTACAAAGGTAACATATCCTTTGTAGTCCCATCGTTGGAAACTCACCTTGATTGTATGCAAGCCCCATCGGATATTTGGATCATAATTTTTCATTGTTATTCCTCCTATTATTCTTTTTCTCTCGTAGCAAAACTACTTACTGGCGTGGTAGGAGTCGAACCTACCTCTTATCTTCCTTCATGTCATGTATTTAAAATAAAAAGGAGCGAAAATTTCGCTCCTCACCTATTATACTTTTAACTATTTTTCCGTCTTTTGTTCTTGAAACTGATCGCACCTACTGCCATGAATAATCCAAAAATAGTCAACCAGATACTTTGTTGTTCTCCTGTATGTGGTAAGGATTCTTGGGCTTTTGCTACTTGTTTCGTCTTACGAAGTTCTGAATGTGATAATGCTTGTGCTTTTGGCTGTTCTTTTTGTTTAGAAAAAGATAACTGTTGGAGACCAGTTGTTTTGTCTGTTGAAGCAGCACTTGCTACTAACGTTTGGTTTTGTTTTGCTTCTCGTTCAAGGCGTTGTTGCTCTTTCGCTACTTGCTCTTGCAACGCTTCTTGTCGCTGCTGTTCGGCTTGTTGT
>OKFK01000316.1_pt1 | contig 5909 bp, 3 predicted proteins | sample 1612051 | NCBI WGS metagenome assembly OKFK01 (sample SAMN04436776, study PRJEB24849) | human gut metagenome | biome: human gut; feature: NICU; material: stool | host: Homo sapiens | place: USA: Saint Louis, MO | collected 2011-03-25
CTGACACTTTTTGACATGAATTTACACTGGCATCACACAGGCCAGAATACGGGGAGAACATGCAGCACCGGCAGAAAAACATTCTGACGAAAACGTCCCTTTTATCCCGTGCGTTGTCTGTCCCCTGTTGTGATATGTTCCGGCGCGGCTCTCCGTGGATATGCTATCTCTCCCTCTCCGTTTTTTCTGGTTGTTTCATCCCCGCATTTTCGTCTCCGGCAGCCATGCTGTCTCCGGGTGACCGCAGTGCAATTCAGCAGCAACAGCAGCAGTTGCTGGATGAAAACCAGCGTCAGCGTGATGCGCTGGAGCGCAGTGCGCCGCTGACCATCACGCCGTCTCCGGAAACGTCTGCCGGTACTGAAGGTCCCTGCTTTACGGTGTCAAGCATTGTTGTCAGTGGGGCCACCCGACTGACGTCTGCAGAAACCGACAGACTGGTGGCACCGTGGGTGAATCAGTGTCTGAATATCACGGGGCTGACCGCGGTCACGGATGCCGTGACGGACGGCTATATACGCCGGGGATATATCACCAGCCGGGCCTTTCTGACAGAGCAGGACCTTTCAGGGGGCGTACTGCACATAACGGTCATGGAAGGCAGGCTGCAGCAAATCCGGGCGGAAGGCGCTGACCTTCCTGCCCGCACCCTGAAGATGGTTTTCCCGGGAATGGAGGGGAAGGTTCTGAACCTGCGGGATATTGAGCAGGGGATGGAGCAGATTAATCGTCTGCGTACGGAGCCGGTACAGATTGAAATATCGCCCGGTGACCGTGAGGGATGGTCGGTGGTGACACTGACGGCATTGCCGGAATGGCCTGTCACAGGGAGCGTGGGCATCGACAACAGCGGGCAGAAGAGTACCGGTACGGGGCAGTTAAATGGTGTCCTTTCCTTTAATAATCCTCTGGGGCTGGCTGACAACTGGTTTGTCAGCGGGGGACGGAGCAGTGACTTTTCGGTGTCACATGATGCGAGGAATTTTGCCGCCGGTGTCAGTCTGCCGTATGGCTATACCCTGGTGGATTACACGTATTCATGGAGTGACTACCTCAGCACCATTGATAACCGGGGCTGGCGGTGGCGTTCCACGGGAGACCTGCAGACTCACCGGCTGGGACTGTCGCATGTCCTGTTCCGTAACGGGGACATGAAGACAGCACTGACCGGAGGTCTGCAGCACCGCATTATTCACAATTATCTGGATGATGTTCTGCTTCAGGGCAGCAGCCGTAAACTCACTTCATTTTCTGTCGGGCTGAATCACACCCACAAGTTTCTGGGGGGGGTCGGAACACTGAATCCGGTATTCACACGGGGGATGCCCTAGTTCGGCGCAGAAAGCGACCACGGGAAAAGGGGAGACCTGCCCGTAAATCAGTTCCGGAAATGGTCGGTGAGTGCCAGTTTTCAGCGCCCCGTCACGGACAGGGTGTGGTGGCTGACCAGCGCTTATGCCCAGTGGTCACCGGACCGTCTTCATGGTGTGGAACAACTGAGCCTCGGGGGTGAGAGTTCAGTGCGTGGCTTTAAGGATCAGTATATCTCCGGTAATAACGGCGGTTATCTGCGGAATGAGCTGTCCTGGTCTCTGTTCTCCCTGCCATATGTGGGAACTGTCCGTGCAGTGGCTGCACTGGACGGCGGCTGGCTGCACTCTGACAGCGATGACCCGTACTCGTCCGGCACGCTGTGGGGTGCTGCTGCCGGGCTCAGCACCACCAGTGGCCATGTTTCCGGTTCGTTCACTGCCGGACTGCCTCTGGTTTACCCGGACTGGCTTGCCCCTGACCATCTCACGGTTTACTGGCGCGTTGCCGTCGCGTTTTAAGGGATTATTACCATGCATCAGCCTCCCGTTCGCTTCACTTACCGCCTGCTGAGTTACCTGGTCAGTGCGATTATCGCCGGGCAGCCGTTGTTACCGGCTGTGGGGGCCGTCATCACCCCACAAAACGGGGCCGGAATGGATAAAGCGGCAAATGGTGTGCCGGTCGTGAACATTGCCACGCCGAACGGGGCCGGGATTTCGCATAACCGGTTTACGGATTACAACGTCGGGAAGGAAGGGCTGATTCTCAATAATGCCACCGGTAAGCTTAATCCGACGCAGCTTGGTGGACTGATACAGAATAACCCGAACCTGAAAGCGGGCGGGGAAGCGAAGGGTATCATCAACGAAGTGACCGGCGGTAAGCGTTCACTGCTGCAGGGCTATACGGAAGTGGCCGGCAAAGCGGCGAATGTGATGGTTGCCAACCCGTATGGTATCACCTGTGACGGCTGTGGCTTTATCAACACGCCGCACGCGACGCTCACCACGGGCAAACCTGTGATGAATGCCGACGGCAGCCTGCAGGCGCTGGAGGTGACTGAAGGCAGTATCACCATCAATGGCGCGGGCCTGGACGGCACCCGGAGCGATGCCGTATCCATTATTGCCCGTGCAACGGAAGTGAATGCCGCGCTTCATGCGAAGGATTTAACTGTCACTGCAGGCGCTAACCGTGTAACTGCAGATGGTCGTGTCAGAGCCCTGAAGGGCGAAGGTGATGTGCCGAAAGTTGCCGTTGATACCGGCGCTCTCGGTGGAATGTACGCCAGGCGTATTCATCTGACCTCCACTGAAAGTGGTGTCGGGGTTAATCTTGGTAACCTTTATGCCCGCGATGGCGATATCACCCTGGATGCCAGCGGCAGACTGACTGTCAACAACAGTCTCGCCACGGGGGCCGTCACTGCAAAAGGTCAGGGCGTCACCTTAACCGGCGACCATAAAGCGGGAGGTAACCTGAGCGTCAGCAGCCGGAGAGATATCGTTCTCAGCAATGGAACGCTTAACAGCGACAAGGACCTCAGCCTGACCGCCGGCGGCAGAATCACTCAACAGAATGAAAAACTGACTGCCGGCCGGGATGTAACGCTTGCCGCGAAAAACATCACACAGGATACCGCCAGCCAGATTAACGCGGCCCGCGATATCGTGACTGTCGCCAGTGACACGCTGACAACACAGGGACAGATAACCGCCGGGCAGAATCTCACGGCCAGCGCCACCACGCTGACGCAGGACGGAATATTGCTGGCGAAAAGTCATGCGGGACTCAATGCCGGTACGCTGAATAACAGTGGCGCCGTTCAGGGAGCTACCCTGACGCTCGGCAGTACAACGCTCAGCAACAGTGGCTCCCTGCTCAGTGGCGGTCCCCTGACCATGAATACCCGCGACTTTACCCAGAGCGGCCGCACTGGCGCGAAGGGCAAAGTGGATATCATGGCCAGTGGGAAACTGACCAGTACAGGTTTGCTGGTGAGCGATGATGCACTGGTGCTGAAGGCGCAGGATGTGACACAGAACGGTGTGCTGTCCGGCGGCAAAGGGCTGACGGTCAGTGCGCAGACGCTGAGCTCCGGTAAAAAATCGGTCACCCACAGCGATGCTGCGATGACGCTGAATGTGACAACAGTGGCGCTGGACGGGGAAACCAGTGCCGGTGACACCCTCCGGGTTCAGGCAGACAAACTGAGTACCGCAGCGGGCGCACAACTTCAGAGCGGCAAAAATCTCAGCATCAACGCCAGAGATGCACGTCTTGCAGGTACGCAGGCAGCACAACAGACCATGGTGGTGAACGCCAGTGAAAAGCTCACCCACAGCGGGAAAAGCAGTGCCCCGTCGCTCAGCCTCAGTGCGCCGGAACTGACCAGCAGCGGCGTACTTGTTGGTTCCGCCCTGAATACACAGTCACAGACCCTGACCAACAGCGGTCTGTTGCAGGGGGAGGCCTCACTCACCGTTAACACACAGAGGCTTGATAATCAGCAGAACGGCACGCTGTACAGTGCTGCAGACCTGACGCTGGATATACCGGACATCCGCAACAGCGGGCTTATCACCGGTGATAATGGTTTAATGTTAAATGCTGTCTCCCTCAGCAATCCGGGAAAAATCATCGCTGACACGCTGAGCGTCAGGGCGACCACGCTGGATGGTGACGGCCTGTTGCAGGGCGCCGGTGCACTGGCGCTTGCTGGCGACACCCTCTCACAGGGTAGTCACGGACGCTGGCTGACGGCGGACGACCTCTCCCTCCGGGGCAAAACACTGAATACCGCAGGGACCACGCAGGGACAGAATATCACCGTGCAGGCGGACAGATGGGCGAACAGTGGTTCCGTGCTGGCAACCGGTAACCTTACTGCTTCGGCAACCGGTCAGTTGACCAGTACCGGCGATATCATGAGCCAGGGTGACACCACGCTGAAAGCAGCCACCACGGACAACCGGGGCAGTCTGCTTTCGGCCGGCACGCTCTCCCTTGATGGAAATTCACTGGATAACCGCGGCACTGTCCAGGGTAACCATGTCACGATTCGCCAGAACAGTGTCACCAACAGTGGCACGCTCACCGGGATCGCCGCACTGACGCTTGCCGCCCGTATGGCATCCCCTCAACCTGCGCTGATGAATAACGGAGGTTCATTGCTGACCAGCGGCGATCTGACAATCACCGCAGGCAGTATTACCAGTTCCGGACACTGGCAGGGCAAACGGGTGCTGATCACCGCAGACAGTCTGGCAAACAGCGGGGCGATCCAGGCGGCTGACAGCCTGACTGACGTCTGACGGGTGAGCTCGTCAGCACAGCGGGCAGCAAAGTCACCTCGAACGGTGAAATGGCGCTCAGTGCACTGAATTTAAGCAACAGCGGACAATGGATTGCAAAAAATCTGACCCTGAAGGCGAACTCACTGACCAGTGCGGGTGACATCACCGGTGTGGATACTCTCACGCTCACGGTGAATCAGACGCTGAACAATCAGGCGAACGGAAAACTGCTCAGTGCAGGTGTGCTGACGCTGAAGGCAGACAGTGTCACAAACGACGGGCAATTACAGGGAAATGTCACCACCATCACGGCAGGACAACTCACAAACGGCGGGCATCTGCAGGGCGAAACGCTGACGCTGACAGCCTCCGGTGGCGTGAACAACCGTTCCGGTGGTGTTCTGATGAGCCGGAATGCACTGAATGTCAGTACTGCGACCCTGAGTAACCAGAGCACGATACAGGGTGGAGGCGGGGTTTCCCTGAACGCCACAGACCGTCTGCAGAACGACGGCAAAATCCTCTCCGGCAGTAACCTCACGCTGACGGCGCAGGTGCTGGCGAACACCGGCAGCGGACTGGTACAGGCTGCCACCCTGCTGCTGGATGTGGTGAATACTGTCAACGGCGGACGCGTACTTGCCACCGGCAGTGCCGACGTTAAAGGAACCACGCTGAATAATACCGGTACGCTTCAGGGTGCGGACCTGCTGGTGAATTACCACACATTCAGCAACAGCGGTACCCTGCTGGGAACCTCCGGGCTTGGCGTCAAGGGCAGTTCACTGCTGCAAAATGGTACAGGGCGGCTGTACAGTGCAGGCAACCTGCTGCTTGACGCTCAGGACTTCAGTGGTCAGGGGCAGGTGGTGGCCACCGGTGATGTCACACTGAAACTGATTGCTGCCCTCACGAATCATGGTACCCTGGCCGCAGGGAAAACCCTTTCCGTCACGTCGCAAAATGCCATCACCAACGGCGGTGTCATGCAGGGTGATGCCATGGTGCTCGGTGCCGGAGAGGCATTCACCAACAATGGAACGCTGACTGCCGGTAAAGGCAACAGTGTTTTCAGCGCACAGCGTCTTTTCCTTAACGCACCGGGTTCACTTCAGGGCGGTGGCGATGTGAGTCTGAACAGCCGGAGTGATATCACCATCAGTGGTTTTACCGGCACGGCAGGCAGTCTGACAATGAATGTGGCCGGTACCCTGCTGAACAGTGCGCTGATTTATGCGGGGAATAACCTGAAGCTGTTTACAGACCGTCTGCATAACCAGCATGGTGATATCCTGGCCG
>OKFK01000340.1_pt1 | contig 4994 bp, 4 predicted proteins | sample 1612051 | NCBI WGS metagenome assembly OKFK01 (sample SAMN04436776, study PRJEB24849) | human gut metagenome | biome: human gut; feature: NICU; material: stool | host: Homo sapiens | place: USA: Saint Louis, MO | collected 2011-03-25
AACGAAAGGTAACATATGAGAAACACCATTCATTAAATCTTTATAGATACGAGAACCGATTGAACCTTCCGCTGAATCCTCTTGGTCGCTTGCAGCCGAGTCACTGCCATGGAAAGTAGGAGCTTCACCACTAATGGCTAAGTTAATTAGTTCTTCGGTTTTACGAATTCCATCACTAACGGGACGGTTGACTAATTTTTTACCGTCAAAACGATTCATTTCTACTTTTTTATCGGCTGCGACAATCACGCCATCAGCACGAGCAATATCTTCAGCAGTTAAACGATTTTTAATTCCTTCTGAACCGTTTGTTTCTACTTTAATGTCTACGCCCATTTCTTTTGCTTTTTTCTTCAGCGCATCTTCGGCCATGTAAGTATGAGCAATTCCTGTAGGACAAGCAGTCACAGCAATAATATATTTACGATTGCTTTCTGGTGCTGGCGTTGTTTGTTCTTGTTCTGCTTTTTCTTCCGCTTCTTTTTGATCTTCTGCTGCTTGGAAAAGAGCTTGTACTGCTTCTGGAGTTTCCGCTTCTTTCAATTTACCAACAAATTCTGGATCGATAAGTAATCGAGAAAGGGCCGCAAGCGCTTGGAGATGTGTATCATTGGCGCCTTCTGGAGCAGCAATCATGAAGAATAGATAAGTAGGTTGTCCATCTAGTGCTTCATAATCAACACCTTTTTTACTTTTAGCGAAAAGAACTGTCGGTTCTTTTACGGCACTGTTTTTTGCGTGAGGCATAGCGATGCCGTCGCCTAAACCAGTCGATGTTTGTGCTTCGCGTTTTAAAATTCCTTCTTTGTAAGTGTCAATGTCAGAGATGCGGCCACCATCGTATAATTTTTGGACCATTTCATCAATCGCGCCTTTTTTATCAGTAGCTTGTAAATCCATAATCATGACATCTTTTATTAATAAATCATTAATGTTCACTCTATTTTCCTCCCTTAGTGGATTTATTCTGAAATTTTTTCAATTGTTACTTCGTGAATAAGTTCTTGGATAAAATCTTCTGAGGCTAAATCATCAGAAAAAGCAGTCGCGCTACCGCAAGCGACACCCCATTTGAAAGCCTCTAAAGGATCTTGTGTTTTTGAAAAGTTGCCAATAAAACCAGCAATCATTGAGTCGCCAGCGCCGACAGAATTTTTCAGTGGACGTTTTAAAACGTTGGAACGATAAACACCTTCTGTTGTGAAAAGTAATGCACCATCACCAGCCATTGAGATAATTACGTGTTGTGCTCCTTCTTCTAGTAACCGATGTCCATAAGGTAAAATATCTTCAACACTTGTAAAGGTTGTATGGTATAATTCTGCCAACCTGTCGTATCAATAACAAATTCTGCGCCTTTTTCCTTCACAATTTGGATTAATTCTTCGTAAAATCCTTTGCGTAGAGAAGCAGGTGTACTTCCTGAAAGAACAACAATATCACCAGCCTGAACACGACTAACTGCTTGTTTTAGTTCTTGAATTTCTTCGTTTGTTAGAGCAGGTCCTAAGCCGTTAATTTCTGTTTCAGTATCTGATTTCAATTTAATGTTGATTCGTGTATCAGCAGACACGGGAGTGAAATTCGTTTGGATTTCTTCTTTTTTCAACCAATCGGCAATGAATGAGCCTGTAAAACCACCTAAAAAACCTAAGGCAGTGGATTCTGTCTCCATACGTTTTAAAATACGTGAAACGTTGATTCCTTTGCCGCCAGGTAATTTAAAATCATTCGTCATCCGATTTAAATCACCAATTTGTAGATGATCGACATGAACGATAAAGTCGATAGAAGGGTTTAAAGTCACTGTGTAAATCATTTGTTTGCCTCCATTAAAATAGTTTTTTGCTGGAATCCTTGAAGCGATTCAGCAGGGCAGTAGTCAGTTAGTAAAGTAACTGACTCTAATTCTTCCACTTTGGTAAACGTTACTTCATTAAATTTTGTATGATCCAGTAAAACATAGGCTGTTTCTGCTTGATGAATAGCCAAGGCTTTTAGCGCTGCTTCTTCGGGATCAGGCGTTGTTAAACCAAACTCTAAATGTGCGCCGTTAGTTCCTAAAAAAGCTTTGTTAAAACGAAAATGTTGTAGCTGTTCCATACTAGTGGCACCAATGATTGCTTTAGTGGAGAGCTTCAAAGTACCACCAAGCATAATAGTGGGAATTTCCATATCGCTAAGTTTTGCAGCATGATGTACGGAATTCGTCACTACATGGATTTGTTTCCCAACTAAAAAAGGGATCATTTCTAACGTGGTTGAACCAGCATCTAAATAGATCATATCGCCATCTTGTACACAACTAGCTAAAGAAGCAATCTTTTGCTTTTCGTGCGTGTTTTTGATTGATTTTTCCGTCATGTTTTGTTCAAAGCCTAAATTAAGAATACGCTTAGCGCCGCCGTGAATGCGTTCTAACAAATTGGCGTCTTCTAATTCTTGTAAATCGCGGCGGATTGTGGATTCTGAAGCATTGAACAAGCTAGCAAGTTCTTGCGATTTGACGACTGATTTTTGATCTAACAATTGTAAAATTTTTTGATGTCGTTCTTCCGTAAGCATTTTCATCCCTCATTTCATGGATATAATAGCACAAATGAAAACGCTAATCAATCTAAAACGGTCAAAAACATTCAAAAAAATTAAAAAACAGTCATAAGAAAAAAAGAAAGCTGCTGAACTCAGGTTCAGCAGCTTTCTTTAATTCACTAAATCATTCGGTAAAGTTTTTTGATAAATCTCTTTTTTGACTTGGTAAGCGAGTTTTTCATCGGTCAAAATAATGAGCACATCGCCAACATGCATAACAGTATCACCATGTGTTAAAATTTCCGATTCGCCACGGCGAATGGAAGTGAGCAACATTTGTTTAGGCCAGACAAAATCACGTACCATCGTATCATCTAAGGAACTTTCTGCAGTGATAGGTAATTCAATAATCGTTTTGTGGCCACGAATATTACTTACTTTAGAAGGAACCAAACGTTCTAATAAGCTTTCATAAATTGGCTTGCCGCCAAGACTATCGATGGTAATATAACTAACTAAAGCGACAACTCCTAAAGACATTAAATGAGAAAAATTGCCGACCATTTCTGTTACTAAAATAATCGCTGTTAACGGTGCTTTACCAATCGCAGTAAAATAACCAGCCATGGCAAAAATTAAAAAGTTTTTCACAAAAATTGGATCCATCCCTACGTATTGGACAAGTAGACTGCCATACAATGTTCCGATAATGGCACCTAAAGTTAGAATAGGCAAGAAAATACCACCAGGGAGATTCGAACCGTAAGAAACCATTGAAAAAACAAAACGTAAAACCAGTAAGCCGACTAAAGCCCAAATAGTGGCCGGTTGATTGCCTAAAGCTAAAACAATTTGATTCCCACCGCCAAGTAAATGTGGAAAGAAATAACCAATCGGTAAAATCAAAATAAAAGGAATAAAACCATAATAATTAGAAGAAAGGCCTTTGATTTTTCCATATACTTTTGGTAAGGACAACAATGTTTTTTGATATATCCAACCTAATAATCCTAGCAAAACGCCCAGCAGGACTAATGTCCAATAGTACTCTAAAGGCAAAGATTTAACCGGACCAATATAAAGAACTGGTTGCAATCCGAAGAAATGCAAAGAAACAAAGTTAGCGGAAATGGCCGCAGAAAAAGAGGTTAACCAAACTAAAGGTGAAAAGGAATGGTGAACCTCTTCTAGAACAAATAAAAGTCCTGCGATTGGTGCATTAAAAGCGGCGGCTAAACCAGCACTGGCACCACTACTGATTAAAATTTTTTCTTCAGACTTGGTGCTTTGCCGCCATTGACTATAGCCTTGTCCAACCACTGCACCTAGTTGAATTGAAGGACCTTCACGTCCCAAAAATAGCCCAGGACTAATCGCTAAGATCCCACCGATAAATTTTTTCCAAAGCACTGGAAACCAGTGAATTTCTAATTGACCTTGAAGTTGTCCTTCCACTTGGGGAATGCCACTGCCTTTAATTGCTGGTTCGCTTTTGATCAGTCGTCCTAATAAATAAGCAAGCACGAGAGAAAATAAGAACCAAGGAATCATCCAAAAGGGTTTTTCGTGAAACGTTTGATACAGATGCACGACTTGTTCGCCAATTTTTTCAATGCCTAAGCGAAATAAGCTGACAACAAAGCCGACCAGGATTCCGACGACGATGCCTTTAAGGATAAAGCCGATTCGGGTACCATCTAATTGTTTAATTTCATGTACATCATTATTCATTTCATTTTTAGCCTCCATCACTACTTACTAATGTACTGCGGTTTGACTTGATTTACAAGAAAATTTCATATAAAAAGAAAAAGATTTTTTGTTCTTTTCTAAAGAACTTCAAAGGGATTTTTGGTATACTGTATAAGATTGAAAAAAGAGAGAGGACGTTTAATATGACACAAAAACATGCCTTGGTTCAGGGAATGAATCCTCGACAAGAAGAAGCCGTTTTGCATACAGAAGGACCACTGTTAGTCATGGCTGGTGCTGGTAGTGGAAAAACGCGGGTTTTAACACACCGAATTGCCTATCTAATTGAGGAAAAAGAAGTAAATCCATGGAATATTTTGGCGATTACGTTTACCAATAAAGCTGCTAAAGAAATGAAGCGTGTAAATAAATTACTGGAAACGGGTGGCGAAGATGTATGGGTCTCCACTTTTCACTCCATGTGTGTAAGAATTTTACGTCGTGATGTGGATCAGATTGGTTACAACCGTAATTTTACAATTATTGACCCATCGGAACAAAAAACATTAATGAAACGCATCTTAAACGACTTAAATATTGATTCAAAAAAATATGATCCTCGCTCAATTTTAGGTACGATTAGCAATGCCAAAAATGAATTACAAACGCCTGAAAAAGTTGCTGAAATGCAAGGTTCCTTATATGAAGAAATTGTCGCAAAATGCTATGAAGCCTATCAAAAAGAATTACGCAAAAACCAATGTATGGAT
>OKFK01000343.1_pt1 | contig 4788 bp, 1 predicted proteins | sample 1612051 | NCBI WGS metagenome assembly OKFK01 (sample SAMN04436776, study PRJEB24849) | human gut metagenome | biome: human gut; feature: NICU; material: stool | host: Homo sapiens | place: USA: Saint Louis, MO | collected 2011-03-25
GGGAAACCTGCGGTAAAAACCGGGTGGGCCGTATCATGCAACTGAACCGGATCAAAGCCGTGCGCGGCTATAAGGCACCACGCCGTATCGCTGGCAGACCTTCAGTGGTAGCCCCTAATCGCGTGCAGCGGCAGTTTACCGTTGTCCGGGCCAATCAGGTCTGGGTCACCGATATTACTTATATCCGCACCTGGCAGGGCTGGTTGTATCTGGCGGTGGTTATCGATCTCTTCGCCCGTAACGTGGTCGGCTGGTCGATGAAGCCCACTCTCTCACGCGAACTGGCACTCGACGCGCTGATGATGGCCGTCTGGCGACGTAAACCGGACAGCGAGGTCATCGTACACTCGGACCAGGGTAGTCAGTACGGCAGCGACGACTGGCAGCGATTCTGTCGGGCCAATAATCTGGCACCCAGTATGAGCCGGCGTGGCAACTGCTGGGATAATGCGGTGGCCGAATCGTTCTTCAGCTCACTGAAAAAAGAACGTATCAGAAAACGCATTTATAAAACCCGGGATCTGGCCCGGGCGGATATCTTCGATTACATTGAAGTGTTCTACAACCGGGCCCGGCGTCACAGCCATCTCGGTGGCGTCAGTCCGGAGGCCTTTGAACAGGCCTCGTCGTGAGGACAGAATTTGTCTACTGTCGTGGGGTCAGTCCATAATGGAGGCTCAATGAAGGAGTGTTTATGTCAGCCAAAAATTTCACTGAAGAATTCAAAATTGAAGCCGTAAAACAGATTAACGAGCAGTGATACCCTGTTTCTGAGAGTTTAGTCTCCAAGAAACCCGGTACGGTTCAGTCTGATCGGAACGTGCAGACTGAATGGTATCGATCCGGCAGTACGCTCAGGTATATCCTGAGCGTACTGCCGGAGTGGCCTTCCAATAAAGCAGCTGAACTGCTGCCCTGGAATGTTGATCTCACCAATAAATAGCTGTCAATACGGCACTCAATGATCGCTTACATTATCCCTTTGGCGCAGACAATCTTCTTTCCGGACAGCGGTAATACCCGCAGGCATAAGGTGGGGTAATCGAGGGGGTCAGCAGGGAAGGTTAGCCGCCCGGCAGGTCGCTCCGGACCGAAAGGTCATCCCTGGCAGGGACAAGAGATGTACGACAAATTCTGGCTGATAGTCATGTGCTGTTCTGGTCAAAAAAAACCGGCCCTGTCAGAATTTACAGGACCGGTTTTTCATAGTGATAACTCAGAAGTTGAGACGGGCAGCCTCAGTTAGGCTGGACATCATCAAAGAAAATGAGAAGTCGCACTGGTATTTTTTTTCTGGCTGTACCCTCTATAGCTGAGCGTTATTCTGGTCACGTTTTTGACCGGATCGGCAAACGAAAGCTTCCCCGGGTTCATGTGAGTCGTAAACATCGCGCCCGCAATTTTACGAGCCCTTACTCTGCTGTTCATGATCGGTGCAACCCTGTTCTGATAGCTTCCGATATTCAGCCGTTGGCGAAGCCTGGTCATTCTGGTTCCCAGGAACGAAGGAACTGACGCCTTAAAACCTGTCCAGGCTCTTTTCAAACTGGTTTTACTATTGTCACCACGTTTGATGCTGGTAATACTGAACATATGTCCGGGTGGCAGAACGGCTTCTGTGCTGGCAGATATCTCGTCCCGCATTGCGTTACGGCTAAGCCCGTTAAGACCAAACATATCGAACATGGAAGCATAAGCCGCCCCATTTTTCAGGCCCTCATGGAAAATACCAGAAGGTATTCCCCGGATTTTGAAGATAACAGGAACATTTCCAGCCACCTGATTCTGCAGGGTAGCAAAACTTCGGGCAACGGCCCGGGATGAACTGAAGAATGATAACTGGCTGTTCTGAATAGTGCCTCCTACATGCAGCCTTTTTAGCTCACCATAAGGCACGCTGACCCCCCGATACAGGACGCCGTCCTCATCATTATTAATATATGGCAATGAGTCTACGGCAGCTCGCTCCAGTTCTACCTGGGCTGAACGCCTGGAGCTAAGCGCTTCTTCCTCAAAATACCGGCGATGGTGATCGGAATAGGTGCCCTTGGCTATATCACTGCGAACCTTTTGTAGTTCCAGCTCGGTATAAGATGTTTGACCGTCCTCATCCTTAAGCGTGACGGGATTATTGCGGCACATCCTGAACAGGTTCAGGCCGTCCACCGTCCCCGCCGGGTCTGAGGAGAGCCACCGCCCCGACCACGGCTGGTAGTACCGGTAACCGTAGTAGTACAGCCCCGTCGCGTCACGCTCCTTCCCCGAGTAGCGCACTGTTTTGTAGTCCGCTTCCACCGCGCTGCGCGCCGTCAGGATGGCCGTCCCCCCATACGGATAATACTCCTCCGTGCTGATGACCTTTCCCTCACCGTCCACCTCCAGCCCGCTGCTGCCGATGAGATTGTCGTAACTGTAACGCACCTGATTGTTGTTGATATCGTTCGGCTTTCCACTTTCCCAGTGCAACACCCGCACCTGGGCACGCCCAGCCTCACCTATCGTCACGGTGTGCAGCTCTTCTTTCAGCGTTTTACCCTGATGGGTGGTACGCAACTCCAGACCCGGCAGGTACACCACCCGCTGCGTCTGCGTGCTGGCTCCGGTTTTCTGCACGCTCACCTTCAGCACGCGCTGGCTGCCCGCATCATACCGGTAGCTCTCCCGGTCATCCGCGCCGCCGTCGCGCACCACCGGTGTCACCGTCTGCAGTTCATTACGTGCCGTCCAGACCAGCGTCTGTCCCGGCTGCAGCTGCGTCTGCTGGCCCCCCGCCGTGAACAGGGCCTCCACCTCTGCCGGGTTTTCCGTCAGGGTGCTCAGCACCCCCCGGTTACTGCGGTCGCTGAGGGTGATTTTCGTGGTGTACGTATTGTTTGTCGCGGGGGCGCTGTGCCGTATCTGCGTCAGGTTGTCTCCCGCGTCATAGGTGTACGTGCGGGTGTAGTTCGTATACGCAGCGCCGTCGGTGGGAAGGGGAACCGTGGCAGACGGCAGCCCCGGCCCCTGCTGACCGGCGTTCGCCATCTCGCGCCCGGTGGCGCGGACCAGCCGGTACAGGCTGTCGTAGGCGTACGTGCTCTCCGGCACCACCTTCTGGTTGCGCCAGAAGCGGGTCTCCTCCGCGTCGTTACGCACGCTGAGCACGTTACCCGCCGGGTCATACCCGTAGCGCAGGTCCTGCAGCACCCTGGCACCTGAGGCATGTCCGGCCGGGCGTTCCGTTTTAATCCCGGTCAGGCGCTGCGTCTGCGGCGCGTACGTGTACGTGGTCACCACCCCGTTGCCGTGCTCCTCCCGCAGCGTCTGGCCCGCCGCCGAGTACGCCAGGGAGCGGACGATAACCTGCTCCGCGCCGCCCTTCACCGTCAGCCAGCGGCCCGACACCCGGCCCGCCACGTCGTACGCCATGCGCTGCCGGTTACCCTTGGCATCCGTGGTGCCCAGCACCGCCCCGGCGGCGTCCGCGGTGGTCAGGGTGGTGTACACCTCGTCAGCCAGCAGGCCGTTCCAGGTCAGGGCGTCCGCGCCCTGCCAGTCGGCCACCGCGTCCGGGCTGTCCGCATCCTTCAGCAGGCGGCGGGTCACCGACAGCGGCACCCCGGTCAGGGCCACGCTGGCGGTCTGCGACAGGCCGGCGGGGTCGTAGTGGCTGACGCAGGCACCTGCCAGGTTCAGGGCCTGCTCCGCATCACGGTTCCCCGCATACACGAAGTGCTCCGCGACACGGGGGGCGTCGCCGGACACCTGCTCCGTGATGCTGAGCGGACGGCCGGGCAGCGACGCGCCTTCATACTGCCAGGTGCGGGTCACGGCCTGACTACCGTCGTCTGCGGTACCGATGTTGCTGACCGCGATAAAGGGCCGGCCGGCGGCGTCGTTCAGGGCGACGGCGGTGCCGCTGTCAGCCCCCTGCGTGCGCAGAACGGTGCCGGAGAGGGCGTGACGGTACGTGAAGTTCGCCAGTCCGGCCTCATGCAGGCGCGGGTCGGCGCTGCGGGTGAGGAAGCCGCGGGGGTCATGGTGGTGGCGGGTGATGCGTTCATCCGTGACGTCCGGGGTATCGGGATGGCGGTGATACGCGACGGTGCGCACGGCGAGGCCGCGGTTATCGCTTACCGTCAGGGTCGGGGTGTGCTGAAAGCAGGCAGGACTGAAGGTCATGATAAATATTCCGAATGGTGATAAAAATGAAAAAAAAACGCCCGACGGGCGGGCGGAAAGAATAGAGGAGGCTGGCCAGCGTGGGCGGACCGACCTCCGGGCGGGGAGACGTATCAGCTCAGGTACGCCAGATCGTTCTCATCCTCGCTGACCACAAACCAGGGCGTGTACTGCGTCCGACGGCGCCAGCCGGCGGCGGTCAGCACGTCGGTTTCCCGGCCCAGCGCATCGTAAACGTGCGTGTCGGCCCAGGTATTTTCCCGCGCGCTGTCGTCGCGCAGCCAGCGCCAACTGTTGATAAAGAACGGCTGGTAGCGGCGAACCGCCTGCCCCTTGTTGTCATACTCCGTGCGGCCGGTGATGGCCCAGCGCATCTCGCTGTGCGCCTTCCGGGGAAGGCCATCCTCATCAATGGCCAGGGAGCCGTCATCAAGACGCTGGCAGGCCTCCCCCGCCGGCACGCGCTGCACCGTCTGCAGCTCCCGGCCGGCACCGTCAAAAAAGACCACCTGCTGTCGCTGCTGCTGTTCCGCATCCGGATAATAGCGATCGGTGACCACCGTCAGCACGTGGAAAAGCAGGTTGGTAACGAGCTCGCGCCGCTCAAGGGGAAAGGTTATTTCGTTT
>OKFK01000357.1_pt1 | contig 4480 bp, 4 predicted proteins | sample 1612051 | NCBI WGS metagenome assembly OKFK01 (sample SAMN04436776, study PRJEB24849) | human gut metagenome | biome: human gut; feature: NICU; material: stool | host: Homo sapiens | place: USA: Saint Louis, MO | collected 2011-03-25
GTCTATGATTGTGCATGAGTTAATTTATCTTTTTTTATGTAAAAATCTTGGCATTATTGCCTTCTGGACGGCCAATGTTACCGCCCTGTACTGTTCAAATGAGAGCTAACGCATAAAAATCTAATATGCTTGCTCAAGCTATAACAAAACCCAATCGACATGGCTAAACTTGAGGTGAAAACAAGGCAGATGGCCTTTCAGCCAGCACTTATGCCGTCAAAAATATAATTTTTCAGATTATACTGAATCAAGGAGCTATGCGCATGACCGCCCAGCAGTTCGTCTCACCGAATGAAATCCGCGCCAGATTCTCCCACGCCATGTCAGAGATGTACCAAAAAGAGGTACCTCTGTACGGCGATTTGCTCGAACTGGTGGCGGAAACTAACAGACAGGTCCTGCGCGAAGATGCCGCATTGGCTCATCAATTACAAATTACTGGCGAAATCGAACGACTGGCCATGGAGCGTCACGGCGCTATTCGGGTGGGTACTGAGCAAGAACTGTCGACCCTGCGGCGGCTGTTTAACGTTATGGGCATGTCGCCGGTCGGCTATTATGACCTGGCAGTAGCAGGCGTTCCGGTCCACTCCACCGCATTTCGTGCGGTGCATGAAGACGCGCTGCAAATCAGCCCCTTTCGTGTGTTCACTTCGCTCTTGCGACTAGAGCTGATTGATAATCCGGAACTACGTCAACTAGCGCAACAACTGTTGGCACGTCGTAGAATATTTACCGAGCGCGCACTAGAGCTGATCGCCTTGCAAGAAGCCCAGGGTGGGTTGGACGAGAACCAGGCCGACGAATTTGTCGAGCAAGCGTTGGAAACCTTCCGTTGGCACAGCCGGGCGACGGTCAGCGCAGCCGAATATCAGCAGTTGCACGACCAACACCGTTTGATTGCTGACGTGGTCGCGTTCAAAGGCCCGCACATTAACCACCTGACGCCGCGCACCCTTAATATCGACCTGGTTCAACAGGCAATGCCTGGCCGAGGCATCACTCCCAAAGCGGTGATTGAAGGGCCACCGCCGCGTCGACGCCCTATCCTGCTGCGCCAAACCAGCTTTAAAGCGCTGGAGGAAAACGTCGATTTCGTTGAGCATGACGGCAGCGCCGTTCACGGGCACCATACTGCCCGCTTCGGTGAAATAGAACAGCGCGGCGTTGCGTTGACGACGAAAGGCCGCGCACTCTACGATCGTCTGCTGCAGGCTACCAACGATGCACTGCAGGCACCGCCCAACGAGAAAAACGCAGATCGCTACAATCAACTGCTGGCGCAAAATTTTCAGGCGTTTCCGGATGATTATGCCACCCTGCGAGAGCAGCAGTTGGCCTGGTTCCGCTATTTCCCGACCGAATGCGGGCTGGCAGCCAAAGACTCATTGGATCAGCACAGCACGCTGGAACAGTTGATTGCCAAGGAATATATCCGCTTCCAGCCATTGGTGTATGAAGATTTCTTGCCGGTCAGTGCCGCGGGTATTTTCCAGTCGAATCTCGGCGATACCAGCCATGCGCAATACAACGCAACGTCAAGCAAAGCGGCGTTTGAACTGGCTTTGGGAGCCGAGGTGATCGATGAGCTATCGCTGTATCAGCAAACACAGCAGCGCTCGATAGACGCCTGCGCGCAAGCCTTGGGGCTGCACGCGCTAGCGGTTTGAATTATTGCTTCAGCAGGGCTTCGATGTTTTGCAGCAGTTGCTCAGCCTGATCGGGGGGAAGTACCGCATCAACTGGTAAATACCACCAGTTAGGCAGGGCAAAGGCCCGGCATTTCACCGCATCTTTTTCAGTCATCAGCAGCGTTTGTCCAGGGGTTACCAGCGCCGCCAGCGGGTCATGTTGGTATTCCTGATGATCGGCAAACGCCACTTCTCTTTCAACATCCACACCCAGCTTTTCCAGCGTGGCGAAGAAGCGCGGCGGATGGCCAATGCCGGCCATCGACACCACATGCGGCAATTCAACCGCAGGCCGGCGTTCGCCAGTGGCAACATTCACCGCTTCGCGCGCCTGCAATCGCATGGCAATTTCACCCGGTTGCGCCACGCCACCGTTGGTAATCAATGCATCAACGCTGTTCAAACGCGAAACGCGTTCGCGCATTGGGCCCGCAGGCAACCACCAACCGTTCCCGAAGCGGCGTACACCATCGATCACGACCAATTCAAAATCGCGCTGTAAGGCGTAATGCTGCAAACCGTCATCGGTAATCACAATATCAAGTCGGTGCTGCTTAAGCAGCGCCTGAACCGCTTCGGCACGGTTCGGCGAGATGGCAACCGGCGCGGCGGTACGTTGATATATCAGAACCGGCTCATCCCCGGCCTGCCGGGTAGTAGTACTCGCATTGAGTAACAGCGGATACGCCTCTGCTTTACCGCCATAACCGCGCGAAACGACACCCACCCGATAGCCACGCTGCTGCAACTGCTCAACCAGCCAGATCACCACCGGGGTTTTGCCATTGCCGCCGGCGGTGAGATTTCCCACCACCACTACCGGTACCGGCGCACGCCAGCTTTTACGCAGGCCACAACGGTAGCTGAGCCGAATCAGTCCGCTGACCAGGCCATACAGCCAGGACAGCGGTAACAACAGCAAATAAACCAGCGAACTGCCTGACCAGATGCGTTCGATCATTATTGACCAAACTGCATACGGTGCAGCTGGGCATAGGCGCCCTGCTTTTCGATCAATACGGCATGCTCGCCACGCTCGACGATACGGCCATCCTCAACCACCAGGATTTCATCGGCTTTCTCAATCGTCGACAGACGGTGCGCAATCACTAATGAAGTACGGTTTTTCTGTAACTCATCCAACGCGGCCTGAATAGCACGCTCTGATTCGGTGTCCAGTGCCGAGGTGGCTTCATCGAGGATCAGAATCGGGCAATCGCGCAGCAAAGCACGGGCGATGGCGATACGCTGGCGCTGACCGCCGGAAAGCATTACGCCATTCTCGCCAATTACCGTATCCAGACCATTGTCCATTTTCTCAATGAAATCCATGGCGTAAGCCATGCGCGCGGCCTTCTCTATCTCTTCGCGGCTGTAGCGTTCCTGTCATTGAATAAATGCACATTTTGCGAAACCAGAGCTACCTGATCGCGCAACGACGCAAGCGTGTATTCGCGCAGATCGTGACCATCCATCAGGATCTCGCCTTCCTGAACGTCATAGAACCGGGTCAGCAAATTGGCGATGGTCGACTTGCCCGATCCTGAACGGCCCACCAACGCCACCGTTTTACCTTCTGAAATGCTCAGATTGATATCACGCAGCGCTGGGGTTTCTTTGCCTGGATAGTAGAAAGTAACATTGCGGAATTCGATGTCGCCTTTCGCACGAGTCACTTCGCGGGTACCGGTGTCTTTTTCCTGCTCCATGTCCAGAATCGAGAACAAGGTCTGGCACGCGGCCATCCCACGCTGGAACTGCGCGTTGACGTTAGTCAGTGACTTCAGCGGACGCATCAGAGCGATCATCGAAGAGAACACCACGGTGATGGTACCGGCAGTCAGGGTTTCCATCACGCTTGGGAAGCTGGCCGCGTACAGAACAAAGGCCAGAGCCAGTGAAGCGATAAGCTGAATGATAGGGTCAGAGATTGAGGAAGCGGAAACTAACTTCATACCCTGTTGACGCATGCGGTTGCTGACCGAATTGAAGCGATCGGTTTCAACCTGCTGGCCGCCAAAAATCAGAACTTCCTTGTGGCCCTTCAGCATTTGCTCGGCGCTGGTCGTCACCTGCCCCATGGTGTTCTGCATGTTTTTACTGATATTACGGAAGCGCTTGGAAACGATGCGGATCGCAATAGAGACAATAGGAGCCAGGACGATCAGGATCACCGAAAGCTGCCAGCTGTAATAGAACATCATGGTGAACAGCGCGATGATCGACGCCCCTTCTCGCACCACTGTCACCAGTGCACTGGACGAGGATGAAGCGACCTGCTCGGAATCATAAGTGATGCGAGACAGTAATGTACCGGTAGATTGCTGGTCGAAGAAGGACACCGGCATTCTCATCATGTGGCCAAACAGACGACGACGCATGTGCATCACCACCATGCCGGAAACCCATGAAATGCAATAGCTGGAAACAAAGCCCGTCGCCCCGCGCACCACCATCAGGCCAATAACGGCCAATGGCATCCACAGCAGGATACTGCTTTCCGTTTTCCCAAAACCGTCATCCAATAAAGGTTTAAGCAAAGACAGCATAAAGGCGTCGCTGGCTGCGTTCATTACCAACGCAATGGCGGCCACGATCAGCCCGGTCTTAAAAGGTGTGATCATCGGCCAGAGGCGACGGAAAGTCTGCCAGGTGGAGAGATCTTTATCATTCATCATGCAAATACCAGCATCGGAAGAAATAGCGGCCCATTTTACTCATTATCACCCTCTACGCCAAACCGCTGATGGTACCAACGGGGCATTATTTGTTCACGAAAGCCTTTAATT
>OKFK01000367.1_pt1 | contig 4221 bp, 4 predicted proteins | sample 1612051 | NCBI WGS metagenome assembly OKFK01 (sample SAMN04436776, study PRJEB24849) | human gut metagenome | biome: human gut; feature: NICU; material: stool | host: Homo sapiens | place: USA: Saint Louis, MO | collected 2011-03-25
ACTGTGATTGAGGTCGATGAACAAATCATAAAAGGCTGCCTTACTCTCCAGCAGGGCATTTTCCTCTCGTAGCGACGCATTTTCTTCCCGCTCAGCAAGCAGCTCGGAGCAGAGCTTTATCAGAGCTTCCGGAGAAGTGGCTATCTCCCACAACTTTTCTTTTGTGAGATAGGCTCCGTGCTTGCGAATGGCAGGTAGAACTTCATCAAACACCCATTGTTCAAACCGTTCCGCTGACGGCAGTTTACTATGGGCGATCAGACGATATAGATCACCTTCGGGGATAAAGAGCATTTCGACCATTTGTACCGCGGGGCTTCCATCTGCCTTTTTCCCAGTCTGGACCCCTATGGAACATTTCGTTCCACCCCTGGTATGGTCGCGGACGGCTTTGCGTGGATTGGTATATCCCAGCGCTGTTGCCACATCTGTACCGCAAAATAATACTTTGCCATTCTGTTCCAAAGTGCGAATGCTTCCGAACTCTGGACTATTGAAAATTTCAATCTGATTCATGCTGTGCCTCCTTTGGTGTAATACAAAAGCGGCTGATTACCAGCCGCCTGCGTGCATATCGTGATTTACCAGTGAAGTGTAGTGGTTATTCATGGTGGTAGGAGCGTTGAACAGCACTGCAAGCAGGTACTGCTTGATGTTGTGTACCTGGGTGGTGTTCTTTTGCAGACAGTCCATGACAAACTCGATGTGAGAGCTGTCCAGCTTCAAAAAGCGGGAGCGTACAATTTCATGAGGAAAGTCCGCACCAGAGATCCGGGTGGTCTTTCGTTTGGCACAGACCGTTTCTACCAACAGCTCTACGATCTCATTCAGGTCATCCAGGTAGAGAGGATAACGCTGCTTCAGACAATCATACTCGATATTCTCCAAAATCAATTCCCGATAATTTTCTATCTCTGTGACAGACATCGCATCCCTTCCTTTCCGTTCCGGCGGTATTACCGCCGCTGTTTCCCGGAAGGGAATGGAATCGGTATTTGATCCATGAGTATTTTGTTTTTGGGTATTTGATTTCTTAGTATTTAATTGTGTTGGATTTTCCGGTAACGGATTTACCGCTGACGGGTTTACCGTTATCGGGTTTTCCGACAACGGCTTATCCAACATCGGTTCTCCCTCGATGGGACGCTCAAAAATGGTATACTCATTGGCTGCGAATTTACCAGAAGCATCAGTTGTCTGTCTGCGCCGAATGTATCCGGCTGTTTCAAGCTCATTGACAGCAGAGCGGATTGCATCTTTGCTTTCTCGATTGATATAGCTGAGTCCTGACAGCGTATAATCCCAGTCATCAGGCAGAGATAACATTTGCGACAAGAGACCCTTTGCCTTCAAAGAAAGTCGTTTGTCTTTTAGATGAAAATTGCTCATAACCGTGTAATCGCCAGTGCGTTCTACACGAAAAACAGCCATTTACTTCACTCCTTTCATTTCTCAGGTATGAAAAAAGCCGCAATTCATAAAAGAATTGTGGCAGCGGTTAGGGTCTGTCTGTATCTTTTTTCTTGCGTCGGTAGGGGCGTTTTGGCATTGGTGGTTTATCAAACAGATCCCTTTCCTGAGAAAATGGTAAGGTTTGAAAAACACGGTCAATCTCGGTGGATTCCATATCACGCTGTGAGCGGCAATCTTCTTGAATAGCTTCTCGGATTTCTCTTACAGTACACATATTCATTCCTTTCCTTTCGTTGTATCGGTTATGAACGACGGTGTTTTTTAGGCTTGAAGTCGAGGATATGCCCCTCAATAACATGGGCATATCTCTTAATTTTGATTTCTCGACGCTGCTGGCTTTGCAGAGCTGACTGATACCCGTCCTCTGTGAGAAAAAGCCTCATTTCGTCACCAGGTTCTCCATAAGCAGTAGGGCGCAAGACAGTAAACTCAATCATCCAGAAAGTGCTGTCCCAAAATCGCTCCACTGCAAGAATGTTGTGGCCTTTCAGTTCCCTTGCTGCAATATCTTTCATAGGCTCTCCCTTCATCGTTCCTGATCTCGTTGGCGTTTTTCTGCCATTGTTCCAGCAGTTTAATAATGGTTTCCTGCATTTTGGCCGGTGTATAGCTTTTGGGGAAATACTTTCGCAAGGTATCGCTGCTCAAGGTCACTTTATCCAGATCACCCTTTTTTTCCTCTGACATGATGGCAAGCATCACATCTTCTGACAATTTCCCTTCCTGGCTGAACTTTTTCATTCGCTGAGCCTGAGAGAGAGAAGGGGTAGCCTGCTCATAGTCCATTGTTTCCACCAGCATTTGCTGTTCGTCCGGTTTCAAAAAAGAGAGTTCATAGGCTGGGTTAAATGCGATTTTCTTTTCATCCACCATATCCAAAAGCTCTGGAATCAGTTCAGTCAAACGAACATATCGCATTACCTGGATACCGCTTCGTTCACCGGCTTCTTTTGCCACCTGGTCTCTGGCGCTCAACTTCTGTTCAACTTGAACAGAAGTCAGGTCTGTTCTTGCTCCTTGATGTTTAATGGCTTCCAGCTTCATTTTGTAGGCAAAAGCCCTTTCACTGGGGAGCAGATTTTCTCGCTGCAAATTGCTGTCAACCATAATAATTGTGGCAGCATCGTCATCCAAGTCGCGCACAATGACAGGCATGGTTTCTTTTCCGGCCAATTCGCTGGCTCTGCGGCGTCTGTGACCGGCTACCAGCTCATAACCGCCATCAGGCAGTGGTCTGGCAATCGCAGGAACCAACACACCATACTTTTTGATGCTGTCTGCGGTTTCTATCATTGCATCATCATCCTTGACCTTGAAGGGGTGATCCTTGAACGGATGCAGTTCAGATAGGGGAATTTCCTGAATTTTTTCCAGTTGCTCGTCTTGCCGACTTTCTTCTGTAGAAAACAGGTCATCTACTGAGGCCAGCTCTATTTTTTTCGCGCTGCTTTTCAAGTTTCAATACCTCCTTCGTCAGATTTTTGTAGCCCTCAGCCACTTTGCCATTAGGATCATGGGCATAAATGCTTTTTCCTTCAGCACTGATTTCTTTAGCCCTGACAGAATGAGGAATTTCTGATGTAAACACCTTGATCTTACTGCCATAGGTTTCGCGCAGAAGAGCGGAGATTTCTTTGGCAAAATTGGTTCGGCTGTCTACCATCGTCAGCAGAATCCCATCAATTTGCAGCTTGGGATTGATTTGTCTGCGAACCTTATTGATAGTTTGCAAAAGCTGCTCCAAACCTTTAGCTGGAAGATACTCTGCCTGGACGGGGATTATAACCCTATTAGCGGCAGCCAGTGCATTGACCGTAAGCATACCCAGGGAGGGCTGGCAATCAATAAGGATATGGGAGTATTGTCCCTTCAGCGTGTCCAGATATTGTCGCAGAATGGTTTCTCGGCTCATAGCGTTTACCAGAGATACCTCCATACCAGATAGCTGGATGTCCGCAGGCATCAGGTCTACGCCCTCAGGGTGGTGCAGGATACCCTCGCCGGGACGAATTGGTTCATCCATCAAAATACGGCCCATAGCGTCTGACAGTGTAAAGGGCAGCTTATCAGGCTGGGGATTGCCCAAGCTGATGGTCAGGCTTCCCTGTGGGTCTCCGTCAATCAGAAGGACTTTCTTCCCGGACTGCGCCAGACCAATTCCAAGATTGGCACAAGTGGTTGTTTTGCCGACACCACCTTTTTGGTTGGCTATGGCAATAATCTGTGTATTCATGATTTCACCTCATTTCTTTCTAAGTTTAGATATGAAAAAAAGTGCCTGCTTTACCTTTCCTGAGAAAGATAAAACAGGCACTTTCACTGGCTCAATACCTCTTGTAATGAACCTCTATGTATGGTAAACTATGTCCACGATACCATGAATATAATTAAGTCTCGACGGGAATTGAACTTTTGGCTAACGCCAAATTTCGCGCCTTTGCAAACAGAGTGCAAACAATAGGGGGCTAAAATCCTTTGTTTTTGCTTGATTTTGCTTGTACAAGGTTTATAGAGAACATGGAGAAAAGCCTTGATATAACTGCATTTTCTTTATCCCTGTTGATAGGGAATATATGCACTGGGTCCATCTCCTAAGCGGAACGCCGCAGGTTCGACTCCTGTCATGGACGCCAGTAAACAACGCTGTAAGCCTTTGTTTTCAAGGGTTTACAGCTTTTTTTGTTATCACGGACAGGGAAGCGAATGTATGGCTACTTATGTCCGTGGGAATTTCCAAAAGTCATTTAT
>OKFK01000368.1_pt1 | contig 4216 bp, 7 predicted proteins | sample 1612051 | NCBI WGS metagenome assembly OKFK01 (sample SAMN04436776, study PRJEB24849) | human gut metagenome | biome: human gut; feature: NICU; material: stool | host: Homo sapiens | place: USA: Saint Louis, MO | collected 2011-03-25
GCCAGAGCCTGATTGGCCGGCTGTTCCTGCTGCTGATGATTATCCTGCCGATGTGGTGCGGTCTGCACCGCATACACCATGCGATGCACGATTTGAAAATCCACGTGCCGGCCGGTAAATGGGTCTTCTATGGCCTGGCGGCCATCCTCAGCGTCGTCACCGTTATCGGCGTGGTGACGCTGTAAAACACTTCTGGCGGCCAACTCCCGTTGGCCGTCTGCTTTGCCTTTCGGCTACACTGTTTATTCCAACCCGGTAAACAGGAGTAACCAATGCGTTTTCGGTCAAAGCTATGCGCGATCATTCCCGCCTTCCTTTCCGCCGCTTGCAGCGTTTCCCCGCCGAAGAATATCAAAGTAGTGAATGATTTCGACAGCCAGCGCTATCTCGGCACCTGGTATGAAATCGCGCGTTTTGATCACCGTTTTGAACGCGGCCTCGAACAGGTCACCGCCAACTACAGCCCACGCGAAGACGGCGGCCTCAAAGTGGTGAACCGGGGTTTTAATACGCAAAAACAACAATGGCAGGAAAGCACGGGCAAGGCCTATTATACCGGTTCACCGCAGGTAGCCGCACTCAAGGTGTCCTTTTTTGGGCCTTTCTACGGTGGGTATAACGTGATTGAGTTGGATGCAGATTATCGCTACGCGCTGGTTTGCGGCCCAAACCGAGGGTATTTGTGGATACTGTCGCGCACGCCGACACTGGACGCCGCCACGCGCGACAGATTAGTGCAAACCGCGAAACACAACGGCTTTGATACGGATAAGCTAATCTGGGTGAAACAAACGCAGCATCAGTGACTGCTGAACTTCAACCCAAGTATGCCGACAACAATCAGGCACAGGCTGAGGATGCGTGCGATATTGGTTGATTCACCAAGTAACACCATCCCCATAATTGCCGCGCCTACCGCACCAATGCCAGTCCAAACGGCATAAGCCGTGCCGGCGGGCAGCGTTTTCATCGCATGTGCTAACAGCAGCATGCTGACCACCATGGCGGCAACAGTAATAATGCTGGGGGTCAAACGAGTAAAACCATGGGTGTATTTCAGGCCAACAGCCCATACGACTTCCAACAAACCGGCAATAAGCAGAATAATCCAAGCCATGAAACAGGCTCCATAACGGTGGGGTCGTCCCCGAATGCAGATGCGTAAACGGGTCGTCCCATTTAGCGTTGTGATATGCCGGGGGATTATACCCACTGCCGGGGAGGATAACAGTACAAAGCTTTCGGCAGGAGATAGGTCAACAGGGGAAGCGGTATCCCACAACGATGCCTTTGGGCAGCTTTTCGCGGAATACCGCAAGTCAGTAAAGGGAGTTATTCCGCGCTACGCTGGATAGCCTTGCCGCCAGCCTGGATGTCCTCGCCCACGCCCTGAGTGGTGTTGCATGCGGTCAATGAGGTCAAGATCATCAAAGAGAAAATCGCGATAATACTTTTCTTCAGCATAGGAAAGTCCTTATTTGTCAGTGATGAAAAAGTACGGCTTTCTAAGCGTAGTAAATATTAGCGAGAGTTGCTGTTTAAAATGGTTTTATTTCGCACGATTACATTAGAGGCATTAATGGTTATTAGCTGGCAGTACGCGAAATAGCGCCGCCGAGATGCTGAACGTCCTCACCGAAACCACGGAAAGTATTACAGCCGCTAAGGGACATCAGTATTAACAGGGAGACAACGACCAACAGAGCTTTCTTTATCATGCTGATTCTGCCAAGGGTATGCGGAAGGGGATAAAGCAAAGGAGCCACGCAGGGCTCCTTTGTTTTGAAACTTATTTTACGCGTGAAACGTATTCGCCAGAGCGGGTGTCAACGCGAACAACTTCACCAATCTGTACGAACAATGGAACCTTAACCACGGCGCCAGTGCTCAGGGTGGCAGGCTTGCCGCCGGTACCGGCAGTATCACCTTTCAGACCTGGATCGGTGTCAGTGATTTCTGCTTCGATAAAGTTCGGTGGCTGAACCGCGATTGGACGACCGTCCCACAGGGTAACGATACATTCTGCGTTGTCTTGCAGCCATTTTGCCGCATCAGAAACGGTTTTTTCTTCAACACCGTGTTGCTCGAAAGTCTCAGGGTGCATGAAGTGGTAGAACTCACCGTCGTTGTACACGTAGTTCATGTTGGTATCTACCACGTCGGTAGATTTGAAGGTTTTCTCAACGCGAGTGCCTGTCAGCAGACGACGCATTTTAACGCGCGCAAATGCCTGGCCTTTGCCCGGTTTAACGAACTCACTGGATTCGATAGCGTAAGGTTCGCCCTCGAACATGATTTTAAGACCCGGACGGAAATCGTTGCTAGAATAAGTCGCCATGATGGCCCTCTGAATATTTAAACTGGTAGCTTAGCCAAAAAAATGGCACACATTATAACCCAAAGTACGGCATATAGAGAAGATTGGTTGCATCAACTCGCCGATGTTATTACCGATCCCGATGAATTACTGCAGCTTTTGTCACTGAATACGCATCCGGACCTGCCGCAGGGCCGTGAAGCCCGTCGGCTGTTTGCATTGCGCGTACCCCGCGCCTTCGCCGCACGCATGCGTCCCGGCGACGCCAATGACCCGCTATTGCGTCAGGTTCTGACCGCCAGCGAAGAATTCATCAATGCACCCGGCTTCACGACCGATCCGCTGGACGAACAGCGTAGCGTGGTGCCAGGCCTGCTGCACAAATACCGTAATCGTGCTTTGCTGTTGGTTAAAGGCGGCTGTGCGGTTAACTGCCGCTACTGCTTCCGTCGCCATTTTCCGTATCAGGACAACCAGGGCAATAAAGCCAACTGGCGTCAGGCGTTGGATTATATCCGCCAACACCCGGAACTGGATGAGATTATTTTCTCCGGTGGCGATCCGCTGATGGCCAAAGATCACGAGCTGGACTGGCTGATCGAGGAACTGGAAGCCATTGAGCACGTAAAACGCCTGCGCATCCACACCCGTTTGCCAGTGGTGATCCCGGCACGTATCACGCCAGAACTGTGCCGCAGGCTGTCGGCCTCACGCCTGCAGGTGCTGATGGTCACGCACATCAATCATGCCAATGAGATTGACCGTGAACTGCAGGGAGCCATGGCGCAACTGCGTCTGGCCGGCGTCACCTTGCTGAACCAAAGTGTGTTGCTGCGCGGCATCAACGACAACGCCGACACGTTGGCGGCGCTGAGCAATGCGCTGTTTGACGCCGGTATCCTGCCCTATTACATCCACGTGCTGGATAAGGTACAAGGCGCAGCGCACTTTATGGTCAGTGACGACGAAGCGCGCGCCATTATGCAGGCGCTGCTGAGCAAGGTTTCCGGATATATGGTGCCGCGTCTGACCCGTGAAGTCGGCGGCAAGCCAAGCAAAACGCCGCTCGACCTGCGCCTGATGCAAGATTGACTGACCGACGGAATGACAAAAACAAAAGAGGCATGCCTGGGCATGCCTCTTTTTTATGCTATGACGTACGCATTAATCTTGCGTTACGGGCACTTATAAACCTGGCCGGCCATTTTGCTGTCCAGCGGGGCAAAGCTTGAAAGCAGGTTCTGGCTTGGGCTGGTAGCACCATAAATCACGTTGCCGCCCATTGCCGCTGCCTTGTTGCGCAGATCGTTTGCCGCGCCGCGCATGGAGCTGCCTTCACCACCGTTACCGGACAACCAGTTGCTCTGGGTGCCAGTCACTTCGCCCACCAGCTGGCATTCTGCCGCCGGTTTGGTATCGGTAAATTTAACCTGCTGACCTGCGGCGGAAAGTTCATTGGTGCTGCTGCAACCTGCCAGCAGCAAGGCTGCCGAAAGACCCAGTAAGGCTTTAATCCGCATCTTGTTCCCCATCTATATTGAGAGTTTCGCAAAAGCTTATCAGAAAGCGTTGCTATCTCTTAAGCATCCGTTGCCACTGGTGCTGGCCAACGTCTTGAGCGACAGCTGATGAAAGATCAGTTTACCAGCTAAATCAGCCCGGTCTGCATAAATATCATCAAAAGCAGTGAGACAAAGCACGCAAAAAAAAGCCCCGACCAATTGGCCGGGGCTTTTGCACACGCGAACGTGGGGGATGATTACATCATGCCGCCCATGCCGCCCATGCCACCCATACCGCCAGCGCCACCTAAATCAGGTGCGTCGCTTTTTGGCAGGTCGGTCACCATGCACTCGGTGGTGATCATCAGGCCAGCCACAGAAGCCGCGTACTGCAGAG
>OKFK01000371.1_pt1 | contig 4183 bp, 5 predicted proteins | sample 1612051 | NCBI WGS metagenome assembly OKFK01 (sample SAMN04436776, study PRJEB24849) | human gut metagenome | biome: human gut; feature: NICU; material: stool | host: Homo sapiens | place: USA: Saint Louis, MO | collected 2011-03-25
ACACAAACCGGGTTATTTGTTGGCATAGATGGAACCTCCACGATTCGTATGGTTCAAGTAATGAAACGTGGCATTGATTTAGAAAAAATCTCTTGTGTGAATCAGCTGTCTCGTGCTTATGTGGCTGGTGATTTTTCTTTAGAGGAATTACTGAATAAACTAAAAGTGATAGATAGTGAACACCGACATTTTCCAATTAGCGCACGCATTGTTAGTGCGGCCGTTGTCAGCGCTACAATTATGATTCTTTTTGGTGGTGTCTGGTCCGATTTATTCTTGACTTTTCTGATTGGTGGTTGCGGCTATAGTCTTTATTATTTTAGTTTAAAGTTTCTCAAGATTAAATTTTTATCTGAATTTTTAGCTTCGCTGTTCATTGGTGCAGCCGCTATTCTTTCAGTCAAATTGGGACTCGGACAATCACAAGATTTAATCATCATTGGTTGTGTCATGCCTTTAGTGCCTGGTGTGCAAATTACCAATGCTCTTCGCGATTTGCTAGCTGGACACTACTTATCGGGTGTTTCTCGTGGGACTGAAGCATTAATGACTTCAGGAATGATTGGTTTTGGCATTGCTTTTGTCTTTCAACTTTTCTATTAAAAGGAGTGACTTACTTGCTAGGAATCGTTTTGGTACAATTTATCTTTAGTTTTTTAGCTTCTGCGGCGTTTGCAATTATTATTAATGTTCCTCGACGATCACTGGTGGCTTGTGGTCTAACTGGTAGTGTAAGCTGGATGCTTTATTGGGTAATCGTTGAAGTTTTTAGTGGAAATGCGGCATTAGGTTCCCTCATCGGTGCTGTCGGTGTTGCGGCAGTAAGCTACCTATTCTCAAAAATATTGAAAATGCCTGTCACGATTTTTAATATTCCTGGTATTGTTCCATTGGTACCTGGTGGCTTAGCTTATCAAGCTGTTCGGAATATCGTAATTGGCAATTATGAAAAAGGTGCCTATTTTACCGTGCAAGCTGTAATGATTGCTGGGGCAATTGCGTTAGGCTTAGTCGCTTCCGAGGTTTTCAATCAGAATATCCGCAGCTTTCGGGAAAAAAGAGAATCTTTGGGTTTTATTCGTCGTAAGCGCAACAAAATTAAAAAATAGACAGCAAAAAAGTTGGTTGCTTCCATTTGATAAGGAAGCAACCAACTTTTTTTAAAAGGAACGATAGACATATTGATTTTTAGGTGCTTGATCTGCTTTGACTTTCTCCACTTGCACAGTTGGTATTTGTCGTTTAAACGGTGGATAATAGGACAACTCAACCGTTCCGGTAATCGTTACCCAATCATTGTTTTGAAATTGAGTATGTTCAGGAAAATGAACCAACAAGCCAAAAACGCCAGAATCAGCGACACAATGAATAATCCCAAAACGGAAAACAAATTGGTCAACACTTTCTTCTCGTTTTGAATTATAGACAAAGCCTTTATAAGAAATCCTTTTCCCTGCAAATTGACTTGGATAATTATAGATTAGTTCCATAATTTCCAAATAGTTTTCATCCGTAATTGAAATCACAGATTGGCCATCATATTGTTTCATGGCTTTTGCCATCTGCTTGTCATAATCCGTCTTATTGAAATACATACTTGTATCAGGTTTCAAATATTGCGTTTGCATATCAGGATCCCCTACTGATTCTTTACTTACTGGAAAGTTAAATCCTTTTGCTTCAACAATTGTTGTGTCTAAACTAACTGTCGGAAATAATAAGCCAACAATCAACGGTAAAGAAAGTAGTAAATAGGCAAGCCCTCTTTGGCTGGGTTTTTCCAAATTATGCTGATGGCCATGATGTTCATGTCCCCCATGTTGGTGCATGTCTTCATGTTTTTTTTGCATTGATGGATCTGCTTGGTTCCACAAAATCAATTGGACAATCGCCATAATAAAAGCTAAAACCATTGATAAAACAGCTAAGTAATTATAATGAATATTGATATATTGGTTCAGTTCACCTGAAATTTGAAGATACATCATCAACCCCATATATCCAATTAAAATAATAAATCGTATCATCGATTGTAGGCCTCCTTTCTAAACTACTGCCGCATAAATAGTTACGACAAGCGCCACTATCAAAACAAATTGTACAATGAATGACATCTTAAAATAACGTTTCATCATCAATAAATTTTTAATATCTACCATTGGACCAAAAACTAAGAAGGCGACAATTGGTCCTGTGCCAAATAAACTCAAAAGAGAAGAACCAATAAATGCATCTGCTTCTGAACAAAGTGATAGAGTGGCAGCGATGACTAACATGACTAGAATCGCTAAAATCTTTGAATGGCCCAATTGCATAAGCGCACCAGTTGGGATATAGGTTTGCATGATTGCTGCTAACAAAGAACCAAAAATTAAATAACGACCCGTATCAAAAAATTCATCAATACTATGGGTTAACGCTGACCAGCCGTTTTTCCAAAATGAACGAGCTTCATCAACGTGTTCATGCGTATGAGCAACCTGCTCTTCTTTAATCTGCGCCAACTCTTTTTCTGTTAAAATTGATTCTTTTCGAAAATAAGCTAACCAAATGCCGATAACCCACGCGACAATCATACTACCTAAAACTCGCCAAATCACAAATTTTGTTGCGCCACTAAAAGCTACGTATGTTGAGAATAGCACAATTGGATTAATGATTGGTGCCGTTAACATAAAAGCAAAAGCGGTATGTGTTGGTACATCTTTTTTAACAAATTGGTGCACAATGGGTACGATCCCACATTCACAAGAAGGAAAGAAAAACCCTAGGAAACTACCTACACAAATTGATAAAAATTTATTTTTAGGTAACACTTTTTTTACTCGTTCTGGTGTTAAAAAAACATGTAAAGCGCCTGAAATCAAGCAACCTAACATGACAAAAGGCAATGCTTCGATAATAATCGAAAGAAAAATAGTGCTCATCTGTAAAACAGAGTTTGGTAAAAATTGAAACATTATAGACCTCCCACTAGTAAAAATCTAGTTAACTATACTCCTAACACCAGACAAACACAAGTATTTGTCAAAAAATTAACTAAGAGTTTAAAAGTATTATCACAGATGTCTCTGTCAAACCAGCTGGATAAAAGAACAAAAAATGAGCATGGGACAAAAATCACTTTGGATTTTTGCTCCACGCTCAAAAACTGATAAACCACCATTATTCTAAATTTGAAATAACTCTGAGGCTGAATCGGGGTCTGTATCATATACCTTAAATGCTTCACCGACGCCTAAATCTTTTTGCTTCAAAGTAGACTCCATTGCCATTCGCGCATGAAGTTTCGTATTATTTTCTTTGCTAAGATGACCTAAATAAATGCGTTTTGTTTTATCACCTAACACATCCGCCATCACAAGAGCACCATCGTCATTGGATAGATGGCCTTTATCTCCTAAAATCCGTTGTTTAAGACTCCATGGATAAGGTCCTGCTCGCAAAATTTCAATTTCATGATTGCTTTCGACTAAATAAGCATCTGCATTTTCAATCGTACCACGAATATGATCGCTACAATAACCTGTATCCGTTAGAACAACAAAGGAACGATTATTGCGCAATCGCATCATGTGAGACACCAAAACTTTCAATGTCCATATCTCCCAAGGTCAAAACTTTGCCCATTTCAAAAATATGTTTTTGAGCGACATCGACTTTGCCAATCATGGGATCCATCGCTTGCCACGTTTTTTCATTAGCATAGACATCTAACTTATATTTTCGCGCTAACACGCCAACGCCATGAATGTGATCCCGATGTTCATGTGTAACTAAAATCGCATCTAAATCTTCTGGTTTGCGATTGACTTCTGCTAACAGTGAAGTGATTTTTTTGCCACTTAAACCCGCATCTACTAATACTTTCTTTTGGTTGGTTTCAATAAAAAGGGAATTGCCTGTACTGCCACTGGCAAGAACACTGATATTAAAAGCAAACTCTGAATCCATTTAAAACTCTTCCCTTCTACATTACAACATTAACGTGTTTCATTATACAACGGACCTTAATGTTTTTCCACCTTTGGCACAGTATTATTTGTGATGATGGTATTACTTACGGCATTCACCTGTTCAATTTCAACTGAATCTTCACCAGTAGAAATTCCTACAAACCAGACTGGAACGTATACATTTTTCTCACGAATTTTATAAATTCTTGAATAGGCCAATTTAATGA
>OKFK01000375.1_pt1 | contig 4044 bp, 5 predicted proteins | sample 1612051 | NCBI WGS metagenome assembly OKFK01 (sample SAMN04436776, study PRJEB24849) | human gut metagenome | biome: human gut; feature: NICU; material: stool | host: Homo sapiens | place: USA: Saint Louis, MO | collected 2011-03-25
GGCAGGACTTGGACTGTTTCTGTTGTTAATAATTCCGATAACATTGGACGCAGATCCTCCTCTTTTTCTAAAATTTTGTTCATTTTACGATGCAAGACACGATATAACTGCGCTTCTGTGACTCCTTTTTTTAAGGAAATGTAAGGTTTTAACGCATCTAAAATATCTTTAACATCTGGCATGGAAATACCTGGCAATAGCCAATCTGATTGAACTTGGTGCATCAATTGATTTTTCTCCAAAGAGCTCATAATGGGCTTGGTAAGATAAACCTTTTTGGCTGTTTCAATAGGGACCGTTGAGAAAATGATGTCATAGCTTTTTTCAGATACATTCTCTATTTCCCTCACCGCATTCGTTTCTTTAAATTCAATCATTGGAAATAGCCGACGCAATTCCGATTGCAAAATCAACGAAGAACTGATACCAAACAATTAGCGCTTTTAGCTTTTCTTGCCGCTGCTCATTTTTTTGGCCGAAAATTTCTCCACCAAATAATATGGTAAAAAAACCGATTTCCTCTGACGGGATTGACCGTTTCGTTAATTTTTCTAAAGGAGCTAACGCTTGTTCACAAAGATGATAAAGCGACCGATACGATTGTCGAATATCCTTGATTAAAACATTCGGCAAGTAAAAGCCATAGCTAATCCGAAAATAGGCAGGAACCAGATGATAATACACATTCATGAGCAATTCACGAGGCTGTTCAAATTGAACAACGGCCAACAATTCCATTTTCCGAATAATTTCACCAGAAATATCTAATAAAAACTCTAACTTCGTATCTCGCAATTCTCCTTGCAAGGCTGTCATTAAACAAATCGTGAAAAAAAGACTCTCAGTTTCTACATTCGCCACTGGCCCAACTAAATCACTTAAAATACGACGACTGACGGGATAAGCGCGTAAGGACTGAATTAACTGGTTCTCAGGCCAGACGACTGTTTTATATTTGCCTAATCTTTTTTGAGAAAAAGCAAGAAAGTAACTAATTTCATCTAATCTGCTGGGTACCAGTTGAAGCTGTGCTTCCTGGACGGCTAATTGAATGCCGTCACGCATTTTTGCGTATTGGCTCATTTGATGCTGACTGAGCCAGCAAAATAAAGCAAAGGTGCCCGACTTTTGTTGTAAGAGGCGGGCAAGCCAATTTTTCCCGAAACGACGAATCCGAAATTCATCTCCTTCTAGGTAAAACCCTCGTTTTCGTTCGTAGGATAAAGCAATGTTTTCAGTTGCTAGTTGGTGTCGTACTTTTTTGATGTCCGCTAAAATAGTGCCTTTCGAAACGTCTAAAAAATTTTGGTAATGATACACCGATAGTTCTTCGATTTCTGAATAAGTGAGCAAAAAAATAAGTGCTTGTCTTTCTGTTTCGCTATAAATCACTTGATGTTGTTGAAAAAGTTGTTTTCCCCATTCATTTGCGGAAAGGTTTGGAATGCTGACGGTATTCTGTTGAACTTCTCCGCCTATTGTCGAAAGTTGTGTCACTAATTCTCGTTGCGAAAGATCGGTTATTTGTTGAGCCAAAGAGAGCGCAATTTTTTGCCCTGCATACTCGTCAAGGAGATAACTTATTTTATAATTCACAGCTGTGTCCTCCTCCTGTAATCATCATATAATGATAGCGCTTTATTTTCTATCTAAGTTGGGTACAAATGTCTACTGTACTTTTTTGATAAATTGTACCGTTCTTTATTTTAAAGTTAACAAAAACCCGTTGCAAGTTTCTTAAAAACTTACAACGGGTTTTCTTTATGTTAATTGTGTTTGTAATGCGATATTCAGCAAGATAGCCACCGCTACCCAGCCGCCACACATCACCAGAAGCAGCCAACTAAACATTGATTGTTTTACTAAAGACTGCTTAGGCTTTGCCAGATGTACAAAATTCATGCTATTTACTAAGAACAGTAAAAATAAAGCAAAACAAAGGACGGCCAAGCCAGCACAAATCCAAATCCACATCGTAATCTCCATCTATATTCCTCCTTCTACATTAACTCTATTTATAAAAACAGCACATTATTTTTCCTTTTTCCTTTTTTTATTCAAATAATAGAAACTTGTTAGTACTACGAGTAAACATGCAATACCAAGGCTGTAAAGCCACGTGCTATTTCGTTCACCTGTCCTTGGTAATGACGTCTGTGCATTAGTCGGATTCGTTTTAGCAGTGGTTTTTCTGCTCACTTTGTCTTGTTGTTGTGACGTTTTTTTATCTTTATCAGTGACTGGTTGCTCTATTGGCTTAATGACACCTTCCGTTTTTAGTGGCTCTTTCCCTCCATAGAACGTTACACCGATATTCGTTTGCCCTACTTCTTCTGCAAAACTCTCAGAAGAAACAATTAGACTCGCAATGCCAACGGTTAAAAGTATTCCCAACGTCACCAGAAGTGACCCTTTACTTTTCATTGTCATCATAGCGTACTCCTTGTCTATTTTTCAAGGCTGCCTGTTTTTCTTGTTGTAAATAGGCTTGTTGTTTCAGTGTTGCTTTCTGTTGCGTAAAACGCCAAATAGCTAGAATTAGACTCACAATTGTTGCAACTAACAAGCCATAAAAAGCTTGATTCCACCAAGTCGGTAGGACCAATTTCACTACTGCTTCTTTATTTAATTTTTTGGCTTCTTGACTACTGATGGTAAATTCTTGCTTAAACGGCCACACTTGTTGTTCATCTTCTTTCAAGACCGCTTTTCCTTCAAAAATATAGGTTCCTGGACGAACATCTTCTTTCCCGAAATCTAAATGGAAGTTCATCGTCGAATTTGGCGCAAAACGAACACTTGGTAAAATCCGTTTGGCATATTCTTTCGTTTCGCCTTTTTTCGTTACTTTTCCTTCTAAACGTACTTCAGGAAAAATAGCGGATGTCGGATTCTGAATAACCGCTTGGACCGATTTATTTCCTAAAGCAATGGTCGGAACTAATTTAACTAATTGAAGAGTCTCTGCTAGATACATCGGTGTATCTTCTGACATTCGTAAAGCAATTGCTACATTAAATCCATATCGACTGGTTAAACCCGTTGATTTTCCTTTTTCTTCCTTTTCATCTTCTGCAAGCGAAGCATAAACACCACCCAAAACTAATCCTTGGAAACCATTTCTTAGCGGGAACTTTTACATGTTCCTCAGGTAATTTAATTAATGTTGTCAAGGGTACTTTTAAACTTGAATCTGGTTTTTTCTCGAAATCATTGTACACAATTAAACCATTGTCATTCGTCACAGCATTCGCCAAATTTAAATCAATCGTCAATTCTTCATCTGTTTTATTAATTAAAGATAATTCGACTTCTTGTTTCTGTCCTGGTTTTACAATGAGATCGTAGTAGGATTGCGTATTTTTCGCTTGATTCTCAGGAATATTGGGTTTAACTGTAAATTTTGTATTCATGTTGTCATCCGCTTCTTCTGCTTGTACAGCAGAAGGGATGCTTAATGCCATCACACAAATAAAAACTGTGACGATTAGCCAGCGCATTGTCTTCATTATTTGTTCCTCCTATGTATCGAAAAGGAGCCGTGCACCACTGCGCAGCTCCTTTTCTAGTAATGCAGTATTCTCGTTAGTAACTTTTTATGGCGCAGCCACTAATGTCCAAGTTACGTTACCTGTATACGCACCATTTGTAATTTGTGAACTAGGTGTTGTAATGTTTAATTTTACATTTGATAATTCAGAATCCCATGTACCTTGACCTTTACCAACTGCTGCTGTAGCAATTGATACAGCTGCTCCACCTACTGGAATAGTTGTTCCAGCAAATTCAGGACTTCCTGGATCTGCTGCAAAGGCAGCTACATCACGTGAGTATGTTTTTGCTGTTTCATCGTATTTCGCTACTGCTCCTGTTTGTGCAAAGGTAATTGAGCCTTCTAAAGTAGCAGTGCAATTTTTCATTTCAGCAACGCCGGCAGTAACTGACCAACCCGCTTGTGTTCCACGAACATCCCCAACGGCATAACGTTTTGTTTGGGTACCTGTCGCATCTAACGAAATCGCTGATAAATCAGAACTAACTTCT
>OKFK01000385.1_pt1 | contig 3899 bp, 5 predicted proteins | sample 1612051 | NCBI WGS metagenome assembly OKFK01 (sample SAMN04436776, study PRJEB24849) | human gut metagenome | biome: human gut; feature: NICU; material: stool | host: Homo sapiens | place: USA: Saint Louis, MO | collected 2011-03-25
ACTCCTGTTGTTCCATCGGATGCTGGTAAGGATTTCGCCGTTGACACCCATGTTACTTTTCTTGTTCACGGACAGCCACAAACAGGCGTTGTTACGAAACAATTAAAAAATGCCGCTGTCGTCGAAATTGACGAAACGCAAAAAAACAATCACTTAATGGTGCACAGCAATGGTGTGATTGTTATTAATTACAAACAATTGAAAAAGATTTAATTCTTCAAGCGTGGGAAATTTCCCGCTCTTTTTTATGTACAGAATTGGAATACTTTCCAATTCGTCGGAAACTATAATGCTGTAATAAACGCAAAAAAACCAAAAATAATTCCGGGCACATTAGCAAAAATAATGGACTTATCTCGTGTTTCTCCATCGTCTCCATATAACCCATGAATCGTCCAAAAAATACAATTAATCATTGCCACTAATGGTTGCGTCGGATTGCCTTTTTCCCCATGTAAATTTCCATAAATTTGCGGAATATACGAAACATACATCAAAACTGACATCACACTAGCAATCACAGCGATAGCGTGTAAGGCTTTTTTATTCTTTTTCATAGCTCCTCCTTTGTTTTTTTATTTTTTATTATACACCTAGAAAAGTTCTTTAAGCAAAAGAAAACCGTTAGTAACCATAATCGGTTACCTAACGGTTTTTTGTTATTATTTTGTTCCGAATAAACGGTCACCAGCATCCCCTAAACCAGGAACGATATAGCCGTCTTCGTTTAAGCGCTCATCTAAAGCTGCTGTATAAATATCTACATCTGGGTGCGCTTCTTGTAAAGCTTTCACACCTTCTGGAACGGCCACTAGACATACAAATTTAATGTTGCTAGCACCACGTTCTTTTAATGAATCGATGGCCATAATTGCGGAACCACCTGTTGCTAGCATTGGGTCAACAACAAATAATTGACGACTTGCAATGTCTTCAGGTAATTTCACGAAGTATTCATGTGGTTGCAATGTTTCTTCATCACGATAAAGTCCAACGTGTCCAACTTTCGCTGCTGGAATTAATTCTAAAATCCCATCAACCATGCCAATGCCGGCACGTAAAATAGGAATGATTGCTACTTTTTTCCCTGAAAGTGTTTTTTGTGTTGATTTACCCATCGGTGTTTCGATGACAACATCCTCTAAAGGCATATCCCGTGATACTTCATAAGCCATTAACATAGCAATTTCGTTGACAACTTCGCGGAAAACCTTTGTCCCACAGTTCTTTTCGCGAATCATTGTTAGTTTGTGTTGAATTAGCGGATGATCAATTACTTGAAATTTTCCCATATCTATTCTCCTTCATTATTTTATTCTTTCTTATTGTAAAACAAAAGAGCCTAGGACACAAGTTGAATTCCTTAAATCCTAAGCTCCGACTCTTATTTGTACAGAGAATCGCGCTTCAGCTATCCCTGATGTTAGTTATATAATGGATATTTTTTAGTTAGTGCTGCTACATTTTCTGGATCTTTTAAGACTTGAACGATTAATTTAGCAACTTCTACCGCATCTTCTTCTTTAAAACCACGTGAAGTAATTGCAGGCGTTCCAATACGGATACCACTTGTTTTAAATGGACTTAATTGTTCAAACGGAATTGAATTTTTATTGACAGTAATATTTACACTATCTAAAATAGCTTCTGCTTCTTTTCCATTTAAACCAAAACCTGTCACTTCAATCAGTAATAAGTGGTTATCTGTTGCCCCACTAATTAAACGAGCTTCTGGCGCTTGATTGAAAACTTTCGTCATCGCTTGCGCATTTGCAATCACTTGCTGACTATATTCAGCAAAACTTGGATCCAATGCTTCTTTAAAAGCTGCGGCTTTTCCGGCAATCACATGTTCCAATGGGCCACCTTGAATGCCTGGGAAAATACTACTATTTACTTTTTTCGCCAATTCTTCGCTATTTGTCAAAATTAAACCGCCACGAGGACCACGCAATGTTTTATGGGTCGTACTTGTTACGATATCAGCATACGGAACTGGATTTGGGTGCAACCCTGAAGCTACCAAGCCTGCAATATGCGCCATATCAACCATTAACTTGGCATCTACTTCATCAGCGATTTCACGGAAACGTTTGAAGTCAATCGTTCGTGAATACGCACTTGCGCCTGCAACGATTAGTTTTGGACGATGTTCTCTTGCTAAAATTCGCACGACATCGTAATCGATTACTTCTGTTGAAGGATCCACTCCATAACTGACAAAATTATAGGTTTTTCCACTAAAGTTAACGGGCGAACCATGTGTTAAGTGACCACCAGCTGATAAATCCATCCCCAAAATGGTATCACCTGGTTCAACCAATGAAAGGTATGCCGCTGTATTGGCTTGAGAACCTGAATGGGCTTGTACATTCGCGAATTTTGCACCAAATAATTCTTTGGCACGATCGATAGCTAAATTTTCTACGATATCGATAAATTCACAACCACCATAGTACCGTTTGCCAGGGTAACCTTCTGCGTATTTATTCGTTAAAATACTTCCTTGGGCAGCCATAACTGCTTTTGACACGACATTCTCAGATGCGATTAGTTCCAAGTTATTTTCTTGGCGCTCTTCTTCTCTTGCAATTGCATTCCATAAATCTGGGTCATACGTTTTGTAATCCATTCAAACAACACTCCATTTTGTTTTCTTTTGTCTGATTGTATCATACTTCTGTGTCAGCTTCGTTACAAATACCTCTTATTTTTCAAAAAATTTTTGATTGGCTGATTTTTTCAAGCGATTCATGTAAGCAGTGCCTAAACCAGTTTCTGCAAATCCTTGCGCAAAAATCGTGGTAGCTCCTTGCTCATCTAACGCTCTTAACCCTGCAAATAGTTCTTTTGTGGCATTTTCAACCGTTTCTGCACCATAAGAATAAACAAACGCATTTTCTGTATCTAGTTGTGCTGCCTGTTCATCACTTAAAAATAAGCCGATTTTTTCCTGTTGTTCTTTTGCTTGCTGAATCGCCGCTTGCCATTCTGCTGTTTGACCGCTTATAATCCAAACTTCCGCATCAGGAGAATAGTGTTTGTATTTCATCCCTGGCGCTTTGGGTGCTGCATTTTCGCTAATTAAATGTGTATCGATTTTCACTTGGGGAATAATGCTTTCCAACTGCTCTTTGGTAATTGCTCCTGGTCGTAAAATAACTGGCACACCAAGACCGTTGACTCCACCCCAATCTGAGTTGGACCATCATCTAATATGGCAGCAATTTTCCCCTGCAAATCATGATAAACATGCTCTGCAGATGTTGGACTAGGCTTGCCAGAAGTGTTCGCACTTGGTCCGACCAATGGAACATTGGCTTGTTCAATCAAAGCTAAGGTCGCTTGGTTATCTGGCATACGAAAAGCGACTGTCTCTAAACCACCTGTTACTGTTTTAGAAAATGTATCGCTAGGCACATTAAAAATTAAAGTTAATGGTCCCGGCCAAAAGGCAGACACCAATTTTGTAGCGACTTCTGGTAAGGTCGCTACGTATTTTTTGACCATCTCAACGTTGTTCACATGAACAATCAATGGATTATCACTGGGGCGGCCTTTTACTTGGTAAACTTTTTTTACTGCCGCTTTATTTAAGGCATCGGCACCTAAGCCATAAACAGTTTCTGTTGGAAAAGCCACTAGCTCGCCTGCTTGAATGGCTGCTGCTGCTTGGGCTATTTCTTGTTTGGTTAATTTTTTTGTTTCCATTGCAAATCGCTCCTTCTAGAAAAGTGGCGACGAAGAACCTTAGTTACTCGGATATCGCGAGGCGATCGTTGCCAGATAAATCTTTTTCAATTTTAATTGTTTTTTGTGGATAGACGGCGCTCAATAATTCTTGGAGGGCCGCGCCTTGTTGAAACCCTATTTCAAAATAAATTTTACCGTCTGCTTTA
>OKFK01000401.1_pt1 | contig 3685 bp, 3 predicted proteins | sample 1612051 | NCBI WGS metagenome assembly OKFK01 (sample SAMN04436776, study PRJEB24849) | human gut metagenome | biome: human gut; feature: NICU; material: stool | host: Homo sapiens | place: USA: Saint Louis, MO | collected 2011-03-25
TGATTTTGCAACTAGAATAGCAGAGTAAACATCTGAATTGACATTTAAAATTGTTCGTAACATGCCAACAAACCATTCGACGCCTGCAAAAATTGCAATACTCTCAATGGGTAAACCCATTTGCGGAACAATCACTGCCAGTGAGACTAAGCCCGCACCGGGAACAACTGCGTTTGCTAGTGAGACAAACGTTGCTGTAATTGCTAAGTAAATCATTTTCGTAATATCAAAATCTAGCTGATACATCTGAGCGATAGTCATTACAGTAAAAGCCATATGCATCGCTGAACCGTTACTGTTTAATGACATACCTAACGGCAACACTAAGTTAGTAATTCGCTTACTTAAACCTAATTTTGTTTCTGTTTCTTCCAAAGCTACTGGTAAAGTAATTGCTGAAGAAGTTGTCGCCAAGGCCATCACAGACATATTTTTCATGTTTGTAATTAAACGTAGTGGACTTACTTTACAGTACAATGTGATAACCAAAATCCAGATGCCCAAAAATAAAATAGTTCCTAATCCATAGACCAATAGATACTTCACTAACGGTAAAATAATTTGAAGGCCTAAGTGACTAATTGTTGAAGCAATTAAAGCAAAAATCCCCAGAGGTGCTAGATACATGACATATCGAATGACTGTAATGATAACTTCATTAAAGTCCACAATTATTTGGAAGAGTTGTGTCTCTGGATGGCTTTGTAAGTATTTATTCAGTGCTAAACCAAAAAATAATGCAAAGACAATAATTTGAATAATCGATCCTTGAGTCAGTGAATCAAAAATATTTTTCGGAACGAAATTTAAAATCGTATCAGTGATTGAGATTTCTTGCGCTTTAATAGAAGCATCTTGGAAGCCAGTCATTTTAACACCATATCCTGGATTAAAAATGACTGCCATTAGGACGCCCCATAAAGCGGCAGCTAAGGAGGAAATCCCGAAAACAGCGATTGTTTGGATTAATACTGCCAACTGCTTGGACAATTTGCCCTAAGATCAAGATAGGAATAGCCATTTGCATCAGTCGCAAAAAGACATCTCCAACTATTTTCAAGTAATTGCCGCTAGCAGGAATCAAGAGTCCTACGAGGATTCCTACGACAACAGCAATTGCAATTTGGGTGATCATGGACGGTTTTTTCATGGTAAACTACCCCTTTTGACTGATCACAGTTCCTGCTTCTTTATCGATGTTTTCTAAGTTTTCGATAGAAGTAATGATTGCTTTCCGTTTGTCATCACCTTTTACGAAGTCTAAGGCAGCTTCGATTTTTGGTAGCATACTACCAGCAGCAAAGTGACCTTCTTTAATGTATTCTTCTGCTTCGGCTACACTGATTTGTTCTAATGCTTTTTGATCTGGTTGATTGTAATTAATGTAGATGTTATCAACGCCTGTCAAAATAATCAAACGGTCTGCATCAACGTTTTCAGCTAAAACACGTGCAGAGAAATCTTTGTCGTTAACCGCTTCCACACCTACGTATTGTCCGTCTTCTGCTACGACCGGAATGCCCCCGCCACCAGAACAGATAGTTAAAACGTCCGCCTCTACTAAAGCACGAACCGCCTCTTTTTCAACAATTTCTTTAGGCATTGGTGATGGAACAACTTTTCGGTAGCCACGGCCAGCATCTTCCACATACGTAGAGCCATCTTTGGCTGCTTCCGCGTCAGCTTCTTCTTTTGTATAGAATGGACCAATTGGTTTGGATGGTTTTTTAAACGAAGGATCTTCTTTGTCCACACGCACTTGCGTAACTACAGAGATAACTGGTTTAGCAATGTTACGTTTTTCAAACTCATTAGTTAAAGCATTTTGTAACCAGTAACCGATGCTTCCTTGTGTCATCGCAACACAAGTATCCAATTTCAACGCTGGATTTTTTTCACTTTCGCCTGCTTTTTGTTGTAAAAGCAAATTCCCTACTTGTGGTCCGTTTCCGTGACAGACAATGACTTGTTCCCCTTTAGCAACAAATTCTGCAATATATTTGGCCGCGTGATTAACGACGGCTTTTTGGCCTTCATCTGTTGGATCCGTATCTAAAATAGCATTCCCACCTAGGGCAATTACGTTTAAACTCATTGATTGATTCGCTCCTTTTTAGTAAAGCAAAGACAAAATCTTTTCAGTATCGACGGATAAGAAATAATTTGTTTACGAAATGAAAGATTTTGTCTTGCTCATTTTGATTGTTTCAGTCATTATCGAAGGGATAATTAACCTAATTTCGGTTTACTCTCATCTTTAGCTAAGAAAGCAAAAGCTAGTAAACCAATAACTAATAGTACACAAGAAAGATAGAAGCCAACTTGCATTGAGCCTGCTGTATCTGCTAAATATCCTGTGACATACGGTGCTAGGATTGACCCTGACATCCCGATAAAATTATAGGCACTTAACGTTGTTCCTAAGGCCGCTTTTGGTGCATGTTTGGTAACAAAAGTCACCATAATTGGATCTAACGCTAATTTCCCTGTTAACCCATAAAGAATTAAAACAGAAATTAACAATGTCCGATTTGTTACAAAAGCAATCGCAAAGACAGATAGGAATGCTAAAGGTACTAATGTAAAGACTAATTTTTTCGTCGCACCTGTTTTATCATTCAAACGAGCGAAGATTAAGGCTCCTGGAATAGAGGCCCATGGTACAAGTGATGAAATGAAACCAACGCTCGCTCCTGTAAAGCCACGTTCAGCAATTAAAAATTGTGGCAACCAAGTAATAATGACAAAGTTTGCATAAATACTTGTGAAACATAAAATAAATGCGGCTAATAAATTACGATTTGAGAAAATTTCTTTTAATGAGATCTTTTCTTGTGGTCCTTCTTCAGCAGCTGCTCGTGCAGCTTCTTCACCAGGACGAATCACTTTTTCTTTCAAAATTGTATAGAAAAGAATTCCTACGATAAACGTTGGAATCGCCATGATAAAGAATGGTTTGCTCCAATGTTCACCATTTTCTAAAACCAACTTACTTGAAAGTAAGTACCCACCTGATGTACCGAAGGCCATCCCACTATTGATGATGGCATTACCGATGGTCCGTTTACTTGCTGGAATCGCTTCTGTCGATAGCGCATATTGCGGGCCATAGTAAGCTCCTTGACCAATACCAGCAATTGCACGAATGACTAAAAACATAACAAAGGTTGTCGCTAATCCACTAAAATAAGTAGAAATAGCAAGAACGATAAACCCAACAGCAATGACTAATTTCCGCCCAATTTTATCGCCAATCATCCCAAAAGGAATCTGTGCAACAGCATAGGTTAGAAAGAAGATACTATTGGCTAAACCAAGTTGTGTGTTACTTAGACCAAATTGTTCTCCAATGACCCCCATCACTGGATTAAAAATAGTTCGTGTTGCGTACATTAAAATCCAGCCTACGAAGAAAATGGCTACGACTTTAATCCAGTAACTATTGCTCACTTGCACTGCTTGATTTTTTTTACTATTCTCCATGTCTTCTCCTCACTTCTCATCTAACTCTACAGATTGTAAAGCTAGTAACATTCCAAATGACATATCTTTACCAGAGGAATGTCCGATTTGTATAATTCTGTCAATATTTTCGTCAACTCTATTATCCCGATGGTTCTCCAAATCCAAGAGTAACTGATACAACAATGAATTTACATATCCCTTAGCCGAGCTTGCAATATAG
>OKFK01000403.1_pt1 | contig 3676 bp, 6 predicted proteins | sample 1612051 | NCBI WGS metagenome assembly OKFK01 (sample SAMN04436776, study PRJEB24849) | human gut metagenome | biome: human gut; feature: NICU; material: stool | host: Homo sapiens | place: USA: Saint Louis, MO | collected 2011-03-25
AGTTTATAATACTTTTTTATAATATCCTGTCCATTAAATATTTCCTCCATTGATGTTAAGGAGAATTCACCAACTGTATGTTTTTTCAGATAATCTGTCACAGCTTCATTTTTTTCTTGTCTACATCAAGTAGTTACAATTAGCTGATGTTTTGATGAAAAGTCCACGACTTTCATGCTTAGGCACCGCTATCGGTTCAAACTGGCCGTTACGGTCACGTGGAATAGAAATGACAGACTCTCCATGTTCGGTCTGGATTTTCTTCGGTCACAGAATTCTTTTCATACCCCAAATGGGCATCCATTTCACCTTCAAGCATCTTTTCCAATACCTGGGCATGCAACTGCTTCAGGAACTTGCTTACATCGGATTCTGTCTTGAACTGACTAAGGAACTCTTTACTTAAAACCTCATCAGGCACTACTTGATTCTTTTCTTTCATAAGCTTCTTCATTTTGCAAATGTATAAAATAAAAAATACGAGACTCATTTCTGAATCCCGTATTTCCATTTACACAAAATATTTTATAGTTCACAAACACAAACTCACTTTAATATAAAATCAGCAACAACTTTACGCTTTTCATATATTTCTTTTTCTATAGTAATATACTTAATAACTCTATATTTCCCAGGAGTATATTTGTATTTCTCTTTATTTAAGTAACACTTAAGCACTCTATTTCTTTTTCTATTAATATAATAAATTCCGGCTTCCCAAGCCATATCACCAAAATCAATATCTACCCACTTATTAAATTGAAACTGCTGAAAATCATAATAAGTACCACAGGAAATCCTAAAATCACTATTATTAAAAATATCAACACATATAAAATCCGAAGATGTCCCTAAAACGCATGGTACTACTCTCATAACAATAGAATCATTTGAAACACAATGAAGATTTTTCTGCCCCTTAATATTAAAGGATAGAAAAAAAAAGAGTAAGCTAAAAAACAATTGAACTTTAACCATATATTCAAAAAAAAAATTCAAGTGAAGCTTTGAATTAAACTTCACTTGAATCAACAAATCAATATCGTTCTATACCAAACTTAATATTAATATTAGGAGCTTTCATATACCATACAACACCTGTCGGCTTTCCGGATTTCATTTCTATTGCACTTACTATACCTAAAGTCTTATTTGAAGAATCATAAACAATACCACCACTATCACCATAATCAGCGTCCATATTTTCTACACGCACAACATCAGTAAATTCCACTCCATTAACTGTATAAAATGTACTTTCACTCTTTACAATGCCTGTAGATTCAAAAGTGGTTCTACCATACTTCGATACACTCGTTTCAGCAGCAACAAAACCTGTTGCGACACTTAAGTTCTTACCTGTTGCCCCTATTAAATTACTTAATTCATAACGATCACTACTAAATGAACAAAATGTTGCATCAAGACCCGAATGAACCCATCTATCCTTATCACTCACTCCAACATTACTACCATTATATTTAACCGTAGCCCCTGCGTTTACAACATGAGCACACGTTACAAATCCATAGACAGTTTTACCATACTTCGTATATTTAGCACGATAACCTACAGAACCTCCACTACCTTCACCTTCATTAACCTGTATTTCTGTCCCCGGAGCCATAGGATAACTAGCTTCTACAATTTCTCCACCCGCTTGACGAAATTCAACAACATCAGAATCTATAACTTCATTTCTAAACAAAGCTATTGAACCATCTAGACAATCATACAAATAAACAACAACCTTATTCTCAAAACCGGAAATACTACAAGATTGAATATTTGAACTAACTGCACCTCTACATTTAACAACATAATCCAATATGGTATTCTTTACAGCAACCAATTCATTATAAGAATACCTGCATTTTCTAACTTCATAGTTGGCCTTTCCTAACAGACTTTCATAATCATTATCTTTTAAATCCTCAAATGGTGTCAATAGAATCAACTTTCCATTTTCCACATAGGCACCGCCATAATAATCGGGATAAGACTTAGCAACACCACGTGTACCAGAATTAAAAGCATTCAACAAAGCATCATAAGCTTCATTCGCATTCAAATAAAAAGTTGTTTTAGCCTTTGCATTATTCTCAGAATCTAAAAAATCATCCGAAGAACAAGATACCATCATAAAAGATGATACAATAAATAAACAAAAAACAAATCTTTTCATAAGCCTAAGAATTTAAGATTACTCCCATAAAGATAAACAAAATATTGGCTCTTTATCCCAATAATCTAATATTTAACTATTCAGGAGGATTTTTTTTCTCTTCAAGATAAATATCCTGCAATAACTCATCTTTTCTAGTTACTTTATAACAACACAACGCTTCACCGGTTTCCATATTATATCAATCAGCCACTTTATCTTTTACAGACATATACCAAGTATAACAACCATCATCCACATTCAAGCCTTCCACATCAAGAACCAAATATTCGCCCCGAAAATCACTCAACATTTCAAACCTATTCATATTATGGTATTCTCATCCATGCAAAGATCAAACTCTATAAAGCCCAAAGTAGGGTGGATGTCTGAAATATTTTGTATCCTTGCCATATTTTAGTTTGGATATTTCCCCTATTTTGGTTTCCAAATCTTATTTGAGAAAGAATACCGAAAGATAACAAAAAAGCCAACTAATTCACAATACCATTGTATATGAATTAGCTGGCTAATTTTATAGATTTACTGAATGTCCCTTTTTAGATAAATGATCAAATATGACACTATTGAATAGGGAATCTATTTTTAGATTTTCAATCGGATTCCCAATAGCTAAAATAATATTAGTTGAATCTAATAAGAAGACAACATCTTTTCCTAATATCGGGTTTAGATTGTGAGTTTTATAGAAATTCATTGAAGAATCTACTACTGAAACATTATCAAATCCATATATTTTAAAAAGAAATTTAGCGTCTTCTATATTTTTTGTTTCAGTAAGAAAATATAATCCTACTTTATCACCAAACATCTTCTTCATCTTTTTGTAATATACTTTCACTTTAGTTGACATGATGTACATGGGGGATTATCAATATAGCGAAGTATTGTGAATTGTGTTGGATCTTGTCTATGTATATCCATTTCTATCTTTTGCCCTATAGTATCATATATTGCATCATTGAATTTTTTCTTTTTACATCCCGTAAGCATTAGTATAAAAGCTACGCAGATAAAAGCAGGTATAACTTTGTTCATATTGATTTAATGAATATTATGTATTACCAACAATCTATTTCCCTCGTCTAGAGCCTTGACTAAGCTGTCTGGCATCATATCAAAATCATAACATTTTTCTGCAAGCTCCCGGTCCAAATAACTAATAACTTGATTATTTCTACTTAAAGCACAAGGCACTATTACATCATATATTGACATGTGGTCTGCAAATTTTTCTGCTCTGTGCAGCTTTTTGCCAGGATTTAATGTTACTACATATGCTCCTTTATTTGAGTAATCAGTAACTTCCATAACACATATTCCGTTAGGTAGTTCAAAAGGATTATTAAGCAGATGCATCCCATTTGTAAGCTTTCCTTGTTGTTCTGCACCAACGAAATTTAACTTTGCAGATTCATCAATTGTACCATTTGCGAAACTTAGCAGCCGTTTTCCAACTAAATTTCCATCATAATCCAAACGATATATTGT
>OKFK01000404.1_pt1 | contig 3665 bp, 3 predicted proteins | sample 1612051 | NCBI WGS metagenome assembly OKFK01 (sample SAMN04436776, study PRJEB24849) | human gut metagenome | biome: human gut; feature: NICU; material: stool | host: Homo sapiens | place: USA: Saint Louis, MO | collected 2011-03-25
TAACGGGGGGGCGCGGGTCGGTTAAGAAAGCGTTACATTCCGCCATTTGCGTTCTCCGAGCGTCGCGTTAGGGTGAAGGAAGATAACCTAAGAAAAGGAACGCGATATGAAGATCGGATTTGCCGGCCTGGGCGGTATGGGCAGCGCGATGGCCGCCAACCTGTTGCAGGCTGGCTATGGGGTAAAGGTATGGAACCGTTCGCCCCAGGCAGCACAGCCTTTGGTGAACGCCGGGGCCGTGCAGGCTCGGCAGCCGGAAGAACTGGCGGAGGTGGACGTACTGATCACCATGCTGGCCAACGATGCCGCCACCGAGCAGGTAGTGGTGGAAAGCGGGCTGCTGCAACAGCTGCGGGCGGGAGCGATTCACATCAATATGGCGACGGTTTCGGTGGCGTTGGCCAAACGGCTGGCGTTGCTGCACGCGGAACGCAACGTCGGTTATATCGCCGCACCGGTGTTGGGGCGGGTGGACGTAGCCGCAGCCGGCAAGCTGAATATTCTGGCGGCGGGCGATCCGCTGTTGCTCGCCAAAGTGCAGCCGCTGTTTGAGGTGCTCGGCCAGCAGACCTGGCATTTTGGCGACCAGCCCGAACAGGCCAACATCGTTAAAATCGCCGCCAATTTCACGTTGGCCAGCGCCATTGAGGCGATGGCGGAAGGCAGTGCTCTGGTGCGCAACTACGGCGTTTCCGGCGCGGATTATCTGCACATGCTCACCAGTACCCTGTTTGCCTCTCCGGCTTACAAGGGTTATGGAGGGTTGATCGCCGAAGAAAAGTTTGAACCTGCGGGTTTTAAATTAAGCCTGGGGATGAAAGACGTCGGCCTGGCGCTGGAGGCCGGCGCCAACAGCCACACGCCAATGCCGTTCGCCAGCGTGCTGAAGGACAACTTCCTCGACGCGGTGGCGCAAGGCGACGCAGATTTGGATTGGTCGGCGTTGGCCAAAGTGGCGGCACGCAGAGCCGGATTGAAGTAATCCTGATAGGCCCGGATCGCTCCGGGCTTTTTTATCTGGCCGTCAGAAACGAATTGCTGCCGTTGGCAGTGCGTCGATCAGGACACCATAGCTTTCGATATTCGATAGTGTAGCGTTGTGATGGGCGCGGATCTGCAGGCCGGAGGCATGCGCTTTGTCATGGCTGGTATGCGCATCGGCCGCCAGCGTCACCGGGTAACCCAGCGCGGCGGCGCGGCGGGTGGTGGTGGAGTAGCCGCAAACCACCAGATGCGAGATACCGTTCGCAATCAACAGCGGCCCCAATCCGGTACGCAGGAATGAGTCCGGCGTGGTTTTCTCTACCCGATGATCGCCGGCCTTTACCTGCAAACCGGGATCAAGTTGCCAGGCGTCACTGCCGTGCGCCAACTCATCATGCTGCGTTTGATGCTGAATGAAAATCACCGGCACGCCGGCCTGACGGGCAGCGGCGCTCAGGGTGTTAATGCGATCGATCGTCGCTTCGGCATCCGCCGGCGGCGGTGTAAACAACCCTTTCTGCACATCAATAACCAACAGCGCTGACTTCATGATTGGCTCCAGAGAATAAATTCCGTCTCAGCATACCGGCTGACGCGGGCGGAAGATATGGTCAACGCCCTGCTCACGCAGTTTGTTAACCAACTCATGACCCCCATTCGGCGTCGCATGCGCCAGCAGACGCTCGGCTTCAAATACCGGGCTGGCCCAGAAAATATTGACCGGATCGCCATACTGTTTCGGCAAGCTCAGATGCTCGTGATACGGATAAAACGAGGAAGACAGCACGTAGCCCTCATAGCCCTGAGGCGCCACTTCGGACTCCAGGGTATGCCCTTCGCCAAACCAGGTAATTTTTGACCAAGGCACGTGAGCGAAACCGGCCAACGCGCTGGCCATCTGTATCGCATTTTCCTCGGTCATGTATTGACCGTCGATGGCGATACCCATTCTACCCACGGCATCGGCCGGATGCTGACACCCAGGGTAAGGAAATAGTAGATGCCGTCGCGTTCATGCTGAGTGATCGCCATCGGCGGCCACTTGCCCTGATCGATGGCGTAGTATTTCACCGAGGGGCCAAAATGCTGCTCGTAATGCGCCTGATAATCGCTCTGCATCTTGGGCCAGGGATTCCCTTCCTCCCGCTGCCAACTGCGCCAGAACTGACGGGTACTTTCCGCCAGTGCATACTGGGTATTGGTGGAAGCGGAGCCTAGCGGATAAGCCAGCGGGCTCTCTTTAATGCAGCTGGCGGAATAACATACCGAATGGTCGATATACAGGCTCCAGCCGGGGATCACCGCCAGCAATTGGCCGTAATACCACAGTGCCGCGCCGTCGTCGCTCTCGGTCCAAACCACCGTCAGCCCTTCCGGGTTCAGCGGCGCTTCCCCTTCCAGATTGCGGCAAAACTCGGCCGCCAGCATCGGTGGCTGCCCCAGCGCCAGTGCCGCGCTGTCTTCCTGCTGCGGCGCAGCGGCCAGGTTACGCAGCCAGCAAGCGCGCACCTGAAAACGTTCGCTATTTTCTTCTGAAGGGTAAATATAAAAATAAGCAGCCCGGTGATCTTGCTGAACCACCGCGACCAGCGTCTGGTTCTCATTACTGACTTCAGCAAGTACGTGTGACTCGTTCATATAACCTCAAATAGGCTCAAGGCGCAGAATAATGCTGCACGCTAAATAAAATGGAAATTGGCTTTTATCCAGTGTAAAGCGCATTACCGCTCGGATCACCCGTAAAAGTCTCAAAAGTGCCCCGAAACATCGGGTTATTGGTAAGAATTATAGTCTGCGCCGATTCAGGCCTGTCGGTTAATTCGGCGCAGCGCACGCTGATATGAACCATTACGCATTGAGGCGCGCAGCACTTTACCGACGCCCCCTGCACCGGTGCGCACCAGGCGGCGGCGTAAGTTTCCGGGATGAAAATCAAACTGTTGTTGCGCCCAGTCAGGCAGCAGGTCGATACCCGCCTGCATCACTAAAGCGCCAAAAGGCCGGGCCAATGCGCTGGGGGCCGGCGCGGCCAGCAGAATACGCGCGACTTCCCGCGTGCGTTCATCGCACACCAATTGCGGGCGCATCCGTTGCAGATACTCCTCTACCGCCGTGCAGGAGGTTGGGATTTCTTCAGCCCCCAAGGCTGCGGCTACGCATGCAGCCTCACGGTAATATTGGTCCTGCTTTTCACGGGGAAGAGACGGGTTGCGGTAGCGTAAATGGCTGGCCAAAAAACGGCTGCTTTCCACCACGTGTACCCAGGTAAGCAACTCAGGATCGCTGGCGGCGTAAGGCCTGCCGTCGCTGCTGACGCCGTTGACCCGCAGGTGTATAGCTTTGACTTTGGCAATCAGGCGTTCGGCTTCGGCGGTGGGGCCAAAAGTGGTGACGGAGACAAACTGGCTGGTACGGCGTAGGCGGCCGAGCATATCGTCACGAAAGTTGGAATGATCCCACACACCCGCCAACGCCAGCGGGTGCAGCATCTGCATCAGCAAGGCGCTGACGCCCCCGCACAGCATCGAGGTAAAATCGTTGTGCACCTGCCAGATAACCGACTGCGGGCCGAACAGGCCTGGATCCCCCGGCGGATTTTCAAAATCAATACCGCCGAGCGCCAGCCCGGTCAGGCTGATGACCTGTTTTTCTATCGCTGCGCGTATCACTTCCATCCTGAC
>OKFK01000405.1_pt1 | contig 3645 bp, 3 predicted proteins | sample 1612051 | NCBI WGS metagenome assembly OKFK01 (sample SAMN04436776, study PRJEB24849) | human gut metagenome | biome: human gut; feature: NICU; material: stool | host: Homo sapiens | place: USA: Saint Louis, MO | collected 2011-03-25
ACCGGCATGGATGACGAATTGAAACGCAATGTCATTTCGTATATCAGGGAAAAACAAGACGGACGGCTTTTAATCCTCTCAACCCACCAGGAGGAGGATGTGGAACTCATTGGCGGAGAGCTGGTGAGATTGGAAAACTGTATGGACGTATGATATGTACGATATACATTAACCGAGCCAAAGAAAAGCGCTGCAGCCCATGGTTTTTCCCCTGGGCCTGCAGCGCCTTTCACATATAATTCTGAATACAATTCGTATAAACAGCCTGATTCAGTCACCTGCGCTGGTACGAAAGAATGAACTTACATCTGTCTCATCTGGTCCTGGCAGGATGGTGACTGCATATCGAAGGCAGGGTTGAACGCATAGAAATTCCTGCTGTCCAGCTTCTCCTGGGTGATACGCAGCAGTTCACCGAATCTCTGATAATGAACGACTTCCCTTTCCCTCAGGAATTTGATGGGTTCACAGACGTCATAATCCTTCACAACGCGCAGGATATTGTCATAGGTGCTCCTGGCTTTCTGCTCTGCAGCCATATCCTCATGAAGGTCCGTAATTACGTCTCCCTTGGACTGGAACTCACATGCATTAAAAGGAATTCCTCCTGCCGCCTGGGGCCAGATACCTGTGGTGTGATCGATATAGTAAGGTCCGAAGCCCTGCTCTACCAACTGGTCGGCAGTCAGTCCCTTTGTCAGCTGATGGATAATGGCAGCCACGATTTCCAGATGTGCAAGTTCCTCCGTACCGATATCGGTCAGGGTTCCCTTACACTCTTTATATGGCATGGCGTAGCGCTGGGAAAGATAACGCATGGAAGCAGCTAATTCGCCGTCAGGACCGCCGAACTGGCTGATAATCAGGGACGCTGTCTTGGGACAGGTCTGGGTAATTTTTACGGGAAATTGTAACCCTTCCCATGGCCACGGATCGTTAATCCAGGACCAGTATGCAGCATCTGTATTAGCGGAAGCTGTCAAAGGTCCAAACTGCGCCTCAAAGGCTGCGGCGGCGTTTCTGTATGCGTTTGCCATCTGATTATAGTAATCAATGGCGGCTGCGTCACATGGATGGGTGTCAAGGTAGAGGTTGGCATCAACCACTGCAAAGCCGGCCTGGTCCACTTCACGAAGCATGGCCTCACGGGAGGCATTAAAGTCGGGATTCATCATCTGATTCATCATCTTCCGCACCTCCCGTAATTAAACTGTAAATCCAGGTCAGGGAAAATAGTCCCCTGGACAAGGCCTCTTTCAGGGGCATAGGTGGTCTGCCACTGCTGCCACGGTACATAAGCCATGGCCACCGGAAACTGCTGTTCCAGCACGCCTCCCTCTGTGGAGGGACACGACATATTGGCTGGCTGAGTGACTGGGGCTGCAGGTGTAGGATAGGAAAGCGCAGGATTGCTTCCCCATGAGTCCCATGGGAATGCGTTCATGTCCGGATAATCCGGACTTGTATAAGAACCGCATCCATTTCCAAACGATGTACCGCAAGACATGCGGCCGCGGCCGCAGCACTGGGTACTTACATCTGTATAAGAATCCATAGGTTGGATACTCCTTCCAATTATCTTTTTCTACTATAGTTTATGAGAAGAAAAACAACGGGTGACAATAAAATACATTGAGACAATCACTCACACTTTGTCTGGGCGTCCCATATGATATAGTACAAACCAACAAAAAAGGAGAGTACAATATATGTGTTGCTTTAGACTTTGTAGATGTGGATGGAATCGTTGTAATTGTGGATGTGGCTGTGGCTGTAACAACAGTGGTTGTGGATGCGGCAGCAACAGTGGCTTCTCTTGCGGCGGCAGTAACAGCGGATGCGGCTGTGGTTGCTCCTGCGGTGGAGGAAACAACAGCGGTTGCGGCGGCCATGATATCTGTGCAGGCGCCAGACGCCAGGCATACAGGGAAGGCTTCCGCAATGGCTATTGGGAAGGCTTCAACGATGCAACCTGGGGCAAACCAGGCTGCGGCGGCCCCACCCCCCGCACGGCCGGAGGACCTGGTCCAGCTATCGCCGAAAACAGCTGCGGCTGTAACAACTAATAGAAATTGGCAAACAACAGGTATACGGAACAGGGCCTCCTACGAGGCCCTGTCAGACTGTAGACAAACTGGTTTTGGGCTTTGTATCCCAAAGCCAGTTTTCTTTTATTAACCAAATTGCGTTCAAAATAAAGTTTGTGAAATGGGCTTCTCCCCATTTCGCTTTCATCCTGGCCAGCTTTTTCAGATTCATGCAGGCAAATGTAAGCCCGACTTTCATTTCCATTCGGGCTTTTCCAAACATCTGAGTATATCGAAAACCATGATTCTCCTTTGCACTTCCAAAGATTCGTTCTATGGTTTCTTTCCTTTGTGAATATAATTCTTTCATACCCAGGGTTTGGCGGATCTCCTCACACATCTCCATGTAAGGTTCCCATATGTGGCGCATAACCGTCTTTACATGATCTTTGCTTTGGGTACATTTTGCAAGATAGGCACAGCTTGCACAGGCACTTCCACAGCTTTTGTACTCGCGATATCCCTCACGGTTGGTTGTTCGATAGGTCAGCACCTGATTGTTGGGACAGATATAGCAGTCGTAATACTCATCATAAACGTACTCGTATTTCTTGAAGAAACCCTCTTTTGTCAGGGGGCGTTTGTATGGTAGGAGCGGTTTGACTCCTTGATCGATCAAAAGTTTTGCTATACCGGGAGTTTTATATCCTGCATCGGCTATCAGGGTCTCTATTCCGATCCCTTTTATCTTGTCATATAAAGACTTAAAGGTTCTGCTGTCATGATTGTTCCCGGGATGAACGCTATAGCTGAGAATCCATCCATTCTTATCACATGCGGTCTGTACTGCATAAGCAAATACATGTTTATGTTCTCCTTTGCGAAACCATCCGCTTTCCGGATCAGAAGTGCTTGCTTTCACTGTCTTTTCTTCTTTGCCGCCGGCTCCACCGGATGGTGTATTGTTGTCATCCTCTTTTTCTTTCAGCGGACATTTCCCGTGTGCTTCACGGTCTTCATTGATTTCCTGTTTCAGCAGATCTTCAAAAAATAATGCCTCATCATGAGCAATACGCTTCTGCATCTTTTTATTGTTTGCTCTGGCTTTTACATGGGTGGCATCCACAAAAACTTCATTAGGGTCTACCAGCTTAAATTTGTAGCATTCAGAAAGGATATGCGCGAATATCTGTTCAAACAGGTCGGTGTCTTTAAAGCGTCTCGTATAGTTCTTTCCAAAGGTTGAAAAATGTGGCACTTTATCCAGCATATCCAACCCGAGGAACCAGCGATAGGCGACATTTACCTCAATCTCTTTTACCGTCTGGCGCATGCTTTTAATGCCATAAAGATATTGGATGAAAGGAATCTTGATCAGCATGACGGGGTCCATACTGGGGCGTCCGTTGTCCTGACTGTATTTATCTTCTACCAGTTCATAAATGAAGGACCAGTCGATTGCTTTGTCGATGATCCGCAGCAGATGGTCCTGTGGAACCATGTCATCCATGCAAAATAACTGAATCTGTTCTCTTTTTTTATCCGCATTCTGTGTCATCATATGTTCGATTCTTTTCCGATCACGGAGGTGATGTTGGTGACGATCGCTATATCGTCT
>OKFK01000413.1_pt1 | contig 3524 bp, 2 predicted proteins | sample 1612051 | NCBI WGS metagenome assembly OKFK01 (sample SAMN04436776, study PRJEB24849) | human gut metagenome | biome: human gut; feature: NICU; material: stool | host: Homo sapiens | place: USA: Saint Louis, MO | collected 2011-03-25
CGGAGAAAGCTGCTTCTCCGTCTGAAGCGAACCAGATGGTGGCATCTGCTCCGTCTTTGTGGTAATATGCCCGCCATATTCCCGTTTTTATAAAATAAAGGTTGCTGTTCTTTGTCCCTTCACGTACAATGAGGTCTCTCTTTTTGAAATGTACTTCCTCCATACAGCCTAGTAAGGTCTGTACGTCACTTTCCAATACTTTATATTTGTCGCAGAGTTTTTTAATGAATGCATCCATGTTGCAAATATACTCATAGTCGGTGGACCATGAAGCGATCTTTGAAATAAATTCCGATAATATAGAGAGTCGTTAACAATTCTGCCAACGAAACCGCCAGCCATATTCCCGGTACTCCTAAAACAAGTGGAAGTACAAAGAATCCGATCAGCATGAATACCACTCCCCGCAGAAGAGTGATGATGGTGGCTCGTTGACCTCGTCTGATGCTCTGGTAATAGCCGATGCCTATCATATTGGCGGCAAAAAATATGAATCCAACCCCAAAATAAGGAATGCCATTGACCGCAATATCAAAGGCCGGACAGCTTCGGTCAATGAACAACGAAACAATATTCTGACGGCATAGAAACGTGATGATGAAAAAGCTGATTCCGCAAATTAAAGCTGTACGGATGGCAAGATGTAGGGCTTTTCGAACCCGATCCGGTTGCCCGGCACCGAAATTATAGCTGATAATCGGCTGTGCGGATTGTGCGATGGCATTGTATACCATAAAGATGATGGGGAAGAAGTAGCAGGCAATGCTGAACGCAGCTACTCCGTCTTCTCCGAGATGATGGATAAAGACATAATTCCCTAAAAACATCATACAGGCGATGGAAGCCTCACTGATGAAAGCGGAAGTTCCCAGTTTTATCATATAGCCACCGTTACGGAGCGTTAGCATCAGGCTTTTCAAACTTAGCTTGATGCGATGCAAATGAATGTTGCGGGAGAACCGCGTAAGATAGATTACAGTCATCAATCCACCTACTACTGTTCCCAGGCTGGTGGCAAAGGCAGCACCCATCATTCCCCAGCCAAATTCAAAGATGAAAATATAGTCGAATATAATATTGAATATAGCTGCGATGGCATTGCACATCATGGCATAATTGGGAGATCCGTCCAGCCGGATGAAAAACATGCCTGTGCTCAATAACTCATAGAATACGAGGAAGGGTAGATACCAGATCATATATTCTATGACAAGAGGCAATAATCTGTCTGAACTTCCGAGTAAGCATCCCAATGGCCCTACGAAGCAAAAACATAAAGCAGACATCACTAATACGATGAACGTAGAGAATACAAGAGCCTGAGTAATGTTGATATTTGCTGCATTGACGGCAGCTAGGGCGTCACTGCCTATTCCCTTACCTACGAATATGCCGTCTGTAATAACGAATATAGCTGAGAATACCATTCCCAGTACCGTAGGAACTAATAACTTACGAAACAATGTGGAGATGTCCATACTACCGAAATCAATACTATCTTTCATAACTTCTTATTTTTAGTTTGTTGAAAACATCTGCAAAGGTAGATGGATGTAAGGAGATTAAAATTATCATTTGATAATTTCCGCCTGTCATGCTTGTTTTTGTTAAATCAGGATATGGGATATTTATCTGATTCTTATTTTCATGGCTTGTGCGTCAAATGTGATTGACTCGTTATGGAACAGTCTTTCTATATGTCCGCTCGTTATCATCTCATTGGTAGGCAGGCTGTAGAGTTGAGGATTATCAATCAGCATGATTGTGTCGCAAAGTGAGAGAGCGATGTCCAGGTCGTGTGTGGAAAACAGGATACACTTTCCTTCCTTTTGCGTCAGCTTCCGGAGAAGCAGACAGAGTTCGTAGCGGTTGGGCAAGTCAAGGAAGGCGGTAGGTTCGTCGAGCAGGATGACAGGAGTGTCCTGTGCAAGGGCACGGGCTATCATGATGCGTTGGCATTCTCCGTCGGACATTTTGTCCATCGTCTTTTCCGCATAACTGTCCATGCCTACCAGGTGCATGGCGTTGTCCACCTTCTCCTTGTCTTCTCCTTGCAGCTGACCGAGCCAGTTGGTATAGGGAGCACGTCCCAGTGCGACGACGTCTCTGCATCGCAGGTTGGCAATGCGCACTTTGTCGGTGGTGACGAAGCTGATGTTCCGTGCCAGTTCTTCCGGTTTCAGTGAAGCGATGTTATTCCCGTGCAGGATAATCTCTCCGTTTTGGGGCTTTTCCAGTCCCATGACGGCACGCAGCAGTGTACTTTTTCCTGTGCCGTTTCTGCCGAGCAGTGCGACGAGTTGTCCTCCCGTGATGTGGGCGGAGACTTTTTCCAGCAGCGTACGCTGTTCGTATCCCAGTGTCAGGTCTTTGAGTTGAATCATTTGAATATACGCAAGTTTTTACCTATTACCCATAAAATAACCGGAACTCCCAGCAGTGCGGTGATACAATTCACCGGCAGCAGGAATTTCTTGGCGATGATGTCGCATATCAGCATGGCGATAAGTCCTGTCAGCATGGTGCCCGGCATCAGTATCCGGTGGTCGGCGTTATCAAACAGCAGCCGGGTGATGTGCGGCACTGCCAGTCCGATGAATCCTACGGGGCCGCAAAAGGCGGTGACTGTTCCTGTCAGCAGTGCTGTAGAGATGAAGACAAGCGTCCGCGAGCGTTTGATGCTCATGCCCATCGTGCGTGCGTAGTTTTCGCCAAGCAAGAGCAGGTTCAGTGACTTGATGCAGGCTACGGAGAGCAGCAGACCTATGCACACAACCGGTATCATGATAGACAGCTGTCCGGCTGTGATGTGGCTGAGCGATCCCATTGACCACAGGGTGAACATTTTCAGTTGTTCCGCCGAACTTAGATACTGCAATATCTGGATGATGGCTCCCGCTACGTAGCCTATCATGACTCCCATGATCAGTACGCCCAGTATATTCTTTACTTTCCGGCTGATGATGGCTACGCCCAGCAAGATGACGGCGGTCCCTATCCAGCCCGAACCTACGATGCCGGCGGATTGCAAAAGTGGGAAATCTGCCCAGCCTAGCAACGGGGCACCTAATATAAACAACGCCACTCCGAGTCCCGCACCGGAACTGACTCCCAGCAGATAAGGGTCTGCCAGCGGGTTCTGGAAAACGGTCTGCATTTGCAGGCCGCTGACCGACAAGGCGATACCTATCAACCCTGCTACTACTACCCGGATAAAGCGGATGGAGAGAAGGATGTTGCGTGTCATCTCGTCGCATTCGCCTCCCGTCAGTACGGCCCATACTTTGGGGATGGGGATATAAGTGTCCCCTGTCGCCATATCTATTAATAATAAGACTACGGCGATTATTCCCAAAGTGATGAATAAAAGAGTGGTGTGTCTACGAGGTTGCTTCATTCTAGATGTCTGTAATAGTAGGTTGAGTCGGATACAAGTTCGGGATGAAAGATATGAATCAGATCACGCAATACGACGTCCGGACGTACGACTGCCGATTCCCAGTAGGCATTGCCTCCTGTGGCGG
>OKFK01000418.1_pt1 | contig 3370 bp, 2 predicted proteins | sample 1612051 | NCBI WGS metagenome assembly OKFK01 (sample SAMN04436776, study PRJEB24849) | human gut metagenome | biome: human gut; feature: NICU; material: stool | host: Homo sapiens | place: USA: Saint Louis, MO | collected 2011-03-25
ATTAATGGAAAAAATAGGCTGGGAAGCCTGCCCCACACTGTATGCGCAGCACTGGACAAACATACTGATATTCACGATCAGACCATAAACGGAAAGGGCGTCTGTTCCCAGATACCGGACAATTTGCCGGTTAAACAGCATTGTCATGATTCCCACTGCCAAGTCAACAAAAAATGTTGAAAATCCTGTTGTCAAGATGCCCTTTACTTTAATAAATAAATAGTGAATACTCACAAATTTAAGTGTGCAGTGTTTTGAGAAAAAGTGAGTCAGCATAATCAGCAGCGTAATACACGCGCCCGCCGCGGTTGCAAGGCCAGCCCCCAAAATCCCCATGTCCATGGCAAAGACAAAGAAATAGTCACCAAAAACATTAAAAATACCACCGCCAAGGACCGCCGCGGTGCAAGGCCGGGTGCGTTGTCATTCCGAAGAAACGCAGCCAGCATCTGGTTGAAAACAAAGACAGGAATAACGATCTTAATCGGGAACAAATAGGCTTTTGTCAATGGCAGAAGTGTTTGTTCCGCGCCAAACAGCCGAAGCAAAGGCTCTCCAAAGAAAACAATACCAGTCCAAGCAATCGCGGCAAGGGCGGCTGTGCCCAGGAGCGCCGTGGAAAAAAACTCGTTATAGCAGCCATTTTCCCGCCGTCCTTTTTCTGAACTATAAAGGACAGATCCGCCGATTCCCATAAACAGCCCCAGACTGTAAATAATATTAAAGATTGGCATCACAACAGACATGGCCGCTGTTCCTGACGGCCCGTGATATTGGCCGACCATAGCCATATCCACAAGTCCATAAACAGAAGATATACACGCGCTGCCAAAAGCAGCGCCAAGATATTTCAGGTAGAGCGGCTTAATTTTTCCAGTTAACAAATTCATTTATGTTTCCTCCTTTAAGCATAAAAATAGCCGGATAAGAGACCGAACATAGACAGTTTTCTTATCCGGCTGTGCCATACGTGACCGCAGCCCTCCGAAAAAACCACTATATCCGACATCTTATCCGGCCTTATACTACGATTATAAGTCCTCCGATGAACATGAGGTATGATACCTTATATAAAAGAAAATGTCAATCGGGTTTTTAAATCTTAAAAAATCCAGACCTTGGGCATGGACGGAAGCGAAAAAAAGATAACCAATATGGTAGAGGCCGCTGCCGCTAAGGTTGTCGCCGCAATAAGCGAGGGAGAATGACATCCTGTTACTGCTGCATCGTATAACGGCCTCCCCAACTGCCTTTTTTTTGCGGCTGATATAAATATACCATATTGGCCTGATCCATTGCCGGAACAATCATAATTGCATCCATGAATTGACCTTGCTCCCGGCTTTTTTTGCTTTTTACCGTACCCCTTCGGCATATCAGACATATATTATCATAAAAGCATTAACCGAGGACCATTGTATATGAATAACAATAATCCCTACTCTGTACCATCACTTAAGATGACCCAGGTAGAAGACCCGATTGATCCAGGTTTCACATATCCTGATACCGATGTAGTAATTCCATCTCCTGACGATGAAATCGACCCTGATTTTTCCGTTATGCCACCCTACTACCCGGACTACCCTGTACGTCCGGACTATCCTGTACGCCCTAATTATCCTGTACGCCCTAATTATCCTGTACGGCCCAATTATCCCATCCCCTGCGTGTTCTGCAACAATAACCAGTGGATTCGCGGCGGAATACGCCTGTTAAACGCCGCCACCGGATATAACCCATTTACCGTGTATATAGATAACCAGGCTGTTTTCTCCGGACTGGATTTTTCTGAAGTGACCCAGTACCGCCAGCTGTCCCAGGGCTATCATACATTCTCCATTATGGGCTCCAACGGTTACGTATATCTCCGCAAATCCATGTATGTGGGTGACGGAATGGCCACCATCGCCATTGTCAACTCCTCCACGGGCCTGGACCTGGTATCCATCCGTGATACGGCATGCCCCACGGACTGGACCTCTTCCTGCTTCCGGGTCTGCAATTTAGCCTATTACAGCGGACCAGTCAATGCCTCCCTGGGCAATATCTATTTTAACTCAGTAAACTTTGCCGATGCAGCCAGCTTCAGCCGGCTCAGCTCCGGTAACTATACCCTGCGTGTGGCCCGCTCCGCCCGCCCGGAAAACACCCTGGTTACCACGCCGGTAACATTAAATCCATCCCGGATTTATACCCTGTATGTGTTAAACTGGAATCCCTCCGCGGATACCATCCAGACACTTCTGGTAGAAGACCGGAGAAGTTAGTCAGTGATCATGAGGGAGCAGCATAAATTAATGCGGCTCCCTCCTTATTTTCCTCTTATTTACCACCTTAATTTCGGATGAAATCCTGTGTTTACGGCTCTGTTTGTGATAAAATAGTACAGGACACAGAGCCATACAGAAAGGAAAACCTGCCAATGATACGCTATGGAACCATAGGAACCAACTTTATCGTGGACCGTTTCCAGGAAGCCGCAATGGAAAATCCCAGCCTTCATTACAGTGCTGTCTATTCCAGAAATCAGGAAACAGCCGGAAACTTCGCAGCAAAATACGGGGTTGAAACAACATACACGGATCTGAATGCCTTTGCCTGCGCTGATGACCTGGACGCTGTCTATATTGCCAGCCCAAACAGCTTCCACTATGAACAGGCCGCACTTTTATTATCCCATGGAAAGCATGTTCTGTGCGAAAAGCCTATTACCTCCAATGCCAGGGAACTGGAACACCTGATTCAGCTGGCCGGCCAAAACAACGTGATTTTATTGGAAGCCATCCGCAGCATCTTTACGCCCGGCTACCAGGCCCTGGCAAAACATCTTCCCAAACTGGGAACCATCCGCAGGGCCAGCTTCCATTTCTGCCAGTATTCTTCGCGCTATGACAAGTTCAAATCCGGAATTGTGGAAAACGCATTTAACCCCATCTTTTCCAACGGTGCGCTTATGGATATAGGCGTTTACTGCGTACATCCTCTTGTGCGCCTGTTTGGAATGCCGGAAAAAATCAAAACAGACGCCGTCCTCCTGGAAAACGGCATTGACGGATCCGGGACAATCCTTGGCGTGTACAAGGATATGCAGGCTGAACTGGTGTATTCCAAAATCAGCAGCAGCCGTATTCCCAGCCAGATTCAGGGTGAAAACGGCACCATTACCATCGAAGGAATCGACCACCCCCACCAGCTTATTTTTTATGACAGAGCAGGCGGCAGACAGGTCCTGTACCAGGGTCCTGCCAAGGCGGACATGTCCGGTGAAATAGCGGAATGGCTCCGCCTTATATCAGCGGGACCCGGCAGCAATATACATAACCGGTATTCCCTGATGGCCCTTCAGGTCATGGACGAGGCCAGAAAG
>OKFK01000427.1_pt1 | contig 3288 bp, 1 predicted proteins | sample 1612051 | NCBI WGS metagenome assembly OKFK01 (sample SAMN04436776, study PRJEB24849) | human gut metagenome | biome: human gut; feature: NICU; material: stool | host: Homo sapiens | place: USA: Saint Louis, MO | collected 2011-03-25
TTATCAGGCTTCTATCGACGAGTAATCCATGCAACGCCCCAGGTCTTTCTGCCGGGGCGTTTTAGTTCAGGCTATATCCCGTACCACGCCAGAATTCAGGAATTTGTAGCAATGACTCAGACACTCAGCCAACTTGAACACAGCGAAGCGTTCATCGAACGTCACATCGGCTCTTCTGCAGAACAACAGCAGCAGTTGCTGGAAGACCCCGAACCCGCTGCACCGGCACTGCCACTTTCGGCTCAATGCCTGCCGATCGGCGGCGTGTATCTACAGGGGATAACGCTGCTGTCGGCGAAAGATTTGGCAACGCTGAGTGCACTGCCAGAGCGCTGCATTAGCAGCAACGACATCAATCGCCTGACGCGTGAATTGACCCGCTTATACCTGGATAAAGGTTATATCACCGCACGCGTGCAATTTATTCGCCCCAATGCCGAGGGGGAATTAGGCCTGCGTGTCACAGAAGGATTTATCGAAAAAATAGAGGGGGGCGATCGTTGGGTTAACAGCCAATTATTATTCCCTGGATTGGAAGGTCAGCCATTAAAATTAACCCAGCTCGATCAGGGATTAGATCAGGCCAATCGTTTGCAATCGAATAAAACCCGATTGGATATATTACCGGGCAGCAAAGTTGGTGGATCTATTATTCGGTTGCATAATCAACACACTAAACCCTGGTTGCTGTCCACTACGCTGGATAATTACGGTCAGAAAAATACCGGCCAGTGGCTGGCGCGGAGCACGGCAACGCTGGACAGCCCTTTCGGCCTGTCGGACTTCGCCAGCCTGAACGTTGCCGGCACGCTGGACAACCCGGCGCAACGCTATAATCGCGCCTATACCCTGCTCTATTCCCTGCCCTACGGCGCTTTCACCTTCAGCGGCTTTGCCAGCTACTCGCAATACCTGAACCACCAGCAGTTGGTGTTCAACAGCTACAAACTGCACGGCCAGACCCAACAGTACGGTCTGCGCGGCGACTATGTGTTTTATCGCGATCGCGACCAGATTAACGCCCTGAGCGGCCAGCTGACCCATAAGCGCATCACTAACTATTTCGAAACCGTACGTATTGGCCTCGGCAGCCCCACGCTCAGCTTGTTTGAGCTGGGCGTTAACCACCTGCAGATCCTGCCTACCGGGCTGATCAGCGCCAACCTCAGCGTAGAGCAAGGGTTGCCCTGGTTTGGCGCCGACCGTCAAGGGGGGGCCGGGCTGCCCGATCCCCAATTCACCAAGGGCAAGCTGTTCGCCAATCTCAACCAACGCCTCCAGCTTGCCGGTGCCACTTACCAGTTGAGCAACTTGCTGTACGGGCAATACAGCCGCGATCGCCTGCCTGGCGTGGAATGGCTCAGCTTGACGGACCGCAGCGCGATCCGGGGTTTCAGCCGCAGCACGCTGTCCGGTGATAACGGCTGGTATCTGCAAAACACCCTTTCCCGCAGCTTCACCTTGGGCCAGAGCAGCCTCACTCCACGTATCGGCGGCGACGTCGGCCGGGTGCTGCCTCGCGATAACCGACCTTCCGGTTGGCAAAGCAGCGCGGGGTTAAGCGCCGGTGTCACCCTGCGTTACCAACGCGCCATGTTCGACGTTGAAGCCAGCCGCGGTTGGCTACTGTCCAGCCACTCAATGCCCGACGATCCGATACAGGTACTGGCACGCTTTTCGTACACCTTTTAGTTTGCGTTTTTTTGCACTACCACAGCGATATATGGAGATACATGGATGAAAAATAATAACTTCAGGCTCTCGGGAGCGGGCAAGTTAGCCGCTTCACTGGCGATCATTCTCGCCTCCCTCGGCAGCGCGTACGCCGGCGAGATCGTAGCGGCCAACGGCGCTAACGGGCCCGGTGTTTCAACTGCCGGTAACGGCGCACAGGTGGTCAATATCGTGACGCCTAACGACCACGGGCTGTCACATAACCAGTATCAGGATTTCAACGTCAACCAACCCGGCGCGGTGCTGAATAACTCGCTCGATGCCGGGCGGTCTCAGTTGGCCGGCCAACTGGCTGCCAACCCGAACCTGAACAACCAGGCGGCCAGCGTGATCCTCAATGAAGTGATCAGCCGCAACCCGTCGCTGTTGCACGGACAGCAAGAAATCTTCGGCATGGCGGCCGACTACGTGCTGGCTAACCCGAACGGCATCAGTTGCGACGGCTGCGGCTTTATCAATACCAGCCGCTCGTCGCTGGTGGTGGGTAACCCCCTGGTGGAAAACGGCATGCTGCAGGGCTACAGCACGTTGGGCAATCGCAACACCCTGAGCCTTGATGGCCGGCTGAACGCCAGCGGCGTGCTGGATTTGATCGCGCCGAGAATCAACAGCCGCGGCGAGGTCATCATCGCACCGCTGTACGATAAAAAAAGCGATAAAATGATCTCGGCGATCAACGCCATCAGCGGCAACAATCGCGTATCGCACGATGCACAGGTGCTCAGCAGCGAACAACCTGAGCTCACAGTCTGGGACCAGTTATTAGGCACCACGGACAGCTACTATCTTGGCAGCATGCAGGCAGGGCGCATTAATATCATCCATACCGTCACCGGCAGTGGCGTAAAGCTGGCTGGCAAGCTGGATGGCAGCGATGAAATCCGGGTGAAAGCTTACAACATCCGCACCGACAGCCAGGTCAACGACAGCAGCAGCAACCGCAATAGCGGCGAGAATTACCAAAACTACCGCGGCGGGATCTACATCAACGACCGCAGCACCGGTCAGCAACTGGCCCGTACCGAACTGAAAGGCAAAAATATCAGCCTGGTGGCCGATAACAGCAACCACCTGACCGCCACCGACGTTCGTGGCGAAGAGATCACGCTGCAAGGCGCCAGCCTGACGCTCGACGGTCGGCAACTGAAGCAGACTCAGGGCCACACCGATGAGCAGTGGTTCTACAGTTGGAAATACAACGTCACCCGTGAGAATGAGCAGCTTCAACAGGCCACCAGCAACATTGAGGCCACGAAAAATGCCACGCTGACCGCCACCGAGCAGGATGTGACGCTGCGTGGCGCCAAGGTTTCGGCGGGCAATGCATTGAACATCGACGCCAAGCGCGACGTGCAGCTCAGCGGATTGATCGAGCGAGAAAAAACCAGCGAACGCGGTAATCAGCGCAACCATACCTCCAGCCTGCGTACCGGCAGCTGGAGCAACAGCAATGAAACCGAAAGCCTGAAGTCCAGCAGCGTCTTCTCCGGCGGTGATTTGGCGATAAAAGCCGGTAATCGCGTCGTAGGCCAGGGAACCAAAGTGTACGCGTCA
>OKFK01000435.1_pt1 | contig 3221 bp, 3 predicted proteins | sample 1612051 | NCBI WGS metagenome assembly OKFK01 (sample SAMN04436776, study PRJEB24849) | human gut metagenome | biome: human gut; feature: NICU; material: stool | host: Homo sapiens | place: USA: Saint Louis, MO | collected 2011-03-25
AGAACAGGGCTTACCAAGCAGGAAAAAACCACCGATATATGGTTTGACGAGAAAGAGCCGCTGATCTATATCCGCACACACAACACCGACCTCAAGAACAGGCTGACCGCCTACGCCGCAGTTCACCCCGGCGAGTGCCGCCAGACCAACGCAGACCCGGATACGGGCTGCATGGAGTTTGAAATACGCAAGGGGCGGTTCTCCTTTCGGCTGACTGCCCCATACAGCGCAGAACGCCGCAGGGCGGCAAGCGAAGCAGCGAAAAACGAATAAAAGGGTTTTAGGGCTTCGTTGATTGTTGCGTTGGCAACCCCACCGCAATGGTAGTGCCCTTCTCCGAACTTTTCTCTACCCAAACGGAGCCGCCGTGGAGGTCGGCGATCTCCCATACCAGTGAGAGCCCCAGTCCTGCGCCACCGTATTCCCGGCTGCGAGACTTGTCCACCCGGAAGAAGGGCTGGAAGATACTGCGCTGATACACCTCCGGGATGCCGCAGCCGGTGTCGGAGACGCGGAGCAGGAGCTTTTCCAGCTCCTGAGTGACAGAAACCCGTACCGAGCCGCCCGGCCAGTTGTACGTGACAGCATTCTCCGTCAGGTTGAAGATCAGCCGGTAGATCAGTGTATCGCTGCCAGTCATAATGCCGTCGCCCTCCGCCGTCAGCGTGACGCCGAGCTTATCTGAGAGCGGCGCAAGATCTGTGAAGATCTCCTCAATCATGGGAGCGAGCTGGATCCGCTCGTTCCGCGCCACCTGCCGCAGATTGCTCATTTCCAGCAGCGTTCTGGTCATTTGGGTCAGCCGCTCCGTCTGCTCCCGCAGAAGGGTGAGAAACTCCGCCGTCTCTGGCCGCACATCGGGATGCTCCGCGGAAAACAGCTCCAACTGCGCCTGCATTAGTGCCAGTGGCGTGCGCAGTTCGTGGGCCGCGTTGCCGGTGAACTGCCGCTGGGCGGCAAAGGCATTGTTCAGCCGCTCCAGCATCTGGTTGAAGGAGCGGCTGAGCCGCCGGAACTCCGGCAGCGCGTCCTCATCGATCCTCATATCCGCCAGATTGTTCATCTGCACCTTTTCCACCTGCGAAGCAAAGCTGCGCAGGGACTTGAGAGCGCGTCCACTGACGAAGTAGGCAAGAATGCCGCTGAGCAGCGTTACCGCAGCCGTGATGTACCAGTTGGTGGTACGGAAGCGCCCTTGCGCCCCAACAACGACGATGGTCAGCTCCTCGTTGTGTGCTATGAGCTGCGGGTCGAAGCTCGCCGTGCCTTCCTCATTCAGGATCACATTGCCGCTGTCCTGCAAAGCGTCCGCAATTTTGTCCATATAGTACACACCGGATGAACAGAGCAACAGATTCATAGCCACGCAGGTGACGCCGATAAGCAGAACAGTCATCAGCGTGATGCGCCACTGTAGGGAAATCTTTCTCACGCCTCATCGCCTCCCATCAGATAGCCTTCGCCGATGCGGTTGCGGATGGGATCGTAGCCCTGCGCGGCGCGCAGCTTTTTGCGCAGGGCGGAGATATGCACCCGGATGGAGTTGCTGAAGCTGTCCACGCTGTTGTCCCAGACGTGATCCATCAGCTCCTCCTGACTCACCGGCCGCCCCTGATGTACCATTAAATATTCCAATATCCCCGTCTCCTTGCGGGTGAGCGTCAGGGGCGGCAGAGCGGGAGCGGGTGTCAAAGGTCAGTGCCCCGCAGGTCAATATCACATCCTGCTGGGTGAACTGCCGCAGGGTCAGACTGCGGATGCGGGCCTCCAATTCAGCTAAGTGGAAGGGCTTGGCCAGATAGTCGTTGGCTCCCGCGTCCAGTCCCTCCACCTTGTCCTCCACCTCGCTGCGGGCGGAGAGGATCAGCACCCGCGTCTCACGGTCGGTCTGCCGCAGGGTACGCAGCACCGTCATGCCGTCCTTCCCCGGCAGGTTCAGATCCAGCAGTACCAGATCGTAGCGCTCCACGCCCAGAAGCTCCACCGCCTTCTCCCCGTCGTAGCAGCAGTCCACGCTGTATGCCTGGCGTCGCAGGCTGCGGACGATGGTTTCGCACAGGGCGCGTTCATCTTCAATTACCAAAAGGTGCATAAGAACCCTCCTTTTTTATTTCTTCATTTTCACGTTGTTCTTAATTATAGCAAAAACAGATAAGGTTTACGTTAAATTTTCGTTCTTAACAAGGACTTTAACTCTCCCGCGCTATGATGATGGCAGAAAAAATGAAGGGGTGATGGAATTGAGCCATGTGAAAAAGTCAACAGCGCAGGCCGTGCTGCTGATAGTGGGAGTCGTCATGCTGTGCTTCGGCGTCTGGCGAGGCGAGGCGTTGACGGTACTGAGCAAGGCCATTAAATTGTGTCTGGAGTGTGTGGGTATTGGGTAAGAATTTTTCAGGCGTTTCACAGACCATGTCCCGCTTCCGAGGATGGATACAGGCGGGGGCAGCTTTACTTACCAATTTGCATCTGCCCAACTTCCTCAAGGGCGGACTGTATCAGGGTGTGGGAAAGACCGTCTGCGTGCCGGGACTGAACTGCTATTCCTGCCCGGCAGCCTCCGGCGCCTGTCCTATCGGTGCGTTTCAGGCGGTGGTGGGCTCGTCAAAGTTCAGCTTCTCCTATTATATCACAGGTTTCCTCATTTTGCTGGGAGTCCTGCTGGGACGCTTCATCTGCGGTTTTCTGTGCCCCTTTGGCTGGTTTCAGGAGCTGCTGCACAAAATCCCCACGAAGAAGCTCTCCACAAAGAAACTCAAGCCCCTGCGATACTTCAAGTACGCCGTACTGCTGGTGATGGTTTTCCTGCTGCCGGCGTTCCTTGTAAATGATGTAGCCATGGGCGACCCGTTCTTCTGTAAATACCTCTGCCCACAGGGCGTGCTGGAGGGGGCCATCCCGCTGTCCCTTGCCAATTCAGGCATCCGGGCGGCGCTGGGGAGCCTGTTTACATGGAAATTCGGCATCTTGCTGGCGGTGATCGTGCTGAGCGTGCTGTTTTACCGACCCTTTTGTAAGTGGCTCTGCCCGCTGGGCGCGTTCTGCGCCCTGCTGAATAAGGCGTCCCTCTTCCAGATGAAGGTGGACAAAAACAAATGTGTCTCCTGCGGGAAATGCGCCAGAGCCTGCAAGATGGATGTGGATGTGACAAAGACGCCCAACCACACCGAGTGCATCCGCTGCGGAATGTGCGTCCGCGCTTGTCCGACGAACGCCGTGTG
>OKFK01000437.1_pt1 | contig 3178 bp, 3 predicted proteins | sample 1612051 | NCBI WGS metagenome assembly OKFK01 (sample SAMN04436776, study PRJEB24849) | human gut metagenome | biome: human gut; feature: NICU; material: stool | host: Homo sapiens | place: USA: Saint Louis, MO | collected 2011-03-25
CATCGAGGGATTCACCATCATCGAGAACAAGGATTTACAAACCATCAAAAGGTAAACGGATATGAAGAAAATCAGAAAATCATTTTGGCGTGCGTACTGGAGGATCCACGACAAAAAGAAAATGCTGGTGGCAAGGCTCAAAGGCTATCTGGACGGTTTGCCCCCGAAGACACGCAAACGCATCGTGCTGGCGATGCTCGCCGCTTTCGCGGTGCTTGCCCTCTACACCTTCGGCAAAGCCGTCTATGACATCGGCAGGAATGACGGCAGCCGGATAGCAACAGACCATGCCGGACAGGTGGAACTGTCCGTAAAGCCGGACAACAATCATAATGTAATACTTTATTTATATGGAACAGACGAAGAATGAACCTAAAAACGAGAACAAGGCGGCTCCCGACAACGGGAAACCGAAGAACCGACGCCAAGCCGAGAGCCATCAAGCCTGCTTGAATGGCCAAGGCGCGAAGGAGGAAGGCAAAGCCAAGGAGCGCAAGCCGCTGACCGAAGCCCAAAGGCTGAAACGTCAGAAAATGATAGTGCTGCCCGCTATGGTGCTGGTATTCATCGGGGCGATGTGGCTGATATTCGCCCCATCTTCCGACAAGGAGCAGCAACCGGGGACGGGAGGTTACAACATCGAAATGCCCGACGCAGACAAGGCGAACCGTCAGATTATCGGCGACAAGGCGAAAGCATACGAACAGGGGGCGATGGAGGAACGGCAGGAGAACCGCAGCCGCGCCATGCAGGAACTGGGCGATATGTTCGACCGCGAGGTGGCGGAAACGGACAGCGGCAGGGACTTCGACCTTGCCAATCCCGGAGGAACGGAAGAGAACGTGAAGTCCGCACCGAAGACCATCCAATCCTCCGCAGCCGCCTACCGCGACCTCAATGCCACGCTCGGCAACTTCTATGAGCAACCGAAGAACGACAATGCGGAAATGGATGAACTGTTGGAGCGTATCGCCTCGCTGGAATCGGAATTGGAAAGCGAGAAAGGCAAGGTGTCCGCTATGGATGACCAAGTGGCACTCATGGAGAAGTCCTATGAACTGGCGGCAAAGTACATGGGCGGACAGAACGGCACACAGCCACCTGTCGGACAGGCGGCAGAGCCTTGCCCCGTGCAGAAAACCGGAAAGAACACGGCTGCACCTGTCAGGCTGGTGGCGCATCAGGTTGTATCCTCGCTCTCACAGCCGATGAGCAACGCCGAGTTTGTCGCCTCCTTCTCGCAGGAGCGTAACCGCAGTTTCAATACGGCGGTGGGCGTCACGACCGTATCAGACAAGAACACCATATCGGCGTGTGTCTATGGGGCGCAGAGCGTGACCGACGGGCAAGCTGTCAAACTCCGGCTGCTGGAGCCGATGGAGGTAGCGGACAAAATCATCCCCCGCAATGCGGTGGTGGTAGGCACAGCAAAGATTCAGGGCGAACGGCTTGACATAGGAATCACGTCGTTGGAATATGACGGCACTATCATTCCGGTGGAGCTGGCGGTGTATGACACGGACGGGCAACCCGGTATCTTTATTCCCAACTCGATGGAAATGAATGCCGTCAGGGAGGTTGCCGCCAACATGGGCGGCTCGCTGGGCAGCAGCATCAATATCTCCACCAACGCAGGGGCGCAGCTTGCCTCCGATTTGGGCAAGGGGCTGATACAAGGCACAAGCCAGTATATCGCCAAGAAGATGCGTACCGTCAAGGTGCATCTGAAAGCCGGGTATAAGGTAATGCTCTATCAGGACAGGAATTGAAAACAGAAAAAGTAACAACAATCCAATTTTTATTTACCACTAAAATCCAAAGTAATGAGAAAAGTAATCATCATGTTTGCCCTCGCTATGGGCATCGTAACTGCCAACGCGCAGGAGAACGTAACCGTTGGAACGGACAATGGAAGTGAACCGACGAACGAAGCGAGAGCAGAGGCAAGCTCGCTTGACTATGCCTTGCAAGGAGGAGGAAGGCAAAGCCAACAACCGACCTTGACAAAGGAGGTCTATCCGCAGAAGGAGGCGGACGGCGACCTGTATCACGGGCTGACAAAGAAGCTGACCTTCGACCGCATGGTTCCCCCGCACGGTTTGGAAGTGACCTACGACAAGACCGTCCACGTCATTTTCCCCTCGGAAGTGCGTTATGTCGATTTAGGCTCGCCCGACCTGATTGCGGGCAAAGCCGACGGAGCGGAGAACGTCATCCGCGTGAAAGCTACCGTGAGGAACTTCCCGAACGAAACCAATATGTCCGTTATAACGGAGGACGGTAGTTTCTATACCTTCAGTGCGCCCATAATAGGGGCTTGATAATAATCACTTTGGCAAGTGATTAGGTTAGTATTCCAATTTATAAACCTATCCCAGACCGACTTATCCGAATGGGAAACCAAACGGGGAGTGAAGCATGTCGGTAACGCGATAAGTCAGTTAATTGCTAAACTGCGACTGAATTGCTATGGGAAAAGACAGGCACGAGGATGAAACCTGATTGGTTGAACAATAGTCCTATGACTAATGTAGAGGTGGCAACGGAAAGCAGTTATATACGTTGCCTCGCAGTACCCACGCTTATTGAACGGAGTGATGGGCAAGGAATTTACTGCGACATATCCGTCAGAGAACAGAAAGGGATGTACGTTGCATCCGACAGTCTGTCAAGCCAAGTTATCAAGTCCACTAAATGGGGATTGCCTACACGGAGATGCCGAAAGGCTATGAGCACAGGCTCTGAAAACTCCGCATGGCAACGGAGTTCCCGTAGTAGTCTGAGCGTGGGAAAGCCACGTACATGGCGAAGGGGAACAGCTCGGTAATTTTAATATTGTCAAACGATAACGTGTGAGACGTATGAGAAATCCAGAGACCATATTAAACAGTTTATCTGCACATAGCAAAGATGTGCATTACAAGTACGAAAGGTTGTACCGCATCCTATTCAATGAACAGATGTTTTATGTAGCCTACCAGAGCATTTATGCGAAACCGGGCAACATGACACCCGGCTCAGACGGTAAGACCATTGACGGAATGAGCGTTGATAGAATAGGACATCTGATAGCTGCGCTAAAGGATGAAAGTTACATGCCAACGCCTGCCCGAAGAGTCTATATCCCTAAAAAGAATGGGAAGAAAAGACCATTGGGCATCCCATCAATCGAAGACAA
>OKFK01000441.1_pt1 | contig 3139 bp, 6 predicted proteins | sample 1612051 | NCBI WGS metagenome assembly OKFK01 (sample SAMN04436776, study PRJEB24849) | human gut metagenome | biome: human gut; feature: NICU; material: stool | host: Homo sapiens | place: USA: Saint Louis, MO | collected 2011-03-25
TATTAAAAGATCAGATTATTTACAATGATGCGATGGATATGGAAGCCTGTTCTATTCCGTATTCTCTAAAAGAAAATACACGGAATCGATAACATGGAGATGACCCAGAATGGCTCTTTATGTTGAATTGACAAAGTTTTCTTCTAGATTTATCACAGGCATACGCGTTAATAAAAGAAAAATGCTATTTACAAAAATGGTGCAGTCTGCTTCTTGATTTTATTCAAGAGGAAGGCGAACCAAATTCTACTAATAGGAATGTTTGGCGACACCTTGATGTTGGAATTCGAGTGATGAACTGGATGAAGAGTTTGACTTATATTTCTATTGCTGATTATAAACAATTGGGAATTGATAAAGTGTTGCGAAACGCTTTGCTGGTTAATCTCGAGTATTTGGAGAGGAGCTATATCGATAAGTACAGACTTAGTAATTGGGGAGTATTGGTAACGGGTGGAATGGCTGCTATGGATCTATTTCTTCCAGAACTAGTGAACAGAGTAAACTAATATGGGACCGGTTAACTGACTTACAATTTTATTCAGATGGCATTCATTGGGAACAGAGCGCATTGTATCAATATGAAGTTTTGATGACGTATGTATATCTATTACAGATTTCTGAATATCTTGAAATATCATTGCCATTGGATCTTCGAACGAAATTGAAGATACCTATCTTATCTACCTACTATATAACGGATAATCAAGATGTTCTGAATCCTATCAACGATATCGATATGTATATGATAGCTATCGTAATATGAAGAAAGAACTTGGAAAACACTGCAGCCAGAGAAACTTTTTTCGTGGTGAATCAAGTGGTTTAGTGTTTTATAAAACAGAGGATATTTATTTTACGCTTTTTAATGGATTGCATGGAAGCTCACATGGTCATGCTTCTACAGGGAGTTTTACGCTACAATTACAGGGTGATGATTTGATATCTGATAGTGGTTGTTACAGTTATGTCAACAAAGCAGAGTGGCTTCAACCGAAGGAGTGTGATTCGCATAATACAATGTTTATTGCAGAGAATTCTCATACTTTAGTACTGATACATGGGGCTACGGGAAATTACCAACCCCATTATTTCAGCGAATAAAAGAAATTCCTGTCGGTTTTTTTGCGGAATGCGGCTGGATAGATAAAGATGATCAGAACTTAATGATTTTTAAGCGTAGTTTTATCTACTTGAAGGCCATTAATTCAGTAATTATTATTGATAGTTTTATAGGTCAAAAAGAGACTGAAATTACGAGTACTTATAATTTAGCACCTACGCTAAATTGTCAAAAAAGCAGATCAATTCAATTTAACTACAAATTCACAAAAATATAAACTCCTTATAGTATCAGGTCAAACGGATCAAACTACTGTTGAAAGATCAGAGATTTATAATCAGCTGATCGAACTATATACGCTTGACCAATAATTTCATTATAAAACGGGGAAAGAAGTTCAGGATACCGTGATTTCCCCTTTGGAAGATATCCAGATTATGCCAGTAAAAGTGAACCAAGCGGGAGAAGACGAGCCATTCTGTCAGGCCAAAGGATTTTGCGTGATCACTGGAGAGAAAAAATTTTATATTTTTGTTATATGTGGAGATATTGTTAAAGGGAATAAATTATTAGTGAGTATGGTCAATTTTTTATGGCCGACTTGTTTTGATTGATCAAAATGAAGCGATTATTCGTATTAAATAAAGGAGGAGAAGAATGAACTTTTTAATAACTGGACATAGTGAATTTGCTATTGGAATGCAAAGCGCCTTAACGATGATTGCAGGAGAAATAGAAGATGTGATGTTTATCCCTTTTTTAGCCAATGAAACGACAGAAGAATATCGTCAAAAAATTGAATCTTCAATTGAGATGTATGAACATGTCGTTTGTTTTACCGATTTATTAGGCGGTACCTCATTCAAAAAATGTATTGAATTCTCTATGACAAAAAAACAAGTTTTTGTTATAAGTGGTACAAACATAGCGATGTTATTGGAAGGATTGATGATGCGGAATTCTGGTATTGAGCCGTTTGAACTTGCCAAATCAGTGGTAAAAGTTGGAAAAAGTAATATTGTGCTTTTTGAAAAAAATAATGAAGCTGAAGAACTATCAGAAGAGGTAATATAAAATAATAGTTGTATAGCGATTATCTAAAGTGACTGGTCAAACGTTTCTAATCGTATATCAGTCATTCAGTGAGTATAATTTAAACCATAACCTACCAATTGCCAAGGAAATATAGCGTATTTTACTCTTGTCAATTGACAGTTTATAGTTTAGAGATGGCTATGCCAAACAACTAATATATGAAAAAGGAAACTAAACATCATTCCTCTATTGGAGCAATTTCTTCTTTGATGGCTTATAAAATGTACTAATACTTCATTTGAGGCAGTAGAAAGTTGAGAAATAGTTGTTTCTTGTGCTGTTTTTGTCGTTATTAAGTTTGCCAAAAAGCAACTTTCAACCAACATTTTTGTTTCTTATCATATCAAGAACCTGTTTTTTATTTTTCTATAAAAAATGTCGACATTATTAAGTTATCGACATGATTTTGTTATATTTAAGATAAATTAGTCAAAATTTTTGCCAATATTTTTTCCAAATTTTTCTTTATTTTTTCTTTCCTTACCTTTTTCAATTAATATCATTTGGTGTTAATATATCTCTGATAATACAAAAAAACATTGACCTATCATAAGATAAAGAGTGATAGTTTAATACTAAAAGAGGTATATTAATTTTATTTAAAAATTGACATTAATGACTCTTAATCAGAGGGTCTAGGGTTCGAATCCCTATGCCCCCATTGGGTGCCAAACCCACGAGAACGGTATTCTGTCGGCGTCTTAGGACGTTTCGAAGACGGAGTACGCGTTCTCTTTTTTTACATAAAATGTCGTGTGTCGTGAGAGATACACTAGTTAAATCGGTTAAAGAATGCTACGCTTAGAAGAGCGAGAAAGTACGTTATATAAAAAAAGTTAAAAATTTTTCAGGCTAAAAAAGCGAATTTACCAAAAAGCGCACTTTTTGGTTCCTATGAAACGAAAAAGTACGTACTATACAGCATGTACGGCACGGTATATGATGATATCAGAAAACGTTAAAGGAGCGAATCAAATGATT
>OKFK01000451.1_pt1 | contig 3050 bp, 1 predicted proteins | sample 1612051 | NCBI WGS metagenome assembly OKFK01 (sample SAMN04436776, study PRJEB24849) | human gut metagenome | biome: human gut; feature: NICU; material: stool | host: Homo sapiens | place: USA: Saint Louis, MO | collected 2011-03-25
AACGTTCTGCTGATGCAAGCGATCAACGTGCGCATGGGCGTAACGACGATCCAAAATCCGGAACCGATGCTTGGAGCGCCGCAGCCGTTTGGCGCTGGTAAGGTCACCGGACAAGAACACCGACAGTCCCAGACGCAGATTGCCTATCAGCCGCTCATGCAACGCATCCAGTTCGGCCAGCCCTTCGGTGGAGAATGCTCGCCGCGCCGCGTGTGATTTCGCCCCCACGTCCCCGGCCATGCGCTCGATAATGTCACCCGCCTGTTCCAGATTCAGCGCCATCTCGATGATTTCCGCCCAGCGCCGAGAGTCTTCCTCGCCTAGATCCTCTTTCTGGATCTGCGCCAGATACAGCTTGATGGCGGTATAAAGCACGTCGACGTCATCATCCAGCCGGCGAACCTCTTTATCCTGCCCCTGCTTACCGTGCAGCACTTCGCGCTGCAGAATCATCATGTGCTCCACCACGTCGCCCATACGTAGGGTTTCACGTGCCGCGTTGGCCAATGCCAGCGTCGGGGTATCCAGTGCACTGGCATCAAGGTGCCGCGGTCGCAATCGGGGATCGTCCGCCGCCACGTCGGCAATCAGCGTTTCACACAGGCGCGCCATCGGCCCGGCCAACGGGATCAGCACCAGGCAACGGATCAGGTTGTAGAACACGTGGAAGTAGATAACCAACTCTTCGTTACCGCCAGGCAACCGAGTCATCACGTCCGCCAGATAAGAGACAAACGGCAGCACCAGCACACAGCCCATCAGCTTGAACAACAGGCTGCCGAGCGCCACCCGACGACCGGCGGCATTCTGGCCGCTGGTGTTGATCATCGCCAACAGACCGCTGCCAAGATTGGCACCGATCACCAGGCACAGCGCCACCTTCAGCGAGATCACCCCGGAGGCGGTCAGAGTGGCAGTCAACAGTACGGCCGCCAGGCTGGAATAGCTGACAATGGCGAACAGCGCACCGGTCAGGGCATCCAGCATCACATCACCGGTCAGTGACGAGAACAACACTTTCACACCCGCCGCCTGGGTGATTGGCGTCGCGGCGGCAACAATCAGCTCCAGCGCCAGTACGATCAGCCCGAGGCCGATACACACGCGCCCCATTTGCCCTACACGGGTTTGCTTGCGGCTGAGAAACAGGAAGACGCCGACCAGGATCAGCAGCGGTGACAGCCAGGAGAGGTCAAAGGTCAGTATTCGCGCCATCAGCGCGGTACCGACATCGGCGCCGAGCATGATCACCAGTGCGGGCGTCAGTCCCACCAGCCCTTGCGCGACGAAAGAGGTCACCAGCAACGCCGTGGCGTTACTGCTTTGCACCAGCGCGGTCACGCCGATACCAGAGACGAACGCCAGCGGTTTTTTCTCTACGCTGTCGCTCAATACCCGGCGCAAATTAGCGCCGTAAACCCGCATAATTCCGGTGCGCACGATGTGGGTACCCCACACCAAAAGGGCAACGGAAGAAAGCAGGTGAAGAAGGGTCAACACGGAAGGAACGCTCCCTTCACGCCCGGCAAGACACAGCAGGCTATCCTGCCTGCCAGGCGTGCATAAAGGCAGGACAGCGGCAACAGGCTGCAGACCGCTATTGGAGGGTTAACGCAACGGCAGGAATTACCCTGGAGTTATCATTGAATGCCGCAGCGATGTCATGCAACTTCCCGTAATGTAACAGTTTCTAAGTGTAGTCCAATTTCACTGCCGTCGGGCCGCAAATCTTCGACCGAACGGTTGAGCACGTCGACCAGCAGCTCCACACCGCGGGCCCGTACCCGATAGCGCACCACGTTGCCCAACAGGCTGTGGTTAAGGATCACCGCGGCAATCCCCTGCCCGGCAGGCACCAGGGTAATGGACTCTGGTCGAACAGCTACCTTACCGTGGTAAGGGCTGCCGGTCAAAGTCGTCGCCTGTTCCGCACTCAACAGGTTGTAGTTGCCGATGAACCCGGCGGCGAAGACGTCGGCCGGCTGGGTATACAGAGTTTCCGCGTCACCGCTTTGTACGATTTGTCCTTTGTTCATCAAGACGATGCGATCCGACAGCGTCAGCGCCTCTTCGTGATCGTGGGTAACGAAGATGGCCGTCAGGTTCAGTTCACGCTGGATCCGACGGATCTGTTCGCGCAGGTGCTTACGGATACGCGCGTCCAGTGCCGAAAGGGGCTCGTCGAGCAACAGCAGCCGCGGACGGGTCACCAGCGAACGTGCCAGCGCCACCCGTTGGCACTGTCCACCGGACAGCTGATGCGGATAGCGTTTCGCCAGCTCAGTCAGCTCCACCAACGCCAGCACCTCTTGCACCCGCTGCTGGATCTGACCGGCCGCCAGCTTTTGCATTTTCAGCCCGAACGCGACGTTGCCCTCAACGGTCATGTTCGGGAATAACGCATAGCTCTGGAACACCATGGCGATGTCGCGGTCGGCAGGATCCAGATCGTTGATCTTCTTTTTATCCAGCAGGATCGTGCCTTCCGTCAGGCTGTCCAGCCCGGCCAACAGGCGCAGCAGCGTGGACTTGCCGCAGCCTGACGGGCCGACCAGCACGGTAAAACTGCCGTCGGGGATCACCAGATCCAGGGGGTTCAATACCCGCTGTTTGCCATAGTATTTGGCCACTTTTACCAGTTCTACACTTGCCATCAGACCATTTCTCCGGCGCAGGTTTTCAGGGTATTCCAGTCCAGGTATTGGCGCGGCGAGCTGCTGATAGCGTGGCTGGCAGCACGAATACCCCAGCGCAGCGCCACTGCTGACGAGTGGCCATGCAGGCAGGCGGTCAGGAAACCGGCATTGAAACTGTCGCCGGCACCAATGGTGTCGACCACCTTGATCGGATGTGCCGCCGCCTGCAATAACCGTTCGCCGCACCACATGCGCGCACCGTCCGGACCACATTTCACCACGCAGGCGGCGTCGGCAGGCTGTTGACGATTCAGGGTGCGAGCGGCGGTGTACAGATCCTCACTGCCCGCCATGCCGCAGGTTTCCACTTCATTGAGCAGCAAAATATCGCAGAACGGCAGCCAGTCGGCGATT
>OKFK01000467.1_pt1 | contig 2972 bp, 2 predicted proteins | sample 1612051 | NCBI WGS metagenome assembly OKFK01 (sample SAMN04436776, study PRJEB24849) | human gut metagenome | biome: human gut; feature: NICU; material: stool | host: Homo sapiens | place: USA: Saint Louis, MO | collected 2011-03-25
TGCATGAGGTGGAGGATGTTACCTCCATCTGCAGCAGCCTTGTCCTTAACCTGGGGACCCTGGAAGAAAGGACCATACCGGCCATGGAGGCAGCGGGAAGAAAAGCGGCCGGCCTGGGCCTTCCCGTTATCCTGGACCCGGTAGGAGTCACTGCATCACGGTTTCGCAGACAGACAGCCATTGATATAATCCGGAAGACATCCCCTTCTGTGATCCGGGGAAATGAGGCGGAAATCCGGGCCCTGAACCAGGAACTGAGAGGACATGAGACGGGCAACACCTGCGGTGTGGATTCGGAAACCTTTGGCACCATTGAGAGCCGTATGGAAACGGCCTGTTCCCTGAGGGACCTTACAGGCGCGGTTGTGGTCATGACCGGGGTAGAAGATGTGGTGGCTGGAAAAGAAAAAAAGTTCATTGTCAGAAACGGCCATCCCTGGATGGCCAGGATTACAGGCAGCGGCTGTATGCTGGATGGGCTTATGGGAGCGTTCTGCGGTCTGTATGGGGAACCGGGACTGGCCGGTCTGACAGAGGAGGCTGCGGTCACGGCTCTCAGCGCACACGGGCTCTGCGGAGAACTGGCGGCCGCAGAGACTGCAAAGAGGGGAGGCGGGACAGGCACATTCCGCATGTATCTGCTGGATAAAATGAGCCTTCTGGATGACGGGACACTGGAGAGAGGTAAGAAAATTGAGATTCGATAGAAGACAGCTTTTGATTTATGCAGTAACCGACAAGGCATGGACCGGTAAGCTATCCCTTAAGGAGCAGGTGGAGGAGGCGTTAAAAGGCGGCGCAACCATGGTTCAGCTCAGGGAAAAGGAACTGGATAAAGGTAATTTTGAGGAAGTGCTGAGAACAGCCTGGGACATCCGCAGAATCACAGAAGACTATAATGTGCCCCTTATGATTGACGACAATCTGGAGCTGGCTCTGGCCTGCCGCGCAGACGGCCTCCATGTGGGCCAGGATGATATGGAGGCGTCTGAGGCCAGAAGGCTTCTGGGGCCTGACCGTATACTGGGAGTTACGGCAAAAACAGTGGACCAGGCCAGAAAAGCCCAGGCAGCAGGTGCGGATTATCTGGGCAGCGGGGCCATATTCGGCACCAGCACAAAAGCAGATGCGCGTCCCATGACAATGGAGACCCTGAATGCAATCTGTGACTGTGTGGACATTCCTGTGGTGGCTATCGGGGGAATCTGTCTGGATAACATAGGACGTCTGGCCGGCAGCCATGCAGCGGGAGCAGCCATTGTTTCAGGCATATTCGGGGTGCCGAATATACGGGAGACCACAGAAAAGCTGGTAAAAGCAATGGAGGAGATAACACGGCTGTCCGGGCAGGACCTGCGGGCCGGCTCGGTGTAAGAAAATGGAAAAAATATAAAAACTTTCAAAAAAACCATTGACATTTGGAAATGGGCTGATTATAATGAGTTCAACATTCAACAAAACATAAAAAACTGTTGAGCAGGAGTAAGTAGGATTGTAATTCCAGGCGCAGAGAGCTTCCGGCCGGTGTAAGGGAGCATTGGATTAGAGTCTGAATGGACCTGCGAGGGCAGCTGGAAACCAGGGTCATAGAGATATGTCTGATGGGAGTATGGGCTGACGGGTATCCCACCGTTACCAGGGAGAACGCATGATGGTGCGTTGCAGAGCGGGCGTATTTTATTTCTTTGTTCGATGACACAGCATCAGGTTAATTTTAACTTGATGCTTTTTTAATTCCCAGACCGGAGAATGGCGGGGAGAGTGCAGGACATGGAAAGCGCCAACCAGGGTGGTACCGCAGAAGCCGGAAGAAGCTTTTGTCCCTGCTGATTACAGATGTAGTCAGCAGGGATAAGGGCTTCTTTTTTTTGATGAATGTGATGCCCGGACCCGGGGATGGTGAAGGGTTCAGAATAAACAGCCGGTTTGAAGGAAAGGAGTTAAGGTAAATGATAATCCCAGCTTGTGATGAAATATTAAGTCTGTCGGGGGAATACGATATAATTCCCATCTGCCGCGAGATTTACGCGGATGTAGTGACACCCATAACACTGCTCAGACGGCGAAAAATGGGGACGCTCCTCCTTTCTTGGATATAACCCGGTGATGCGCGTTGCCTGCCGCTGCGGGAAGGTGAAGATTGAGAGCCATGTCAGCCGGTTCCCATCCAGGGAAATACAAACAGATCATCCCATGGATGTGCTTCGTGAGATATTGGCACAGTTCAAGGCGCCCCGGCTGAAAGGGCAGCCGCCCTTTACCGGTGGATTTGTGGGGTATTTTGCATATGCAATGATTGAGTACGCAGAGCCCACCCTTCATATCAGCAGAGGCGGCGCAAATGACTTTGACCTGATGCTCTTTGACAAGGTCATAGCCTATGACCACCTGAAACAGAAGATACAGATTGTGGTTAACATGAAAACCGGCAGGACAGAGAGGGGAATTTGTGAAGAGCTGGAGCGGTGCAAAGGCCGGAAACGTTGTGAAGGCCGGGAAAATGGGAACACCTCCGGCGGTCTGGAATATTTGATGAAGGAGTACAAAAGGGCCTGTGAGGAAATACAGGAAATGGCATCCCTTATCAGTGACACGGCACCTCTTAAGAGGCTGTCCTCGCCGGAGAAACCATCCTTTGTATGCAGTGTTTCCAAAGAAGAGTTCTGCGGTACGGTGGAAAAGACAAAGGAGTATATTCTGGACGGGGATATCTTTCAGGCAGTTATATCCAGACAGTTTACCAGTTCCTATGAAGGCAGTCTGCTGAACGCCTACCGGGTTTTAAGGACGACCAACCCATCTCCTTACATGGTTTATATGAACATAGACCAGGATGAAATCATCAGTACATCCCCGGAAACACTGGTCCGCCTTGAAAACGGGCGCCTTACTACCTTTCCGGTAGCCGGTTCCCGGCCCAGGGGAGCCGGGGACGAGGAGGACAGAAGGCTGGAGGAAGAACTTCTGGCAGA
>OKFK01000478.1_pt1 | contig 2934 bp, 4 predicted proteins | sample 1612051 | NCBI WGS metagenome assembly OKFK01 (sample SAMN04436776, study PRJEB24849) | human gut metagenome | biome: human gut; feature: NICU; material: stool | host: Homo sapiens | place: USA: Saint Louis, MO | collected 2011-03-25
GAAGAAGCCAAAACCGCTGATGCCTTCGCGCACCAGCTCGCTGTTTACCACCATGTTCGGCGGGGTCGCCACCAGGGTCATCATGCCGCTGATCAGGCCGGCAAAGCTCAGCGGCATCATCAACCTTCCCGGGGCAATTTTCATTCGCACCGCCACGCTGAGCACTACCGGGATAAAAATTGCCACCACGCCGGTCGAGCTCATGAATGCCCCCAGGCCGGCGACGGTGACCATCAGCAACATCAGCATTTTGGTTTCGCTACTGCCGGCGACCTTCACCAGCCAGTCTCCCACCTGATAAGCCACCCCGGTACGCACCAGCCCTTCACCAATCACGAACAGCGCAGCAATCAGGATCACGTTGGGGTCGCTGAACCCGACCGTGGCCTCCGGCAGGGTCAGGGTACCGCTCAGCACAAAGGCGATGATCACCAGCAACGCCACTACGTCCATACGCAGTTTATTGGTGGTAAACAACACAATGGCAATCAACAGTAAACTCAGCACCCACAGTAATTCGCTGTTCAAAACGGCCTCACCCGGCAGAGATATCCAAGGGCTTAAAAATTAGCATAAAAAAACCCCGCGGGTGCGGGGTCTAATCAATTTGGGTGAAGATAACGCGTTACGCCACCAGGTTAATCGCGGCGCCCTGCTCCGTTTTGCTCACGGCGATCTGCTCAAGCGATGACAGCAGCAGATCGACCTGATCCAACTTTGGCGCATCGGCTGGAGCATTGACGGCAATCACCTGGCAGCCTGCGGCCAACCCGGAAAGAATGCCGGCAGCGGCGTCTTCCACCACCACACAATCTTGCGGTGCCAACCCCAGGCGCTCAGCCCCCAGCAGGTACGCATCCGGCTGCGGCTTGCCCTTTTTCACCTGCTCGGCAGTAATGAAAACCTCCGGCTGTGGTAGGCCACCGGCGTTCCGCCGAGCGGTAGCTACCGGGATCGAGCCGGAAGTGACGATCGCCCAGGGAATGTCGAGTTGATTCAAGCGCGCCAGATCGCCGCCTCGCTTTCACCCGGCATAAAATGACGCAACGAGGTAATGGCCTGTTTACCGTGAATAAAATCCAGCACGTCCTGCGGATCAACGCCGCGGCGTTTGGCCCAGTTAACCCAGGCGCGCTCTACCGCAGGCAATGAATCCACCAACGTCCCATCAAGATCGAACAGAAAACCCTTACACTCCACAGGAAACCTCTTTTAATCAGGCATTGATAATTTGCGCTATCTCAACGGCGCTCAAGTGATACTGGCGTGGGCATGACAGCCAGATAGCCAGCATACGCTGGTACTTTTCCCACATTTTGGTTTGGGCGTTGAAGCCGTGGCTGCCGGAATCGAAATGAGTATAGCGCCCCTCGGTGTTAACCAGGAAACGCACGTAGCTCAGATGGCGCGCCTCGGTCGCGGCGTCAAAGCCGAGAAACGCCAGGCGGCGGGCTTCAATACCTTGTTTGTCTTTCAGATTGTCCCAGGAAACCTGCAGCGCGTGGTGCATTTCCATCACGTTGATAATGGTGCGGCACACGTCTTCGCTCATTTCGCCGAAGTCGCGATCCAGCTCGCGCATCTGCAGGCCAAAACCGCGTTCGATAATGGTCTGCAAGCGACGGTAACGTTCGGCGTTATCCGGGTCCAACAGTGTCATCATCTTGTATTGGTTCGACAGGATCAGGCGTTGGGCGTGGGTCATTTCCATTATAATTTCCTCGATAAATTACTCATGGCGAAAGCATCGCACAGCGCAATATCACAGGAAATCACAACTCGCCGGTTCTTTGATTTGAACGGGGGTTATTGGCCAGAACGCTAAAATGGCCGCCATCAATACGGCCATTTTTAGTGTTAAAGGTCATCCAGGAAGGTTTTATCCAACTGCTTGAAGGCGCGCTTCAGCAGGTCTGCCAACGACTGGTAGGTTGGCGTGCCTTCTACCGGCGCGACGGCCTGACCGGCTTCCGTCAGCTTGTTGCGTACCTCATGGAACCACTGCAGCAGCGTGGGCGGCAACGGGGTAACCGAACGACGGCCCAACCACCACAGACCCTGCATCGGCATGCTGCAGGCAAACAGTGCGGTGGCGATCGCCGGGCCCAGTTGGCCCCCCAGGGCAATCTGCCAGGTCAGGGTAAACACCGCCAGCGGCGGCATAAAGCGGACGGCAAAGCGGGTGGCACTCGCAACGCGATTCTCCGGAAAGAACGGAGCCAGACGTTTGTCTGACGGCCAGGTTTTCATGTAATGCTGCCCGCGCTGGAAGACCTGAAACCAGCTTACGGAACCGGACGGTTTGCTCGTCATCGCGTACCTCAACGTCACAAAGAAAAATAAGGACACGGCCAACACATACTAAAAAATTTGAAGCTTTAAATTTATTTTGTGTTTGCCTCGGGCTATCGGTATCCTAGGCCGGCCTTTTGGCCGGTAGAAGATGACAATAATTCTGTCAACTTTTAGCCCTATAAAAATCAAGATTATTTAAACCGCAGAGAAATCATCGGTTTTTTCATCGTCATGTGGTTTGTGCAATTCACATGATGTTAATCATAAATGTCAACGGCATTATGCGCTACGCTTGTTGTCTGATTGACGATTAATTCACCACGTGTTTTGGTATTTCCTTTAACAACACGAACTATTTAAGTAGGTACTTCCATGTCGAGTAAGCTAGTACTGGTCCTGAACTGCGGCAGTTCTTCCCTGAAGTTCGCTATCATCGATGCTGTCAACGGTGAAGAACACCTCTCCGGCCTGGCCGAATGTTTCCACCTGCCTGAGGCTCGCCTCAAGTGGAAGATGGACGGCGCCAAACACGAAGCGGCTCTGGGTGCCGGCGCTGCGCACAGCGAAGCACTGAACTACATTGTTAATACTATTCTGGCACAAAAACCGGAGCTTTCTGCACAGCTGACCGCTATCGGT